>LFRM01146167.1_pt1 | contig 35498 bp, 39 predicted proteins | sample 618341 | NCBI WGS metagenome assembly LFRM01 (sample SAMN03654438, study PRJNA283298) | anaerobic digester metagenome | isolation source: pool of bioreactors CSTR01a, CSTR02a, and CSTR03a thermophilic anaerobic... | place: Denmark: Kgs. Lyngby | collected 2014-05-21 | reverse complement strand
CATCGAGGGGCTAAAATCCTTCTAAAATATGGATTTACAAGGGATTTGTGCAGTGGAATCAATAATTGAAAAACTACTAAAAGCACATTTCGTGCAAGTCAATAATACTCAACCACCTTTTTCACATAACCTACTGAAACTAGCAGAAATGGCAAATGTTGAACTTGATGAAGGTCAAGAAGATTTACTAGACTTGATAACCAGTTTCAATATAAGGGCTAGATACCCTGATTATAAACTGGATTTTTATCAAAAATGCACCAAAAAATATGCTGAAGAACAAATCCGTAACATAGAGGAGTTGAGAAAATGGTTAATCCAAAAACTCCAAACATCATCTTAGATATTGCTCGGAAATATGCGGCTGCAGTACAGCAAAAGTTCCAATTAACAGACCTCTACCTTTTTGGTTCTTACGCGAAAGGTACAGCCCATGAAGACAGCGATATAGACATCGCTGTAGTGGCAAAAGACTTCAGTGGTGATTCAATTGACGATACCTTCTCCCTGTTGAAGCTTCGCCGTAAGGTAGATTTACGGATCGAGCCCCATCCTTTTCTGCCTTCAGAGTTTTCTGAAGACCATCCCTTTGCAAGCGAAATCATCCGCACCGGCATCAAGATTGTCTAAGAGGCAGGCTAAGGCCTGCCTCTTTTATTAAAGGTCTACTAGTGTGCAGCTAAAAGATCCCGGAGTTTTGCAATGTGTCTAGGTGTGGTGCCGCAGCAGCCGCCCACAATCTTGGCATATTCCAAGAGAGGTTTCATGCATTGGGCAAACTCTTCAGGCCCTAGAGGGAAGACCGTCTCATCGCCAATCAGCTGGGGCAAGCCAGCGTTTGGCTGCAGGATAACCGGCAGGCCTCCCTTTGCAAGTTCCTGGGCGGTGGCCAGCATCTCTTTTGGACCTACGGAACAGTTTGCGCCCACTGCACTAGCACCGGAAGCTTTCAAAGCTTCGACTGCTTCCTTTGCTGATACCCCCCAGTTGGTACGGCCATTGGCTTCAAAGGTCATGGTAACCCAGACTGGCAAACCTGTGCGCAAAGCGCCAGAGAGGGCTGCTTTTGCCTCAACCAGGTCAGTCATGGTCTCCACGAGAATCAGATCCGCTCCTCCCCGGGCCAGTGCCTGAGCCTGAAGGGCAAAAGCCTCTTCAGCCTCTTGGGGCTCAAGGGTTCCAAAGGGGCTTATAAGCTCTCCTGTCGGTCCTATGGAGCCTGCCACAAGGGCTTTTCTTCCGGCCTCGTGGATCGCTTCTTTTGCGAGTTTTGCAGCAGCCATATTGAAGGCTTCCATCTGGTCGGCGAGCCCGTAGCGGGAAAGTTTCAAAACCGAGCCGCCGAAGGAGTTGGTCTGGATGATGTCGCTTCCTGCCTCGAGATAAGCAAGGTGAATTTTTTTCACAACTTCAGGTTGTTCTATGTTCATGGACTCAGGGGCAGCCCCTATCTCCAGCCCAGCCTGCTGCAGCATGGTGCCCATAGCCCCGTCCCCTAAGAGATGCTTTTTCTTTGCCATCAAGTCCTGCCAGCTCATGTTCTCCCTCCACTACAGCTCCATAGCATAATGAATTTGCAGGGCAACTTGTTGAAAGCCCATTTTGGGATACAGGTTTTTTCCCACTTCATTTTGATCTAAGGTTTCGATGCGGGCAAGCTTCAAACCTTGTTGGCGGAAAAAATCCAGGGCATGGGCAATCAGTGCCTTGCCAAGGCCACGGCCGCGATAGGCGCTGTCTACGCCGAGATTGGGAATCCTGCCTGTGTCGCCGTCAATTTGCGTGGTGATAAAGCCAACTACCTGCCCATCCTCTTCTGCCACAAACACCAACTCGGGCTTTTCCAGTTCCTTTTCTATACTGCGGCGCTTTTTCTCCTGCCAGCTGTCCTTAGGCAAACCGAATTTTTCCTCAATGTTGTGATCTATGCTCACACCGTAAAAGGACGCGAGGCAGATCTCGATTATCCGCTCACGATCTTCAAGTCTGGATGGTCTGATCACGGTTAACTCCTCCTACCTTACTAATTTTATCTTTCCCCAAACTCCCAGTTTTTCACCGCAAGCGATTACCACACCAGTAACTTCAGGGATATTTTGGGCTGCTTCAATTGCATTCTCTATAGACTTCGGCCCCTGCACTAGATTGGCCACAGCTGTAGCTGCAGCGTCGCTGAGAGCACAGTTGGAGCTGACGACAGTTACTGCGTCAGCCCTGCCGAAACTCAGAGAATGCCCCACTGTACCAGATGAGGTGGAAATTCCTAAAGGAGTTTCTTCAGGGTCTATGGCAAGAGCCAACTTATAGCTGAAAGGTGAGTTTTTCCCTGCAAAGAGAGCTATGTTTCTGGACCTTTGGGTGCGCAAATAAAGATCGCCGCCGTTTTCTATGATCACCTCAGGCGAAGCTAGCGCTTCTCCCACAAATTCTGCAATAGCGCCGGCAACTGCTGCCATGGGGCCCACGTTTGCAGCTTGTCCAGCTCTGAGCATCTGCTGCACCAGGCTGGGAGCTGCAGGATCAGGGGACAATGGAGAAAGCGCGCCCTCAAACTCAGAGCAGCGCGCCATATATGCTTTCAAAATCCTCCTAGCTTTCAAGAGCAGCCTTTTGGCTTCTGCCTGCTCAGGGTACGTGCTTAAAATGGCGAGATCGCTTTCCCCTACCTGTACCTGATAGGCATGCAAACCAAGGGGATTGGTGATCTGTCTGTACGTACGCTGAGTGTAGCCCACTTTAGAAAACCACCTTGATGGACCTGGTGGGACAGGCACTTACACAAAGCTCACAGAGAATGCATTTTTCTTTATCAAACTTCAATTTCCAGTCCGGGGCAGAGATGCTAAGGGCATCTGAAAGACAGACTCCCGTACAGGCACCGCAGTCGATGCAGCTGTCCTGGTCGATGCGGATCTCGTGGCCCAGCTCCTCCACCAAGACGCCGTGGCTGCGCAAATAATCCAAACCCCGCTCTATTGCTTTTTCTGTGGAGTTGGAAATTTCCATCACCAGCCTGCCCTCTTCTCCAGGGGTGATTTTTGCCCGCAAAATGTTGATGGCAAGCTGATAATCCCTAACCAATTTATAGACTAGAGCTTCTTCAGTCAAGGCGGCAGGGAAAATCAGGATAACCCTCTTTTTAGCCAATTTCTTCTTCCTCCTCAACAGGAATCTCATCCGGACCGATTATGTCAAGGGGTGTGTTCACCCTGCTTTTGGGTAGGCCCATTATGGGCTCTGTCAAAGTGAACTTGCCGTCCACGATCCATCCTTTGAGCAGATCTGCAATTTTCTGCGCCTTGGCAAGACTCGATAGGGGCGCTGTGCGGACCTTCTTGCCCTGGATTTCTATTTGACCGCTGCGGAGTTCCTTGTAGTTTACCTGTGCAAGAGAGGGCCTTGAGCGGCGGCCCACGCTGTAGTCGTAGACGTTTGTTACAATCTCCTCATCCCGCACGCAGACGAAGCGGGCCATCTCCTCATCTAAAACAGGAATGGGAACGCCAATGCCCACGTAAAGGGTTGTGCCGTAATTTGTGAAAGTGGCAGCCCGGAGAAATTCCGTGCTCATCCCTCTGAGATTGCCAATTACCGCCATGGTACCGGCGCCGGCTGTGGGCACACCATTTTCCGTCCGGTTGGCTAGAGGATTATGCTGGGTCCCTTCCCAGGCCACATAACCGATTCCACCGCCTAAAAAGATCCTCGTTCCCATACCGATGGTTCGGTAGTAAGGATCGTTGAGAAGGGGGCTGAGCTGCCCACTTGTTGCGTAAGTAGCATTGCCCATTCTCGGCAGCAGAGTGCCCATATAAGTGTGAATTACCTTATCTGAAGTATTCACAGCACAGCTGTAATTTTGGTAAGCATTTCTAGGATTGTACAAATAAGCCTGATTAATGCTGTCCAAGGTCAGATAAGTGGTAATCTCCCTGCGGGGATAGCAGTCTGTACCAGGCGATGTGGCTTCAAGCTTTATGGGCTTTCCTGCCACAAGGTCCTCAATCACGTGAGCCCCGCCATATTTGATGCCCTCAGAGAGGGAGCACTCTGTAGCGCCAATATAAGTATCCACTGCAGCCAAGCCGCCATAGGCCGGCACATCGTTGAGCAAAATCTTCGTCATCCGGATCGGCGGATCAGCATGGCCAAAGTTTAAAAAAGCGCCGGAAGAGCACATGGCACCGAAAGTGGCTGTGGTTACCACATCCACCTCTTTTGCCACTGCCTCCACGCCATTTTTCTCGGCGAATTCTACAACCTCGTCTGCCGTCAGTACTACTGCTTCACCTTTTTTTATCCGTTCATTAATCTGTGCAATTGTCTTCATGCTAAACCCTCCCCCTCAGGCCACCCTGGCTCCATGGGATACCAAAGATGTCAAAAGTGTTTCACACTTTACCCCTGCCTCGGCAAAGGCTTTTTTCATAGCAGCACCGATTAGGCCGCCCTGCTCCCGATTTGTGTAGAAGGCGATCACAGTTGGTCCTGCCCCGCTGAGCACCACGCCTCTTGCGCCTGCTGCCTGCCCGGCAGCTACAACCTTTTCAAAGCCTGGAATTAAAGAAGCGCGATACGGCTGGTGCAGCCTGTCTTGAAAAGCATGCCGGAGGTAGCGCATTTGCCCTGTAGCTAAAGCTCCCACCAGCATGGCTGTGCGGCTGATGTTGAAGGTGGCATCCTGCATGCTAACCTCTTTGGGCAGTGCATTGCGGGCAGCTTCTGTGGACAATTCAAAATCGGGAATGGCCACAACAGCCCGCAGCCTTGGCGGAACAGGCAGCTGCATCGCCCTCACCTGATCCCCGTCCTTTACAGAAACCACAAAGCCTCCAAGCAGAGCAGGTGCTGCGTTATCTGGATGCCCCTCAAATTCAGTGGCCAAAGCCAGTATTTCATCTGCAGAAAGTCTCCCCCCAGACAGGAGATTGGCTGCCACAAGACTCCCCACAATAGCGGCTGCGCTGGAGCCCAGCCCCCGGGCAAGGGGGATGTTGTTGATAAGGTGCACCTTAAATCCTTCTACGGGAAAATCCACTTGCTCCCAGAGCCTGGAGGCAGCCCGGCAGACCAAATTGCTCTCATCGCAAGGCAGCTCGCCAGCTCCTTCCCCTTCCACAGATACTGTAATCCTGCCATCGGTGGTGCTTTCCAGCTCCACGATATTGTACAGCCCTAAGGCCATTCCTAAAGTGTCGAAGCCCGGCCCCATGTTTGCTGTAGTGGCCGGAACAATTACCCTAACGCGCTGCTGTTCCAAATTGCTCTTCCCCTTCAACGCGAATCAAATTAGCCACCTTATGCACAAACGGAAGGGCTTCAATTTGAGCCAAAGCCTTTTTCATCTGCCCCTCCTGCACCCTGTGGCTGACGAATACCAAATCAACTGGCTCCTCGTAACCTTTTTGGATCACCTGGGCAAGGCTCACACCATTGGAGCCGAAACAATCTGCAATTTTCGCTAAAACCCCAGGCCTGTCGTCCACAACCAGCCTGACGTAATATTTGCACTGGACATCATCCATGGGCAGAACAGGCCGTTCCTCAAAGCAAGTGCAATTGAGGCTTCCCGCCTTGCCTAAAACCAGATCCCGACCGCAGGCGATCACATCAGACAGCACAGCGCTGCCTGTGGGCAATTCCCCTGCTCCCCGGCCGTAGAACATCAGCTCTCCAAAGGAGTCATCTTCGAGAAAGACGGCGTTATAGACGCCGCTTACAGTTGCCAGGGGGTGCTGCTGCGGAATGAGGGTGGGATGAACCCGCACCTGGATGCCCTCTGGACTGTTCTTGCCGATGGCAAGAAGTTTCAAGGTGTATCCCAACTCTTGTGAATATTTGAGATCCTCAGGCTCGATTTTACAGATCCCCTCTACATGGACCTTGTCGATCTCCACCCTGCTGCCAAAGGCGATGGAGGCGAGAATGGCCAGCTTATATGCTGCATCCCAGCCTTCAACGTCAGAGGAAGGATCTGCTTCTGCATAGCCTTTTCTTTGAGCAGCTGCCAGTGCAGATTCCAAGGAGCTCCCTTCCTGGCTCATTTTGGTGAGAATGTAATTGGTGGTGCCGTTGATGATCCCAAAAATGCCGGTAATGCGGTTCCCAATGAGGGACTCCTTGAGAGTCCTGATAATGGGAATGCCTCCGGCCACGCTGGCTTCAAAATAAAGATCCTGGCCCACTTCTGTGGCCAAAGTGAGAAGCTCGTGGCCTTCTTTGGCGATGAGCTCCTTGTTGGCTGTGACCACAGCCTTCCCTGCCTTGAGGGCTTCGGTGATGTATGTCTTGGCTGGCTCAACTCCGCCCATCACCTCAACCACAATCTGAATTGAGGGGTCCTTTAGGATCTCATTGGGATCTGTTGTAAGTTGGCCCTGGGACAGGATCCGCTCGCGATTCAGATCCCGCACCAGGGCCTTTTTGAGCTCGAGGCTAATCCCCATACGCTTTTCAATCAGCTCTTTGTTCTCCATGACCAGTTTGCACAAACCTGTGCCAACTGTCCCTAACCCTAATAGTCCAAGACCGATCTGCTTCATAGGCATTACTCTCCTATTGGTGTTCCTTCGCTGTTGACAAGTTCCCTGTAAGCTGCGATGAGCTCCTGTGTAATGGGCCCAGGCTTGCCGTTGCCAATGGCTCTGCCATCCAACTCCACTACAGGAATGGCCTCGGCAGCAGTGCCGGTGAGGAAAGCTTCGTCTGCTGTGTATATGTCATAGCGAGTGAAGAAAGTTTCCTCTACAGTATAACCCATTTTCCTTGCCAGTTCAATAACTGCACTGCGGGTTATGCCAGGCAGTCCTCCTAAAGCTGTGCTGGGCGTGTAAATCTTGCCGTCTTTGATGATGAAAATGTTGTCCCCTGTGCACTCTGCCACATAACCCTCGTTGTTCAGCATAATAGCTTCTTGGGCTCCAGCGTTGGCAGCCTCGATCTTGGCCAAAATATTGTTGAGGTAGTTCAGGGACTTTATATTAGGATTCACTGCCTCAGGGGCATTGCGCCTCGTGGGAACAGTGACTATTTTCAAACCGTTTTTATACATTTCTTCAGGGTAGAGGGAAATGGCATCTGTAATGATGAAGACAGTAGGTTTGCAGCATTTTTTGGGATCCAGCCCCAAATCTCCCTTGCCCCTTGTGACAACCAGCCTGATATAGGCATCCTTTAACTTGTTGCGTCTGAGAGTTTCCAGTACCGCCTCTTCCATCTCTTCTAGGGACATGGGGATCTCTAAAAGAATTGCTTTTGCAGAGTTATAAAGTCTCACCAAGTGCTCTGTAAGGCGAAAGACCCTGCCGTTGTAAGCGCGGATGCCTTCAAAAACGCCATCTCCGTAAAGCAGGCCGTGGTCGAAGACCGATACCTTAGCCTCCTCTTCGGGAACAAATTTGCCGTCAAGATAGATGATCATCTTTTCGTCGTCTCCATTTCTCTTTTTAGATCAATTTATATGCCCTAGTTCCGTTTGATAGAACAGCGCTTCAGCATTAAGAAAGGGCATGTATACTCTGCGTGTCACAGATCTCTTTCCAGGATACCCCATTCTCATTTAAATTAAGAAGAAAGAGGGCAGAACCCCCTTCCTCCTTGATAAAAAAACTTTACTTCACTACATCCTTCAAAGCTTTACCAGCCTTGAAAACCGGTACCTTACGCGCTGGGATCACAACCTCAGCTTTTGTTCTGGGGTTACGCCCGATGCGTTCAGCCCTCTCCCGCACCTCGAAGGTTCCAAAACCTACAACCTGTACCTTTTCGCCGCGCATCAAACTCTGCTTAATGGCCTCGATTACTGCGTCCAGAGCTTTGCCTGCATCCTTTTTTGTAAATCCGGAAATCTGCGCAATAGAATCGATTAATTCGCTTTTTGTCATGTGCCTGTCACCTCCTTCTCTTCTCCGTTTTACTCTTACCCCATTTCGGCGAGAGGGCTTGTCCGCCTTGGGGAAGCTAGAAGCACAATATTATTCTAATTATTCGCTTCTACAGGAAATATTCCTGCTTAGAGTTCCCCATTTTTTTATTTTTCAACGCTAAAAGGCAAAAAAAAAGCCCCCTGGGGGGACTTTTTTCACAGAATGATACAAATTAAGCCGCCGCTGCCCTCGTTGATGATCTTGGTCAGGGTCTCTCTGAGCTTTTCCTGTGCGTTCTCTGGCATCCGGTAGAGCTTGCTGCTCAGGCCGTCTTTTATCAGATCGTATAAGCTCATGCCCAAAAAGTCTGTCTGCCAGATTCTGGCCGGATCCAGCTCGAACTCTTCTGTAAGCCGGCGCACAAACTCCTCGCCCTGCTTCTCTGTACCCACAAAAGGCGTAACTTCGGTCTTTATATCCGCCCGAATCATATGGATGGAAGGAGCGCTGGCCTCAAGACGCACGCCGAAGCGGCCTCCCTGCCGAATCACTTCGGGCTCGTTGAAAGTAATGTCTTCCAATTGTGGTGTGACTATGCCGTATCCCTTCTCCTGCACCTGCTCCAGGGCCTCTGCCACTTTCTCGTACTCGCGCCTGACGCGGCTCAGATCCCGCATTAGCTGGAAGAGGTCGTGATCGTCCCGCACCTCCAGCTCGGTGAGTTCGCTTAAGGTGGAGAAGAACAATTCCCGTTTGGCAACGAGGCTAATAGTTGCAGTACCGGTGCCCAACTCCATGTTATCTAAAGAGGCTGTTTCCAGAAAATCACAAGCTGCGAAATTATCGACTGCTGTTTCTATATCCCGCAGCTTATGGATGCCGGCCACTGTTTTCTGCACAGCTTCCATAAATTGCTGTTTCAATGAATGATCTTCTGGCAGGCACTCCAGCCAGCGAGGAGAACGAATCCGCACTTCCCGCACTGGAAATTCATATAACAGCTGATCGAGGATGCTGAGAATATCCCTCTGGCCGATATTCATCACATCCACTGGAATTACTGCGACACCGTAGCGGCTGGAGAGCTCCTGAGCCAAATCCTGTGCCTGCTCGCTATGGGGGCGGGTGGAATTCAGCAGGATCAAATATGGCTTCCCTAGCTCTTCCAATTCCCGAATCACCCGCTCTTCCGCCTGGACATAGGCTTCGCGGGGTAGATCGGTGACAGTGCCGTCTGTGGTAACCACCAAACCTACTGTTGAGTGTTCTGAGATAACCTTCCGAGTGCCAGCTTCAGCTGCCTGCTGGAAAGGGATAGGTTCAGCAAACCACGGTGTTACCACCATCCTCGGCCCTTCAGCTTCCATGTAGCCTAAAGCACCCTCAACTGTATAACCTACACAATCCACCAGGCGAATGCGTACCTGAAGGTTATCTTCCAACTGGATGCTCTGTGCCTCGTCCGGCACGAACTTCGGCTCGGTGGTCATGATGGTCCTGCCAGCGCCGCTTTGGGGCAGCTCGTCACGGGCCCTTTCTTTTTCGTGAGGATCTTCCATCAACGGCAAAACCAACAGTTCCATGAACCGCTTGATAAAGGTCGATTTGCCGGTGCGTACAGGTCCCACAATGCCCAAATAAACATCGCCACCGGTCCGCTCGGCCAAGTCCCGAAATAAATCAAATTTCTCCATCTGCTAGCGTCCCTCCTCCACACCCGCCCATCACAGTCCATTACATATATATGGGACAGCATCGGACAATATACCAACCGGGACGCCAAAATCTAAAAGAGAATTTTCTATTGTTTGTAATCTCGTGCGGGCAGACGGTCACCATCTGCGGACATAAAGTCCCTTTAAAACTTCACACGGCAGTTACCTGTATCTAAACAAACAGACTTGTGAAAGCCATTTTGTTAAAACATTGCTCAAAAAGCATGCTGACGGATGGTTCAGGTCCTATTTGTTTTTTAGAAAATTGCCGGGCAGTACAGCCTTCACCGCGAGCCAGCCAAATCCTTTACGTTCCTGATGATGATCCATTCCATCTTGCCACGCTCAGCACATGCAACAAGCAAGGCATCCTCATAATCTGGCATGTGCAAGTCTGGAGCCTTTGCGCAATCAGAACCTCTTATGTCAATGGTGTTGAAAGTTTTTACTATTTTGGATATTTCCTGTCTAGAACGTTCCTTGTCGTGAAGGTGCTTGTGAAGAAGAGAATAGATATCTGTGATAGAGTTTGCTGTAATGTATGCGTTATTTTTCCTTCGGAGGGGTGTGCGGGAAAAATGAAAGGTAATTTAAAACAATTAGTGAAGATAGGATTGGGGTTCATCATACTTTGTTAAACCCAGGATATAGTGCCTCCATAGCTTCTATAAACTGGCACCATTCTGGGTTTGTTTCCTTTTCAAATCTAGTCAGATAATACTGATACTTGTACAGCATTCTAAGATCCTTTTTATCACTGACATTGTTTTTATAAAGATAAAAGATTAGTTCATACATTTTAACAACACAAACGTTATCTAAGCCAGTCTCCCACTCCTTGGCTTTTTCTATTAACTGGATAGCTTTGGAATCGTGGGCTGCAAAATACAGTAGACCTTTTACAGCTATGTAGGCTAGAGATTTAACTTCGCCTCGGTCTTCCCTGTTATCTAAAGTTGGATCGTAGCTTGTTAACGGATATATTTTTTCCTCTATTAATTCCCTAAGCATCCGTTCTGCCGGGCATAAAGAAGAGTCCCTATGAACCAATAGCCGAGGAGGAACAGAATTAATATTTTTGTCCACATAATCCTTCACCGATGTCGAACAGAATTCACTATATACAGCTTCATGAATCGCTAAGTTCGGAAATGTTTTAAAAATAGGATCTAACCATATCCTTTTGAATGTTGAAAAATCAAAAGCTCTTTTCGCATATTTGCTTCTATCTGGAGGAATAAGGAAATTAGCATCTAAGGTAATAAGCTGATTTAGGATTGCTGAAGATGCTTTCCAAAGCCGGGTTTGGGGAGGTTATGTCAACTTTCATCGCCAACCTCCCTTATTAAAATATCTTTCAAATTCATCTATATCTTCAGCAGAAACTTCAAATTCATAGCCAAAATCATCAGGTTTCTTATTAAAAAGGGCTAGTGTTTTCATGAAATTATCTTCGTCGATTAGATGGTCCTCAAAGTTTCGAATAATTATTTCAATATTCTTTGGCGAAGTACCGATGTTATTTGTTGGCTTGTTAAGCTTTGAAAATACTTCTTCATTAATGGCCATACCTGTACGCCAATATTCGCCAGCCTGATCTCGCTCATCAATCATGTACAATTTACTATATTGTTCGTCAGAAATTCCATTAATTTCTTTTAATCTTCTAACAAGCGAGCGGTATGGAAGCCACCAGGTGCAATGCAACCTCGCAATGAAGCGAAGTAATGTTTTGAATTGCTTGTTCTCAAGGGAAGTTGTTTTAAATTCAGTTAGAACGATGTTCTTCAAAGTGTTTTCTGGCAACAAGAACTCTGCAGCAAATCTATTTGCCTTTATTTCAATTAAATTATCCCCTTCTTCAGAAGAACGGCTAAAGTGAGAACCGGTCTTAGTGTAAAAATGATACAGCTCATGAGCAAGAGCAAAAATTTGATTATCAAAATAGTCGGCTGTATTTAACCCAATAAAAGCAAGTTCTTTATTACCTTCTGTAGAATACATAAGCGCTGCAGAAAAAGCTGATCTTTTTCCATCTGATCTTATCGGATATTCTAACAATGAAATTCCAATATTATCAAGAATAGTGAAGATATCATTGGCTATAGGCGTTTCACCTATAAAACCTAAAAAACGGCGTTTTTCTTCAGCTAGCTTGCGTATCTCTCCAAGCTGCACTTCATTAAGAGCGACTAAATGATTCATTTTCAAATTTGCTCCTTAAAAGTATTTGTTCCCTGAGAGCCAACATCATGGCAAAAAGCTTGTCTACGCCTTCTTTTTCGGACTCACTTAAAGCTTGGCTGCGCAGGGCCACAAAAGAATTCTTCTTTGGATTTTCAACAAACATATCAGTAAGATCAAATTCAAGTACCTTAGCCAAAGATTCATACTGAGCGATAGAAGGAATAAAAGCCTCTCTTTCAATGCGACCGATCATTACTCTATTTATACCGGTAAGCTCACTTAATTGTTCTTGGGTTAACCCTTTTTCTTTTCTTTTCGCTCTTACAGTTTTAGCTAGTTTAGAAGCAGAAAATTTTTTCATAATTAACCTCCTTTCACTCTTATAGTATGCCCATAGCTAACTATATGATACTAAAATTAACAAAAGAGGTCAACTATCAAATAAATATAACGTAAAGATTCAAAAAATGAAATTTTAAGTAACAACGTCTATTGCTTATTATCTGTTTTAGAATAATAATTTAAAAAAGAGTAGGAGAACCATATGCATGGCTCCCCCCTCATCAAACCGTTCGTGCCCTATTGAGGCATACGGCACGTTGTTACCGCATTAGCGTAACTGTTATCATTTACAGCATTTATCCCTGCTAAGCCATGCAGTCGCACTTCTTTCGGTTCCAAGAGTAGCTCTGGTCACCTTTGTACTTCCCTGCGACTCCTCCATCAATGATAGCAATTTCAGCATTCCATATATGCTGGCACCCTACATTGTAGGTAAGAAGGTTGCCTCACCCGGTCTCGCATCCGCCTTCCGAACATACCCGACACCTAACAGGCCCCTGCTACCCTGGCGGTTCATTAGAGCAGCAGGTTTTGGCTTCCTTCCCGTTATCTTCGCGCAGTCGCCGACCTGACTGGACGTTTCGTGATTCACGCATTACGCATTTGGGTCTGTTCGTCAGCTTGCGGCCTCTCACCTCCCGCATCTCCTTCAGACAGCCCCTCGTGCGATTGCCTGTCGCAAATGCAAACACGGAGGTTGATCCCTCCGTGTCTAAAAGCGGGAAAATTCTCCGGAATTAAACTTCTCCCTGGGACCACATACCGCTGTGGTCCACCTCTATTTTAGGTTCCCTTTCCATCAAGCTGTGCACAACCTCTAATGGCGACTTACCAGCTAGGACCTCACAGACCCCCTCTGTGATAGGCATAGGCACACCAAGCTTCTCTGCCAGAGCCAAAGCAGAGCGGGCGGTAGGTGCTCCCTCCACCACCTGCGGCCCCTGAAGAACCACAGCTGGATCTTTTCCCTGCCCGATTTCGTAGCCAGCCCGCCAGTTTCGGCTGTGAGTGCTGCAGGCTGTGGCAATGAGATCCCCCATGCCAGATAAGCCGGCAAAGGTTGATGGTTTTCCTCCCAGCTTTACGCCCAGGCGGACGATCTCAGCCAAACCCCTTGTGATGACCGTAGCCTTGGTGTTGTCCCCCAGCTCCAGGCCGTCACAGATCCCCGCCGCTATGGCGATAATGTTCTTCAGCGCGCCTCCCAGCTCCACTCCCACCAGATCCTGATTGACATAAATCCGCAAGGTTTTGCCCATCAGATACCTTTGGGCTTCGTGGGCAGCCTCATCCACTTCGCTTGCCACCACAGACGCAGCAGGAGCGCCCCGGGCAATCTCCTCTGCGTGATTGGGCCCTGAGAGCACCACAATTCGCGAGGCAAGCCTTTGGGGAATGCAGGATGCAGCTACCTGAGAGAGGCGCTGCAGTGTGCTGAGCTCAAGCCCCTTGGCAGCCTGCAAAATCAGAGGCTCCCCTTGCCAATAAAAAGACGGAATTTGTTCAAGGGAAGCCCGCAGCACCTGACTGGGTATGGCAAGGATGACAAGGTCTTTATGGGATAGGGCCTCGTCAAGCTGGCAGAGAGGGGTAATTTCATCAGGGAGCTTAATCCCCGGTAGGTAAACTCGGTTTTCCCTGGTTTTCTGCAGCTCTCTGGCAAAGCTTTCCCGCCTGGCCCACAATGCAACCTCCCAGCCTAAGCGGGCCAGATGAACTGCCAGTGCAGTGCCCCAGCCGCCAGCGCCTAAAACCGCTGCCCTCATTTAGCTTTCTCTCCAAAACGATATTCCGTCCCTGCTATGAGCCGAGAAATATTAGAGCGGTGTCTGTAAACGATCAGAAGACTTGCGATCACGCCCATAATCACATAGCCCTTAGGCTTGCCTGCCCAATAAAGCACAGGCCCTGCAAAGAGCCCTGCCACAATTGAGGCCAAAGATACATAGCGGCTCAAAAGCAGAATTAAAAGCCATATGCCAAATAATATCAGAGCAGTAAGGGGAGAGAGGGCGATCATAACTCCCAAACTTGTGGCCATGCCCTTGCCCCCTCTCAGCTTCAGGAGGGCAGACCAATTATGACCCAAAATTGCAGCCAAGCCCACCCAGGGACTGAAGGAGGCCGGACCCCAGCGCAGGCAGAGAAATACAGGCAGGAAGCCTTTGAAAGCGTCCAGAAACAAAACCGACAAACCAACCTTCCAGCCAGCTGTGCGGAGAGCGTTTGTGGCTCCGGGGTTGCCGCTGCCGCTTTTTTGGATATCCACTCCTGCTGCCTTTGCCAGGTATGTACCTGGCGAAAGGGAGCCGAGCAGGTAACTTGCGACGAACCAAATCCAATTCATGGTTAATCCTTCCTCCCCCTAGCGAAAAGAATCAGAGGCGTGCCCTCGAAGCCGAAAGCTTCGCGAAGCCTGTTCTCCAAATAACGCTGGTATGAAAAATGTAATAGTTCCGGTTGGTTAACAAAGAAAACGAACTGCGGAGGCGAGATCCCCACCTGCGATGCGTAGTAAATCTTCAGCCGCTTTCCGCTTCTGGAAGGGGGCTCCACCATCAGCACTGCCTCGGAGATCACCTCGTTAAGCTGGCTGGTTTTCACCCGCAGGCGGTGCATGGCAGTCACTTGCAGGACTTTTTCCAATAGTTTTTCCAAATTCCGTCCGGTTTTCGCAGAGATGAACAGGTGCGGCGCGTAGCTTGCAAAAGACAGCCGCTGGGCCACGGATTTTCTGCAGTGGGAGGCATACTCTTCCCCACCTGCAAGATCCCATTTGTTAAAGGCCAAGACAATTCCTCTGCCTGCCTCGTGGGCAAGGCCCACAATCCGTTCGTCCTGCTCTGTAACCCCTTCCATTGGGTCTAACAAGACCACAGCTACATCAGCCCTGGCTAAAGCCCGCTGAGTGCGGAGGCTGCTGTAAAACTCTAGGGAATCGTTCAGCTTGCTGCGCCGCCTCAGGCCCGCTGTGTCGATGAGGAGAAAGTGCTCTCCTTGGTATTCCAGGTGGGTATCGATGGCATCGCGGGTTGTGCCTGGAATATCGCTGACAATGGAGCGAGGGCTGCCCACCAAAGCATTGACCAGAGAGCTTTTTCCCACATTTGGCCTGCCCAAAATGGCAACCTTGATTTGATCAGGTTCTTCAACCTCTGCATCTGGTGGCAGCCTTTTTACAATCTCTTCTAAAAGCTCGCCTGTGCCCATGCCGTGTTCAGCAGAAACAGCCAAAGGCTCTCCCAGGCCGAGCTCCCAAAAAGGGAAAGCTCCCCCTACCGGATCTGCCTCCAGCTTGTTGACCACAGGCAAAACCTCTTTGCCAGACTTGCGCAAAAGCTGGGCAATTTCGTGATCTTCTGCAGTTGGTCCAACCTTTCCGTCCAGAACGAAGACAATCAAATCCGCCTCTTCGATTGCAACCTCTGCTTGTTCCCGCATCTGCAGCGACAGCTCTTTGGGGCTGGCTTCAAGGTCCCTACCGCTGATGATGAGCCCTCCGGTATCGATGAGGGAAAAGCTTCTTTCCTGCCAGGTAACCTCGCCGTACAAGCGGTCTCTGGTCACGCCTGGCCGGTTTTCCACGATTGCCCGTCTTTCCTGGACCAGTCGGTTGAAAAGGGTGGATTTTCCCACATTAGGTCGTCCTACAAGGGCGACAGTTGCTTTCATCTATCTAGCTCCTTTAATAAAAATTCCACAAGCCCCTCTCCTGTAGCCGGCACAACGCAGATTCGTCTGCCCATCTTTCTCTCCAGCTCCTCTGGCGTCAGGTCGTCGAGAAAAATGCCATCTGCGTTGAGGCAGAGATCCGGCAAAAGGAGTGGCCTCGGATCAGAAGGCAGCTTCAGAAGATCCTCGCCAGAGATGAGGCCCGCTACTGTAACCCGATCCCCCAAGAAGCTCTCTGCTGCCACAGGCTCAATTTTAACCCTTCCGCTGCTTGCTTGCAATATCCTCTCAGAGACCTCCTGCATAATGGGCAGGGCGAGCCTGCCTGTGGCAAGCTGGCAGTCCAGCCCGGATCCGGTCTCAGCGAGGCGGTGGATGTTTTGATCTATCTCATCCAAAAACAAGCGCACCATCCCCACCCCGTTTTCCAGCTGGGGATAGTCATCGTAATATTCAGCCTCAGGCAGGGGCTGTTCTGCCAGGAGGAAAAACTCGTCAGAAGCATAATAGGTCCCGGGCCCGCAGGTGCGGAATTTCCTCTGCCATTTGTCCACCTCAGCGATGACAAAGGCAGCCTCATTTTTTGAAAAAGGCCGCAACTTCGGCAGACCCTCTCTGAAAGAAGTGAGCCCTACTGGCACCACTGCCAGAGAATCAAGGCTTTCTCTAAACTGAGCCAAATCCCAGAGGCTGCGCACAAGCTCCTCTCCGTCGTTCAGCCCCGGCACAAGCACAAGCTGTCCGTGAAAGTGAATCCCAGCGTTTGCCAATCGCTTCAACTGCTCCATGATTTCTCCTGCTTTGGGGTGTCCTAACATCTGCCTGCGGAGCTGTGGATTGGTGGTGTGGATGGAGATGTAAAGGGGGCTTGTGCTGAGCGAGATGATTCGCTGCCAGTCTTCGGACAAGAGATTGGTGAGGGTGATGTAATTGCCCTGGAGGAAGGACAGGCGCCAGTCATCGTCACGCAGGTAGAGGGCTGGACGCAGGCCAGGCGGCATCTGCCGGACAAAGCAAAAGGAGCAATTGTTTTGGCACACCCTGACTCTGCTCACAGCGCTTTGAAAGGTAGCGCCCAAAGTTTCATCCTCTTCAAGCTCTATAGCGAGCTCCCAAACTTCGGCTGCACTTTGAATAAGCAGCTCAGCCTCGCCAGATGCCAAAGCAAGCTGTAGGCTAATGAGATCTGTCAGGGGCTCGCCGTTTACCTGGAGAATGACATCTCCACTTTTCAGGCCAACCTCCTGGGCAATGCTTCCAGGCAGCACCTGGTCAATTGTAAGGCCGTATTTTTTTTCTAATTTCATCACGCCTATAATTTCGTCATCAAGCCAGGTTTTCCTCCTTTTGGCACAGGAGGAAGCCCGAGTTTCGAGCGAGCTTCCCCGACAAGCTCTAAAAAACGGGGATAGACCCGCAGGCAGTCTTTGGCCAAGAGGATCCTGCCGATGCCTACAGCTCCCCAGCGCCGGGATAAAAAACCTCCCACCCTGGCCACAGAGCCTAAAGGAGCCAGGGCATTGACCAGCATAATTTCCTGTTCCACCAGCCTGCTGAACGACAGCAGAATGTTTTCAGCAAGCTCTGCCTCGCCTCTTCTCCCAAGAGAGCAAACCAAGTTGCCCCCTTCATCTGTACCGTGGGCGTAAATCAAGCCTGCCTGCTTGCTGTCCAACTGGTCAAAATACGGCAGGGAAAACAGTTGGGAAGCAGAAACGTTATTCTGCCAGGGGAGCCTCCCTAAATGTAGGTTGGCAGCGATAATGGAAGAATGAGTTCCGCCGAAGCAGTGGTAAATCACAATTCTTTTCACCTTTTCCTCCTAGTGGCGAACAATTAGATAAACACCGTTTTCCAGATCGTGCACCATCCCCAGCAGAATCTCGCTCAGCACTGTGCTTACCCGTTCCTGCTCCGCATGATCCGAGGCATAAAAAACGGGGGCTGAGCCCCCTTCGACGACTTTTTCCGGATTAAGGGTGACGATGGCCAAGATCGCGCTGTGCACCTTTCTCCCTCCATTAATCTGAAGCTTTGCGCCCTGCTTTGGTGTCCAGGGGCTTGCGGACTACGTTCTCGATGATGGGCACCCTTCTCACTGCAGCAAGCAAGCTCTCCATGTCAGGCTCTACTGCAGTGATCACCAAAGCCACCCTGCCTGTTTCGATGTTCCGCCTGACAAGGGGCGTAAATTCGGGATCGCCAACGTCTTTGGTCACGCCCAACACGGCTGCTGCATCGTGGGCGATGGCTTGTCTTTGGCCTATGTTGGCCAAGGTGGCACTGGCATTGTCGTCTTTAGGCTCGATGATCACAGCCAGGGCTCGCTTCTTCAAAAGCTCCCTGGTTTTCTCTCCCCCTACATTGGAGATGACAATTCCCTCCACCTCCATGGTGGGGCCGTCAAAATTGATTTTCGCAGGCCTCACTACGGCCAGATCCCCCACGCTGCGCCAGTAGATGAACTTGTTCATTAGGAAAGCTGCAGCCAAACCTACGGCCATTCCCAAATGGACGCTGTGGGAAAAGGGGAGCAAGGAGATGCTGCTCGCAGCTAAAGCCACTGTCATCGCAAGATAATTGCGGGCCTCAAATACTCTGGAAATTCCTTCTATATATGCCGAGCCCCTCCTCACAAGCTCTGTCTCTTCCATGGCCTCAAGGCTCCTCCGCTCCATGTTGCGGATTTCACGAAACTGCTGGGCTGCAATGGCCAAAAAGGTGGCTGCATCGTATCTGCGGGCGAGGAGTGCCGGCAGAGCAACAGCGCCGATAAAAGCTGCAATCACCCCTAAAGACATGTGGATTACATAGCCGTGGGGAAAACTCGGGTATTGTCTGTAGTCAGAGCGGAGCATGATGAGCCTTGCGATAGATCCTGCCAAGGTTCCTGCGAGAATCGCAGCCAGCTCTCTCATTTTTTCTCGTCATCTGGCGGCTCTTTCCGGTCAAAGAAGGCGCTGCTGAATTCTGTGCCGATGTTCTTCACCCTGCTGATGGCTTTGCCCCAGCTGCCTGAACTGAGCCAGAGGTACAATAATCCTCCAACCAAAACGATCCCCAAAATCCAGAGGATGCTGCGGACAGAGCTTCGGGTCTGCCCCACACTTTGCTCCCTGGCCTGCTGCGGCGAGGCGCCTCCAGCTTCGCCATAGGCTGCAGCGGCTATGATCTCTGCCCACTCTGCAGCTGAGCGCTGTGCAGCCTCCAGGGAGTTTTCATAGGTGCCAAACTCCAGAAGAATTGTTCGGGGACCCAGATCCTGGTTGTAGCTGCCGTTGGCAAAGAGGATGCCCTTGACAAGTCCTTTATGCCTGGCATCAGCGTTGGCCTTAATGGCCTTGGCGAATTCCAAGTTTGCTTCCCGGTTTTGGTTCTGGTTGCCCACTACAATCATCACTTTGGCAGCTGGATCGCCTTTGATCTCTGTTTCATAGGCCTCCAGAGGCACAGCATCTCTGTGGATATCGATCAACACTGCCGGTTCTTTTTTCAAGATTTCCATGGCAGTTGTCCGGGAGCGTTTATAGGCCAGACCATCATGGGGATTGTGGTTGTTTTGGGACCAAATCACCTGAAAGCCGCGCTTTTCAAGGGCATTCTTCAGGTCCTCCCCTACCCTGTATACGTCGCCCCAGTGTTTGCTTGTAGTACCGCTTGAGGGGAGGTATGATTCGTCGCTGTGGGTGTGGTAGATGGCAATGGGCCTTCTATCTCTCCCTACACCTGACAACTCCAGAGGAAAGACTGCAGCTGGCAGCTTCACCTGCCCCACTCGCTTCGCTACAGCTTTATCTCCTCTAATGCTTTCCAAACGCCAGCGCTGATTGTTCTCATCAATAAATTCATCGCCCACAGTCAGCTTGTGGGCAGTTTGGTGGATCACCTTATTTGTTTCATCTATGATATTCATGAAGCCCTCTGCAAGTTCGTTTTCAGCAGCGAAAACAGAGCTTGCAAAAAGCATAATTACAGCTAGAAGCCTAAGCTTCATGGTCTTGTTCCTCCTCGATGGCCAGTTCCACTCCCCCAGGCAGGGAAATAGTGGACCTCCCAGCGGCTTCCACCCGTTCTCCTGCAAGCTCGACAACAGCTTCTAATAGGTCTTCTTCAAGGTTCTCACAAGCCTCCAGGCTCTTTTCATCTTCCTCTTGCAGATCATAATCGCCGTAGATGTCCCGGACTGCTTCCAGCTCACCCTTTTGGCTGGGATAGCCTTCTTCACCTGCGCTTTTCAAGGGATCTGCTTCAGCTTCGAGATCGTCGATTTGGGAAGCATCCTCTTCCTGGCCATCTGCGAACAGGGTCTTGAAAAGTTCTTCTCTGTTTTCAAGCGGGACAGGAGATAGCTCCTCAGCAAACTCCGTCCTGCTGTCCTCTTCCCAACTCATTTCCATATCGGGATCGTGCAGTCCCCGGGGCCTCGCCGGACCAGTTTCAGGCCCCCCTGCCATGTGTTCCCTGGTCTCCCCTACAAGCTCTGCTATAATCACAGCCAAAAGGCCTGCAAGGACTATGTTGTCAAAGACGCCTGCGCCGCCTACGATCACTCTCCCGCTTTTGCCTGTGGCCAGCAGGTAGCCGAGGTTTCCCAAATCTGTGAGCAGCAGTCCCCAGGTTGCAGCCACAAAAGAGCCGCGGCGGCTGCGGCCTGCTACATACCCCACAATTCCAGCGACAATGCCGAAGATCAGCATGGGGTCCAGGAAAGTATGGCCAGGCTCAAAAGAGACAATGTGGGTTATGCCCCAGATGATTCCGCCTGTGATCAGAGTGCCTGCGAGAGCTCTGCCCCATTCCATGGCAGAGCCAGCTTTCATGAGGATATAAATTCCTAAAGCTATGGGCAGGAGCCCTCCTCCAACGTTGAGACTGAAAAGCACCCTTCCTCTGAGAATGGGAATATTGATGAAGCTGCCTGCGATCATGGCTATTAAAAAAAGCACCGCACCCAGATCGGACAAGCGGAGATGGTCTAAAACACGCTGGGCAAGGCCGAAGAAAACCAGGACACTAGCTACAAAAAGCAAAATTACGCCAACGGGCACCACTCTCACCTCCATTAGGCTTTGTCCGTAGTTTATCCTCACTACTTGCCCCTTATACAAAAAAACCTTCCTGCTGCCAGGAAGGCTTTGACAATCTCGCTTTAATTTTCTGCGGCCACTTCCAAGAGGAGGTTGTTGAGGACGCTGCTTTTCTCCACCACCACCTCAGCGATGTTTGTGGCGTGGTCTGCGATTCTCTCCAGGTTATTTACTACCTCCACAAAAATGATCCCAGCTAAAGGCTCGCAGTGGCCTTCGCAGAGCCTGTCCAGGTGATTGCGGCGGAGAGACTCCTGCAGTGCGTCGATTTCTTCCTCTTCACGCCAGACTTCGTCAGCCAGCTCCCGATCAGTATCTGCTAAAGCCTGTACAGACTGGGCGAAAATGGTGAGAATCCGCTGGAAATAGTCTTCCAGCTCGGCTTTGGCTGCATCAGAAAAGTCAACCCCTTTTGCTTTCCGCTCCTGGCCGTATTTGGAGATGTTTTCTGCGTGATCGCCGATCCGCTCGATATCCCCAATTACGTGCATGAGGCCTGCCAGAAGCGTTGAGTGGTGTTCTGCAAGAACATTTTGGGAGAGGATCATGGAAAGGTAAATTGTGATCTCACGCTGCAGCTCGTCCACTTGATCTTCAAGCTTGTCTATCTCCTTGCCCAAATCTTCTCCCTCAAGGAAAACCAGCTGGCTTTTTTCGATCATCTCTCTTGCAATCCTCGAGGTGCGGACGATCTCCTTAAGGGCTAAATCCAAGGCTACCGATGGTGTGCCCAGCATGCGGCGGTCCAGATACTTGGGTCCTTCTGCTTCTTCCTCTTCTTTTCCTGGGAAAATTTTGGTTGCCATAGCCACCAAGGCACCTGCCAAAGGGATCCAGATTAAGGTGTTTGTAACGTTAAATAATGTATGAGCATTTGCGACGGTTCTAGTCAATTCCGTTGTCCGCATCAAAGTGTGGGTGGTGAAAAGGACAAGCTGCTTAAACCAGGGAAAGAGCAGCATAAAAATCACAGCCCCAAAAAGATTGAACAGTACATGGGCCAGGGCTGTCCGCTTGGCTGTTATGTTGGTGCCGATGCTGGCGAGCATGGCAGTGATACAGGTACCTATGTTGCAGCCAAATAATACATATAAAGCTGCATCTAGACTAATTAAACCCTGGGATGCCACTGCCAAAAGAATGCCTGTGCTGGCGCTGCTGCTTTGAATGATCATGGTTATAACTGCACCAACTGCTACGCCTAGCAATGGTTGAGCTGCAAAACTTGTCATCCAGTGCACAAAGACTGGTGAAGTGCGCAGGGGTTTGACTGCTCCAGTGAGGACTGTCATTCCCAAAAATAAAATTCCAAAGCCTAAAATGATTTCTCCTGTATTTTTCCAAGCTTCCTTTTTGGCAAAGAAAAACAAAAGAAAACCAAGTCCGACGGCTGGTAGGGCGTAGGCAGCAAGATCAAAGGCGATAAGCTGCGCTGTAATCGTGGTACCGATATTGGCACCCATGATCACGCCAACTGCTTGCTTGAGGGTCATAAGGCCTGCATTGACAAAGGAAACCAGCATCACTGTGGTGGCGCTGCTGCTTTGAATGACAGCTGTGACCACCGTACCAACCAAAACACCTTTAACTGTGCTGCTTGTCAGCGCTCCGAGGATCTTTCGCATGCGGTCTCCTGCAGCTTTCTCGAGTCCATCGCTCATCAGCTGCATGCCGTAGAGAAAAAGGCCCAGCCCTCCCAGCAAGCCGAAGATTATTTCTTTCCACATGCCGGCTTTCGTTCACTCCTTCTGAGGGTTGTCTACATTCATATATTCGACCAAAAAGATCCAAACCCTCCCAGCTAAATGTTATGTTTTCGTTAAAAAAAGCCGCCTTTGTGGTTAAGGCAGCCTGCTATGGTATAACTATTCCCCACAGGGGATATTTTAATCATTGGTTGTCTGAGAATCTCTTCACATGTTCCTCCGCCCACCGGACAACTTTTTCAGCTGTTGCTGCAGCCTCCCGATATTCATCAAAGTCTACTACATGGTCACCTGGATAGCGAGCTTGTACTGCGTAAATTGTCAATTCACTAGCTTCCTCCATTAATTCCTGAGGTACCTTGATTTGTATTTTAGAAATTAATTCAAACAGTAGTCCAATAGAATGGCTCCTCGGAAAAACTGCACCATGCGCCACAAGAACACCCTTGAGCGCTTTTTCAGCTGCCTGCTGAGCGTGAAAACACAAATCGTCCAAATCAGGCTTTTTGCAATTGCAAGATCGCTCCGCGCTCTTCTCAGCCACTCGAAAGGATTTCGTACGTCATTTTCAAGCATGATAGATTTCCCTCCCCTCGCGCAGGGCAGGTGAGATTATACTATACGGGCAATCCCTATATTCTTCTATTTCAGCAGGAGTGACCACAATCACGTCCACAGGAAGGCCGATCCCAAATAAATTCCTATAAATATCTTTTGCTGCTCTTCTATTCTTTTTATAATCTCCATCTTTTACTACCAAAACATCCAAATCGCTATCAGGCCCCCTCTCTCCCCGGGCAGCAGAGCCGAACAGAATGATCCGCTCAGGATTTGCCACAGCAACGATTTTATCCACAAGCTTCTTTAGGATGGGCTCAAGATCCAAAGTCTTTTTCACCTCTCACCAAAGGATTGGCCTGCTAACATTATTATACCAAAAAACCACAGCCTCAGCCTTTAAAGCATGAATTTTCTGCATTTTGTTAATAAAAGGGTGCGCTGCACCCTAAATCCCCAAAAGTTCCCTGGCTTTAACAACTGCTGAGGCTGCATCTGGCGCATAGCCGTCTGCCCCGATTTTTTCAGCATACTCCTGGGTCACAGGCGCACCGCCGATTAAGACGTACACCTTCTTGCGAAGGCCTGCTTCTTCCAATGCGGCGATGGTTTTCTGCATTTGAGGCATGGTGGTTGTAAGGAGTGCGGAAAGGCCCAAGAGCTGTGCCCCGTGCTCCTCCACTGCTGCAGCAAACTTTTCCGCATCTACATTCACACCTAAATCTATAACCTCAAAACCTGCCCCTTCGAACATCATCCCCACAAGGTTCTTGCCTATATCGTGAAGGTCTCCTTTTACTGTCCCAAGCACGATTTTGCCAACAGGCTGAACATTTTGTTCCACCAGGTGGGGCTTCAGCACAGCTAGGCCGCTCTGCATTGCCCGGGCAGCAATCAGAACCTCTGGAATATACATCTGGTTGTTGCGAAAGCGCTCGCCGACTGTGTTCATGCCGGGAATCAGAGCTTCGCTGATGAGCAGACCAGGATCTGCTCCCTGGGTCAGGGCAGCTGAGATGAACTCTTTCACTTCATTGGCCCTGCCTGCAATCACCGCCTTGGTTATAGCACTGAAATCAGACACTGCAAGCCCTCCTCGCTGCACGAATTGTATTGGCCAACAGCATGGTGATGGTCATGGGGCCGACGCCGCCTGGCACAGGGGTGATGGCAGAAGCTACTTCTTTCACCTCTGAGAAATTCACATCACCGCAGATGCCAGCTTCTGTGCGGTTTATTCCCACGTCTATGACCACAGCACCAGGTTTTACCATCTCCCTGCCCACAAAGTTTTCTTTGCCCACTGCCACAACTAAAAGATCAGCGCGCCTGGTTACCTCTCCCAGGTTCCGGGTTCTGGAATGGCAGACAGTGACAGTTGCGTTCTCTGCCAAAAGGAGGGCTGCCATGGGCTTGCCGACAATATTGCTCCTCCCTACAACCACAGCTTCCTGGCCCGCAATAGGTAGCTGATAGCGGCGGAGGAGCTCCATAATGCCGTAGGGCGTGCAGGAGCGGAAGCCATCCTGGCCGAGGAGGAGCCTGCCCATGCTGACAGGATGGAAGCCGTCCACATCTTTCTCTGGCGAGATGGTGCAGATTACCTTCTCCTCGGAAATGCCTTCCGGCAGGGGAAGCTGAACCAAAATCCCGTGTACATCCGGGTCCCGGTTCAACTTTTCAATCAGGCTTAAAAGTTCTGCCTCTTGGGTTTCTTTCGGCAGGCGGATGGTGCGGGACTCTATTCCCACCTTTTGACAGGCGCGCTCTTTATTGCGCACGTAAACCTGGCTTGCAGGATCGTCGCCCACCAGAATGACTGTCAGGGAGGGATGGATTCCCTTGTCTTTCAAGGCTTGAACCTCTGCTGACAGCTCTCCTTGGATTTGTTTGGCTGTTGCTTTCCCGTCCAAAATTTGCATCTAGTTTTCCTCCTGCTCCCTAATGTTGTTCAAATAGTTCAGGCAGAACTCGTCCTTGCCCAAGAGCGCCTCTGCTGCCAAAAGGGTGAGGCGGATCTCAGGATCTGTGGGATCCAAAATGGCGCTGTCCAGGCCCCTTGCCACTGCCATGGAGAGGAATGTGCGGTTGAGGAGCCTGCGCTTGGGCAGTCCAAAAGAGATATTGCTCAGGCCGCAGATGATGTGGCTTTGAGGAAAAGCTAGTTTTAGCCTTGCGATGGTTTCCAAGGCAACCTGTCCTGCTTCGCTTTCTGTGGACACAGGCCGCAGAAGGGGATCGAAGAAAATCCGCTCAGATTCTATACCTGCGTTCAGGAGCCTCTCTCCCAGCTTTTTTCCTGCTTCGAGGCGGGAAGCAGCGTCCTCGCCTATTCCCTCATCGTCCATACAGAGGGCAATTACTGAAGCCCCTGACTCTCTCACCAAGGGCAAAACTTGTGCAAAGCGCTCTTCTTCGCCGCTGATGGAGTTGATGAGGGCTTTGCCTCTGTGCACTTCCAAGGCCTTGGCAAGGGCCTTGGGATTAGGACTGTCAAGGCAAAGGGGCAGGTCCACCTGCTCTTGGATAATGCGGACCAGCCAGGGAAGCAGTTCCTCCTCTTCTTCCAAAAAAGTGCCGCAATTCACATCTATGTAGGCGGCGCCGGAATCTGCCTGCCTCTGGGCTACAGCGCAGATTTCACCTTCATCCCGCCTGTTTACCGCATCAGCCATAGCTTTGCGGCTGGTGTTGATTAACTCTCCTACAATTATCATGCCTGTCCCCCTCCTACTTCAGGCCTGTGATTCGGCCAGTTGGTGTGATGTCTATGTTCTCTGCAGCTGGCTGTTTCGGAAGGCCAGGCATGGTCATGATCTCGCCTGTCAGAGGGATGATAAAGCCTGCACCGAAAGCTGCCCGCACCTCCCGGACAGTGAGGGTCCAGCCAGTTGGCGCTCCAAGGAGCTTGGGATTGTCTGAGAAAGAATACTGGGTTTTGGCCACACACAAAGGAAGTTTGTCTCCTCCCAAATCTTTCCAGCGGGCCAGCTGCTTTTTCGCGGCTTTAGTGTATTCCACCTTCTCTGCCCTGTAGATCTCCCGGGCCAGAATCTCCAGCTTCTCCTCAATGGGCAGATCCAAGGAATAGAGGGGCTGGAAATGGTTCGGCTCTTCGCAGGCAGCCAGCACTTCCTCAGCCAGCTCCACTCCCCCTGCGCCGCCCCTTGAAACAACTTCGGAGATGGCAGCCCTTGCGCCTCGGCTCTGGCAGTGCTTCAAGAGCCAGTCCAGCTCCTGCTCGCTGTCTGTTGGGAAGCGGTTGATGGCCACAACTGTGGGCAGACCGAACTTTTTCAAATTCTCAAGGTGCCGGTCCAGATTGGCAGTTCCCCGTCTTAAGGCTTCGAGGTCCGGCTCTCCGAGGGCAGCTTTCTCGAGTCCCCCGTGCATCTTCAAAGCCCGGACTGAAGCCACAACCACCGCAACTTGCGGCTTCAGCTCGTCGCGGCAGATGATGTCGAAGAATTTCTCAGCGCCCAAATCTGCGCCAAAGCCGCCTTCTGTAACTACGTAGTCTGCAAGGCGCAAGCCTATCTTGGTGGCGAGCACGCTGCTGTTGCCGTGGGCGATGTTGGCAAAGGGACCGCCGTGGACAAAAGCAGGCTGCCCTTCCAAAGTCTGCACGAGGTTCGGCATAATGGCATCTACCAAAAGCGCCGCCATGGAACCTGCAGCACCTAAATCTTTAGCCCAGACCGGGCCGCCACTAGCCATGCCGATAAAGATCTTCCCCAGCCTCTCTTTGAGGTCTTCCAAGCTCTGCGCACGGCACAAGATGGCCATCACTTCTGACGCAGCTGTGATGTCAAAGCCGCTTTCCCGGACCATGCTGCCCACGCCTGTGATGATCTCCCTGAGGCTTCGGTCGTTCATGTCCAGAACCCGCCGCCAGGTGATGGTTCTGGGATCCAAGCCCAGCTTGTTGCCTCTGAAGAGGTGGTTGTCCACCAGTGCTGCAAGGAGGTTATGGGCTGCAGCCACTGCGTGCATGTCCCCTGTGAAGTGGAGGTTGATATCCTCCATGGGAACCAGCTGGGCGTAACCTCCACCTGTGGCTCCACCCTTCATGCCGAAGGTGGGGCCCAAGGAAGGTTCTCGCAAAGAACAAGTTGCTTTTTTTCCCAGTTTCCCTAAAGCTTGGGTAAGGCCGATGGCTGTACAGGTCTTCCCTTCTCCTGCAGGGGTGGGGTTGATGGCGGTAACGTAGATTAATTTTCCCTTTGCAGGTTTGGCCAACACGTCCAGGTGAACTTTGGCCTTGTATTTGCCGTAATACTCCAGATCCTCTTCTCCTAAGCCCAGCTGTGCCGCGATCTCACCTATGGGAAGAGGCTGCCTGTTCTGCAGGATCTCTAAGTCATTCATTGTTTTTGCCCTCCGACTTCTTTACTGCAAATTTTTGCTCGAGCGTAGGTGCGGGTTCTTTTGACAATCTCTACTGTCAAAGTTTGTCCCAGCTTTTTGCCTGCTCCCTCCACATCGATGATGTAGCCTTCCAGCCGCGCGATGCCGTTCTGTTTGTTTGCAAGGTGCGGCTGCTCGATGGTAACTTCAAGTTTTTCCCCAACTTCCACAGGCAGCGCTGCCTTTTCAACTTCTTTCCTTGTGCCTGCTGAAATAATTTTCATCTCTTCAGCGTGAAAGGCGTCGCAGCCTTTAATGTAGATCTTTTTGTTCAGCTCCTCCTCCAAGCGGGCCAGGTTGCTGCCACCGGAGCCGATGAGCATGGCTGCAACTTGGGGATGCACGCCAATGAGCACTGCCTCCATGGTGCTGTGGGCTAAAAACTGGCGGAGCTGCCTTTCCACCTGGATGGCCATGGACTCTTCAGAGAGGATCCTCCCAGTCCCTTCGCAATAGGGGCAGGACTTCTGAAAGACCTCGCCTAAACCTTCCTGAACCTTTTTCCTGGTTATTTCCACAAGTCCCAGCCTTGTGAAGCCCAAGATATTGGTTTTCACCCGGTCTGCCTCGACAAGCTCTTCCAGTTTCTTGAGCACCAGCTTGCGGTCTTCATCTGTATCCATATCTATGAAGTCCACGATAATAATACCAGTAAGATTGCGCAAACGCAATTGCCTGGCGATCTCTTCCGCCGCTTGTAAATTGGTCTTCAAAACTGTTGATGCAAGGTCTGTGCTGCCCACAAATTTGCCTGTATTCACATCGATTACAGTCAGGGCTTCAGTCTGGTCCACAACCAGATAACCGCCGCAGTCAAGCCACACTCTTCTTTTGAGGGCCTTGGCAAGTTCCTGTTCGATGCCGTACTTTTCAAAGAGAGGCCCTTTGCCAGTATAAAGGCTGACCTGCTTCCGCAGCCGGGGAGAGAGGGTGCGGGCTGCCTCCACTATTTTTTTGTAGACTGCTTCGCTGTCGATTTGAATGGAGGCAATATCTTCAGATAAAGTATCCCGCATTAACCTGTAGACGAGATCGTGATCCCTGTAGAGGAGAGCTGGCGCTTTGGTCTTCTTGGCTTTTTTCTTGATCTTGTTGTACAGCTTCCGCAGAAAAACCAAATCCCGCTTCAGTTCCCGTTCCTTCTGCCCTTCGGCTGCAGTGCGGACAATGAGGCCCTCATGGGGCTTCCGCAAGCGCTCAGCTATTTCCCGGAGCCTCTCCCGCTCAGCATCGCTTTCGATCCGGCGGGAGATGCCTGTGTATCCTGCATCAGGCATGTATACGAGATAGCGTCCGGGGATGCTCAGCTGGCTTGTGATCTTTGCCCCTTTAGTACCCATAGGCTCCTTCAAAGCCTGAACGATCAACTGCTGGCCAGGTTTGAGCATCTCAGAAATCCGGGCTTTGCCCTTGGTCTTATTTTGGGTCTGGATATCGTCAACATAGAGAAATGCGTTGCGTTCCAAACCGATGTCAACAAAAGCTGCTTGCATGCCAGGCAGCACGTTTTTCACGATTCCTTTGTAGATTCCTCCTGCGACCTGCTGGTGAAGAGTACGCTCTACGTACATCTCTACCAGCTTTCCGTCTTCAATTACGGCTGCTCGGGTCTGCAGGTTCTCTACTGAAACCAAAATCTCCTTTTTCTTCGCTTCTTTCTTCTTTTTTCGCTTACTCAATTCTTTCCCTTCTTCAGCGGCGCCAATAACACCCCTTCCCCAAAGATTGCCGTCCGCACAACAAAAAGCGGCTCTAGCTCCAGGGAAAGGATGACCTCCTGGGGCCGCACATTAGTCGCTTCTGGTGAAAAAGATAAAAAAAGTTCCAGCTGGTCTGTGCCGCAGGCGGCGAGTTTGGTTGTGGCCTTGCGCAAATCCAAATGCCTCACTTTGCCTTTTCGCTGCCTCGGCCACAAAACAGTGTCTTTCCCGAGCCACGCCTCTACACGCCCCGCCAAATCAGCCACCGGCTCCACACGCACCAGATACCCAGCCCCCTGCACGAGGCTGGTCAGCTTCCCCTCTCCTTCAGGGACCACAGCGCCTTCATGCGGCGCTAAAGCTTTTGGCAGCTGCTCTTTAAGCCTCTGAACCACCTCTGAGGCTGAAAACTCTTCCTTGAGCTCTATATCCATGAGCTCGCCCGTGCTTTCAACCCCCACAGGCAGCGCCGAGGCAAATTGGATTTTGGCATGGGGATGGAAACCCTCGGTGTAGGCGATGGGAAGGCCGCTGCGCCTCACAGCCCGCTCCATGGTACGGAGCAAATCCAAGTGGGAAATGTACTTCAGCTCTCCTCTTTTTACAAACTTGACCCGAATTCTCGTTCCCCTCTCCACGGTTCCACCTCTTCAGTTTATTCTTGGGCAAAAGAGTTAGACACACCAAGCCCTGGACAGACCCCGCAGCCTGTGCAGCCCAGCCTGCAGTCCTCTGTCCTTTGGCCGGAATAAGCCCTTTGCCTTTCCCGCCACAGAAAACTCTTGTTTACACCGCTGTGCAGATGGTCCCAGGGCAAAATCTCTTCCTTGGAACGCTTGCGGTTTGCGTAAAAGGCAGGATCCAAACCGGCTTTCCGAAAGGCTTTTTGCCAGCTGTCAAAGGAAAACTGCTCCTGCCAGCTGTCGAAATGACAGCCTGCCTGCCAGGCATACATAATAACTTCTGCCAGCCTCCGATCGCCTCTCGACAAAACCGCCTCCAAGAGGCTGCCCTCCGGCTGGTGCCAGGCGAGGTTTATGGCCCTGGTCCCTGCCAATGCCCCTTTGAGGAGCTCCTGCTTTCTGGCAAGCTCTTCCATAGTGTCCTGGGCTTCCCACTGAAAAGGGGTGTGGGGTTTGGGGACAAATGAGGAGACGCTCACTGAAACTTGTATTCCCCCCTTTCCTTTGCCTGCGCATTCTCTTCCCACAGCCAGAACTTTTTTGGCCAGCTGGGCAATTGCCAAAACGTCGTCGTCTGTTTCTGTGGGAAGGCCGATCATAAAATATAGCTTTATTCTCCGCCAGCCTGTGCTGAAAGCAGCCTGGGCGGTGGAGATGAGATCTTCCTCTGTCACGCCTTTGTTGATCACGTCCCGCAGCCTTTGGCTGCCAGCTTCAGGGGCAAAGGTGAGGCCGGTTTTGCGAACTTTCTCGATGGTTTGGGCGAGCTCGATGGCAAATTTGTCCGTGCGCAGCGAGGGCAGGGAAACAGACACGCCCATCTCGCCGTACTTGTCCACAAGGGCCGCAAGGAGCTCTGCGATCCTGCTGTAGTCTGAGCTGCTCAAGGATGTCAGGCTCAGCTCATCATAGCCGGTGTTTTTGAGGAGTTTATCAGCCAAGGCCATGATTTCCTTCTGGGATTTCTCCCGCAGAGGTCTGTAAATTGTCCCTGCCTGGCAGAACCTGCAGCCCCGGGTGCAGCCCCGCATGATCTCCAGCATTACCCTGTCGTGGACGATTTCTGTGTAAGGGACAAGCCAGTTTTCTGGATAGGGGGCTCCTGCCAAATCCACGAGCCTTTTGGTGACAGTCCCTGGCACTCCTTCTTCAGGTTCGACTGCCCTGATGGTACCGTCTGTATTGTAGCTCACTTTATACAAGGACGGCACATAGACCCCTGGGATTTCAGCAAGAGAGCGCAGCAAATTGTCCCTGGAAGCTCCTTTATTCTGCCAGCTTTCATAGCAGTCTACGATCTCTCCCATCACCTCTTCCCCTTCTCCCAACACCACAGCATCGAGAAAAGGGGCTAAGGGCTCAGGGTTGAAAGCGCATGGTCCGCCTGCAATCACCAGCGGATGTTTTTCTGTCCGCTCTGCGCTGTAAAGGGGGATTTCTCCCAAAGCCAGCATCTGAAGGACGTTGGTATAGGAGAGCTCGTACTGGAGGGTGAAGCCTACGATCTGAAATTCAGATAAAGGCCTGTGGCTTTCCACGCTCAGCAATGGGATCTTTGCCTTTTTCATTTCTTCTTCCATATCGATCCACGGGCAGAAGGCACGTTCCACAACCACGTTTTCTTTCTGCGTCAGGACGTGGTAGAGGATCTTCAGCCCCAGGTGGCTCATTCCCACCTCGTAGACATCTGGAAAGGCCAAACAAACAGCAAGCTTTCCTTCTTTTGGAGGCTGATTCCACTCGCCGCCTATGTATCTTGCCGGTTTCTCTACCCTGGCTAAAATCGCGTCCCACTGTTTTTTGTCTAACAAAATCATTCCACCTCTGGGAAAGTTTCTCTATTCTAAAATTATACCACATTTTATTGTACTTGCATACACGTGAAAAAACCCTTCCCGCTGTCGGAAGGGTTATTATTGTTGCCAGGACAGAGAAAAACCATCATGATAAAAGTTCTAAAACCTTCATCTGGGCACCACCTTGAAAAAGGGCCTCGATAATCTGGGCTTCGCCCACTACCCCCTGGATTTTTAAGCTTTCGCTGACAACCGTGACTAAATGATAGGAACCTGGCGCAAACTGGGTGATAATCTTCTCTAGGGGGGTGGCTTCTTCTGCCACCAGGTGCCTTGCAAGGAGAACTTTTTCTTGCCGTAATTCCTCTTGCTTGTGGAGAAGATACCGCAGGTGGGAATAAGAGGCAAACTCACCCTCTTGTTTGGCTGCAAAAAAAAGATAGAGGCAGATGGGCAAAAAGCCGGGAGATGTGCCCTTAAGCTGCCAAAGCACAAGGGAAAGAGCTGCTGCCAAAATAGCTGCCAGGCGGCTTGCCCGGGCCACCCCGGCTGTTGCGGGGCGAAAGCCGAGCCTGCGGCTGAGGGCAGCCCGCAGAACCCTCCCTCCATCCAAGGGCAAGATAGGGAGAAAATTGAAGAGGCCCAGGCTGAGATTGCCGGCAATCATCAGCTGTGTCCACTGCCCCGAACCGAGAATGCCATTAGATCTCAGGTACGCAAAAAGTCCAGCCAGGCTCAAACTCCAAAGGGGGCCGGCTATGGCAACGAGGATCTCTGCTTTAGGGCGAAAAAGCAGCGGGAAGGAAACCTGGGCTCTGCCGCCGAAAGGGAAAAGCTCGATTTTTTCCACTGGAAAGCGCAAAAGCACGGCCACTGCTGCGTGGGCAAGCTCGTGAAGAAAAACCAAGGAAAAAAGGATCAGGGCTTGAGGGAGGAGTCCTGCCAGGGCAAAGAAGCAGAGGGCAATTAGAAAAGAGGCGTGCAGGAGGATCTGGATCCCGAAAATCCGCCCGATCCACATCTCTCCTCACCACCTATTTGATCAATTGCCCTGGATCGATGGCTCTGTCTCCAATGCGGAGTTCAAAATGCAGATGCGGTCCTGTGGCAAGGCCGCTGTCTCCCACTCTTCCGATCACTTGCCCTGCCTTTACCTGGTCCCCGGCTTTTACCAAAGCTTCATCGCAGTGTGCATAAACTGTTCTGTATTCATTAGCGTGCCTGAGGACAATTTTAAGCCCATAGGTGCTGTCCCGCTCTACAGCCTCTACCTCACCTGCCATGGCTGCCAGGATAGGGCTGCCTTTGGGCGCTTCCAGGTCTATTCCCTGATGCTGGCGCTTGCCGCCTAAAACAGGGTGCTCTCTCATTCCAAAGCCCGAGCTAACACTCCCCATAACAGGCCGCACAAGTCCAGGCAGCTTCTCTTCCTGCTCCAGGATCTGCCAGCCGCCCTGTTTTCTAAGCTCATCAAAAAATTTCCTTGCTTCTGTGAATGCGCCTTGGTAGTCGTAGTCTGCTTTCAGAATGGCGCGAAACCACATCTGAGCACTGGCGCTTTTTGTCCAGCCTGCTGCTTTTGCAGCTATTGACAAGACCAGAATGAGCAAGGAAAGGATAATTTGCTTTTTCATACTTTCCTCCCGATCTCTGTTAGTATAGTATATTAGGAAAACATGTCCTAATATAACGAGGCAGCCTCCGATAAAAAAAGCAGTATTTTGGAGGGCTGTCCAAAATACTGCTCAGTTCTTTGAATTATCCCATTCGAAGCATTTTAATGGGCTCACGTTCATGCTACAGGGTTTGTTTGTTTTTTTCATAAATCTTTGTCAGCAGGTTCTGAAAAGCGGCAAACTTAGCCAATCCAAACTTTTCTGGGAACTCGATTACATAAGGTCCGTTAAAGCCTGATTTTGCGGTCAGCTCAAGAACCCTGGGCCAGTCCACAGTCCCATCTCCAAAGGCGAGGTGATCATCATGTTCTCCCATATTGTCTGCTATATGGATATATGAGAGCCATGGCTTTAGTTCTTCAATAAATGCGTCTACGTTTTTTGTCATATTGGCGCGGCCGTAATCTAAGCAGAAGCCTATGTTTTTGCTGTCAACAATCTCGAACTATTTCAAAAAATCAGCAGGCTCCCCGCCTAATTCGTTTAATCCTTTGTAGTCGTAGCTATAGTGGTTTTCCAGGAGTATCTTTATATTTGAAGCTTCCAATTGAGGGGAGGCGTGTTTTCGAATCTCAGCCGTGAACTCAATTCCTTGTTCCCTGTTTTGGTGAGTCCCAAAGTGGAGAACTATTTCCCTCACTCCCATTGGGCTGCATCGCTTATTAAAGCAGTGGTCGCAGCGATTCCCTCATCGGGTCCCAATTGGGCTAAGTCCTCCCAGGCGTGCAAACCTAAATTGATTCCGAGTTCAAAGGCACTTTCCTTAATTTCTAGATAATCGCTTGAGGAAATTCGAGTAGTTGAAAGCTCTAAATGATCAAACCCAAATTCTTTAGCCTGCTCGATATCTCCGCTATTGTCTTCCACTCATAGTGCAGGCTGCTGATTCCGATTATTAGTTTGGTTGTGGTTGTTTCCATGTTCCATGCACTTCTAAATTATCAGGCGCCATTGAAGATGCTGTGTACTTGCTCTTTCAAATAGTTCCATTCTTCTTCTGCCAGCCCTTCTGGGCAGAACGTTGTTTCTGAAACGTTTTTGCCAGTGAAGAATTCATACCACACCGCAGCTAAAATATACCTTCCCTGCGGAATAGAGGCGTGGAACGTATCCCGATGCAGATTTCGAAAACCCCGTTTGAGAAACTGCTGAAAAACCCAGCCGCAGGGGATGATCCTTGCGCCTCCTAAAAACTCTGCAGCTTTCAGGTAAGCTGCTTCCAAGTCCCTGAACATCAACTCTTGCTTTTTGTAGCCAGCTATCTCGTACAATCTTTCGCTGCCTTCTTCGTAAGCCCAGGTTTGGTGGATCACGATCTCTGCCCCAGGGGCGTGCTTTTTGACAAACTCTACGAGGTTCCCAAGATAGGGCTGATATGTACTGTAATCTGTGCTGAGATTGCTCACCTGCTGAAGTGTAACGTAGTCCCACTTTTGGCTCTTGAGAGCTGATTCTATGGAAGAGTGTTTTTCAGTTTCCTCACCGTTAATATCTACCTGATAAGCTGGGGCGTTTTGAAGCACATTCTGCCAGTGCTGCTCTAAAGAACAGCCGCCGATGTAAAGGTTCACTGACAGCAAGTCAACGCCGGAGGACTTGGCAATCTGATGGACGTAGCAGGTGGCATCCCGTGAAAAACTGTTGCCGATAGAAAGAATCTTCAAGGCAAACTCCACTCCTAATCGATGTTGTATTTGTAAAGGCGAAAGCTGTTTTGATCCGGCAGATGAACGGCCAGAAAGCCATCTTTAAGTTCTTTGTTCTCTTGGGGGCTATCATCGCTGAGGCTATTGAGGGTGATCCTGCTGCCTTGGGCTCCAAACAGCTTGAATGTGTAGTTGTCTTCCGGAGAGTATTCGCGATACACGATAATAAATCCCTCTTTTTCCCCTGGAACAAAAGATTGAAAACCGGTCCAGGAATACCCATCCGGCCTCATGCCAATGGGCAGAATGTGGCCGAAAAAAATAGCGTCTCTGTACTTTTTGTGGAGAGCAATAACCCTGCTGTACCGCTCTAAGGCTTCTTTACTTAGACTGGATGCGTGAACCTCACCACCCAAACTGTCGTTATGGGTGGAGCATCCATTGGCTTACATACGGTT
>LFRM01118132.1_pt1 | contig 35576 bp, 39 predicted proteins | sample 618341 | NCBI WGS metagenome assembly LFRM01 (sample SAMN03654438, study PRJNA283298) | anaerobic digester metagenome | isolation source: pool of bioreactors CSTR01a, CSTR02a, and CSTR03a thermophilic anaerobic... | place: Denmark: Kgs. Lyngby | collected 2014-05-21 | reverse complement strand
ATTGCCAATTTACCTTTGCGACCTTAGGATGGGTGAGTTTCAATATTTATTACTTAAGCGAACAAGAGCAAATGGATACATTAACACAACAAGACCCATCCCATCAGAATACAGGATGGAATATCAGTTCAATTATCGATTTATTTGAGCTTCCATTCATGGATCTGCTATTTCAGGCCCAGCAAATTCATCGTGCCAACCATACCCCCAATGAAATCCAGTTATCAAGCCTGCTATCCATCAAGACCGGCGGTTGCGCCGAAGACTGCTCTTATTGCCCCCAGTCTGCCCGTTACAACACGGAAGTCAAGGCCGAAAAACTGATGCCCCTTGAAGAGGTCGTTAATGCGGCAAAAACAGCCCGCGATAATGGTGCCCAACGCTTTTGCATGGGTGCGGCATGGCGCAATCCCAAACCACACCAACTGGATGAAATTGCCAGAATGATCTCGGCCGTCAAGGGACTGGGTATGGAAACCTGTGTCACCCTGGGCATGTTGCAAGAAGGACAGGCAGAACAGTTACGTGACGCCGGCCTGGACTATTACAACCATAATCTTGACACTTCACCCGAATTCTACGGTGAAATCATTACCACGCGCACTTATGAAGACCGCCTGGAAACCCTTGAAAGAGTACGTAACGCCGGACTAAATGTGTGCTGCGGCGGTATTGTTGGCCTGGGAGAATCCCGTCGGGAACGCGCTGGGCTGATTGCCCAGCTGGCCAACCTGAGCCCTTATCCGGAATCGGTACCCGTTAACAACCTGGTTAAAATCAAGGGCACTCCCTTATTTGATAATCAAGACCTAGACCCGTTTGAATTCATCCGCACAATTGCGGTGGCCCGCATTACCATGCCCAAGGCCTATGTTCGCCTGTCTGCCGGACGCGAGCAAATGAGTGATGGCATTCAGGCACTCTGCTTCCTGGCTGGCGCAAATTCTATTTTCTACGGAGAAAAACTGCTGACCAGCGGCAACCCCCAGGCACAGGCCGACCAACAGTTACTGGAACGGCTTAACCTGAAAGCAACTGGCGCCCAAAACCATCATTAAGCCATACCGGACAAGAAACACCTTATGATTTACCTTCTCTTAAGCATTTTATGCAGTGTGACGGTTTCAGTCCTGCTGAAAATAGCCCGCCAACATGCCATTGACATCAAGCAGGCGATTGCCTTCAATTATGTCACAGCCATTGTTTTATGCTGGCTGCTTTTACAACCCAAGCTCTCGGGTGCCAGCATACAGGCATTACCCTGGGGACTGTTTACCATTCTGGGAGTATTATTACCGCTTATTTTCCTGGCCATGTTCAAGGCGGTTGAGTTTGCCGGCATTGTTCGTGCCGATGCGGCACAAAGACTGTCCCTGTTCCTGCCCATTATCGCTTCGTTCACGATTTTTGGAGAGACTCTGTCACTGCCACGGGGTATCAGCCTGCTCATTGCCTTCATTGCCTTGTTCTGTCTGCTGTGGAAACCAGCCTCAAACGCCACCGCAGTTCAAACCCGCAGCAGTGCGCTGTATCTGTTAATGGTGTGGATCGGTTATGGCGTGATTGATATCCTGTTCAAGCAAATGGCCAAAACCGGCACCGCCTTCCCGACCGGGCTGTTTATTGCCTTTGCCATGGCCGGTTTGCTCATGTTTATTTATTTATTTACCAGCAAAGCGCAATGGCACCTGCGTCATGCGGTGGGTGGCCTTGTACTGGGTTGCCTGAATTTTGGTAATATCCTTTTTTATATCAAGGCACACCAGCACTTCAGCGAAAACCCAACCCTGGTTTTTACCACCATGAACATTGGTGTCATCAGCCTTGGCACCCTGGTTGGCGCCCTGGTTTTCAGGGAAAAAATCAGCATTGTTAATGCTATTGGCATTGTGCTTGCCATCCTGGCCGTACTCTGCCTGTATTACTGGGTTATTGCTTAAAACACTTGCGAAGCCTCGCCAACCCGCGGGGCTTCCTTGAGTTAAGGTTCAGCAGGTCGCAGTTTGCTGTCACTCAAGATTTCAGTTTCAGCCGCAACATCCCCGGCCGGCTCAGCCAACAGCACCTCTTCCCGTTGCGCACCATCCTGTCCATCAGCCGCCGGAACAACTGCCTCAAGTCTTTCCTGTTCAAGCCTTTCCTGTTCAAGTCTTTCCTGTTCCTCATCTGCTTTTAACTGTTCGATTACCTCTTCCATTTTCGCTTCATCTGCAGAAATATCAATACTGCGATCAACGCGCGGATCCAGATCCTGGACGGCCGGAGCAGGCTGAATATCTACAGGCATAGGTACAAAAGGCTCTTGCTGGACACGATATTTACCGGATACTTTTTGACGTCTGATAAACAGAGTCAAGATAAACGCACAGGCGGATGTAAAAATGTAGAACATCCCCGCACCACCCACATCCATCAGTTTGCCGGCCACAACGGGCCCCAGGCCAGCACCTACTCCGTAAACCATGAGCAAAACGCCACTTAAACCGACCCGTAACCCCGGTTCCACGTGGTCGTTGGCAAAAGCAATCGCCAAGGGATAAATGGTAAATTGCAAAATACCTACAATCGCCACCAGCAGCAGCACCAAAGGAAACGAAACCGACCAATATCCATATAAAGGAATCGTAACCAGGGTTAGCAGAAAAACATTAATCCCGATCAGTTTGACCCGGTCGACCCGATCGGACAGCCACCCCATTGGCCACTGGAACAGCACGCCGGCCATCACACAAACAGACAGGAACATGGCAATCTGGTTGGTATCCAAGCCCAGCTTAATGCCATATACGGGCGCCAGACTGTAAAAAGTGCCGGTAATACAGCCCGCCATAAACAGAATAAACATGGACATGGGCACTAGCCTGATAAACACCTGAAACTTAATGGGTGCCTGCGAATGGATGACCGGATGAACCCGGCGTGTCATGGCAACAGGAATAAGGCAAAGGGCCGTTGCAATGGCAACCACAATAAGCGGCGTATGGTCCAATGACGGAAAAACGGAAATTGAAGCCTGCCCCAACACCAGCCCAAGACTGGACATAATCATGTAAAAAGAGAATATACTGCCGCGCGTTGTCGAATCAGACTGATCATTCAGCCAGCTTTCAAGAATCATGTACTGTGTGACCATGGCCATACCCACGACAACCCGAAAAAACAGCCACAATGTGATATTTGACACAATGGTTTGCATTAAAACCATAATAGCCACGATGGCTGCCGCAATGGCATAAGCCCGTATATGCCCTACATAGACAATCAGCTTGTGCCCGGTGCGCGCGCCCAGAACAAGCCCCGTATAATAGGCTGCCATCAGCAGGCCCACCCAAACCTCACTGACATTGTTCTGCGTAAGAAATAGCGCGATGTACGTGTTGAACAAACCCGTACCCAGAGACAGGAAAAGAATTGCAGTGTAAAGCGACAAAAAAGACAAAAACAGTGAAATCATACCCAGACACCTGCAATCCGCAATCCAGAACAGGAAAAGGTCCCTGCCAACGCAGGGACCTTATGAAAAACAAAAAAACTAGCCTAACTGGGACAGCAATGTGTTCGCATCACTCACTTCATAGCCGCCACCTTCTTCAAGATTAAGAAGGGTAACCACTCCATCATCCAATACCGCTGAATAGCGGCGTGAACGCACCCCCAGGCCCTTGTCAACCAGATCAAGATCAAGCCCCATGGCTTTGGTCCATGTTGCCGATCCATCGGCAAACATGCGTACTTTACCCTGTGCATTCTGCTCCCGTCCCCAGGCGCCCATGACAAATGCATCATTGACCGCAACACACCAGATTTCATCAATACCCTTGGCCTTGAGTTGGCTTTCCAGTTCAATATACCCAGGCAGATGCTGGGCAGAGCAGGTGGGCGTGAAGGCACCGGGGACTGCAAACAGGGCAATTTTCTTGCCCTTGACCAGCTCGGACACCTTGAAAGCATTTGGCCCCAGGGAGCATCCCTCGGAAGCGGTTTCAATGAATTCTGTTAGTGTACCGTCTGGAACTTTATCACCAATTTTAATCGTCATGACTTCTCCTTGAAATAAGCCTGTATGAAAAGAAAGTGTATCACTACATGCCTTGAAAAAAAACAAATGTGCCAGGAAACAAAAACCGCCTTATCCCGATTTATGGAATAAGGCGGTTTTTTACAAAAAAATGACTTAAGGACTAGCTGCTTTCCTTGACGCGATAAACCAGAACCGAGGTATGGGCCAAAGACAACACCTTGACAGTTACGCTGCCCAGCAACAAGCGGGATAAACCGCTGCGGCCGTGACTGGCAATATAAATAAGATCACAATTATGCTCTTTGGCAGCTTCCACAATTCCATCGGCCACACTGTAATTGGAGGTAATGACAGACGTTGCCTTAACCCCTGCCGTTTCGGCCCGCTCAAGAACAGGTTTCAGATATTCCTGTGCTTCTTTTTTAGCTGCCTCTTCGTAATCGCCATCGGAAATGGCGTATGACGCAGCCATGCCATCAAAACCAATCAGTGTTGAAAAGGGCTGGGTTACATTGATGGTAACGATTTCAGCACCAATTTGCCGGGCAAAACTAATGCCGGAGTTAGCGGCTTGAGCAGAAATTTCTGAACCATCGATAGGCAGCAATATTTTTTTATACATAAAGTAAGCTCCTTTGGACTAGGATGTTTGTTTGGCGGCATTGTACAAATGCGTACAACGGGTTCCGGTACGGCAAAAAGCAAGGATAGGCGTTGGCAAGGTTTCCAGGTACTCTTGAAACTGGTTAACATTTTCCTGGGTCATTGCCCCACTGACTACAGGCTGGTACACCACGGTAAGGCCAGCCTCTTGCCCGGCCTTGATGATCTCGGCTGAAAGAGGCTGGGTGTCGCCACCTTCAAGATCGGGACGGTTGATGATAACACTGTTGAAACCGGCCGCCTTGACAGCCGCCATGTCACTGGCGCTTAACTGGGGTGCGACGGCAACGGTATCACTTAATGATATAAAAGGTGTTGACATGAATTCCTCTTCAATAAACTGTTTGAAGGACATAAAGATATCGTACTCTTTATCCTTTTCGGTTATCTGATTTTATGCTAGTTTATTTGATTGTAAACAATTATTTTTCAATTTACCCCCCCAGATTCATCATGCAAGCAGATACCTGCCACATCCGCCCGGCACAGGCCAGTGATATAACCGCCATTCAGTCCATTTATGCCCATCATGTCCTTTACGGCATGGCCACCTTCGAAGAAACGGTTCCCGATGTGGCCGAAATACGCCAGCGTTATGACAAGGTCATCGCTGCCGGATATCCCTATCTGGTTGCCCTGCAAAACAATGAAGTGGTTGGCTATTGTTATGCATCGGCATACCGCCCACGCATTGCCTATCGCTTCACGGTAGAAAACAGCATCTATCTGCGTCATGACATGGGACAAAAAGGAATTGGCAGCCAACTGTTAACGGCGCTCATCAGGCATTGTGAACAAGGACCATGGCGCCAGATGATCGCGGTTATTGGCGGCACTGAAAACCTGGCCTCCATCAATCTGCACAAGCGTCACGGATTTACCCTGACTGGCATACAGCCCAACACGGGCTTCAAACATAACAGATGGATTGATACGGTCTTGATGCAACGTGAAATAGGCGAAGGCGGCCACACGTTACCCAAAGAGGTAAACTAGGCAAGCTCACGCCATAAACAGGTTTTTCCGGCGGTTTTATCCAGGGCATCCAGGTATTCCTGATGCGCCAGCAACTCTGGGTCTGAGGGCCTGACAACCGGCAATATCAGCGTATCCAGCGCCAGTCTGTCTGCCGTTTTTTTTTGTGTGCCCTGTTCACCCGCTTCTTCTATCAACAAGCCAAACTGGCCGCGTGTCATGGCCAACCAGACTTCAGCCAACAGCTCGGCATCCAGCAAGGCACCATGCAAAATACGATGTTTGTTGGAAATATCAAAACGTTCGCAAAGCACGTCAAGGTTATTGCGCTTGCCGGGGAATCGTTCCCGCGCCATGGCCAGGGTATCGGTAATAAGACCGGCAATGCTATTGACAGTGGGCATGCCTGCCCGGGCAAACTCGGCATTCAGGAATTTGGTATCGAAGGCTGCGTTATGAATGATAATTTCGGCGCCTTCCAGGTAGGCGGCAATACGCTGCGCCTCATCCTTGAAACGGTTGTGCCGGGACAAAAATTCGGTTGTCAGTCCATGAACCGCCAAAGCCTCGGGGGAACTGTCCCGGTCGGGGTTGAAATAAAGATGTAGGTTATTCCCGGTTAACTCCCGGTTAACAACCTCTACACACCCCAGCTCAACAACGCGGTCGCCCTGATCAGGATCAAGGCCAGTGGTTTCGGTATCAAGAATAATCTGACGCATTATTTTACAACCCCGCAAAAAAACAATTAAGCCATGCCTGGCACGACTGCCGAGAAGCCGGCATCAACGTGCACCACCTGACCGGTAATGCCTGCCGCCAATTCTGACAGCAGGAAGGCTGCGGTATTACCAACGTCTTCGATAGTAACGTTGCGGCGCAAGGGAGCATGTTTTTCAACAAAGTTCAGAATAACCGAAAAATCCTTGATACCACTGGCTGCCAATGTTTTGATGGGGCCGGCGGAAATCGCGTTGGAACGGATACCTTGCTCGCCCAAGGCGCTGGCCAGATAACGGACACTGGCTTCAAGGGAAGCTTTAGCCAGACCCATGGTATTGTAATTGGGGATGGATTTTTCTGCCCCCAGGTAAGTCATGGTAAGTACAGAACCCTTGCGTGCCTGCAGCAACGGTAACGCAGCCCTTGCCATGGCAGGAAAGCTGTAAGCCGAAATATCATGGGCAATACGGAAATTCTCACGGGTGATGCCCTCCAGAAAATTGCCGGCAATGGCTTCCCTGGGTGCAAATCCTATAGAGTGCACAAGACCATCAAGACCGTCCCAGTGCTTTGCCAGCTCGGCAAACGCGGCATCAATGTTTTCATCAGCGGAAACATCGCAGGGAATCACGATATTGCTGCCAAAATCAGCGGCAAATTCCGTGACACGGTCTTTAAAACGGTCTCCGACATAGGTGAACGCCAATTCGGCACCTTGCTGATGACAGGCACGTGCAATGCCATATGCAATGGAGCGATTGGAAATGACGCCTGTGACCAGGACTCTTTTATTTGCAAGAAAACCCATTGTTTCTTATCCTATTTTGCAAAACGGAATTATTATAAAAAAATTGCGTAACCTGAAAGTATTACGCAATTTTCATCTTGAAAATGTAGCGGTTCAGCCTGACTTAACCTCGGCTTCCTGCCCCGGGAATACGTAACGTTCCCCCTGGTTTGAGTGCCGCGTTAGTCATGTTATTCAACGCTTTCAAATCTTGAACGGACGTATTATAACGTTTTGCCAAAGAATAAAGCGTGTCTCCCTTGGCCACTTTGTGAACAGACACCTTTTTCTTTGCACTGGCATTTGGAGCCGGCTTGGTTAACGATGCAGTACGCACAGCGGGTTTGGCAGTTGCTTGCGCAGCAGCGATCACCGCCGGACGCTTAAGCACGGCAGGCCGTGACACTGCAGCGGTAACAGCGGCACTTGAAGCAGCAACCGGCACGGCATGCACGCCAGCCATTACTGCGGCGCTGTTACTTCTTGAATAAATAATATCGGCCAGAGGATCAACATTTACTGCAGATGCAGAAGCCATGGCTGGCCTGCTCTTGACCGCAGGCGAAGGTATCGGGGCAGAAACCTGGGCCGGCACGGTTGGAGACATGGCAGAAGGCCTTGCTATATTCTCATTGCTGGCCAACATGGCCGGTGCCGCCGTGTTAATGGCCGGAGCCATGATATCGTTAGGTGTAATGCCCGCTGGGGCACCTGAATTACGCGGCACCATCAGGGTTCTGGAAGACAGGGCAACCGTCTGCTTTGCACCATAACCATTCAATGACTTCAATTTATCAAGGGAAATGCCATATTTGTCTGCAATACTGGCCAGAGACTCACCCGGCGCAGGAGTATAGCCTTCCCATGTCGAGAGCGCTCCCCGGTAATTTTTCAGATTACGCTTGAAGGCGGTCACTTTATGTTTAGGCAACAGAATTTGCGGGCTGTGCTCGTTCAGCAATACACTGCGCTGAAATGACGGATTCAACTCGCGAAACTCGTCAACAGAGATTTCAGCCAAGCGTGCCGCCACATCCAGATCCATATCCTGGGTATTCCTGATTTTCTCGAAATAAGGCTGGTCTGCCACATGAGGCAGTTTAATACCATACCGGGCAGGATTTCTGATGATATTCTCGAAAGCCTGTAACTTGGGTACATAATCACGTGTTTCCTTGGGCATTTTAAGAGACAGGTAATCAGTCCCAAGCCCCAAACTGGCATTCCGCTCACGGGAACGTTTGACCGCCCCCTCTCCCCAATTGTAAGAGGCCAGCGCCAAATGCCAGTCATTATCCTGAAAACCGTGTAGATAAGACAGATAATTAAGCGCGGCATGGGTGGATTGAACCGGATCCCGTCTTTCGTCTTTCCACCAGTCTTGCGTCAAGTTGTAATGCGTGCCCGTACTTGGAATGAATTGCCACAGACCGGCCGCTTTGGCACTGGAAACCGCTTTCGCATTATAGGCACTTTCAACAAACGGCAACAAAGCCAGTTCAGTGGGCATATTGCGTCTTTCCAGTTCCTGGGTAATATAGTGAATATACTTGCTTGAGCGCTGCGCCATTATTTGCACGGAAGCCGGACGGGCCGCATAGTAATTGGTCCAGTATTCAACCCTGTCATCTTGCAGATCGGGCATCTTGAGCCCTTTGCGGATTCTTTCCCAAACATCTTTTTGCTGCCCATTTGAGGAAGAATAATTTTTGGAAGAATTGCCGGAGGATGCACACCCGGTTAAAACAACAACTGACACTACAACGGCAAGCTTAACTAATTTCATGAGTATCCCTAGAATGAATTCTTCCAATCGCGCAACACGGCAAACACCTCATCAGGAGCATTCAAACTGCGCCCGGCTTTGCCCTGTGCTGCATTAATAACAGATTCGCACTCAACCCGCATAAACGGATTGGTCTTAAGTTCGTGACCGACCGTAGTGGGAACGGTTGGTTTTTGCTGGCTCCTGATTAAGCGTGCTTCTTGAGACCACTGCTGTAAATCAGGGTTGCTCTCCTCTACCGCAAGCGCCCACTCAATATTACCCAAGGTATACTCATGAGCGCAAAACACCAGCGTATTTTGCGGCAGTTTCCTAAATTTATCAATACTTTGGTACATTTGCGTAGAATTCCCTTCAAATATTCTGCCGCAACCGGTGGCAAACAGAGTATCACCACAAAAGAGTACGGGTTCGTTGGGATTGATATCGCCGTAATAGGCAATATGCCCCAAAGTATGTCCGGGTACCTCAAGGACTGAAAGCGACCAGGAAAAACCGTCTATGCCAATCCTGTCGCCTTCCTGCAGTGGCACATCACAAAAAGGAATGGACTCAGTGGCAGGGCCATACACTTTGGCAGATGTGTGCTCACGCAAACCGGCAATCCCCCCCACATGGTCGGCATGATGATGGGTGACCAGAATGGCCCGCAAGTTCAGGTTTTGGGCCCGAAGCACCTTAAGCACCGGTTCGGCCTGGCCGGGATCAATCACCACGGCATTGTCACCCTGTACAATTATCCAGATATAATTATCGTTAAAGGCACTGATGGGCAGAATTTTACAGGTCATATCCAATACTTAAATGTTCCAAGAAATATCTACACTTACCCCGAGGCAGGCGTGACACAAACCAATTCGCAGATTTTAAACCTTACGCAATGGCTGAACACTGATCCCGGTCAAACGGTTATCCGTTGGGAAACGGATAAATTTGATCAAATCGTCGCCAATGCATTTGGCTTCAATGCATTGCAAATTGGCTTGCCGGCGTGGGATTTTCTGCGAAATAACCGGATCAGGTCAAAAGTGATTTTAACGGATGAATCCAAAAAAAATGTAACATCGACCGATCAGCCAAAAATCATTCACGGCCGCCTGGACCAACTCCCCTTTCCCAATTGCAGCCTGGATCTGGTCATCCTTCCACATATTCTTGAATGCTCACAAGACCCGCACCAGATTTTACGGGAAGTGGAACGGGTACTGGTTTACGAAGGCCGGGTTGTCATTTCCGGTTTCAATCCCAACAGCTTGTGGGGCCTTCGCAATGGCATGCCATTCCTGGCTCCCTGGATCCCCATTCCCAACCGCAACATGGTCTCGGTCCGTCGCCTGAAAGACTGGTTCAAATTATTATCCCTCGACATCGATAGGGGCCATTTCGGCTGCTATACTCCTGCCTGCCAAACTGAAAAGTGGCTTAAACGCTGGGACTTCATGAACAGGGCCGGAGACCGCTGGTGGCCAGTGGCCGGAGGCGTCTACCTGCTTTCAGCCGAAAAAAGGGCGCGCGGCATGCATCTTGTCGGGCCCTTGCTAAAGAAAAAACGCAGAAGAAGTCTGGCAAACAGACGACCTGCCATTGTTACCCAAAGAAATATAACTCAATTGTTCAATACGGAAAATGGATAAAAAACTAGTCGAAATATGGACTGACGGTGCCTGCAAGGGCAATCCCGGCGTTGGTGGGTGGGGCGTATTGCTAAAACAGGGCCATCATGAGAAAACACTTTGCGGAGGAGAGTCCGAAACCACCAATAACCGGATGGAAATGACCGCGGTCATCCAGGCACTTAAAGCCCTGAAGCGCCCCTGCAGGGTCCTGCTTCACATTGACTCACAATATGTACAAAAAGGCATTACCGAATGGATGGACGGCTGGATCAGGAGAAACTGGAAAACTGCCGATAAAAAACCGGTGAAAAACATGGATTTATGGCTTGAACTGAATGAACAGGTGGCCCGGCATGACATTACCTGGAAATGGGTCAAAGGACATGCGGGTGACCCGGGAAATGAACGCGCAGACCAGCTGGCCAATGAAGGCGTCCTGATGGCAAAAAAAAATCACTCCGCAGAGTGATTTAAGCGGGAATCGGGTTTATTCAAGACACCCCATGCGTCGGGCACGCTCACGTTCGGCATCCGAACGGACATTATCATTGGCACGCGACAGAAAATTGCTGGTTCCGGGAATACCAGGTTGCTGGATAATCCGGGACTGGACCTGTGCGCATTCAGCAACCTTGCTGTCATCAACCGGACCATTGGCACAGGCTGCCAATAACAGGCATGGAAGAATAATAATTTTTTTCATTGACTTAACCTTAAAAGGCAAATGGATTCACTAATCCGGACTTATTTAACTTTAACCAAAAACACACAGTTTTTGGACACTTAACTCACGAATCTGGTTCAGGCGCATTTGCGCGGCCTGTTCTGCCTCTTGCACCCGCGCAGGATCATTGCCAAACAGCGGCTCATTGCCATGACGCAGCTGGTTCAACAAAATATTCAGGCGATCGGACTCTCTGCCTATGTCCTTGCACGTCAAGGTTTGTTTTTCGGCCTCATCAAGCGCTGGCACAACATTAACCGGATGGGCGCAGCCTGACACGACAAACAGGACGGGAACCGTTAGCAACAACGCTAGTTTCATGAAATGCCTTTCAACTGGTTAGACTGTTGTTTAGTGTAGCAAAACTGGTTAAACAATACGATCTTTCTGTTCAGCCAGGGCAAATTTTACCAAACCGGGACGCGCACTCCTTCTTGGCTAAAAACAACATCCCAGCAACCATTTCCCATATAAATCTTTACAGGTTTTTAATTATCATGCTATATATTTAATGATAATCATTATCAATATCAATCTTAAAAATATTAATCTTAAGAATTTATAACATGAGCAATACACAAACCCCCAGGCTGCCCCACTCTTTCAAACTAAACCGTTTAGCAAGCGCCATTTTACTGGCAACGGCCGCCACTTCTTCTTATGCACAGGACAACACCAATGTCAATGACACCTCCGCTGTTGAGCTGGAGACCATCTTCGCCTCCGCAAGCAGTGTTGAAAGCGAAATTCGTGATGCGCCTGCCAGCGTCAGCGTGATTACCCGTAAAGAACTGGATCGCAAACCCAACGCCAGCATTGCCGAAGTACTTGGCACTATTCCCGGTGTGACCGGTGGCTTTGCACCTGCCGGTGCAGGCTCTAAAATTGCCTTCCGCGGCATGCCTGACAAATACACCCTGATCCTGGTTGATGGCAAGCGTATTGGTGGCTCCAACCTGTTGGGACACCGTCCTGACACCATCCCCCAAGACCTGGACTGGCTGTCCCCCGATGCCATTGAGAGAATTGAAGTCGTGCGTGGTGCCATGTCCACCCTGTACGGTTCTGAAGCCATGGGCGGGGTCATTAACATCATTACCCGCAAAATTGACAATGTCTGGAGCGGCTCGCTAACAAACAACCTGAGCGTGCCCGATTCCGGCAAATCCGGTGACACCAACTCTCACAGCTTTAATATTAGCGGTCCCATTACCGAAAGCCTGGGCATACGGCTGGGTGGCAGTTATACCAACCGCGAACCCGATACAGGCACCCGTGGTTCAAGTGGCTCAGCCAACCAGAACATGAATGCAAAACTCAATTGGCAACTCAACGAAAACCACAGCTTCTATCTGGATGGCTCCGTTGGACGCAACAAGGCTGAAGAATTCCCAAACCAGGCCCAGCGTGAAGCCGAAGAAGACGTGACCAATGAAATTTTTGGTTCTGACATGCGACATACCTATTTTGGGATTGGGCACGAAGGACGTTTCGGTGAAATCCGTACTAAACTGGATCTGTATGCCAACAGCTATGAAAACAAAGGTGATGGAGATCAATTGGGCGCAAAATCCAAAGAGCATGTTGCCGATTTCAAGGTTGACATGCCCTTTAGCACTGCTGGCGTGGAGCACTGGCTGACAGTAGGTGCCCAATACAAACGGGAAGAAGTTGAAAACCCCAGCAACATTGGTAATATCCTTAGCGTCCTGTTGCCTGGTGGTGATACGGTCACCGCTGAAAAAAAACCAAAGGGCTGGGCATGGTCACTGTTTGTTGAAGACCAGATTTTCCTGCGGGACGACCTGATCCTGACCTTGGGGGTGCGTGGCGACAAATCAGACGAATTCGATTTGCATGTCAGTCCACGTGGATATCTGGTTTATCATCCTACCGAGTCATGGACCATCAAGGGTGGCGTTTCAAAAGGCTTCCGTGCCCCCAACCTGAAAGAGCGCTCACTGACCTCTGGAACATCATCCATGGGCATGGGTTGTACTTCATTGCGCCCTTTGGGCTATACCGGCGGTCAATGCTACATGATTGGCAACCCCGATCTTAAGCCTGAAGTCAGCACCAACTATGAGCTGGGTATCGCTTTTGACCAGGCCGGTTACTCGTTTGATCTGACCTACTTCCAAAGCAAAATCAAGGATATGATCCAAAATGGCTTTTTGGGCAATATCAACGGCACCTGGTATACCCAGCAATTCAATATTGAAGAGGGAGAAACCGCCGGCCTGGAAGCTTCATTTGGCCTGCCTGTTACAGATGGTTTAAGACTGAGCGGCAATGCCACTTACATGATCAAGTCAAAAAACAAAACCACCGGAAGCTGGCTGAACATGACGCCCAAATGGACGGCCAATGCCCTGCTTGACTGGCAGGCCACTGAAAAACTGTCCACCTATGCATCGGTACAATATATTGGCAAACAACTTTACACCCCGCCCGCAGACTCTACCGCGAACAACCATTTTGCCTATGCGAACACCACGCTTGATATCGGTGTTAACTATGCCGTTAACAAAAACCTGACTTTGCGTGCCGGCATTCAAAACCTGACCAACAATATCGCCAGAACCGATGACGATTACGGAGATGGAAATGGCCGTACCTACTACATGGGTGTGACCGCCCGTTTCTAACATAATACCGTTTATACAACCGGGAACTTCGGCCATGCGCCCCCGAAGTTCCCCTTGTTTTTAGCGATATACTTTCCCAGCCCACAAACCTTCAAGAAGCCACTAATGCAACACCGTGACGGTTATATCATTGATGTTTCCTATCCCCTTCATTTTCACAAGGAAATGCAGCCGGTCTGGCTATGCCACACCATACAGACATTAGGCTGTGCCGTACCGGATATCAGTAAGCCTTACCGCTATTGCGAATTGGGTTGCGGGCCCGGCATCAACCTGCTGATTGCCGCGGCCTGCAACCCTGCCGGACAATTCACCGGAATTGACTTCAACCAGGCACATATTGCCAGCGCCCAGGCGTTGGCCAAGAAACTGAATATTGAAAACATCCGTTTTATTGAGTCGGGTTTCGAGGAATTTGCCACAAACAACAGCGAAAAATTTGACTTTATCGTTAGCCACGGCACATGGTCATGGCTGCCACCCAAGGCACAGGCCGGCATTCTTCAACTGATTTACCAATCGCTTAAACCGCAAGGCCTGGTGTATTTGCACTACATGTGTTATCCCGGTGCCGCCCGCCTGACGGGTCTGCAAAAAGTACTTTATGAAACCGCCAAAATAACAGGGGGCAATTCAGTACAAGGCATTCAAAACGGCATGCAACTGTTACGCATTCTGGCCAATAACGGTGCGGGCCTGTTTGTGGACAACCCCGAAATTGAAAAAGAGCTGGCCGCGCTTGAAAAGGAATTGCCCGCCTACCTGGCACATGAGTTCCTTACCGACTACTGGCATCCGCAGCACTCGGCCGACCTGCACCGTATTGTTTGCCAGACAGGGGTCAATTTCATTGGCAGTGCCGATAGCTTTGAAAATATGGATATCCTGTCTATTCCCGGCAATATCCAGCCTATCTTAAAAAACCTGCCCAGCCAGGCATTGCGGGAAACTGTTAAAGATATGGCACGCAACCAGCACCAGCGACTGGATGTTTTTCAACTGGAGCCACAAACACTGGGCTTCGCAAACCATATCGGCTATATGAATAACACCGTTTTCAAGGCACTGCCCGGCATGCCTTCTCCAGGCCCGCTGGAATTCAAAACACCCATTGGCACCATTCCCGGACCGGCAGAAATGTTTTCTCCCCTGCTGGCTGCCTTGGTACAAGGCCCGCAATCTTTTTACGAGCTACGCCAGATACCGCCATTCAAGGCTGAACCCGGTTTACTGTTGCAGGCTCTTAATATGCTGATGTGGGCAGATTATGCGCACCCCGTTCGCCCAGAACAGAATGCGGCTCGGGCCTCAGCCAATATGCAGGCATGGCTGGACCAGCAACAACTGCCATTGCAGCTATTGCCTGAATGTGGTTCAGCAGTCATGATTTAAGCTTCAAAACAAAGTCAATGATACAGGCAGCCTGCCCGTAACTTATTTCATCAACACATTTTGCGATGGCATATTGACAGAACAATGATTTGCAACGACGGCATTCACTTCTAGAATAAATACCTCATCAAGTACACTGAGGTAACCCATCAATGAATACCTATCGAATCGGCCAGATTGTTCCCAGCTCCAATACCACCATGGAAACCGAAATTCCTGCGATGCTGCTGGCCCGCTCAACCCTATTTCCAGAACAGCGTTTTACGTTTCACTCGTCGCGCATGCGCATGATGAACGTAACCCCCGAAGAACTAAAAGCCATGGATGTCGCCAGTGATCGCTGTGCCATAGAGTTAAGCGACGCGCGTTGTGATGTGATGGCCTATGCCTGTCTGGTGGCAATTATGGCGCAAGGCAATGGATACCATCGAAACTCTCAGGAACGTTTGCAAAGCACTGTCAAAGAAAACAATGTCAGCATCCCTGTTATCAGCTCGGCAGGCGCCTTGATTGATACGTTGAAAGCGTTTGATTTCAACAAAGTATCCATTATTACTCCCTATATGAAACCCTTGACCCAGCGCGTTGTGGATTACATTCAAGCCGAAGGCATTACGGTCAAGGACGCTATCAGCCTGGAAGTCGCTGACAATTTGGCTGTGGGTCTGCTCAATCCCGAAAATCTGCTGGAACAGGTGCAACGCCTGGATCATGAAGGCGTAGACGCAGTCATTCTTTCTGCCTGCGTACAAATGCCTTCCCTCCCCTCTATACAACGCGCTCAGGATCTTATTGGCAAACCTGTACTATCCGCATCAGTGGCAACTGTATATCAAATGTTGAAAACACTGGGCCTGGAAACCAAAGTCCCCGATGCCGGATATGTATTGTCCGGCACGCACAAATGCAGGTAATATACCTCCCATGAAACTGGATCCTGTCACACTGAAACTTTTTGTACGGGTGCTTGAAGAAGGCACTATCAGCCGGGCAGCCGAATGCGAACACATTGCAGCTGCGGCGGTCAGTCGACGCATTGCCGAGCTCGAAGACAGCCTGCAAACCCTGCTGCTTTCCCGTAGCAACAAAGGCGTAACACCCACACCAGCGGGACTGGAACTGCTTTATCACGCCAAGGCATTACTTAATAGCATCAACACTATTGAGACCCGTCTGAAAGCCTATGTAGAAGGCCAGAATGAACTTGTGCATATTTTGGCGAATCCAACAGCCATTATCCAATTCCTGCCGCAACCACTAGGTCTGTTTTCCCGGGAAAACCCAAACATCCGCGTACAGTTGGAAGAACACACCAGCGTGAATATCGTACAGAAAATTGAATCCGGTAAAGCAGATCTGGGGGTATTCACCGACCTGCCTTACGAAGCACAGATTGACACATACCCCTTCAGGCAGGATAAACTCATCTTACTGGTACCCAAAAACCATCCTTTGGCAGGGCAGCAGTCCATCGCTTTTGAACAGACACTGGGCTATGAACACATTTCCCTTCTGGCGGGCACGCAAATCAATTATCAGATCACCAAAGCAGCAATGGAAACCGGTATACCCCTTCACTTACGGACAGTGGTATCTGGCTACGATACCATGTGTCTGCTAATCAATGCCGGCATGGGAATCGGGATATTACCCCTTGAAAGTGTCGCTGCTTATCACGTCCCCGATACCGTCATCGTAGAGCTGGAAAATGACTGGAGGCACAGGAATATTGTTATTGGGGTACGCAACAGAAAAGAGCTTCATCCTGCCGCCAACGTATTACTCAACTTTTTACTATCCACCGGCAGCACAGCAACCTCCACCACTTCCTGACAAGCGCCTATTCTCCTTTGTGTTCAAGATTGGTAGTAGACAAAACAGGCATTTTTACCGGCTGGCGACCATTCCATAAGATTTGGGCCGGACGTGCCGGTTTGCCATAAGCATCACATTCAATATGAATACCCAAACCTTTGGCAGTAAGCAATAAGGTTTTAGGTACATAATCGGGATCAATGTCTGCCAATAGTCCCAGGCCAGCATCGATAAGATGCATTTCCAGATATTGACGGGCCAATTCTGCATTTTTCTGTACCAATGCATCTAAAAACAAATCATCAAGATCAGCAAAATCGCCCGAGGTATTGGGCTTCAAAAAATAGGCCCGCTGATGCCTGGTAATTTTCCAGTAAATACCTTTTATCATATCCTGCATTACTTTGGGATATCGGGTTAGTGCCACTTCATGGAAAGCCAAATGGGCATCCTGATAGTCTTTGGCACGCCCGCTATACAGATGCATCTCGTTCAATGCACGTTTCATCCTGTTAAAATCAGCGGGCGTAAAATCATCAATCAGACCTGAAATAATAGATGGCTCAATCAACAGCCTTAACGCATAGGACTGCTCGGCTTCGTCCAGTTGCAACGCTGCAACTTCCACCCCTTTATTATTAGTTGCTGTGACTAAACCATGTGCCTGCAGACGACTCAATGCTTCACGTAGCGGTGTACGGCTTACACTCAGCTGATCGGCGAGTTCTGCCTGAGACAGCTTAAGGCCCGCCGGATAGATACCATCCAATATTCGTGACCGTAACACCTCGAAAATTTCGTCTGCTGCATTACCGGGTCTTTTTATACTCGGTGTTTCTACTCTTTTAATCATATTCTCATCATTATCAGTCACTTTCTTTCATTATATGGACAGAGAGAAACAAGCTGCTGTCGACAGATAACACAACCTTAAGAGATTGTGATTACTTGTTTTCCGTATACGTCTGGCCTTGCGCTTTCCAGAACACGTAAACTTGCTCGCGTGCTCCATACCTTATCTAATTGTATCTCGTGGACCTGAACCGCCTGCTCAATTGTACCCAAACCAACAACGATTTCACCCCATGGATCAATAATGGCAGCATGACCGAATGTAGGAAATTCAGTCGTTTCGGCTGAACCAATGGTAGCCGACGCAACAATATAGCAACTGTTTTCTATTGCCCTGGCCCGTAGCAACGCATCCCAATGCGCTTTCCCGGTAGGTATGGTAAAAGCGGCCGGCACCAGTATTATTTCAGCACCATTATATGCAAGGTTCCTATATAACTCCGGGAAACGTATGTCATAGCAAATGGTTATCCCGATTGTTACGTCCTCTAATGAGACAAGCACCATATCAGCGCCAGCCTGTTCAACGGCAGAAGCATTAAACTGCTTACCCTCGACCTGCGCATTGAACAGGTGAATCTTGTCATAGTGCCCTAAAACCTTACCCTCCTTGTTAATAATAATCGCAGAATTACAAATAACACCATCAGCGTTTCGGCATTTTGCCCCTCCCAGCACAATTGCGCTGCGCGCCTCTTGCGCTGCCTTGCAAAGTGCTGCTATCTCGGGCCCATCGAATGTAATTGCCGCATCTCTCATTTGCTGATTGGTTCCAATACACAAGGCATTTTCAGGCAATAGCACAAGGTCGGGATTTTGTGGTTTGGCCAACTCGATCAAACCCAATGCCTGCTCAAGGTTAAGCTTTACATCCAACCCTGGTTGCATTTGCGTAAGTGCAACCTTTATGGTCCGCTTTAAATTGGATTTAACGCTATGATTAGCCATAGATTTTTTCCTCTAGTTTGCCCTGCCGAACAACCACAGTTTCATCAATACATATGGTGCAATCCCGCATAGGAATATCCAGATGAGCGGGCGTTTCTCTTTGCGCAAAACGGTTTGAGCCTGTCGACCACATGAAATTGCCGGCAACTGACCTAAGCTCCTGGCCATAAAGTGATCTGGGGTCATATACATTCAACGCAGACCAGCTCGCTAAAGGATGCAAGCCCCAACCCATATGAGAAAGGGCATAAACCTCCGGATCATGCCACTGTGCGAAATAATCACTCAGCAAACGAGCATCATGACCATTACCGTCAATATTGGTAATATAGCCATCCTTCACCGTTATGATGACATCATCTGATACATAACGCTGCCAAGGTATAAAGACATCGCCTGCCTGCAAAACAATAGTTCCTTGCGCACTTTTATCTTGCGGGAAACAAGCAATAAAACCACTAGGCCAGTGATCCCATCTGGCTGGTTCATCTACATATCCCCATTGGCAAGTAATTGGCAACGATTCGCCGGATATATCCAGTACCAGATCCGTACCAGCCTGGCTTGTGACATGCATGCGGGACCCATTCCTCAAGAAGGCTGCCGAAGCACTCACTCTATTCTTCAGATCTTCTGTACCAATCAGTCTGCCTAATACTTCAGTAGGCTCCGCAACAAAGAGCATGCGTTTTCCTTTACCAATAATCTGTGTACGCACATCGGAATGAATAAGCCCTCCAACAGTGACATCAATGATCAGATCACATTCACCGGCAGCAGAAAGTAATGCCGCTACCTCCCGGCCATCGGATTTATAAGGTGGCAACAAAGGATTTGACAAGCTGGAGGCCGTCAGTACCAATGCAGCAGCACCCAGCGATCTGGCAGCAACGACGGCAGCTTCAACATATTCCGTTTTTTCACCATACTCACTGATAACCGCTACTTTTTCTGTGCTGGTCAGCTTGCATAATTTATATTGTTGAACAAACAAGTCGACAAGTAATAGATTCATATAAATATCTCGATATATAAGGAATTAAAAAAATCAGATATGGACATGCGCCAATATTTCCCCGGCATCCTGCAAGGAGATGACTTCACCATATTTGGCTTGTATATCAAACAGCGCTGCTTCGTGTGGTTCAACGGCTCTGTCGCCAACGCACTCTCTTGGCACAAATGCGGTATAACCATACATGCAGGCATCCACAACCGTCGCCCTGACGCATCCTGAGGTAGTTGCCCCGCAAATGACCAAGGACTCGATATGATTGTTTTTCAAAATGCTTTGCAGATCAGTTCCAAAAAATGCAGAAGCTGCACTTTTATATAAAACTATATCTGCAGTATCAGCCTCCAACCGTTCATCGACGGCAGTCCAGGGACTGCCAAAAACCAAGCCAGACATTGCCGGCATTTTTTTCAGCCATATACTCTGCCCTGCTTTTTCGTGAAAGGCGATAGACGTAAATATGACCAGTTGACCAGACGCCCGCGCCAGGCTTAACAGATTGTGTGTCGCATTCACAACGCCATCCAGATCCGAACCGGCAGGAAAGTCCTGATGTGTAAAACCGTTGATCAGATCAATCACCAACAAAGCAGATCGTCCTTGTGGCTGGAGCGCCCCACCGATACCTTTTTCCGCATACAGTTTTTTTACTGCTTCATATCCCATACTATCCCTCTTTTTGAAAATTTACATACAGTTTTGCATACATTTTTATTATTATCAAGTGTAATGATTTGTCTGCCATTGCTATTATTTCTATTTGAATTTTTAAACCATATAAAAATAAACTTACTTTTTTTGATGTATCAGTACCACATTAAAACCTGTAAACACTCGAAAATACCCTTTAACAACAAGGAATATAAAAAATGTAGTAAATTTATTATCCATCTTTTCCTACATAAACATTAGTCAGAAACAATCCAGAAAAATAACAAATAATCAATCAAACTAGGGAAAACACCATATCCAAACAAAATAAATATATGCAAAAATGTATTCACTTTTATGAAATAAGATTTATTTTAAACTTTAAGGAGACTAAAAGTGTTAAGCGCGATACGAAAAACAATGAGGTTAGCCCTACTGGGGGGTATCAGTTTATCGGCAGCAATGCAATCGGCCCATGCACTTGATATCAAGTTGGGTCATGCACTGGCCCCCGACCATAGCTGGCACATGGCAGCTGAAGGTTTTGCCAAAGAGGTCAAGCAAAAAACGGATGGTCGCGTCAATTTTCAGATTTTTCCCGCAGCCCAGTTAGGCAATGAAAAGACCGTACTGGAAGGACTGAGAATTGGCAGCGTCGGTGCTGCCATCATGGGAACCACGGCACTTCAATCTGTCGACCCCAGGTTCGGTATTGTCGAACTTCCTTATTCATGGTCTAACGCAAATCAGGCATACAAAGCTTACGATGGGGAATTGGGCAATGCATTGGCAAAAATTGCAGAACAGAAAGGCCTTATCTTGCTCGGCTGGTGGGAGCTGGGCTTTCGTCATTACACCAATAACAAACATCCGGTAAAAACCATTGAGGACCTAAAGGGATTAAAGACTCGTGTTACACCCGATAAAATGCGCATTGAAACCTTTAAGGAATTAGGTGCCAATCCTGTCCCCCTGGCTTTTGGAGAGCTGTATTCAGCATTGCAACAAGGCTTGTTTGATGCGCAGGAAAACCCGTTATCAATTATATATACATCATCCTTTTATGAAGTTCAAAAATATCTTTCAATGACCGGTCATGTCTGGGGTCCTGCCAATCTGATCCTGTCCAAATCAGTATGGAATCGAATTTCAGACAAGGACAAAAAAATTATTAATGATGCCGCCATCGAATGGGGCAGACATCAACGCAAAGCCATGAGCGACGGTGAAGCATCTTTAATTGAAAATCTGAAAGCAAAAGGCATGAAAGTCAATGAAGTAAATAAAGAAGGCTTCATGCAGGCAGTCAACCCGGTCTGGGAGAGACAGGCATCAATCTATGGTGAAGATCTCATGAAAATTCTTGTTAAATATCGCGAGTCCAAATAATGTTTGTTCCAACAATCATTTATATCAAACGATTCTGCCAAACCATTACTGCTATTTTGATAGCGGTAATGGTTGTTTTAGTATCGTACGTTGTTTTTGAACGCTATTTGCTTCATACCGCACCGCCCTGGGCGGAAGAGCTCCCTCGCGTCTTGCTGGTTTGGGCAACTTTTCTTGGGGGGGTTATTTGCACGGCAGATAAGAGTCATTTAACAGCAGGCATTACATCGGCGCTGATCAAGAATCCTCGCATCCTTCACATAATTACCTATATCAATCATCTTTTATGTATAGGTGTACTAGCCATTCTTGTTTACGCCGGCTGGGAACTTACCCTCCTTACCCTGGATGATTCTCTCCCAGTATTGGGCATTACCGCAGGCATTGTTTATTTCACCCTACCCATCTCATGTTTAGCCATGATTGTGATCCATCTATTGCAGATGGTCGAATTATTTAACAAAAAACATACAAACAAGGTATAAAAAATCATGTCTTTTGGTTCGATCTTTTTAACAGGTATTTTCCTGATAACACTCATCACCGATATACCTATTGTTTATGGCTTATTAATAGCCAGTGTTCTTTACCTTACTTTTTTTGAGGTAGCCCCTTATATGGCTGCCGCCCAACAATATGTTGCGGGGCTGGACAGCTTTACTTTACTTGCCATCCCCTTATTTATATTAGCCGGCGAATTAATGAATCAGGCCGGACTGACAAAGAGAATCGTCAGGCTGTGTTCTGCGATTGTTGGTGACATGCGGGGTGGACTTGCCGTTGTTGCGGTACTTGCTTGTTTAACATTTGGCGCGCTTTCTGGCTCAGGTGTTGCCGATGTCGTGGCTATTGGCGGTATTTTATTGCCCGCGATGGCTCGTGCCGGTTATGACAAGGGCTTTAGTGCCGCATTGGTAGGAAGCGCTGGCGCCACATCAACGATCATACCGCCAAGCATCGTACTGATTATCTATGGAACAATCAGCAATACCTCGGTGGGCAAGCTATTTATGGCTGGCATTATTCCGGGCTTATTACTGGGAGCAGCGCTGATCGCGGTGGCAATATGGCAATCACGTAAACACGGATGGGCTGGCGGCCAGCCATTTTCAAAAGCCGAATTCTCTTCTGCGCTTTATTCAGCATTGCCTGCATTGATGATACCCATATTAATTATTGGCGGTATTCGCTTTGGCTTTTTCACTGCAACAGAGGCCGCTGCCAGCGCCATCGTATATGCCCTGATATGTGGTGTGTTCGTTTACAGAACCATTAGTCTTGCCGGTCTTTGGCATTCATTAAAAGCCACCAGCGAAGTGAGTGCTTCAATATTGCTTTTAATTGGTGCTTCATCACTATTTGCATGGGGACTGGTAATGGAGCAAGTACCTCAATCACTGGCCAGTTTCATTACTACCCATATCGAGAGTCGCATATGGATATTGCTGCTTCTCACCCTTATTCTTTTATTGCTTGGCACGATTATGGAAGCCATTCCTATCATCATTATTATCGTACCGGTAGTCATGCCCCTGCTGGAGCTTTACAATATTGACCCGATTCATTTTGGCATACTATTGGCCATTAATATGGCGATAGGTGCAAACTCTCCACCGGTAGGTGTTGACTTAATGGCAGCCTGCAAAACATCAGGAATAAGCATGATGGAAACCTTACGTCCATTAACATGGATGATTGGAGCCATGATTCTGATTATGCTATTGCTGACATTCGTGCCAGAACTGGTTCTGTATTTGCCAAGAACCCTGGACTAAATCCAGATAGTCGCTTGAATGTCTGCCTGACGTATCGCCTGGCCAGACATTCCTGCCCAATTTGGCGGCCAGCTCAAGGCCGCCCGCACCGCCGCCAACAATCACTACTTTATGGTCTTGTGTTTTCATTACCTTTTACTCCCTCATTGTATAAACCTTCTGGCAGCAGAACACGGCTAGCCATTCTGGATCGCCGGTGCCTCACGCCAGCCGCCCCCCAGAACCTTGTAAAGCGTCACCTGATTGCTGTTTTTTTGCCTGCCGTAACGTAATCAGGTCTTGCCGGGCAGCATAAAGGCTACGCTGTGCATCAAGCACTTGCAAATAACTATCGACACCGCGACGATAACGGGCTTCTGACAAGGTGTAATTATCAACCGATGCATCAACCAGCGCAACTTGTGCGGCCTGCTGCTCATCGAGTGCACTATGTTGCGCCAGGCCATCGGCTACCTCACGAAAGGCACTCTGAATCGTTTTCTCATATTGGGCCTGGGCAATATCGCGATCCACCTCGGAAACCTTCAGATTGGCACGGTTACGCCCCCCCTCGAAGATTGGTAAATTCAGTTGAGGAACAAAACTCCAGAACCCGGTACCGCTCTCAAAAAGATTGGACAATGAACTGCTGGTCGTGCCTGCCGATGCAGTCAGGCTGATACGGGGGAAAAATGCAGCGCGGGCAGCCCCTATATTCGCATTGGCCGCCTGTAACAGTTGTTCTGCCTGCAAAACATCCGGGCGATGCAACAAGACCTCGGACGGCACCCCCGCATTCAATTGCGCCAGCGTGACACGATCATCATTTTGTGAGCGCGGCAACCAATTTTCAGGAATCTGTTGCCCAGCAAGCAGGGTCAGTGCATTTTTATCCTGCAGAATCTGGCTCGTAAACTTTGCCACATCGACACGCGCCGACTCAACCACTGTTTGCGCCTGCTTGAGATCAAGCAGTGATGACACACCCAGCTCATGGCTGCGCTGCGTTAGTGCATAAGATTGGCGCTGGTTTTCCAGTGTTTGCCTGGCCAGCTGCAGGCGCTCCTGATCTGCGCCAAGGGTAAGATAGGCATTAGCCACTTCCGCCACCAGGGACAGCTGTACCGTCTTGCGTGCCTGCCCGGTCGCCAGGTAGCGCAGCAAAGCCTCATCATTAAGACTGCGAACACGTCCAAACAAATCAAGCTCATAGGCACTGGTGCCTACCCCTGCGCTGTATTGACGGCTGATACCCGCCTCTCCCCCTGTATTAAGATCTGCCGGCAAACGCTGGCTGGTACCCGAACCGCTGATACCCATAGTGGGAAAGGCATCGGCCCGTTGAATCTGATACTGTGCCCGGGCACGTTCAATATTCAGTGCGGCAACCCGCAAGTCCCGATTGTTTTCCAGCGACATGGCAATAATCTTGCGCAAATTTTCATCAAGAATAAATTCTTGCCACGCCACCTCTGCGGCCGGTTTATCCTGTGTGGCAGAAAGACCGGACTGCGCATTTGCAGAAACAGTTGGCCAGTCTTGTGCTACCGGCAAAGCGGGCCGCTCGTAATCCGGAGCCATGCTGGTGCACCCTGCCAGCAATAAAGCGGCAAACAAAGAAGTTAAAGTTAAATGTTTCATATTAAATCTCGTTACCTGCTTGCGTTACCGTCAAATCTGTCGATGCAGACGATGTTTTTTTCTTTTCTGAAAACAGCTTCCGAATGAAAAAGAAAAACACGGGAATGAAGAAAATACCCAATACCGTTGCGGCGATCGTTCCGCCCAGCACCCCAGTACCAATTGCATTCTGGCTGCCTGAACCGGCACCGGTTTTAATAGCCAGGGGAAGCACCCCAAGTCCAAAGGCAATCGACGTCATCAGGATCGGCCGCAAACGCAGTTTGGCCGCTTCAAGTGATGCTTCCACCAGCCCCATGCCCTTGTTGATCAGATCCTGGGCAAACTCAACAATCATAATGGCATTCTTGGCGGCCAGCCCCACCGTTACCAATAACCCTACCTGAAAATACACGTCATTGGACAAACCACGGCCACTGGCTGCCAGCAATGCACCAAACACGCCCAATGGCACCACCAGCATGACAGCAAACGGAATCGACCAGCTTTCATACAGGGCAGCCAGACACAGGAAAACGACAATCAGGGAGATGGCATATAAGGCCGGTGCCTGGGAACCGGACATCCGCTCCTGATAAGACAAGCCTGTCCACTCAATGCCAAAGCCTGGCGGCAATCGCAAGCGCCTTCAGTAACGGGTTAACATGATAGTGCTTCATTAGAACTCAATTTTTTAAATGACGAAATGAATGATAAGAAAAAATTCCTGACGTTCATTTCACGCCAGGAAATAAGGTAATACACTTAATAAATGAACCGTACTGTACGGTATTGATCGCGTAGTTTATAATGACGAAATAAATACATCAAGAAAAACCGTACTGTTCGGTATAAATATGGATTCAGCCATGAGAATGAAAAGTGAAGCTCGCCGTGAGGCCATCCTGGATATTGCTCTGGACCTTTTTTGTGAAGTAGGATTTGAAGCTGCCTCAATGTCTCAAATAGCTGCTCGCCTGGGGGGTTCAAAAGCAACGCTCTACAATTATTTTTCATCGAAAGAAGAATTATTGCTTGAGGCATTGCTGGCCTCTGAAGACAAATATCACCAGGAGATGCAACTCCTGTTACAACAATCAAACGACATATTCACGCAATTGCACAGCTTCGTCGTTTCCTTGCTTAAAGTGCTTAACTCTCCAAAAGTCATACAGGTATTAAGGGTCGCCATCTCGGTGGGAGGTACTTCAGACATTGGCCGCCGCTTTCATGAGGGCTCATACAAAACCTGGCTGGCCATTGCCGATCTTCTGCACAAGGAAATGAACAAAAGAGGCATTCACATTGAAAACACCCATTTGATGGCCATGCATTTACGGGATCTTTGCCAAACCGATTTAATTTGCAATCTTCTTGGTGCCGGTACTGAAATGACCGATGAACAAGTAGAACAAAAGGCCGCTTATATCGTGGAGATTTTTTTTCACACCTATAGCATTAAATAACCTTCGTATTTATACTCAATCATTAAATCAATGAACCATTTCATTTAAGGGATGTGCATGCCAACACCTTTTGCTCTTTTTATTCTGGGCCATGCCGGTACTGGCAAATCGGTTCTGACATCTCACTTTATCCGCCAGGAACTGCAACAGCATCGCACCTGGTGTGTACTGGACAAAGACACCATCGGTGAATACTGGACCGGTCCTTTGCTAGAGGCTTATGGGCAAGACCCCAATGATCGTGACAGCCCTTTTTTCAAGGAAAAAGTACGGGATTTGCAATACAAAAGCACTTTGCTGATTGGCAAAGATCAACTGGAACTGGGCCTGAATGTTGTATTTCCAGGCCCCTGGAGCAAAGAACTTGCCACCCAAGCGCTCTTTTCGGCAGAAACATTGGGCCTGCCATTAAACACAATACTGCGTCACGTCTGGCTGGAACTGCCTCACAGCATCCGCAAGGAACGTATTATTCAACGCGCAGACCCGCGCGACCAATGGAAACTGGATCATTGGGATGACTATATTTATGCCCTGAGAAAACCACAGGCTGTAGAGGAAGGCAAAATCCCCATCCTTAATGCCGCCCTGCCGGTTGAGCAACTACTGGAAGCGCTTAAAGAGCAAATTCATATTTAAGCCGTCATGCGAAAATTCAAGATACCCAGTATCGCCGCCCTTACCGCTTTTGAGGCGGCGGCCCGGCATGAAAGTTTTTCTCTGGCGGCCAAAGAGCTTTCCCTGACAGAAAGCGCCATCTCACGCCAAATTGCCACACTTGAAGCCAATCTTGGCGTGCATTTGTTTGTGCGCAATAAACAAAGGGTCATGCTAACCCGGGCCGGCTTCCTCTATGCAACAAAAATCCGCCAGCCTATGGAAACCCTGGACAGGGATACGCTTAACCTGATTGCCTTTGGTGGACGTGGAGGTCATCTTGAACTGGCCGTTCTGCCTACTTTTGCCTCGCACTGGCTCATTCCCCGGCTCCCTGAATTCAGCCGGCGGCACCAGGATATCTTTATTAATATGGGTGTCAGCACCGATATATTTTCTTTTTCGGAAACCCATTTTGAAGCAGCCATTCATTATGGCAAGCCTACCTGGCCTGGCACTACTGCCGATTATTTGTTTGGTGAAGAAGTCGTGCCGATTTGTTCACCTGGACTATTGAAAAAACCGGTAAGCAGCGCCAAAGACCTGTTGCAATACCCTCTGCTGCATTCCACCACCCGCCCCGATAGCTGGACGCATTGGTTTCTGCAACAGGGCATTGATGCCCCCACTTCACGGGAGGGCGTACGCTATGAACTGCATACAATGCTGATTAGCGGCGCGGCAGCCGGCATGGGCATAGCCCTGGTACCCAAATTCCTGATAGAAGACCGACTGCCAACCCTGGGGGTTATCGTCCCATACCAAACAACCGTTTCACAAGACGCCGCTTATTATCTGGTTTATCCCAGCGAATTCCGTCACGGGAAACCACTGGAAATGTTCCGCTCATGGCTTCTGGAACAGGCGGCAAGCTATTGTGCCCATCATGCAAACCAAACATGAAGGGCCACAAACAAGCGCCCAGGCCGCTTAAGCGACGACGGTTTCCAGCGTACTGAAAAGCACTTCAATGGACTTTGCCTGCGCCGCTTCGTAAAGCATCAGTTCATCCAGCACGGCAATACCCAAATCTTTTTCAAACTGCAATCTGGACGCATTGGCAGCATAATGCTTTTGCTCGGCACCACCCAGATTCGACTGAAAAATGCCAGCCGCACTGACGGGCAGAAAATCCTCGTAAACAATCGGTTCTACTGCGACTGCACCTGTCGAAATCAGCACATCCAGATCACGGACCCCATCTGATCCGGCCTTGGCATTAAACAGAGCCGCATCATTAAGTACATAGCGGAAATAAGCCAGCTGCTCTTTCCTTAATGTCTCAACGTCATCAGGAAATGCCTTGAAAGACTCAGCCAGTCGCCTGGCATAACCATCTCCGGCATTGCCTTCATTATTATAACTGCGTGCCTGATCCAGCAACTGATCATACAAGGCACGCCCCTTGGCCGTCAGTGCCACGCCACGCTGTTCTATTTCTCCAAAACGGGCGGTGTGCGTACCTGCCTGTTCATCATCGGCAAAACGGATTTTTTCTTCCAGTGCCTTAAAACTGGTCTGGCGCAGCAGAATCGGGCACTGACGACGTGGCGGACCTTCAATCACCTCTTTAGGGTTCAGACCAAGCTGTCCCATCTGTTCCTGCACCTCGTCGATATCCAGCGTACGAGGTGTCAGGTGATTAATATGCGGCCCTTTGAAACAGACCACATCTGCAATCAAGCGATGCGAATCATGCAATTGCTTATAAATCTCCTGTGAGACAGTCGCATCCTGATGCCAGCGGAAAATTTCCTTTACCTCTGAAACAAAAATGTGCGCATCCTGCCCGGACAAACCACCCTCTGATTCGTACTTATCAAGTAGATGCAAAACCCTATCGGAAAAAATCTGCCGCCTCTCCAGGATGGCTGCCGCCTTTTCCCTTAAAGCCTCATCTTCGATCAGCTCCAGACGTAACAATGAAGTAAATACCCGAAAAGGATTGCGATTTAATGCCTCATCGGTAATTGGCCTGAATGCGGTGGCATGTACCGGCACACCGGCAACCGATAAATCATAATAGCCAACCGGATGCATGCCCATAACATAGAAAATACGTCGCATGGTATGCAACTCTTCGGGTTTGCCCAGCCGAATGGCACCATGCCTCTCCACATCCAGCCGGGCCAGCTCATTGGCACTGTCCAGCGCCTTATGCAAAGCAGGATTGCGATCAAGCACGCCCGTATTAACCTTACTCACAATATCAAGCAATGCGCCATACTTGGGCACTTCATCCCGATACATATCAGACATTTCACAGGAAAAGCGGGATCGAATTTCATCGGCAGAGATAGGGTGAGGAATAGTCACAACAAAATTTCCATAAATTAAGTATATTGACCTGCGTATTAATAAACAAAAAAGCAGGCAACAAAGAATGATCAGGAATTTTAGGGTGCCTGCACCGGGCAGGTCAAACGATCTTATCTCACCAGGTAATGTATAAAACTCATTAACTATGCCATTACTCATATTTGAAAATATCACGCGTCAAGCACCTGATTGAATACATTAAAAGCATGCTGGCATCCACAACAAACCTCGGTTAAACTTCTTCTTACCCGGCAGGATTAACAATACCCAATACCACTATATTCAAACCTTTCCTTGCCAGGAAAGGTGCCTTCCAAACAGGGGTACAGCATGAATAAAAGTTACTTACCAATACAGGAATGGCACATATCGCAATGGTTTAACACGCAACAGCCACTGCACCTAAGTAACCTGCGTGGTCATGTCGTCATGATTCATGCCTTCCAGATGCTCTGTCCGGGTTGCGTATTGCATGCCATCCCACAAGCCGTACGGGTTCATCAGGGCCTGGCGTCCGAGGGGCTTAAAGTAATTGGCCTGCACACGGTTTTTGAGCATCATGATGCCATGCAGCCACACGCACTTGAAGCCTTCATTCACGAATACCGTTTACGCTTTCCAATCGGTGTAGACACGGCCTCTGAACACTCTCACATTCCGAAAACAATGGCGCAGTGGGGTTTGCAAGGCACCCCCAGCCTTCTGGTCTTGGACCGGCAAGGCCATATCAGGCTTGATCATTTCGGTCAGATCGACGATATACAGCTCGGTGCCCTATTGGGCCGCTTGCTGGCCGAACCAGACATCCCAAGAAACAACTCCTCCGATAAGTAAAGCTGAACCAAGACTTAACTTACATATCCGGACTTCTTCATTGAGAGCCAGTAACAAGCCCTGTACAATTTACCCATTACAAAAACAGATAGCCAATCAGGGAATTATGGACTTACGTCAAATAGAATGCTTTTTATGCCTGTTCCAGCAAGGTAATGTGACACGCGCAGCCAAACAACTGGGCATTGTCCAGTCTGCCTTAAGCACGCAAATCAGCAAACTTGAAAAAGACCTTAACATTCGTCTGTTTGACCGCTCAAGTCGGGGCGTAACCCCCACCACGGCAGGTGAAAAACTGCACAAAATGCTATTGCCCCTTGCCCGGGAAGTAGACAGCATCCAGCAACAAATGCTGGATCTTGGCGGAGAGGCATCCGGCCTGGTCAGGGTAGGCCTTGCGCCTTCCCTTGGGGTCAATGTTGTACCCAATGCACTGTCCAGATACTGCGTTGATTTCCCTAATGTGACCATTCAGCTCTCAGTGGGTTATACCAACATTCTGATTGAAAATCTGGATGCAGGGAAAATTGATTTCGCCATTACCAATGACACCCCCAAACTGGGCAGTCTTATTTCCAGCCCGATCATGAGTGAAGAACTGGTATTGGTCGTAGCCCGCAAAAGCAAGTTCCTGAGTTCTGACACGCCCGACTTCAACCAGATCCCCCCCGGACGCCTGATTGTTCCCAGCAGTGGCCAGGTATTGCGCAGCCTGATTGACGACCACTTGCGCAAGACAGGCAAAACCATGCAGTCCCATCTTGAACTGGATGCACTGATGCCTACCATGGAACTGGTGAAAACTGGTGAATGGGCAACCATTTTACCTGTCAGCGCCATTTCCCGGGACCTGGAAAACAAAGTACTGTGTATCGCCCGGATTGCCGACCCGATCCACCGTGAGCTTATTTCCGTTTATCACCCACGTCGTCCCCTAAGCCTGGCTGCCCAAAATTTACTGCAAGCCTTTGAGACTGAAGTAAAACGGGTGGGTGAGCTGGCCAATCAGACACTGCAGAAATCCACTCAAGCCTGACCACTCTCCCATAAACAATCACCTCACCTGACGTTTAGCGTTCAGGCGGGGGAATGCGCCTGAATTTTGTTCAAAAAAGTGAAAAACAACAATTCCACGCCCCTTATCATCTTTTATATTGATATAAATCAATTATTATATTAATATTTTAGATGCAAAACTCAGGAGGAGACATCATGACAATGCTCAAAAAATCACTTATTGCCCTATCATCAGCACTAACGCTAACCATCTGTTCCCAGGCATATGCCAGTTATCCGGAAAAACCCATTACCTTTGTGGTCGGTTTTCCACCAGGCACATCCACTGATGCTGTCGCCCGCATCCTGGGGGAAAGCAGGCAGATTGAATGCGCTTGCCGTCAGCGTCAATAAACGCGCCGAACTGGCACCCGATATCCCAACTATCGAAGAACAGGGTATTCCCAACTTCAATATGGGTGCCTGGCTTGGTTTTTTTGCTCCGAAAGGAACCTCTCCGGAAATCATTCAGAAGCTGCACAGCACATTGAATGAATCACTTAACGATTCTGAAACCAGGAAAAAACTCATTGCCCTGGGCTCGGAAGTGGTCAGCAGCGAATCCCCCCAAAGCTTTGCCGACATGGTTAAGGAAAACTACGAAACATGGGGAAATCTGGTAAAAACAGCAGGAGTTGAAAAACAATGAATTACAGCAAAGAAGAATGGGAAACCCGCGTCAATCTGGCGGCATGCTACCGGCTCATGCCCTTGTTTGGCATGAGCGACTTGATCTACAACCACATTACCGCCCGTATCCCCGGTACCGATGATGAAATTCTCATCAATCCTTACGGCTACATGTATGAAGAGATTACCGCGTCCAGCCTGATCAAAATCAACATCAAGGGTGATGTGCTGCATAACCCCCATGGCGAGGAACTGGGCGTCAATCAGGCAGGTTATGTCATTCACAGCGCGGTTCATGCCGCCCGCCATGATGTCAGCTGTGTCATTCACACCCATTCGCGTGCGGGCATGGCCGTTTCGGCGATGGAATGCGGTTTATTGCCCATTACCCAAACCTCCATGCGTTTTAAAGACGTTGCCTATCATGATTACGAAAGTGTCGCCATTGATATGGATGAACAGGCCCGCCTGGTGGCAGACCTGGGTACGCAAGATGCCATGATTCTGCGCAATCACGGCTTGCTGGTGGCATCGGCCTCCATTGCCGAAGCCTTTAATGCCATTTACTGGCTTGAAATGGCCTGCCGGGTACAAGTTGACGCCCTGGCCAGTGGCACCAAGCTGATCATGCCGTCGGAAGCCGTCATTAACCGCACCCATCACCTATACCAGCCAACGGTCAGAAGACCATTCGGCTTAATGGAATGGCCTGCCATGCTACGTTATCTGGATCGCCGTACACCTGGTTATAAAGACTAAACCCAATATCAGAATAAAAATCGGAAAACACATCAATGAATGACGTTAACAACTTGTTTTCATTAGCAGGGCAAGTCGCCCTGATCACCGGCTCAACGCAAGGGCTGGGATATCAAATAGCGCAGGGACTTGGCAAAGCCAGTGCACGCATCATTGTTCACAGCAGAAACGAAAGCAAAGCCAGGGAAACCGCACAAACCCTTATCAACACGGGGTTTGATGCTGGCTGGGTCTGTTTCGACATTAATGACCAGAAAAAATGTGAAGCCGTGTTTTCCGACATAAAGCAGCAATACGGCCGTCTGGATATACTGGTAAACAACGCCAGCATACGAAACCGCAAAACACTCAGCGACATGAGCCACCTGGAGCTGGAGGAAATTGTGCAAACCAATATTGTGGCCAATATCCGTATTTCACGACATGCCATAGAATTGATGAAAACCCACCATTACGGACGGATCGTTACCATCAGCTCCATAGCAGGGCAGCTGATCCGCTTTGGTGATTTTGCCTACCCAATCACCAAACAGGCACTTAACACCATGACCCGGGCCATTGCGGTTGAATTTGGTCGTGATGGCATTATCAGCAACGCCATTGCACCCGGTACCTTTGCCACCGAGTTTAACGAAAAGCTCACCCAGGAAACCAGAAACATTGCCAAAATGCAGGAAAGAAACCCCTTGCAGCGCTGGGGTAATCCTATGGAAATTATTGGCCCTGCCTTATTTCTGTCATCTCCGGCTGCGTCTTACGTCAATGGACAGACGCTTGCCGTTGATGGTGGTTTTTCAATTACATTCTGATAATTGCGGCCAAACTTCGCCCTTACCACTTTAACCGGCCCTTTTCCGTAACCTGATCGGCCGTCAAGTTATAAACGGCGTCAATAATACGGTTGCGATAGCTGGCATTGCCTTCCTGCTTTTGCAGGTTATCATGGGCAATTTCCCCGGCAATGCCCATGCACGCCACCGCGGCAACGGCCGCCAGAAAGGCGTCATCTGTAACCGACAAAAAAGCCCCCACCAGAGAGCTGCACATGCAGCCCGTACCGGTGACCCGGGACATTTCAGGACGGCCGTTTTCTATAAAACACACCCGCATGCCATCGGAAATAACATCCACGGCACCGGTAATGGCAATGACGGCGTTCAGTTTTCTGGCCATGTCTTTTACAAATACCTGCATGGCCTGCCTGTTGCTGCCCGCATCAAACACCGTGGCGGCATCAACGCCCCTGGTTTGCTCATCCAGTCCGGCCAATACCTTAATCTCTGACAGATTGCCGCGAATGACGGAAACGCTGGCCTGCTGCAGCAATTGATGGACCGTTTCTGTCCGATAGGGCGTGGCTCCCGCCCCCACCGGGTCCAGGACCAGCGGAATGCCTTTTGCCTTGGCCTGCTTTGCGGCGACCCGCATTGAGGCCACCGTTGCCTCATTCAAGGTGCCCGTATTAATCACCAGGGCAGAAGCAATGGAAACCATATCCTTTACTTCATGGATGCTGTCTGCCATGACTGGCGAAGCCCCCACTGCCAGCGTCATATTGGCACAGTCGTTCACTGTCACGTAATTGGTTATATGATGTACCAGCGGCACGCGGCTGCGAACTTGAGGCAGTAAATTGGCTATTTCTGTTTTTAGGGTACTCACGACATTCTCCGGGTACATAGGCACTTGTCATAAGGTATTGAATGGTTGAAAACCATCGAACCCTCTGACGTAAAAAAATAGGGGTATACCATTAATATAAAAATAAACCCTTGACTCAGCTCAAGTATCACATATAATTACGTCAATCAAGGGGAGTAGCTTTCTTCCGCCGCATCGTCATTTCGACAGTTTGCCACACAGCAAACGTCCGGTGCCCGGGCAACAGCGATGTTGCAAGCAAGACCTTGCCATTAAGGGCAAGGTGCGTCTCCATAAAAAGTGATGGCCTGTGTCCTTATGGATCAGGCCTTTTTGTTTTATGGTGCGGCATATTCCCCTTTTCTTCATATGGAAGCCGTTCATACAGACTCAAGCCAGATCCGTTTCTCTTTCCATTTTTTTAATTCAAAGGGTAACCGATGCTTGAATTTTTACAAACGCTAAGCTGGGCTGCAGTCTTTCAGATTATTCTGATTGATATTCTGCTTGGTGGTGACAATGCCGTTGTTATCGCGCTGGCTTGTCGCAATCTTCCTAAAAAACAGCGCATGCAAGGCATTTTATGGGGTACCGCCGGTGCCATCGGCCTGCGCGTGGTTCTGATCGCTTTCGCACTGACTTTGCTCAGCATTCCATTCCTGAAAATTGTCGGCGCCTTGTTACTGGTGTGGGTTGGTGTCAAACTGCTTATTCCGGAAGATGATGCCCATGGCAGCATTGAAGGCAGCACTTCCATTATGTCTGCCGTTAAAACCATTATTGTGGCAGACTTCGTGATGAGTCTGGACAACGTGATTGCCATTGCCGGCGCTGC
>LFRM01391419.1_pt1 | contig 35591 bp, 40 predicted proteins | sample 618341 | NCBI WGS metagenome assembly LFRM01 (sample SAMN03654438, study PRJNA283298) | anaerobic digester metagenome | isolation source: pool of bioreactors CSTR01a, CSTR02a, and CSTR03a thermophilic anaerobic... | place: Denmark: Kgs. Lyngby | collected 2014-05-21 | reverse complement strand
GAGATGACCCATCACCGCCGCTAAACCTATCCATGCTTGTTGCTGTTGGCTCAAATCCAGGGCGCTGGCACATAATATTGGCACTAACCCTTTGCTCAGATCGCCAAGCAGGGTCAGAATAGCCAAACGTTTACCAGCAACACGCAACATGTTGGTGGCGCCAGGATTACCTGAACCCTGCGAGCGGGGGTCGCTATTACCATAATAACGGCTCAGTAGAATGGCAAATGACAATGAGCCAATCAGATAAGCGCACAGTAGCAGTAACTCAAACATTTGAATGATCCAAGGCCAGCGAGTCTTGATTCTAACGAGGCAAGAGCAAAGTGGACACGGTATTTATCGAAAGTCTAGAAGTAGACACTGTTATTGGTGCTTATGACTGGGAGCGCACGATTCGCCAAAACCTACTGGTGGACTTGCAAATGGGCTGGGATAATCGCCCCAGTGCAGCCAATGATGAGCTGCATCTAGCGTTAGATTACGCAGCTGTGTCTGAGCGTATTAATCATTTCGCACAGACCAGTAATTTTGAGCTGGTGGAAACATTTGCTGAGCGTTTGGCAGCGCTATTGATGGCTGAATTTAATATTCCTTGGTTGCGTTTGAAAATCACTAAGCCCGGTGCAGTGGCTACTGCGCGTGGTGTGGGTGTGGAGATTGAACGCGGATGTCGTTAACCGATGTGTACTTAGGATTAGGCAGCAATATTGAGCGTGAAACGCATCTGTGTGCTGGCCTTGATGCTTTAAGGGCGTTGTTTGGCGAGCTGGAATGTTCACCGGTCTTTGAAAGCGAACCGATCGGTATTCGCAGTAATTGTTTTTTAAATATGGTGGTGCATTTTAAAACCAGCATGGCGCTGCATCAGCTCAATCAGCATCTTAAACAGATTGAGATGGTGAATGGTCGATATGAGGAGCCCCGTAAGGGTTTGCCGCTGGATATTGATGTGCTGTTGTACGGTCAAGAAGTTGGAGCCTTTGACACCATTACATTGCCGCGAGCCGAAATTTTAACCAATGCTTTTGTTTTATGGCCGTTAGCGATATTAGCTCCTGATGTTGTGCATCCAGTGCAGCAACGCAGCTTTCTTGAACTGTGGCAGGGTGCGCACATCAATCAACGACTCTGGCCGGTGTTGTTTTTTTGGCAAGGTCAGCAATTGACACCTCAGACGTTGTTAAAATCCTCTGTGGTCTAGCGTTATATTGTGCTGTATAAATCATAATATTCGAGCAGTAACTGACTCAATCTAGTGTAGAAGGTGACGATGCGGGTTTTAGTATTAGGCGCTGGGGTAGTGGGCGTCACAACAGCATATTATTTAGCTCAACAAGGGTTTCAAGTGGTGGTTGTCGACCGACAGCTATCTGCTGCTGATGAAACGAGTTTTGCTAATGCTGGACAAATCTCTCCCGGCCATGCATCACCTTGGGCTGCTCCTGGTATTGCGCTAAAAGCGATGAAATGGTTAATGCAGCGTCATTCGCCTTTTTACGTACGTCTAACCAGTGATCCGTTCCAGTACCAATGGATGCTGCAGATGTTGCGCAATTGTACTGCGGCACGTTATGCGGTGAATAAGGAGCGCATGGTGCGCTTAGCTGAGTACAGTCGTGATTGTTTTGATGCTTTGCGCGCTGAAACCGCTATTGAGTATGAGGGACGCCAACAAGGGACTACACAGCTGTTGCGTTCTCAGCAGCAGATGGAGAGCGTTGCGCGTGATACTGCTGTATTAGATCGTATGGGTGTTCCTTATGAACTGCTGAACTCCAGCGAAATTGCTCGGTTTGAGCCTGCGTTAGCAGGCGTGGCTGATACTTTAGCTGGCGCTTTACACTTGCCCAATGATCAAACCGGGGATTGCAATCTCTTTACCCGCAATTTAGCGCGGATGGCGCAAGACCTCGGAGTTGAGTTTCGTTTCGGTTGTACAGTGCAAAGTATGAGCTGCAGCGGTGATCGTATCACCGGAGTTTATATTGATGGTGTTTTGGAAACGGCTGATAAGTATGTGGTTGCGTTAGGCAGTTATTCGCGAGAGATATTGGCACCACTGGGTGTTAAAATTCCCGTCTATCCATTAAAAGGCTATTCGCTGACTGTACCTATTACTGATCCGGCGCTGGCGCCGCAATCAACCATTATTGATGAAACTTATAAAGTTGCGATTACCCGTTTTGATCAGCGTATTCGGATCGCTGGTATGGCGCAAATCAGCGGCTTTGACTTGTCGTTGAATCCTCAGCGTCGGGAAACTTTAGAGTACGTCACGGATCTGCTTTATCCGCAAGGTGGTGACTTAACCCAGTCTGAATTTTGGACAGGATTGCGTCCAGCAACACCCGATGGCACGCCTATTGTTGGAAAAACCAGTTATCGTAATTTGTTTTTAAATACGGGTCACGGCACTTTAGGCTGGACCATGTCCTGTGGTTCTGCCAGTTATTTGGCTGATATTATCAGCAAGAAAACACCGCAGATCAGTGGCGAAGGCTTGGATATATTTCGTTATTGTTAAATGAGGGTGGGCTTCGTATTGTGTTGTGCCACCGTCTAGATCAAGTGGTCGCAATAGGGTTATCTCGATCAATAATTTTACTTTGGGGAATCAGTAGGCCATGCGTCCAGCACGCGCGTTAATTAATTTGCAAGCTTTGCGACATAACTACCTATTGGCGCGACAATTGTGTGCGGATAAGGCGTTGGCGGTGGTGAAGGCTGATGCTTATGGGCATGGTGCAGTGGAATGTGCGCGAGCCTTGCATGATATTGCCGATGGTTTTGCCGTGTCCTCACTAGAAGAAGGGCTTGAGTTGCGAGCTGCCGGTGTGTCATTGCCGATTGTCTTGTTAGAAGGCTTTTTTCATCCAGATGAGTTGGCGCAGATTGTTGCGCATGATTTATGGTGCGTTGTGCATTCAGACTGGCAGCTTGAAGCGGTCGAGCAGGCTGTTTTAGCCAAGCCACTGACCGTATGGTTAAAAATGGACTCAGGTATGCACCGCGTCGGATTCTTTCCAAGCGAATACCGTGCTGTTTGGCAGCGTTTACAGGAGAGTGAAAATGTTGCTTCTGTAGTGTTAATAACGCACTTTGCCCGCGCTGATGAAGTGCAATCCTTACGCACGCAAGAGCAATATCAAATTTTTTCCGATGCTTCGGCTGGATTACAGTCATTGGTCAGTGTGTGTAATTCGCCCGCTTTATTGGCATGGCCGGATATTCGCAGTGATTGGTCGCGCCCTGGAATTATTTTATATGGCAGCCAGCCGGTTGCTATGCAGGGTCTTAGCTCTGAAAAATTTCAGCCGGTGATGACCTTGGAATCAAAAATTATTGCCGTGCGCGAGTTACCCGCTGGCGAACCCGTGGGCTATGGCGCACAATTTATTGCCAGTCAGCCCGTACGTGTGGGTATTGTGGCTATGGGTTATGCGGATGGTTATCCGCGCCATGCACCTACAGGTACACCAGTTGCAGTGGATGGTCATATCACCCAATTATTGGGCCGGGTCTCGATGGATATGTTGGCCATTGATTTGACTCAATTGAGTGAAGTGGGGGTTGGCAGTCGTGTCGAATTGTGGGGACAGCAGGTTTCGATTGATGAAGTAGCGACTTGTGCAGGTACGATTTCCTACGAGCTGTTATGCAATGTAAAGCGCGTTCGCTATGAGTATTCAGCTGTTTAAGATTTAAAAAGTACAATTGCAGCTATTGTTCTGTTTGCCTGCGCGCGGGGAGTCGTTATACTGTGCAGAACTCGTAACACGATGTTTCTCGAGAATGAATTGCTAAGATAATAGAGGGTGTACCGTGAACCTGTTGAAAAAAATTCTGGTAGCTCAAGCAACTGTTCTAGCCCTTTGGGCGGTCAGTGCACAGGCCACTACTGATGAAGAAATTGCGCAACGTATTAAACCTGTTGGTGTTGTTTGCGTGCAAGGCGATGAGTGTGCCAAGTCTGTTGCTGTAGCTGCGCCGAGTGCCTCGGCGGGTCGCGGAGCTGAGGATATTGTCGCCAAGCATTGTTCAGTGTGTCATGTGTCAGGTTTGCTGGGTGCACCTATTATTGGTGAGACTGCAGATTGGCAAGCACGTGCAGACGCTAAAGGTGGTTTAGACGGTATTTTGAAAACTGCGATTAGCGGTATCAATGCTATGCCAGCTAAAGGTACTTGCAGTGACTGTTCAGATGATGAGTTGATGAGTACGATTAAGTATATGTCGGGCTTGTAAATCTGCTCTTGTTGTAAAAGAACCGCCGTAGGGCGGTTTTTTTATGATTGGATGAAAACACTTTGCCGATCTTAGTTGCAAAGATGCTTATATTTGCGGTGTATCTGCAGTTGAAGTGAGTGCGCAATTTATGTTTTTTGAGTAAAACCCTATCTTTAGTGCGTGGATAAGCGGCTTCTGGGGTGCTATGATCAGAGGCTTAAAGCAAGTCGGAACTGCTGGCAATTGAATCAGCTGTCCGTTTTATAGACTTGCTGATTGTGCCTCGTCTGATGTAATTGGAGAATAATCATGGCTTTTGAATTACCTGCACTTCCGTACGAAAAAAATGCACTAGAACCACATATTTCTGCAGAAACCCTAGATTTTCACCACGGCAAGCACCACAACGCTTACGTTGTGAACTTGAATAACTTGATTCCAGGCACTGAGTTTGAAAACAAAAGCCTAGAAGACATTATCAAAACTTCAACGGGCGGCGTATTTAACAACGCTGCACAAGTTTGGAACCACACCTTCTACTGGAACTGCTTAGCAGCTAACGCTGGCGGCGCTCCTACTGGTGCTTTAGCTGATGCAATCAATGCTAAGTTCGGTTCATTTGATGCGTTCAAAGAAGAGTTCACCAAAACTGCAATCGGTACTTTTGGTTCAGGTTGGGCTTGGTTAGTGAAGAAAGCTGACGGCTCTTTAGCGCTAGCTAGCACCATTGGTGCAGGCTGCCCGCTGACTACTGGCGACACGCCACTGTTGACCTGTGACGTTTGGGAGCACGCTTACTACGTTGACTACCGTAATGCGCGTCCTAAGTATGTTGAAGCGTTCTGGAACTTAGTGAACTGGGATTTCGTAGCGAAAAACTTTGCTGCGTAAGACCGTGTTGAGCTAAGATCTGCTTTATAAAAGCCCCTCGTGTTGCATTGTCAGCACGAGGGGCTTTTTTATGCTTATTGGTTTGTATGTTGTGAAGTGGCAGGTTGCAGTGTTTGCAGGTATTGATCGCCGCCTAATTGGCGAACTTGGCGAGCAATCCAGTTCGCGCGCTCTGTTGTGGCTGCGCTGGGCTGGCTGGCGCTGCGCAGTAACGGGCTGGGTAAGACTGCCGCTAATAAATAGGCCTGTTGGTTGGTAAGCTGGGCAGCGCTGCTATTGAAATGGTATTGCGCAGCAGCCTCGGCACCAAAAATACCTGGGCCCCATTCAGCACTGTTTAGATACACTTCTAAAATTCGCTCTTTACTCCAGAGCAGTTCTATCCACAGGGTAAACCACGCTTCCAATGCTTTGCGCGACCAACTGCGCGATGACCAGAGGAAGGTGTTCTTGGCGACTTGCTGTGAAATGGTACTGGCACCTCGTATGCTTTCACTGTTGCTATTGTGCGCGAGGGCAGCACGAATTGCTGTTATATCAAAGCCATAGTGATTGGGGAATTGCTGATCTTCGGCAGCAATCACCGCCATTTTTAAATTATTGGGCAGGCTTGGCCAAGGCGTCCATGGACGCTGGCTACTATAGCTTTCTCCACTGAAGATGGCGGTCAGCTTTTGCTCGATCATCAGCGCGCTGGCAGGCGGATTGAGCCAGCGTAGCGATAGCACCAAGAGTACAGTCAACAACATTAATGCTAGTAGGGTTATGTAGGCTGAGCGTAAAATTTTACGAAACATATTTTTAGTCTGATGCAAACGATATGAGAGTATAACTAGCCTTGTCATATATTGGAGGGTTTGCTGTGCGTTATGGGGTATTTGTTGCCGCTATTTTTGGTGCAACTGCGGTATTACTGGGCGCTTTTGCGGCGCACGGTTTAAAAAATACATTAAGTATTGAGCATTTAGCTGTCTTACAGACCGGTGTGCAGTATCAGTTTATTCATGCTTTAGCTTTATTGCTGGTGGTACTTTTAGCCCAACAGCAGGCCTCGCGAGCCTTGGTTTACTCCGCCGTATGCTTCACCTTGGGTATACTTTTATTTTCTGGCAGTTTATATCTATTAGTGCTTACACCACTGACGCCAGGCCTGGTGACACCCATAGGTGGTGTTTTATTGGTGCTAGGTTGGCTGAGTTTGGCCTATAGTGCTTTACGTAAAGTGTAAATATTTGGTTATCGGCTGGCGAACCCGCTAAAATAAAGACCCTTCGGAATTTCACGGTTGTGTTATGCATATTCAGTTGAATGGTGAAGCCTACACTCTAAGCGAATCGCTCAGTGTTGCGGGTTTAATTGAGCATCTGCAGTTGGCAGGGCGCCGCGTTGCCGTCGAGTTAAACTTCGAAATTGTGCCACGCAGTCAGTATGAAACAACGCTTCTAAAAGAAAACGATAGCGTTGAAATAGTACATGCGATTGGTGGTGGTTAGTCTTGGCTGACCGTCTTTTACTGACTCAGAGAGGCTTTAGATGAGCGTTATACGTACAGATCACCCCTTTGTTATCGCGGGAAAAACCTACTCATCACGTTTGTTGGTGGGTACGGGTAAATATAAAGATATGGCAGAAACCGGTTTAGCAATTGCAGCTTCAGGTGCTGAAATTGTTACTGTTGCCGTGCGCCGCACCAATATTGGTCAGAACGCAGATGAGCCCAATTTATTGGACGTGATCAGCCCTGATCGCTATACCATTTTGCCCAATACCGCCGGTTGTTACGATGCAGAATCGGCGATCCGTACCTGCCGTTTAGCGCGCGAGCTATTAGGTGGCCGCAATCTGGTTAAGTTAGAAATTTTAGCTGATCAAAAAACCTTATTCCCTAACGTCGTAGAAACCTTGCACGCCGCTAGAGTGCTAGTGGATGAAGGCTTTGACGTGATGGTCTACACCAGTGATGACCCCATTATTGCCCGAGAGCTTGAGGCGATAGGCTGTGTGGCGGTGATGCCATTAGCGGGTTTAATTGGTACGGGATTGGGTATTTGTAACCCTTATAATCTGCGCATTATTTTAGAAGAAGCGAAGATTCCAGTGCTAGTAGATGCCGGTGTTGGTACCGCTTCAGATGCGACCATTGCTATGGAAATGGGCTGTTCTGCAGTGTTAATGAACAGTGCGATTGCCGATGCCCAGCAGCCGATTCTAATGGCGCAGGCCATGCGTCATGCGATTGAAGCCGGTCGTTTAGCCTATTTGGCTGGACGTATGCCGAAAAAACTTTATGCCAGTGCATCTTCTCCGCTTGATGGCATGATTGGTTAAATAGCGTATTTCACTCAATAGCTGCGCAATACTTGCGCAGCTATTGCACATATTTAGATAGGATTCCCATGACAGACGACCTCATCACAGGTGAAGCATTGCCTGTGCGCCGCCGTGAAATTAAAAGTTATGTAATGCGTGCCGGTCGTATGACTGACGGGCAACAACGTGGTTTAGACGATGGTTGGCCTAAGTTTGGTTTATTACTGGCTGACGGTATGCGCGACTTTGATCAGGTGTTTGCTCGCCAAGCACCGCGTACGCTCGAGATCGGCTTTGGTATGGGGCAGTCATTGCTAGAAATGGCGCAAGCTGCGCCTGAGCAAGATTTTATTGGTATCGAAGTGCACCGGCCTGGTGTGGGCTCCTTGCTTAATGGTTTGCTGACGGAGAATGTCAGTAACGTGCGTGTCTACAGCTGCGATGCCTTAGAAGTGCTGAAAAACTGTGTTGCCGATGCCAGTTTGGATCGTTTGATGCTGTTTTTCCCCGATCCTTGGCATAAGAGTCGTCACCACAAGCGTCGTATTGTGCAGCCTGAATTTGCTCAATTAGTGCGCAGTAAATTAAAAGTCGGTGGTATCTTTCATTTAGCTACAGACTGGGAAGAGTACGCCGAATATATGCTTGAAGTGTTAAACGTGGCGCCTGGCTTTAAGAATCTATCTGAGGATCAAACCTCAGTGCCGCGTCCAGCAGAGCGTCCTGTGACTAAGTTTGAACGTCGTGGTGAGCGTTTAGGACATGGTGTCTGGGATTTGAAGTTTGAGCGCACAGCGGATTGATTTTTCCGAGTGTCACTTGAGTAGGGTAGAGGCTGTCTACTTGGCAGGCTCTACCGTTCTGTTATAAGTGTTATCGATGCTTGACCTTACATGACGTAAGGTTTGACCGTGCGACCTGCTGCAGTCGCATCAAGCTTGCTTAGTGTCTGTCGGCTAAAATTCCAATCAGCGTAAATATCATCAGCAATACAGGCGCAAGTGTGTAGTTATTGAGTTGATCAAGCGCATTGGTAAGTATGGGCGTTAGATAAATAATGCTTAAGCCATAAGCTGCCGCGCAAATTCCTGCCAAGACCAGGATGCGCAAGGCAAAGTTTAAATGTCCAATCAAGTTGCGTGCCCGTGCATTCATGTAGGAGCCAAACAGTGCTAATGCACAGGCCATCATAGCTAAGCTGATATCACTGAGGTTAAAACGCATCCATTTCGACAGTTCAATGACCCACTCAATGATTAGGTCCATATACAGACCTTGTTATCAGTCTTCAGCATCTAAGAAAATCTGCAGTAAATCATTTAAAAATAATTGGCCTTGTGCACTGGCCGCCAAGCGCTGTGGATCATCAAACAATAAGCCGCGTTGCCGAGCTTCGCTGAGACCATCCTGTAGAGCTGTCATAGAGAGTCCGGTGCGCTCACTAAAGAGCTTTAACTCAACACCATCGGTCAGACGTAAAGCGTTCATTAAGAACTCAAACGGCAAATCTTCTGCGGCAAGGATATTACTACCAGCTAAAAAAGGCTTTTCAGGGTTGAGATAATCAGTCAGGCTGGCGGGTTTTCCAGGTGCGCTGAATACGACCTTGCGGATCGCTGACCTTGCCGTGAGCTCCAGCACCAATACCGATAAAATCACCGAACGACCAATAATTCACATTATGCAGCGCCACTGCTTCTGCACGGGCATAAGCTGAAACTTCGTACTGAATATAGTCATGCTCAGCCAATAAGGCTTGGCCCGCTTCTTGGATATCCCAGAGTACATCGTCTTCGGGCAGTACCGGTGGTTTGCTCCAAAAGACCGTATTGGGCTCCATAGTCAGCTGATACCAAGACAAGTGGCTGGGCGCTAGATCAATGGCGGTTTGTAAGTCAGCGATGGCTTCTTCAGGGGATTGATTCGGCAAGCCGTGCATTAAATCCAAATTGAAATTATCAAATCCGGCTTTACGTGCCATCTCAATTGCGGCAATGGCTTCGGTGCCGGAATGCACACGGCCTAAGGCTTGCAGCTTGCTGTCTGCAAAGCTTTGAATACCAATGGAAAGACGATTAATCCCTAATGCACGGTAGGCCGCAAACTTTTCTTGCTCAAAGGTGCCGGGATTAGCTTCTAGGGTGATTTCAATGCTCGGGCTAAAAGGAATGCGCTGCTCAATGCCGACCAGCAAAGCTTGTAAAGCCTGCGCAGAAAACAAGCTCGGTGTGCCGCCACCAAAGAAAATCGATTCCAACCGACGGCCATGTACATGGACTAAATCCAAGTCTAAATCCGCCAGTACCGCTGCAACATACGCCTGTTCCGGTAGCTCAGGAGTGGCCGCATGCGAGTTGAAATCGCAGTAGGGGCACTTACGAATGCACCATGGGATATGCACATACAGCGCCAAGGGAGGCAGTTGAAAACCATGTTCCAATGGATGATGCGTGCTGAGATCCGAGGTAATCAAACTCATAGTGACAGTTGTTTTTTTAGTAACTGCATGGCTTGGGCACGATGGCTGATTTGGTTTTTAAGCTCATTGGGCAGTTCTGCACTGCTGCACTGGTGCTCAGGCACATAGAACAAGGGATCGTAACCAAAGCCATTTTCGCCTTGTGTGGCATGCAAAATACGACCTTGCCAGCGACCTTCACAAATAATCGGCAGTGGATCATCGGCATGCTGCAATAAAGCGAGTAGACAAATAAACTGCGCACCGCGCTGCTCATCAGGTACACCTTGCAGTGCCTCGATCAGCTTACGGTTATTGCCCGCATCACCACCGGTGGTGCTATAGCGCGCTGAGTAAATGCCCGGCGCGCCCTGCAAGTAATCCACAGTTAAACCTGAATCATCCGCTAAAGCCGGTAAACCTGATATTTTACAGGCGTTGCGGGCTTTTAAAATCGCGTTTTCAATAAAGGTTAAGCCGGCTTCTTCTGGCTCAACCTCACTGAACTCGCTGATGGAGCGAATTTTTACACTGTCACCGAGCAACGCTTGCAACTCACGTAATTTGCCAGCGTTGTGACTGGCGAGAACTATTTCTTTCATAGGTCAGGAAACACTTCTTGATTGAATTTCAATACATGAGTTTTGCCGTCAGCATCAGTGACTTGCAATTCAAAACGTAGGATTTCTTGGCCAGTGATAGCAAATTGCGCTAAATAATAAACAGCCTCACCTTCATCGACTTCTTTAAAGGTCAGCGTTTGAGTCTGGCCCAGTAGATTTTGAAAACTACCGGCGACTGCCCCTTTTTGTCCTTTAGCGCCTTTAACCATGGATACATTGAGCACCGCCTGATTCTTGCTACGATTTAAACCCACTGCAGTGGCAGTTTCGGGCTGTAAAAAGGTCGAGTTGAAGATGTTGTAATGCACATCCAGAGGGCCATAGCTTTGTTTGCGTACAACATCGGCATGGGCAGCAAAGGCCATCAAGAAGCTTAAACTTAGAGCCAGTAAATAACGCATCGCGGTAACTCCTTTAGTTAACGAGCATTGGCACCAGTCACACGGTAAATACCAATTTCACCGAGTAAATTGGGCCAGATCCGGTTGCCAATATTGTGGCGATGTTGATGATCCACAGCCAAGCGGTCAAGGACCGTCATCTGCATATCACTGCACAGCGCTTCAAAGTCAGCAAAAGTACAAAAGTGAATATTAGGCGTGTTGTACCACGTGTAGGGTAAAAAGTCCGAGACCGGCATACGACCTTTATGAGCTAAATACCAGCGACAGCGCCAATGGCCAAAGTTCGGAAAGGTAATAATACAGGTGCGACCGACACGCAGCATTTCCTGCAGGATTTTGTCAGGGTAGTGAACCACTTGCAGGGCTTGAGTCATGACCACCACATCAAAGCTATCGTCAGCAAAGTTACCTAAACCCAAGTCTAGGTTTTGCTCAATAACATTCACGCCTTTATCAATACAGGTAGCAATGTTGTCAGGATCAATTTCTAAGCCATAGCCGGTGACGTTTTTGTTGTCTTGCAGCCATGATAGGAGTTCACCGTTACCACAGCCTAAATCCAGTACGTGACTGTTGGCGGGAATCCATTTTTGAATTATTTCTAAATCGGCTCTCATAAGTGCCTCACACACTGATGCGGTTCATATAACCGCCAAATGCTTGCAGATAACGCGGGATAGGGATCAAAAATGCATCATGACCTTGCGGAGCATCAATATCTAAATAGGAGACGTTTTTCTTCGCATCCACTAATGCATCAACAATTTCTTTGGAGCGAGCAGGTGAGAAACGCCAGTCAGTGGTAAAAGAGATCAGACAAAAGTTGGCTTTCGCATGCGCAAAGGTTGCGGATAAATCGCCACCGTGCGCAGCGGCTGGGTCAAAGTAATCCAGTGCTTTGGTCATCAATAAATACGTATTAGCATCAAAGCTATTGGAGAATTGCTCGCCCTGATAGCGTAAGTAACTTTCCACCTGAAACTCAACGTTGTGAAAATCGTAGTTGAGGCGATCCGCTTTCAGTTCGCGGCCAAATTTCTCGCCCATTGAATCATCAGACAGATAGGTAATATGTCCCACCATGCGCGCTAACGACAAGCCACGCTTGGGGATGGTGCCTTCATCGGTAAAATTTCCAGCATGAAAATCAGGGTCGGTAATAATGGCTTGGCGTGCGACTTCATTAAAGGCAATATTTTGCGCCGACAAGCGGGGTGCTGCGGCAATCGATACGCAGTGACGAATACGCTCAGGGTAACTGATCGACCATTGCATCGCTTGCATGCCGCCGAGGCTGCCACCAACCACTGCTGCCCATTGCTCAATACCTAAGCGATCAGCTAAGCGTGCTTGGGTATGTACCCAGTCTTCCACTGTGACCATTGGGAAGCCTGCACCATAGACCTTGCCGGTTTTCGGGTTGATGGTATTAGGCCCTGTCGAGCCGTGGCAGCCGCCTAAGTTATTGAGTGACACTACAAAAAACTTAGTGGTATCAATAGGCTTACCAGGGCCAATACAGGTATCCCACCAGCCCGGTTTGCGATCATTCACATGATGGTAGCCCGCCGCATGATGAGTGCCAGAGAGAGCGTGGCAAATCAGTACCGCATTAGAGGCTGTGGCATTGAGCTCGCCATAGGTTTCGTAAATAAGCTCGTATTCATCAAGTGTGCGGCCACAGGCAAGATGTAATGGCTGATCAAAATAAGCCATTTGTGGAACGACTAAGCCAACAGAATCGGTAGGGAAAACGGAAGACACGGCAACTCTCTCCAAAGTAAGAGATGCAGTCTAAAGAGCCTAGCCAGTCGCGGCAAGTCGTATGCAAAATCCTGCTAGCTGCGAGAATCAGTTGAGCGAGCAGAATGCGAGTACAGAGCGTGACTGTTGCTGAAAACTCAGTGGCTTACATCTGTGATGGGTGGATTGTTTAAGTGGCTAAATGAGCAAATTCAGGCACATCAGGAAACTGCTTAGGCGCAGTAATACGCACGCGTTTTTGCCGTGATAGCTCACCACTTTCGATCTGCACAGCATGCTTAGGCACACCAAAAGCTTTACTTAAAAAAGTAATCAGCTGTGCATTGGCTTTACCGTCTACGGGCGGCGCATGTAAGCGGATTTTAATCCGCTCATCGTGCAAGCCGACAAACTCACTGCGTTTTGCGCCGGGCTGCATATGACAGAATAAAATTAAGTCATCGCCATCCTGACGTACATAAGCAGTCATAGAAACGGGCTGACCAGTGCGCGGACTGGGCCAACCAAACCTGTGCTGGCGGCTAAACTGCCCAACACAAAACGTTCTAAAAGATTAATCGCAAGAAAAACAAAAATAGGTGATAGATCGATTCCACCCAAATCAGGCATGATTTTACGAATGGGTGCCATCATCGGCTCACAAATTTGATAGGTTAGTTGCGCACCCGGATTCTGACTGCCGGGAGCCACCCAAGATAAAATCACGCTAATAATCAGTGCAAAGAAGAAAATCTTTAAAAAGAGGCTGGCGACAGAAATAAAAGTCCAAGCCAAAATGTTGAGTAGCAGTTGCATAGCAGGATATCCGGCCAGCGACAGTACCGCGACAATTAAAAGAAATTGTAAACCCAGCACCAGTACCAGCCCCGCTAGATCAATCCCTGCAACACTGGGTATCACGCGGCGCAATGGGGCTAAGAGTGGCTGTGTGGCTCTAACGGTAAATTGGCTCAGTGGGTTATAGAAATCAGCACGGACCAGTTGCAGCACAAAACGCAGCAGGGCAACCATTAAGTAGAGTTGACCTAAGGTTTGTAAAATATAAATAAACGCTTCAGTGAGTCCTGACATACTGTCCTCTTATTCGCTTAATTGTTGGGCAAGTTCTTGTGAGCGCGTGGCTGCACTGCGTACGGCAGTCTCAACCAGCTCACTAAAGCCACCGGCTTGGAATGCATGAATAGCAGCTTCAGTGGTGCCATTGGGCGATGTTACTTGTTTGCGCAGTTGCGCGGCATCTAAAGGGCTTTGACACGCCATAGTTGAGGCACCTTGAGCGGTATATTGAGCGAGCTGTGCAGCTGTATCTGCAGGTAAGCCCAGCTTAATACCAGCTTGGGTCATGGCTTCAATTAGCAAAAAGAAATACGCAGGGCCACTGCCAGACACTGCAGTCACCGCATCGATTAATTGCTCATTATCCAGCCACACTGCTAAGCCAACCGCTGAGAGTAATTGCTCGGCTTGCTTGCGTTGCACTGCAGAGACTTGCTCGGTGGCATATAAACCACTGACGCCTTGTTGGATTAAGGAAGGCGTATTAGGCATGCAGCGTACAATAGTCTGGATGCCCAGCCAGCGGCTTAAGCTGCTGCAGGTAATGCCAGCAGCAATGGAAATCACCAGTTGCTGTGCAGTTAAATAAGGAGCTAATTGCTCGCACACTTGGCGCATCACTTGTGGTTTAACGGCCAGCACAATGATATGTGCATCTTTGACTGCTAAACCGTTATCACTAAAGGTGTGCACGCCATAGTTGTTGTGTAAGGCTTCAAGCTGGGTTGCACCTGGATCGCTAGCGCGAATGGATTGCGCTGGCACACCTTGTTTGCATAAGCCGCCAATAAGACTGGCTGCCATATTGCCAGCCCCGATAAAAGTAATTTGTGTAGTGCCCACGTGGTTAGTTTCCTTTAGCGCTGTGCTGTGCTTTAGATAATGTATTGCCTTGAATAATTGACGTACGGATTCAATAGAGCGGTTGATTGTGCGGCAAATCACTGCTTTGAGCAAAATATTGCGGTTATTTTGCATGATTAACGCAATAGTGCCTGAGTTTCACCCATCATGGCTGAGCGATTGAATCAATACTGAGTTGGCCTTGTTGTTCACCATGGCAACTTTAGTATTCTCTGCTATCGTAAATATAATTTATATAAAATAGTTGCGTGCAATAATACAGCGCTATTTAAACTGTTTGTTATTGATTGAGGGCGCCATGGATATTACTGAGTTGTTGGCCTTTAGCGTGAAACAAGGTGCATCTGATTTGCATTTGTCAGCCGGTATGCCGCCCATGATACGTGTGGATGGCGATATGCGTCGTATTAATTTGCCTGAAATGGCGAATAAACAGGTACACGGGCTGATTTACGACATTATGAACGATAAGCAGCGTAGGGATTATGAAGAGCGTTTAGAAACTGACTTTTCATTTGAAGTGCCAGGTGTGGCGCGCTTTCGGGTCAATGTGTTTAATCAAAACCGCGGCGCCGCAGCTGTTTTTCGTACGATTCCATCGGTTGTGTTAAGCATGGATGATCTGGGATTAAATCAGATATTCCGTAATATTGCTGATGTACCACGTGGCTTGGTATTGATTACTGGGCCTGCAGGATCAGGTAAGTCAACCACACTGGCTGCGATGATTGATTATTTAAACACCAACCGCCATCAGCATATTTTGACTGTTGAAGATCCCATTGAGTTTGTGCATGTATCGAAAAAAAGTTTAATTAATCAGCGTGAAGTACACCGTGATACCCATGGTTTTACTGAAGCATTACGTTCCGCATTACGCGAAGACCCTGATGTTATTTTAGTTGGTGAGTTGCGAGACTTAGAAACCATTCGTTTAGCCTTAACCGCTGCAGAAACCGGACACTTAGTGTTTGGCACCTTGCACACCAACTCAGCAGCAAAAACCATTGACCGAATCGTTGATGTGTTTTCTGCAGAAGAGAAATCTATGGTGCGCTCGATGTTATCAGAGTCATTACAAGCAGTTATTTCGCAAGTACTGCTTAAAAAGATCGGTGGTGGGCGTGTTGCTGCTCATGAAATTATGTTGGGTTCGCCTGCGATTCGTAACTTGATTCGTGAAGATAAAGTGGCGCAGATGTACTCAGCGATTCAAACCGGTGGTTCAATAGGTATGCAAACCTTGGACAGCTGTTTACAGGGCTTAGTAGGCCAAGGCTTAATCAGCCGTGAAAGTGCACGGGAAAAGGCTAAGACGCCAGAAAACTTCTAATTCTAAGCTCGCAGGATGCGACATAGGGTAGATCATGGAATTTGATAATCTTTTACGCTTAATGGTGGAAAAGGGCGGCTCTGACTTGTTTATTACAGCAGGTGTGGCGCCTTCCATCAAAATAAACGGCACAATCAAACCCGTTACTGACAGGCCATTGTCAGCTGATATGGCCAGTGAGATTGTGCTGGGTGTGATGAGTGAGCAACAGCGCGCTGATTTTACGCAACACTTGGAATGTAATTTTGCTATCAGTAAGCCGGGTATTGGGCGTTTTCGGGTCAGCGCTTTTTATCAGCAAAATTTGTTGGGCATGGTGCTGCGTCGCATTGAAACGCATATTCCAACGCTTGATGATTTAAAGCTGCCTGATACTTTAAAAAAGCTGGCGATGACTCAACGTGGGTTGGTGTTATGTGTTGGAGCTACGGGCGCCGGTAAGTCAACCTCGTTAGCGGCGATGGTGAGCTATCGCAATCAACACAGTGCTGGGCATATTATTTCAATTGAAGACCCGATCGAATTCGTACATCAACCCCATAATTGTATTGTCACTCAGCGTGAAGTGGGTGTGGATACTGAATCATTTGAAGTTGCGTTGAAGAATACTCTGCGCCAAGCACCCGATGTGATCTTGATTGGTGAAGTGCGTACCCGTGAAACCATGGATTATGCTTTGAGCTTTGCCGATACGGGACACCTGTGCTTAGCCACCTTACATGCTAATAATGCCAACCAGGCTTTGGAACGTATTATTAATTTTTTCCCGGCTGATCGTCAGCAGCAAATCTGCTTGGACTTATCGCTGAATTTACGTGCGATTGTCGCTCAGCAATTGGTGCCCACTCCCGATGGTGCAGGTCGTCGAGCGGTGATTGAAGTGTTAATCAATACGCCACTGGCCGCTGACTTAATACGTAAGGGTGATGTGCAGGGGCTCAAATCATTGATGACACGCTCAACTGAACTGGGCATGCAAACCTTTGATCAAGCGCTGTACGTACTTTATTGCCAAGGTGAATTGGACTATGAGGCCGTCTTGAGGCATGCCGACTCGCCTAACGATTTACGCTTAATGATTAAATTGGGTTCAGTGCCATCTGATGATAATCTTGCCAGCATAACATCTGGGTTGTCTCTGCAAATGGCCGATGAGAGTCTAGACATCTATAAGCGCTAATTAAGCAGGAGGTTGTGTATATGACACAACAAGTACGAGTGTGGGATGGACCGCTACGGGTTTTTCATTGGCTTTTAGTGGTCAGTGTCACAACCGCCTTATATACAGGTTGGGTGGGCGGTAACTTAATTGATTGGCATGCGCGAGCAGGGTTGGTGATTATTGGCCTGTTGAGCTTTCGCTTAGCTTGGCTGTTATTAGGCTCAACCTATGCGCGCTTATCCACCTTGCTTTGCTCACTACGGGCTTTACCGCAATACCTGCGTGGTGATTGGCGACAATTGGGGCATAACCCTTTGGGTGTGTTATCCGTATTTGCCATGCTGGGTATGCTCAGCTGGCAAGCAGTTAGCGGTCTGTTTACCAATGATGATATTGCCTTTACTGGGCCTTTATATAAATTGATCAGCAGCAGTCTCAGTGCTGAGATTACCAGTCTACATAAGCAGGGTTTCTGGATTATTATTGCTTTAATTACCCTGCATATTTTGGCGATTGTGCTGCATGCTCTAGTTAAAAAGCATAATTTAGTTAAGCCGATGATTACCGGTACGACTGAGCAAGAGCATCCAGAGCAAAAACCAGCTCAAGGTGGGCATTGGTTATCTTTTGTATGCGCCTTAGCGATTGCTTTAGGTGCAGTGTATTTGGCTTCAGGAGAATGGCAAAGTAAGCCGCCGCCAGCGCCTGTGTCTGCACCAGCGTGGTAAAACTATAAAAGTTATAGGCCATAAAAAAGGTCGCCCATTCTAAATTAGAGTCGGCGACCTTTTTTACATCAAACTAAAGTGCGGGTGAGCAACTTAGTCCATGCGGTATTTGTCGTGGCAACCTTTGCAGCTTTGGCCAGCCGCACCAAATGCTTTAGCAACCAGTGCTTGGTCGCCGGTCGCTGCAGCTGCAGCTAATTCGTTAGCCGCTTTATTGAAAGCGATACCTACTTCCTGTACGCCTGCGCCGTCAGTAAACATTTCTGCTTTAACGCGTGTTTTAGTATTGCCGATGCTTTTCTCAGTACCTGGACCAAAGAGTGCGCCCATGCCTGAGTTTGCTGTAGCAGCAATGCTGTTAGCTGCTGCTTGTACTTGTGCTGGATCCCAAGCAACGCTTTCATCAATAGCCATGGCTTTGATTTTGCCCATATTCCAGCTCATAAAACTGTAGCCGGCTTTACGGTATTTAATTTGGTCTTCAGGGTCAACTTGTGCGCTAGCGCTTAAGCTGGCGGTTAAAAAAAGTGCAGCTAAACTGCCCATCATGAGTTTTTTCATCAGGCTTTCTCCTTGGTAGCAACATGTCCCGATTATTATTAATGTTGCTGCTGGGTAATACAGTGGGTATTTCACTGTTAAATAAGCTTTATTGACTCGGTTTTATTATAAAACTGAAGGCACAATAGCTATCCTGTACAGTCTTTAAATAAACACATCCTGCGAGCCAGTACCGCTAAACCTAATAATAGCGTAATTTATGTATTAAAATACCTATATATGATCAGCATCAATGCATCATGTCTGAGTTATGCTTACAGAGCTTCTGATAGGTAAATGATTATAGCCCTTATGTGTGCTTGATCTACGACGCTCGTTCTTTATCGGCGCGACCCTTATCAGCAGTATTAATTTACCTAACCTTTACCCTGTTTATGTCACGTTGCTGGTTGTTTTCTGAGCTAATTAGGCAGATCAATCGGTTTTACTGTGTTAGGTTGGTCATTGAGTATGCTGCGTTCACCGTATTTCAGTGGTTTTTATAGAAAAACACTAAATTAGCCTTTATATCTTGAGTCCTGATGCAGACCTTGCGAGACTTCGCATCGCGCGGCGGTGACGCGCATTTACTTGATCAAATATATGATTTAAAGGAGCTATGCGCGTGAAAAAAACTAAGCAAATGTTATTGGCCGCCGCTGTCGGCATGGCTGTGATTGCATCGGCACAAGCTGAACAGCAACGTGTACTGAATGTGTACAACTGGTCTGACTATGTCGCACCCAACACCATTAGCAATTTTGAAAAGAAAAGTGGCATTAAAGTGATTTTTGATGTGTACGACAGTAACGAAGTGCTCGAAGCTAAATTGCTTTCGGGCGGTTCAGGTTACGATATCGTTGTGCCATCCAACCCTTTTTTAGCTAAGCAAATCAAAGCGGGCGTCTATCAGAAGCTGGATAAAACCCAGTTACCATTGTGGGAAAACCTCAACAAAGATTTGTTACACACGCTAGAAGTCAGTGACCCCGGTAACCAGTACTCGCTGCCCTATATGTGGGGCTCGATTGGTATGGGCTATAATGTAGCTAAAGTTAAAGCTGCGATTGGTGACCAGCCAGTGGATTCTTGGGACCTGATCTTTAAGCCGGAAAACTTAAAAAAACTGCATGAGTGCGGCGTAGCTATCTTGGATTCGCCCAGCGAAATTATTCCAACTGCTATGCACTACTTAGGCCTACCGCCAGATAGTCTCAAGCCTGAAGACCTGAAGCAGGCAGAAGACTTACTGCTGAAAATCCGTCCCTATGTGACCTATTTCCACTCTTCTAAGTACATCTCTGACTTAGCCAGCGGCAATATCTGTATGGCGATTGGTTACTCAGGCGACCTGTACCAAAGTAAATCGCGCGCTGAAGAAGCAGGCGACAAGGTAAAACTGGCGTATCAAATCCCCAAGGAAGGTGCAGGTACTTTCTTTGATATGGTGGCCATCCCAGCCGATGCCAAAAATGTCAAAGAAGCGCATGAGTTTATTAACTACTTGCTCGAGCCGCAGGTGATGGCTGATTTAACCAACTACCTGCAGTTCCCTAATGCTAACGATAAAGCCACGCCCTTAGTGGACGAGGCGATTCGTACTGATCCAGGCATTTACCCAACTGCCGAAGTGATGAGCAAACTCTACACTTTCCCTGATTTACCAGCGAAAACTCAGCGTGTGATGACGCGCAGTTGGACCAAAATCAAATCAGGTAAATAAGCACCGCAGCGTATCAGTCCGTCTATAAAAGGCTGACTGATACGCTGTTACTGAGATCAACCTTGTGGGTTGCCCAGGCAATCTATATTTAATTCTGGAGGATAGGTTATTGCCTAGATTGATACAGGGTGCTGCATTGGCACTTGCGACAGGAATGGCATTCAGCTCAGCGGTCTATGCGGATTCAACTGTGCATGTGTATAACTGGTCTGACTATATTAGTAAGCCAGTCTTGGAAGCCTTTACCGCACAAACACAAACTAAAGTGCTGTATGACGTGTTTGATTCCAATGAAGCCTTGGAAGGTAAGTTGCTGGCTGGGCGCAGTGGTTATGATGTGGTCGTACCCTCAGACCATTTTTTAGCGCGCCAAGTGCAAGCGGGTGCCTTTGCTAAGCTTGATAAAAAGCTGTTACCTAATTGGGATAATTTAGACCCACAATTGATGGCGCAAGTCGCGGTCAATGATCCGGGTAATCAATATGCTGTGCCATATTTATGGGGCACCAATGGCATTGGTTACAACGTCGATAAAGTTAAAGAAGTTTTAGGTGTTGATAGCATTGATTCTTGGGCGGTGCTATTTGAGCCGGAGAATATGCAAAAACTGAGTAGCTGTGGTGTGGCGTTCTTGGATTCGGCTGATGAAATGCTGCCCGCCATGCTGAATTATTTAGGCTTAGATCCTAACAGCCATAAATCGGCCGACTATAAAGCAGCAGAAAAAAAGCTGGCTGAAGTTCGTCCCTATGTCACCTATTTTCACTCGTCCAAATATGTTGGCGATTTAGCCAATGGCAATATTTGTGTGGCGGCGGGCTTCTCAGGTGATGTGTTACAAGCCGCTGACCGTGCCGATGAAGCAGGTCAAGGCGTGCGCGTGGCATACAGTATCCCTAAAGAAGGTGGTAACCTATGGTTTGACATGTTGGCCATTCCAGCGGATGCTAAAAATATTGAAGAAGCGCATGCTTTTATTAATTATTTGCTCGAACCTGCGGTGATTGCTCAGGTCAGTGATTATGTGGGTTATGCTAACCCCAATCGCTATGCGGATGAATTGATGGACGAAGACGTGCGTAATAATCCAGCCGTATACCCAGACCAAGCTGTCTTGGATAACCTGTTCGTCTCTAAGCCATTACCGAGTAATGTGCAGCGCATTAAAACCCGTAGTTGGACACGTTTTAAATCTGGTAAATAATCATCTGTTGATAAGTTGTAAGGCTCAGCTGCCCAGCTGGGCCTTCTGCATTTGGAGAACTCTATGGCAATAGCCTCAGGCGCGTACAAGAAAGCATTAGCTAACTTGCAAAAGCCCAAAGACGTCTTAGTAAATATTGAGCGCGTCACCAAGTACTTTGATGACACCCTAGCGGTGGACGAAGTTTCGCTGAAAATTAATAAAGGCGAAATCTTTGCCCTGCTCGGTGGCTCAGGTTCAGGTAAATCGACTTTGCTAAGGATGCTGGCTGGTTTTGAAACGCCGACTGAAGGCCGCATCATTTTGGATGGCGTGGATATCACTCACATGCCGCCCTATGAGCGCCCGATTAATATGATGTTCCAGTCTTATGCTTTATTTCCGCATATGAGTGTTGAGCAAAATATTGCTTTTGGCTTAAAGCAAGACAGCCTGAGCAAAGAAGAAATTAATCAGCGCGTTGAGGAAATGCTCAAGTTGGTGCATATGACCCAATATGCCAAGCGTAAACCGCATCAGTTATCCGGTGGTCAGCGTCAGCGTGTGGCTTTAGCACGTTCTTTGGCTAAGCGTCCTAAGCTCTTGTTGCTCGATGAGCCGATGGGTGCTTTGGATAAAAAGCTGCGCTCACAAATGCAACTGGAGTTGGTTGAGATTATTGAGCGCGTCGGTGTGACCTGTGTGATGGTGACCCACGACCAAGAAGAAGCCATGACCATGGCTGAGCGTATTGCCATTATGCATCAAGGCTGGATTGCTCAAGTCGGTAGCCCAATGGATATTTATGAGACACCAGCCAGCCGCTTAGTCTGTGAATTTATTGGTAACGTCAATCTGTTTGATGGTGAAATCATCACGGATGACTCGGACCATGCGGTGATTATTTGTCCTAAGCTAGAGCGTCCGATCTATATCGGTCACGGTATTACCAGTTTGGCGGAAAACAAACGCGTGACCTTTGCCTTGCGTCCAGAAAAATTGTTGCTGTGCAGCGCTAAGCCTGAGGATCTTGAACACGAAGATTACAACTGGGCTAAAGGCGTTGTGCATGATATCGCCTACCTCGGCGGTCACTCGGTCTACTATGTAGAACTTGCTTCCGGCACTATTGTGCAGGCCTTTATTGCCAACTCAGAACGTAACGTCAAGCGTCCCACTTGGGACGATGAAGTCTATGTGCACTGGGTTGATGACAGCGGCGTGGTATTCCAATCATGACAGTACGCGAAAAATTACTCGGGATGTTGCCCAAGGGCCGCCATGCAGTGATTGGCGTGCCTTTTTTCTGGATGCTGCTGTTCTTCCTGCTGCCGTTTGCGATTATTCTGAAAATCAGTTTCGCTGAAGCTGATATCGCTATTCCGCCTTACACCAGTTTGACTGAGTGGGCGGACAGTCAGCTGACTGTATTGCTGAACTTTGGCAACTATGTCTTGCTCAGTGAAGATCAGTTGTATATTTCAGCCTATCTGGGCTCATTAAAGATTGCTTTAGTGAGTACGATACTGTGTTTGCTGGTTGGCTATCCGATGGCCTATGCCATTGCCCGTTCGAGTAAGCAGATGCAGCCGGTGTGGTTGCTGCTGATTATGATGCCGACTTGGACTGCATTGCTGATTCGTGTATATGCCTGGATGGGTATTTTGAGCAATAACGGTTTACTCAATAACGCGCTGCTGTGGCTGGGCGTGATTAATGAGCCGCTGCAAATTCTCAATACCAATATCGCGGTGTATATCGGCATTGTCTATGCCTATCTGCCCTTTATGGTGTTGCCGCTGTATGCCAACTTGGTCAAGCATGATATTTCTTTATTGGAAGCCGCATCTGACCTGGGTGCTAAGGGTATAGCTGCCTTCTGGAAAATCACTGTACCGCTGTCCAAGGGTGGGATTATCGCCGGTAGCATGCTGGTGTTTATCCCGGTTGTGGGTGAGTTTGTTATTCCTGAGCTGCTCGGTGGCCCAGAAACCTTGATGATTGGTAAGGTGCTCTGGCAAGAGTTCTTTAACAACCGCGACTGGCCAGTGGCTGCCTCTTTGGCGGTGATTATGCTGTTGTTGTTGATGATTCCAATTATCTTGTTTAACCGCAACCAAGCCGGTGAGTTGGAGGGCAAAGCATGAAGAAGTTTAAATTCTCCGGCTTTATGCTGATTGCTGGTCTGATGTTTATTTATTTGCCGATGCTGATTTTGGTGATCTATTCGTTTAACGCCTCACGCTTAGTGACGGTGTGGGGCGGTTGGTCGACCAAGTGGTATGAGGGCTTGTTAGATAATAATCAGCTGATGAATGCGGTGATGCGCTCATTAGAGATTGCCAGTTATACCGCGATTGCCGCTACCGCGCTGGGCACCTTAGCGGCCTTAGTACTCACTCGCATTGGCCGCTTTCGTGGCCGCACACTCTTTGGTGGCATGGTCACCGCGCCCTTGGTGATGCCTGAAGTGATTACCGGTCTGTCGTTGCTCTTGCTGTTTGTGGCGATGGCGCAGCTGATTGGTTGGCCGATGGAGCGTGGTGTGGTCACCATTTGGATTGCGCATACCACCTTCTGTACTGCTTATGTGGCGGTGTTGGTGTCCTCGCGTTTACGTGAGATTGACCGCTCTATGGAAGAGGCGGCAATGGACTTGGGTGCCAAACCTTGGAAAGTGTTCTTTCTGATTACCGTGCCGATGATTGGGCCTTCTCTCGCCGCTGGCGCGATGATGTCCTTTGCCTTGTCTTTGGATGACTTGGTACTGGCGAGCTTTGTTTCAGGCCCTGGCTCAACCACTTTGCCGATGGAGATTTTCTCGGCAGTACGCATGGGGGTTAAACCTGAGATCAATGCGATTGCCAGCTTGATTCTGCTGTTTATTTCTCTAGCGACCTTTATGTTGTGGTTCTTTACCCGACGCGCTGAGAAAAACCGTAAGAAAGCTATGGCGCAGATTAAAGAACAGGAGCGTGCCGCACAGGCATAAGCTGTTTTAGCTAGTCTATGTGTTAAATAGAACAACGCCGCAGTCTAGTGAAATAGGCTGCGGCGTTGTTATTTAGAGCGCTAGCGTTTTAGTCAGAGAGCCACTTACTCACCGGGACTGGCATGCGCGCCGGCAGTATTATCTAAGAGGCTCGTGGTGGCCGTTTGGATATAGGCATTGAGTTGCTGTAAGAGTTGCGCATCATCTGCGTGCTCTGTCGCTGGAGCGCTCTGTGGCTTGGTGCCGAGCTGGTAGGTCCAGACCCGCGCGTCCAAATCCTTGGGCTTGATCACAATACGCTCACCTTTAATCAGTGCGACGGTCTGGTCGCTACCTGAGGGTTTGATAATGGCAAAGCCTGGGTCATCTTGTGGCAAGGTCAGTAAATCACGCCCCCAGCATTGGTGCTGCACATCATCACCTAAACGACCCATAATTGTTGGTACCATGTCCACTTGTGAGCCAACGGTAGCGTTTTCTGTGCCCCATTTTTCTTGAATACCCGGAGCAATCAATAACATCGGCACGTGGAAACGGTACAGATCCATCTCGGTCATTTGCTCGGGCGCACCAAAGCCATGATCGCCCAGCACCACAAACAAGGTATCGTTATACCAAGGCTGTTGTTTGGCTTTTTTAAAAAACTCACCCAGTGCCCAGTCGGAATAGCGCATGGCGGTCAGGTGTAAATCTAAACTGCCGTGCCCGGTTATTGTTTCAGTGGGCAGTACGTCGGGTAGTGCGTACGGCGTATGGTTCGATAGACTTTGCAGTAAGGCATAAAAGGGTTTGTCATTGGGCAGCTTATTCAGTTCGATAATACTGCGGTCAAACATATCTTGGTCAGACACGCCCCAAGTAGGATCCGACACCACAGGGTTTACATAATCGTTACGGCCAATAAAGTTGGTCATACCTTGATTACTAAAGAAGCCCTGTTGATTATCCCAAGCAAAGTCACCGTTATACACATAAGCATCTTGGAAGTTACGAGCACTTAAAAGTTGCGGTAAGCCCGAGAACTGATTGCCGCCTTCAGGGCTTTGCATCAAGTATTCAAAGGCAGGCAGATTTGGGAAGCAGGCCATGCTGGCAAACATGCCTTGGTGGGTGTGGGTGCCATTGGCAAAGAAGCGGGTAAACAGCAAGCCTTCTTTAGCTAACTGATCGAACTCTGGGGTGATCTGATCTTGACTGCCGAGCGCACCGGTATAACGCCCAGCAAAACTTTCCATCAGAATCACTACGACATTGCGCACATTCAGTTGCGTATCCGCCACTGGCGAATAAATGCGGCGAATGGCAGCGTTATCAACATCGATCAGTTCATCATGTGTAGTGAGGACTAAATCACGGGTAATATCTTGCGCTTGCTCAGCTGGTAGCGTGGCTTTCCAAATATTATCGCGGTGCGCAGAAAAAGTGGTTTTTGCCGCGTTATACAAGCTTAATACCGGGTTTAAACCCAAATGATTGGCAAACATCGAGTGCGTAGTATAAGCATCACCCCAGCGCAGTGGTGGGCCCTGACGCAAGGTGCCGCGCGCTGCCACCACACAAATCACTAAGCACAGTGCAAAGGTCACGCCTTGGGTGACATGGCTGTAGCCTTTGTCTGCTGTAGTGTAAGCGCGGGTTGTGCGCTCTGCCACCGAGAAGAGTACATACATCACTAGTGAGCAACCTAACCACGCACTGAGTAAAGTGACCACTGGAAAACCATGCCAGAGCATGCTCAACACCGTGGCTGGGTCTTCATTCAGGTATTGAAAGACTAAGCTATTGAGGCGCTGGTGAAATTCACGGTAAAAATCCAGTTCAATAATGCCCAGTAAAATACTCACACCGGCAGTGAACGTCAGCCAGCCAACCAAGAAGCGTCGCTGATTCATTAACCAAGGAATGGCGATACCCAGTAGCAACGGGATGCTGATATAGACAATCAAGCGTAAATCGAAACGTAGACCATTACTAAAGGCTTCAACTAAGTCAGCGCCACTGGTACTGCCGAGCATTTCTTGGTTGTAGGCTAAGAGTAGCGCACGCAGACCGCTTAACAGCAGTAACCATAGGGCAATGCTGATAGCAGTAAAGAGTAAGTGTGAGCTTAATGAGATTCTTTTTGTGTGCACGCAAGCATTCCTAGAGACTATGAGTGACGCCTATGTAACAGCGCAGAGGGTTATATATTTAAGCAGCATCATATACAAAAGCTAGGCTAGTTGAGTACGTAATTTAGGATTGAGGTTGTAATAATGCTGTAAAAAAATCTGCCAATGTTCTTCAGGCATACCACCTCGGTGACGCCCAAATTGCTTGATATCATTTAAAGCGGCTTTATGTGCTGGCCAACGGCGACGGGCCTTTTCTAAATCAATAAAAGCCACCTCTGGTGATTGCTGCGGCTCGCACTTGATGAAAATATGCTTGGCGTAACTGCAGCCATGTTGCCAGCCACCTAAATGCATTTTATAAAAGTTGTTGGCTATTTGTTGCAGTACCGCTGAAACCAATGTGCTGTGCATAGGTTGCGTGCGTTGCTGGCTATACCATTGCTCTAAATCAACAAAGCCTGTTAGCGCTTGCGTAATCAATAATGCATGCCAGTCTTTGCCTTTTTTTACGGCACCATAAAATTCAATATGTGGCACTTTAACACCTAAGCGCTCTAGGGCTTGTATGGCGTTTTTTTCACGTAAGGCAGTAGGGTGGCCAAATGGGTAGCGCAACGAAAAAAACATATGATTGATTTGACGTTTGCTATATAGCCAAGGCTGTTCGGGTGTTTTAGGTGCAAGAAGCTGTACGCCACTTTCGCCACCGCGACGCTGGTTAGGTTCTTCAACCCATTTACCTGTACGTGTCCACCACGCATTGAAGTCCATATCGTGAAATTGTCCAGCTATACTCATGCCATGCCTCTTATGACTTAGTTATTTTTACGTAAAACATACACGCGCCACATTGAATAGCCAGGTATAAAATCGAGATGGTTTTGAATGCTGAATCCGGCTTGAACGAATTCTTGTTCAACAGTTTTTTGGCTAATCACAAAGCGGTTAGCGCTTTTATAGCATGGATCTTCTTGTAAGCGCTGCTGTTCTAGTTTTTTGCGGCGCCAGGCTTTGTAGTTGCCATCCACCCATAATGAAATAATCACGCTATCGCGGGTGGTGCGATGAAACTCTTTGAGTAAGGCTAAGCGGTGTTCAGATTCTTCAATATGATGCAAGAGACGCATACAGAAAATGCTGTCCACCGAGTTATCCGGTAAGTCGATGGCAAAGGCTGAGGTTTGAAAGGCTCTGACCTGCTCGGTGATATGCGCAGGCTGTGAGGCAAGAGCAATGTTGAGCATGTCGATAGAGTTGTCCGCAGCCAAAATAATACGATTGGGCTGTTCGGCTAACATCGGCCAAAAACGGCCAGCACCGCAGGGTAGGTCTAAAACCAAGTTAGGTTCCCCAGCTAATACCAGTGCGCGGCGAGCCAACTGCTGATCGCGATAATGCGATAGCTTGCGCGCTAAGCCGTCTTGATGTTTTTCTAGGTATTGCTGAGCATGCTCTTGATCATATTTTTCTGAAAAAGCTAACTCAATCGGTGCTTTAGGCATGGCAGTCGTCCTGTAGTGGTAAGGAATACTGCATAGCTTAGAAAAGACAGCATCAAGCGAATGTTAAAGCAATGTGAAAATTATGTGAGTTGTCAGCGTTTTTCTGTTTGTTGGTGCTTTGGATCGAGAAAGACGCTGAAACAGCTGCCGTGCGGTGTGCGTGGATTGACTTGAATCGACCAGCCTTGATGAGTGCAAATGCGCCGAACCAAGGACAGACCAAGCCCTAAACCTTCACCGCGCGCGTTGTGCCCGCGCGTAAAGGGTTCAAAAATACTCTCTTGAAAGTTTTCTGGGATGCCGATTCCGCTGTCTTCTACCGTTAAGTGGTCGGCGAATACCGTTAAGGTCACCTCGCCTTGTTCGGTGTAGTGCAAGGCATTACGCAGCAGGTTAGAGACTACGGTGCGCAGAAAGGTCGCATTGTACAAAGTGCTGTTGGGTTGCTGCACAGTGCAGATATTGAACTTAATGTGTTTTTCAGTAAATAAGGGCTGCCATTGCTCGACTTGTGCAGCGCAGATTTTTTGTAAGGTGGCTTGCCCGCCTAAAAAAGCTTCTTCAGGCTTGCTGCGCGCCAGAATTAAGAAGGTTTGCACTAGATCGTGCATCTCTTCGCTGGCACGCTGAATGCGTTGCAAGTGGGTATTTTCTTTATCTGATAACTTAGCTTCAGCGAGTAGTTCGCAAGAGCTGGCAATGATCATTAACGGCGTGCGTAATTCATGGCTGACATCGCTGGTAAAGAGTTTTTCACGCTGCAAACTGTTGCGTAATTTACTTAAAGTGCTATCAAAAGCAGCCGCTAAATGCCCAATTTCATCATCGGCATATTCGGGTGCTAAAGGCGGTGCCAGAGGTAACAGTTGATCGCGGTGTTGCACCTGTTGTGCAAGCCGGCTAACTGGCTGCATGATTTTACGAGCCATTAAACGACCCAAGCCCCACGCACCAAAAATACTCAATAAAAAACCGGCAAGCACCACATTAAATAAGGCCTGCTCGCGTTGTTCAAACTCATGTTGTTCTTGTACAAGAACATAGCGTGCGCCGTTGATTTCTTGCATATAGACATAGAACGCCTCATCACCGTCCACTACCTCGGCAAAACCTGGCGTCTGGCGATCGAACTGTTTTGGAATAGCAAACTCGTCAATATTGCTGGCATAAAAGTGAGTTTCTGCATCTAAACGCGGAGGGCGACCATTGCGTAAGTCTTCGTGCACCACCACGTGTAATTGACGATCGAGCTCTTGGGAGACCAAGTGTTCTTCGATGAAATGCACGATAGCGACAATCCCTAGCGAAAATGTACCGCTGACCAGTAAGGTCATTAAAGTGAAGGCGATAACAATGCGACGCTCTAAAGGCTGCTTAGTGTTCATGAGTGAGATCCGCTAAACGAAAGCCGACACCGTGTATGGTATGCAAAAGAGGTGTTGTAAAAGGCTTGTCGATGGTCTGGCGTAACTGATGGATGTGGCTGCGTAAACTGTCACTGTCTGGAATATTATCGCCCCAGAGCGCTTCTTCAAGGGCTTCGCGCCGCACGACAGCAGGGCTGCGCTGCATTAAAACAGCCAGCAATTTTAATCCGATCGGATTGAGTTTAAGCAACTGGCCGGCGCGGCTGACTTCCAGTGTTTCAAGGTTGTAGTGCAAATCTGCCACTTCGAGCATGCGCTTATTTGCACCTGAACTGCGGCGCAATACCGCTTCAATCCGCGCCACCAACTCTGATAAAGCAAACGGCTTTACCAGGTAATCATCCGCACCGGCCTGCAGGCCTTTAAGACGATCATCGAGCGCATCACGGGCGGTCAGCATAATAATGGGCGTGTTGTTGCCGGCTTCCTGGCGCAGTTTTTGACAGAGCTGATAGCCGTCCATGCCCGGCAGCATAATATCTAACACAATCAAATCGTAAGATTGGGTGAGAGCCAGATGCATACCACTGAGGCCATCCTGCGCGCAGTCAACGATAAAACCTTTGAGCTCTAGATAGTCCAAAATATTGGCAAGAATATCTCGATTGTCTTCAATCACTAAAATGCGCATACACACTCGCTTTAAAATGGCGTATTTAACGTTTTTTTCACATCAGGTTAACAGTTGTCTCACAACCGCTTTAGCACACTAGACTCTTATCGTTCTGACTGAGAGCTGCCTTATGTTACCGCTTAAATCTTCTCGCTGGCGCTATTTGCTGCTGATTATCATCGCATGGCTGGCATTGTTTACCGTTACTCGCGTGGTTTTATTGTGCGCTAGTTTTTCTGCTGCCAGCATCAGTATGGGGCAAATATTTTTATTATTCGTCCAAGGTTTGATTTATGACTTAGGGTTTTTGAGCTTTGCTAGTCTGCCTTTAGCTGTATATCTGACAGTATGCCCGCAGTGGTTATGGTCGAAACGTTGGCATCAGTTTGTGTTGCAGATGATGTTTGCCATCAGCCTGTTTGTCATGCTCTTTACTGCTGTCTCCGAGTGGTTGTTCTGGGATGAGTTTGCTGTGCGTTTCAACTTTATTGCCGTCGATTATTTGGTCTACTCCAAAGAAGTGATCGACAATATTCTTGAATCCTATCCGGTCTATCCTTTACTGGCAGGCTTAGCGTTGCTGGCTATAGTGCTCACTGTACTACTGAATAAACCGCTACAAAATGCTTTGCGCACACCTGCTGGCAGCGTGCGCTCTCGCTTGTCTGGGCTGGTCGTGTTGGCCGCTGTTGCGGGTCTTGCTGGACTGCTGCTGAGTCAGGATTTTCCGCGCGACGCTGCTGGTAATAGCTATCAGCGTGAACTGGCCGCCAATGGCCCTTACCAGTTTTTTGCCGCCTTTCGTAATAATGAACTGGATTACCCGAGCTTTTTCGCCACCTTAGGCGATCAGCAGGTCGGTGCTTTATTACGTGCTGAAGTCGCAGAAAGTCATGCGCACTTTGTCAGTGAAAATCCCTTGGATATTCGTCGTGAAATCATCAGTGAGGGTGCACCGCGCCGCTTAAATGTGGTGTTGGTGACCATTGAAAGTCTGTCGGCGAAGTATTTAGGTAGCTTTGGTGACCCACGCGGACTCACGCCCAATTTAGACAAATTGCGCAGCGAAAGCTTAGCCTTTACCAATCTGTATGCTACCGGTACCCGCACTGACCGCGGCTTAGAAGCCATTACTTTATCGATACCACCGACTCCAGGCCGCTCTTTGGTTAAACGTATTGGCCGTGAAAGTGGTTTTGCCAGCTTAGGTCAACAGCTGAATGCGCAAGGCTACGACAGTGTCTTTGTCTACGGTGGTCGCGGCTATTTTGACAATATGAATGCGTTTTTTTCCGGCAATGGTTATCGCATTGTTGATCAAAGCAGTGTGCCTGATCAAGAGATGAACTTTACCAATGCGTGGGGTATGGCTGATGAGGATTTGTACGCGCAAACCATAAAACTAGCCGATGCTGATTATGCGCAAGGTAAGCCGTTTTTATTACAGTTGATGACCACCTCCAATCACCGTCCTTATACTTATCCTGATGGACGTATTGATATTCTCTCAGGTGAAGGCCGTGAAGGGGCAGTCAAGTACACCGACTATGCCATTGGTGAGTTTTTGCGCCAAGCCAAGCAGAAACCTTGGTTTGCTGACACGGTATTTGTGTTTGTCGCTGACCATACTGCCGGTAGTGCCGGTAAAGAAGATTTGCCAGTCAGTAACTACCATATCCCGATGTTTATTTATGCGCCGCAGCATATTCAGCCGCGCGAAATTGACACTCTGACCAGTCAAATTGATATTGCTCCGACCCTGCTTGGGCTGCTCAACCTGTCTTATGAGAGCACCTTTTTTGGTCGTGATGTGCTGCGCCCTGAAGCAGCAGAGCGAGGACGTGCGCTGTTAGGTAACTATCAACACTTAGGGCTGTTTGACGGCAGTGATTTGGCCATCCTAAGCCCGCGTAAAATGATGCGACGCCATGATGATGCCTTAGGTGTGAGCCATGAACGTCGTGCGGATAAAAATAGTGAATTGGTCCAGCGTGATATTGCCTATTACCAAGGTGCGAGCCATGCGATTAGCCAAGGACTATTGAAGTGGCAAGATAATGCTGCAGTGAAAAAATTAACTTTAGCCCAGCAGCAGGAGCAACGTTGATATGCCTACTTATGCGGTACGGCCGTTTAATTTTAAGGCTGCGTTTGCGCTGCCCTTAGTGTTAATGGCGAGTTTGTTGATAGTTGAGCCCAGTGCTTTAGATCTCGGCTTGGCACGCTTAATGTATTCACCTGAAAGCGGCTTTATCGGTGCCAAAAGCTTCTTTTTAGAAGATATTTTGCATGACCGTGCTAAGCAGTTGGTGATTGTGTTTGGTGTGCTGGCTATTGTTGGGTTCGCTTTAAGTTGTGTTTGGTCACGACTCCACAGCTGGCGCGGCAGGTTGGGTTATCTGGTGTTGGCGCTGGGCGTCTCCACTGCGTTAGTGACGCCAATGAAAACCTTCACTGCAGTGCACTGCCCGTGGAGTTTGGAGGAGTTCGGTGGGCAAGAAGTCTACTCGGGCTTGCTGGAGCCGCGTCCAGAAACAGCCAAACCAGGGCGTTGCTGGCCGGGCGGCCATGCCTCGGCGGGCTTCTCACTGATGGCCTTATTTTTTGCTTTGCGTGATCTTAAGCCGCGTGCGGCGCGTGCTTGTTTAGTCTTTGCGATTGGTTTAGGCGCCGTATTTTCGCTGGGGCGCATGCTACAGGGCGCACACTTTTTCTCCCATAACCTGTGGACCTTCTTATTTGACTGGCTGATCTGCGTTTTTTTCTATTGGTTAATTCTCTATAGAAAAAACACTCCAGCACAGAGCTGTGCAGCAATGCAGGTGGCGCGATGAAGCGTTATGTCTATCTTGCTGCAGGGCTTATATTGGGCGTGCTTGCTACAGTGTTATGGCAAAAATACACCTTCAAAGCTGCACCAAGCTTAGCCGTGACAACAGTCAAACTGGAATCGCGCCCGGCAAATTGGGCGCAACCGGTTGATCCTGATTTTGTTTTGTACAAAATGAGTGACTCACTCTACCGTAGCGCTTTACCGCGCGCGCACGATGTTGAGTGGTTACAGCAGAACAAGATACAAACAGTGATTAATTTTTATCAAAAGCCGGACAGTCTTTGGTTGCACGATACGGGTATTGAGCAAATACAAATTCCGCTACGCACCGACCGTATCGATGATGTCGATGTATTGCGGGTGCTGCGCAGTATTGCCAGCGCTGAACAAAAAGGTAAGGTGCTGATGCATTGTAAGCATGGGCAAAATCGTACCGGCTTGATTGCTGCTATGTATCGCATCGTCTTTGAAGGTTGGAGTAAAGCCGATGCCATGGCTGAAATGCAGCAAGGTTTCGGTGGTGAAGAACGCATGGATGGGGCAATTCGTTATTTTAATAAGGTCGATGTTGCGGCTATTCAGCAGGCCTTAGCCAGTGATTCTTGCAGCACTCGACGTTTAGCTTGGTGCAATGTTGTGCAATGGCTTCAAGGCTAAACGGACAAAGAATGGCACAGTAATGCAGCGCTTTACCAAAGTAAGACGAGAGATGATGCATCTGCTCGATATTGAATTAGAGAATCAGGCCCAGCAGTGATGCTGCGTCTGATTCTTTTTGCGTTTATTGCGGCAGTAAACGTAAGGTGCTTTGTGTGTGTTGTTTAATATCTTTCTTAGCAAGATGCTGCTGAAAGTACTCACCTTGTATATATGCCTTAGCCTGATCACTATAGTGGCTATCAAACCGCATACCGCTTTGCCCAAGCGGATTGATCCCTAGCGATTTTTCCGGGCTCGCAAAGTCAATAATGCGGCGAGTGGATGGACCATACTCAACCTTCCATGGAGCACTGCCGTAGCCACTGGAAAAGTTACTGGGCATTTCATGGCCACCTGGTGTGGCAAAGCTGCCGACATTGAGCAGGCCTAAGGGTGATTGTTGACCCAGCGGATGGTTATGCGTCAAGGTATGAGCTTGACCCCAGAGCCAGTTCTTTGGATTGGCACCAAAGGTGTTATTTAAATGCTGCAGTGTGACGTGCCAGGCTTTGGCCACGACCTGTTGGCGTGTTTGTTGTTCGCCACTGCGGTGATTATTCCACCAGGGGGAATGTGGGTCAGCCACTAATAAGGGTAGGGCGCTATCGATAATGCGCGTGTTGAGTAAATTAGTGAAAATATCCTGCCCCAGCTCATCCAGAAAAGTCGCTTGCAATAGCTGGTAAGTGAATTCAGTAAAGACCGTCGCTAGATAACCATCAACAGGGTAGTCACCTTGCCAAGCATTTAATTGCTCAATCAGTTTGCGTTCGCCATTACCGCGAGCGCTTGCTAGCAAATCATCCACTAAAGGGCCGATGACCCGCTGTGCATAACCAGTGCGATCACCTTGCTGCACAGCTTGGCTATTCTGAATGTCCCATTTGATCTCGGGCTGGCTGAGTTGCTCAATTAATTGTGCGCCGCGATCGGCTAAATTGTAGTAGCCCGGCAAAGGTACTTTTTTAGGTGAAACCGGCATGAAATTGGCTGAAACAATATAGCCGCGGGCTGGGTTTTCTTCCTGGGGATTATCACTAAAAGGGTAAAAGCCATATTTTTTACTGGCTGCAGTTTGGCTATCAAGGATAAACGCAGGTTGGGCTGAGGGGTCACGAATCGGCATTTTAGCTGCCGCCCACCAAGCGATATCACCCTCTGTATTGGCCCAAACCACATTCAGTCCCGGCGCATGGATTTTGCTGGCGGCTTGGCGTGCTTTATCTAAGGTGTTGGCGCGATTGAGTTCATAAAAGGCATCCAGAATAGGGTTTTCTGTTTCTAGAAAAGTCCACCACATGGCAATGGGGGTGTCGCCGCTGTCTTGATTGAATATATCATTGATAATCGGGCCGTAAGCGGAGTGATACAGCGTCATCTTTTCGGGTTCTTGGTCTTTAATAACAATCCATTGAGTCTGGCTATCGAGTGTGTGCCACTCATTATTATGCCAAATCTGCTGCGGATCCTCTGGGTTGCTTTTCAGCGCAATAAAATCCAGATCATCATTTTGGAACATGGTGATTGACCAACCAAAATCATGGTTATGGCCCAACAGAGCAAAGGGATTGAGTGCTTGGAAATGACCGTAGAGCTCAAAGCCCGGTGCTTGCAGNNTACCAGACTGCAGGTACAGAGAAGTTGATATGTGGATCGCCGGCTAACAGAGGTTTTCCGCTGGCCGTTTTTGAGCCGTCTATCACCCAAGCATTACTGCCTTCAAACTGCGGTAAACCGGCATCAAATAGGGCTTCTTGACTGAGTTGAGCGACACTGTGCAGGAGTGTCCAATCTGCATGACTTAGAGTCAGTTGCGCTGAGGGTGGTAAAGCCCCAGCACTGGGTGCTTTCAGATCAAATATCGCTAAATAGTCTTCGCCGAGTTCTTGGCTGATATAGCTTAGGGTCGGTTCAGTACGAAAGGCAGCAGCGAAGCTATAGGCTAAGTAGCCGGCAATGCTGACAGTGTCTTCCATTGTGTAAGGACGTGGGTTAATCCCCAGAAGATCAAATTCAAGCGGTTTAGCACCTTGTGCTTGAAACTGGTTAATACCATCTAAATAAGCCTGTAAGGCTTGCGCCGGTGCGCTGTTATTATCGAGTTTTTGTACATATTGCTGTGCGTGTTGATGCAGGCGTAAG
>LFRM01406836.1_pt1 | contig 35617 bp, 35 predicted proteins | sample 618341 | NCBI WGS metagenome assembly LFRM01 (sample SAMN03654438, study PRJNA283298) | anaerobic digester metagenome | isolation source: pool of bioreactors CSTR01a, CSTR02a, and CSTR03a thermophilic anaerobic... | place: Denmark: Kgs. Lyngby | collected 2014-05-21 | reverse complement strand
TGAGAGAAAGGGAGATAAAGGAGGAAAAAAAGAGACAAAAGAACCGTCTCTGTTCCCATTACGGATAACCATTTACAGGTAACCGTACTGGGTGTAAAATGAAAAAATATTGAAAATCTAATTACACAAGGAAAGCAGAGGGAAGCGAAATGAAAAAAAAGAACGTCATTATTATTGGAGCTGCCGGTCGCGACTTTCACAATTTCAACACCTATTATCGTGATAACGAGTTATACAATGTGGTAGCGTTTACTGCTGCCCAAATACCGGATATCGACAATCGACAATATCCGGCGGAATTAGCCGGCAAGTTATATCCTCAAGGGATTCCTATCTATTCCCAAGACAAATTGCCAGAATTAATCAAAGAACTAAATGTAGACGAATGTGTTTTTGCATACAGCGATGTCTCATATAACGCTGTAATGGCTATCTCGGCTATTGTCAATGCTGCAGGTGCTGATTTTACTCTCCTTGGACCTAAAAGCACCTCCATTAAAAGCACTAAGCCTGTCATTTCGGTTTGTGCTGTACGTACCGGATCCGGGAAAAGTCAAACCTCTCGAAAAATTATCGAACTATTAATGGCAAAAGGGCTGAAGGTTGTTGCCGTAAGACACCCCATGCCTTACGGTGATTTAGTCGCCCAAAGAGTACAGCGCTTTGCCACTGTGGAGGATTTGAAGAAACATCGGTGTACCATTGAAGAAATGGAAGAGTATGAACCACATGTTGTACGGGGAAATGTAATCTATGCCGGTATAGATTATGAAGAAATCCTGCGGGCAGCAGAAAAGGATCCCAATGGCTGCGATGTGATCATTTGGGATGGAGGAAATAATGACTTTTCCTTCTATGATGCTGATCTGGCTATCACGATAGTCGACCCTCACAGACCTGGACATGAACTAAGCTATTATCCCGGAGAAGTCAGTCTGAGAATGGCTGATGTGGCCGTCATCAATAAAGTAGACAGTGCAACTCAGGAAGGGATTGCTACCGTAGAAAAAAACATCAAAAAAGTTAATCCCGGAGCAAAAATTATCAAGGCGGATTCCACCATTTCCGTGGACAACCCCGAGATTATTAAAGGGAAAAGAGTTTTAGTTGTGGAAGATGGCCCTACTTTGACCCATGGCGAAATGAAGCTTGGAGCTGGAACCGTTGCGGCTCAAAGATATGGTGCTAAAGAGCTTGTAGATCCTCGTCCTTATACGGTAGGCAAGCTGAAGGAAACTTTCAATATCTATCCAAATATTGGCATCCTGCTGCCTGCAATGGGATATGGGGAGGCACAACTAAAAGACCTGGAGGCAACTATCAACAATACTGACTGTGATGCAGTCATTATCGGTACTCCCATTGATTTAAATAGAATTATTAATATCAATAAGCCTTCTACTCGTGTACATTATGACCTGAATGAAATTGGTGATCCAAACCTTAATGAAATCATCGAAGATTTCATTAAGGAACACAAGCTATAGGTCTATGGATAAAGGCTCTCCCTATTCCCTTTACAGCCAGGACTTTGCTACCTTTGAGACAGACGAAGTATATGACCAGATGGGGAAGGTTTATCAACCTATTTGGGCTGCCCTTGAAAGTTCGGGCGCTGACGTTCAGGAAAGCAGAAAAGAAATAGGTTAAACTCCCGGAAAGCGGGGGCTGGTTCGGCCAGCCTTGATTCGCCAAAGAAATAACGTAGTCCTGAAAATTTACCTCTTCCGGTCGGGCGCGGCTTGAAGAGGTTTGTTCTTTTGTGCCGGTAGTCCCTCAATACCCCCTGAAACAAGGTTCCTGTCTGCCGCTGTTCCAGCATTAAAGCAGGAAGATTCCTTAGTATTCCCTGAAAGTGGGTGTAGGGTGCAGCCAGCCTTTTACTTTCCCGAACCTGATGGTTGTATCCAGTGCAGCTAACTCACTCAGCAGCAACTGCTTGAAAAGGTCCCTTATCCTGTCGTTGGTGGTGCTCTGTTTTACCGCCTTGACATGAACGGTCAAGGCTCCGGAAATGCCGGAAAAAATTACTCTAAACATAGAGTCATCATCTACTGCATGGGGAGGGCTTGGGGGCTTGGTTACCGGCGGCTTGATGGGTATTACAACACCGAAGTGCTGGAGTTCTCTTTCAAGGAAGGGATTTTGTCCTCAAGCTTAAAGGGCTCCTTTTTTGGGAGCCCTTTCATCGCTGGGTTTTATTTTACAAAGGTAACGGGACAGGGAGCAAACTGCAGTACCCGGTGGCTGACGCTGCCCATTACTATCCCCTTAATGTTGCTCAAGCCCCGGGTGCCCAGTACAATCTGGTCAAAATGTTTTTCACCGGCATACCTGCATAATGTGCCAGCGATATCAGTACCGTATAAAACCTTTGTTGTGTACAGCAGGCCTCTCTTGTTCAGTACTTCCTGTGCCCTTTCCAGGGATTCTCTGACTGTATCATTGGCAACATCCTCAAAAATTTCGGCTTTTTGCCAGTTACCTGTGTTGGTGTCAACGTAGACCATGGTACAAGTGCTGTCGGGGAAATACTCCAGTAAATTGGCAGCGTATTCCGCCGCCCGAAGGGAGTTTTCCGAGCCATCCAATCCAAGTAAAATTCTCACTTTCACCGTCCTCCTGATGCACGTGGATTCTATTGATTATTTATTTAACGAATGTGACGGGGCAGGGTGCAATAGAAATTACTTTGTGGCTGACGCTGCCCAGGACTATACCTTTGAGGTTTCCCAGACCCCTGGTTCCCATAATAATCTGGTCGTAATTGTATTCCCGTGCGAAATCACAAATTGTCTCAGCAATATCGTAGCCTTCCAGAACTTTGATAGTATAGGGAACTTGGCTGTCAAAAAAAATTTTTTCCGCTCCTTCAAGAGAGGCTTTCCGACCCTCGTTTACCAGTTCTTCAAAATTGGGAGGCGTTCCCCCGCCTTTAACCTTTAGCTGCACAGACATAGTATCAACATAAACCAAGGTGAATCTGCTGCCCGGGAAGTGGGCTGCTGTTTTGACGGCGTATCTCACTGCACGAAGTGAATTTTCAGACCCGTCGATAGCAACCAGAATTTTCATCAAGGTTCCTCCCCCTAAATTGTCAGACTCTTCTTAATTTATTGATATTCTTGTCTATTCCATATTATGCCTTTCAATTTCATATTTGGACAAAATGTTCAAGAAAATGAGGATAGTCAAAAAGGCACGGGGAAGCTCCCGGGTTCGATTAAATCCAGGGGGAAATAATGTATAGGGAAAAAACATGGTTAAATTCATGTTACCTAAATATGGCTCATTACACAAGGGTTTTGTTTTTACCCGCAAAAATTTTATGGTAAAATTAGCAGAGAAAAAACAGTGGGTTTAAGCCATTGGTAATGGAGTATAATCTATAGCATTATGCCCCAGAAAAAGAACCCCTACAGGTACCCGGCGTGTAGAGGCTGCTTTGGAAGAAGCAGGCAGGATTATTGAAGAGAACAGGCAACGCCTGGAACGTTGGTTAGAATAAGCTTGTATACTCGTATTTCGGCGTGAGTCCTTTTGGAAAAGAGAGGATTGCTGTAATTCTGAAAAGCTGGAAGGGCTGGAAGAAAAAATTAAGTTGCAGCTGTTTAATCTTCAGCTGCTTCATGTTAAAGTAAGATAGGTATCACTTTATTTTAATGCCGGTTAAAGGGATTGGTATCCCATTGTGAAGTGGAAAGGCTTTATTTACTTGAGTTCAATTCCTGGCGGCTTTGCAGCTGTCCAGGAGTTTTGTAGTATATGTGAAGAACATGGTTTTGTGATTGGGAAGGGGAGAATTATGCTTGAATTATTAACAGGAAATGAGGCCGTTGCCAGGGGGGCTTATGAGGCGGGAGTTCATTTTGCCGCTGCTTACCCGGGCACCCCAAGCACGGAAATACTTGAAGCCCTTGCGAAATACGATGAAGTTGACGCCCAGTGGTCACCTAATGAAAAGGTGGCTATGGAGGTTGCTATAGGCGCTGCTATTGGCGGTGCCAGGAGCATGGTTTCCATGAAGCATGTGGGATTAAACGTTGCGGCTGACCCGCTGTTTACCGCTTCCTACATGGGAGTCAATGGCGGATTGGTAATTGTCACTGCTGATGACCCGGGAATGCACAGTTCACAGGATGAACAGGACAACAGGTATTATGCCCGCTTTGCCAAGCTCCCCATGCTGGAACCAAGCAACAGCCAGGAATGCAAGGACTACGTCGTCCTGGCTTTTGCTCTCAGTGAAGAATTTGACACACCGGTCCTGCTCCGTTTAACAACCAGGACGGCCCACGGGAGGTCTCCTGTTAACCTGGGGCAGAGGCAGGAAATAAAAGTTAAAGAGTACAAACGGCAGATTGAAAAATATATTGTCCTTCCGGCTCATGCCCGTAAACTGCACCCCAAAGTGCACCAAAGGATGGTGCGGCTGGAGGATTACGCCTGCAGCACACCGGTTAACGAGATACAGCTGCGGGGAAGGGACCTTGGGATTGTCACCTGCGGGGCAGCCTACCAGTATGTCCGTGAAGCCTGCCCGGAAGCATCAGTGCTGAAACTGGGTATGACTTACCCCGTTCCTACAGAGCTGATCCGCCGGTTTGCAGGGGAAGTGGACGAGCTTGTAGTGGTGGAAGAGCTTGAACCCCTCCTGGAAGACCATATACGTGGTATGTCTTTGGAAGTTAAGGGGAAGGACATGTTTACCCGTTTTGGCGAGCTGAGCACGGAAACAATCCGTGAAGGCCTGGGGTTGGAAAATGCTGTTTCCTCAAGGGTTTCAGGAGGTGCCGTCGAACCGGAACAGCCTATACCCGGACGCCCTCCGGTATTGTGCCCGGGGTGTCCCCACAGGGGAGTGTTCTACAACCTGAACAGGTTGGGGGCAGTGGTAACAGGGGATATCGGGTGCTACACCCTGGGAGCTCTCCCTCCTCTGTCGGCTATGGATACCTGCCTGTGTATGGGGGCAAGCATTGGCAAGGCCCTGGGAATGGAAAAAGCCCAGGGGAAAGAATTTGCCCGGAAAACTGTAGCCGTTATCGGCGACTCAACCTTTCTCCATTCCGGGATAACCGGATTGATGGACGTTGTTTATAACCATGGTACGATTACCACCGTTATCCTGGACAACGGGATTACAGCCATGACCGGCCACCAGCATAACCCGGCTACCGGGTTTACGGCCAAAAGGGGTCCTGCTTATAAAGTGGACCTGGAGCAGATTGCCCGGGCTGTGGGAGTGGAAAGAGTTAGAGTTGTTGACGCCTATGATATTGATGCGGTCTACAGTGTCTTAAAAGAAGAGATGGCTGTTGAGGAACCCTCTGTGGTCATTGCCAGGAGACCCTGTGCCCTTACTGTTAAAAGCCGCTCAAAGGGGTATAGTGTAAACTCCCGGTGCATTGGGTGCCGAAAGTGCATCAAGTTAGGTTGCCCGGCGTTAGCCATAAAAGACGGGGTAGCCGAAATCAACAGCCAGTTGTGTACCGGCTGTGGGATGTGCGCCCAGGTTTGTCCCCGGCAGGCTATAACGCTCAGTGAGGAAAGTAAAGGTGATTCCCGTGGTTGATACTGCTGATACAAAAAACATTCTCATCGTTGGAGTTGGCGGCCAGGGGACTATCCTGGCCAGCAGGGTAATTGCCGGTGTGGTTATGCGCAGGGGGCTGGACATTAAGGTTTCCGAGATTCACGGTATGGCCCAGCGGGGCGGGAGCGTTGTAACCCAGGTGCGTTTTGGCAAAGAAGTTTTTGCTCCTACTATTACACCGGGTACGGCAGATTTTATCCTGGCTTTTGAAAAGCTGGAAGCCCTGCGCTGGCTCCATTACCTCCGGGAAGGGGGGACCGTCATAGTCAATTCCCAGGAACTTTACCCTCTCCCGGTGCTGACGGGAAGTAAGGAATACCCTGTGGATACTATGGAACGAATTCGCGGAAAGGTTTCCCGTGCCATTGAAATAGATGCCCTGGAAATAGCCAAAAAGTGCGGGAGCCCCAAAGTGGTTAATACAGTGCTTTTGGGTGTTCTGGCGGGTCTGCTGGACTCTGATTTGGAGGCTTGGCGGGAGACAATAAGAGAAACAGTACCCCCGCGTACGGTGGATATTAATTTGGCTGCCTTTGAGGAAGGGATAGACAGAGGGAAAGAGTTTTTGTCCCAGGTGGGCAATTGACCGGCCGGTGACTGACTGGCCTTTTTTCAAGGAGCATTAAGCGGTCGTTTCGCTAAGGCCTGGAGGGGGAAAAGGGCATTCCGGTCCAGTTGGGTTTCCGGCAGTTTTTTTACTGTCCTGCCGGAGGGGCTGAGCTGACCTGTTCCACCTTTTCCGCAGCTTCCACGTGCATAACCAGTTTTTCGGAGATGAGGAGGCTTTTTACGGTAAGGATATATTCGGTATTGGATACCTGGATTGGCCTGCCGTCTACGATGTTTACTATTAAAATGGGGTCGAGAGTTGATACTTCTCTGCCCCTTATGTTTTTCAGCAGTTCTTTTACCCTTTTTTCTATTTCCAGGCTGCTCAGTTCATCGTTCTCTTTTTCGTCTTTGAAGAGTACATGGACCTCAATTTCCGTAACGGTAAATTCTTCCTGCTGGGCGATAGTCCGCTCCAGGGCCGCTATTTGTTCGGTCTGCTCGGCCAATAAGGCATTGAGCCTTTCTATCTCCAGTTCCGCATTGTCAAGGTGTGTCCCGCAGACCAGGTTGATTATGGCGGCCCCGGCTAATAAGCCAAATATAAAGCTGGCTATGACGCTGTAACGGATGAAGCTCATTTGCTTGAATTGCTCAAGGTTACCACAAGGAGGTAGCCTGCATGTGCTCCGGCAAAGGCTGCAACCATGAAACCAAGCTGCTTGACTACCAGTCTGAGTTGACCTTCCAGAATCCCTGTTTCCAGGGCTTGAAGGGAATCGAAAGTCCCCCCGATTGCAGCTACTGCTGCCCAGATTTTTAGGTCTTTTGCCAGTTTGGACATGACCCGTAAAGGGCCATACCCAAACAAAGTGGCCGAAATGGACCCGATGATAGTGCCCCCGATAATCATGCCCAGGGCGGTAAAAAAAATATAGAAAAGTTTTACGTAGAACCTATCCATGAGCAGCATCCAATACAAATTTGGTTTGTTAATTATATGACATGGCAAGGTTAAATATAATCTAAAGTACTTTACTCAGGAACTGCCGGGTGCGCTTCTGCTACGGAGATTTACTGATTTACACACCGTTCCTTTGCTATAATGGAATTACAATGGAGGTGGGCGTAATGTGCGGCCGTTATACTCTTACCCTGGATGACAGGCTTCTCCGGGAGCTTTTTGGCATTTCACCGGAGGCTGCCGGAGATTTTGAATACAGTCCCAACTACAATATCTGTCCCGGTTCCCAGGTGCCTGTGATTTATTCCGAAAACGGGGCGGGTGCATCAATGAGGTTAATGCGGTGGGGTCTTATTCCCAAATGGGCAAAAGCTCCCTCCATAGGATATAAGATGATCAATGCCCGGGCGGAGACTGTTCACCAAAAGCCGGCATACAAAGTCCCTTTTGCCCGCCAACGCTGTCTGGTACCGGCAGATGGTTTTTATGAGTGGCAGAAGGACAACGGGGGGAAGATTCCCTACAGGATAACCCTCCCGGGAGAAGCTCCTTTTACTTTTGCTGGATTGTGGGACAAATGGATTTCCCCTGAGGGGGAAAGGATACTCTCTTTTTCCATTGTTACCGTTGAAGCCAGTGAAGGAGTGAGGGAGATACACAACAGGATGCCGGTAATACTTGCTGATAACTCCAGCCGGGATACATGGTTGGATATGGGTACTCCCGTCAGTGAGCTTAAGGGGCTGCTCACTTCCTATACCGGGGAGCTAGTATCCTACCGGGTATCTACCCTTGTCAATTCCCCCAGGAACAACTTTCCCCAGTTGATTGAGAGGATTCCATAATCTTATCCTCCGGTGCACCAGGCAGAAAAAAATGAGGGACTTTTCAGACAGTAAGGGAATTAAGTCATATACCCCTGTGTTTTGGAAAAGTGACTCATCTTTTTTGAAAGCAGGTCTGGAAAAACTGAGGTAAATTAAGGGATTACAGGCGGACCTGCCAGGTTAGAGACTGCCGCCGGTCTTGCCCCTGGCTCTTAGTTTGTCTAACAGGTCCTGAAGGGTAAAGGAATCCAGGGTGTCATTTATCGCGTCCTGAACCCTTTCCCAGACGATCCTGGACACACAGCTTTCGAACCTTTCGCAATCTGCAGGGTCTTCCTTGTTGACGCAGTCAACAGGTACTATATCTCCTTCCAGGGCCCTGATTATATCCCCTACCTTTATTTTGGCCGGGTCTCTGGAGAGCAGGTAGCCTCCCTGAGCCCCCCTGACACTTTTTGCCAGCCGTCTTCTTGCCAGAGTGGACATCAGGTGTTCCAGGTACGCCTCGGAAATTTCTTGCTGTTCAGCAATGGTTTTAACTGACACAGGGGCTTCTTCATTGTAATGGAGGGCCAGTTCAATCATGGCTCTCAAGCCGTAACGGGATTTTGTGGAAAACCTCATTTCACTTTCCTCCTTATCCAGTAAAGCAGATAAGACCGATAAGTTTTATCCTATAATCTGTCTTTATTGTATCCGCTAATTTTTCCCGGTGTCAAGGAAGTCACCTTTTTGTCCTGTGCAAAAGGCAGACGCTGGCACTTTCAACAGGATGGAACCTATATGATAGTGTGGCAAAATAGTGAAACATGATGCCTTTCAAAAAAGTCTCCGGGATTTCCGGGGTATGGAAAAGGGCGCAGTGCAGTTACTGCCGGGACAGCATTGTCACGGGAACTGATCATATTTTCACTCCATAGGCTGGGGGCTTTTGGGCAATACTAAAATACATCTCATAAGGTATTTTAGAGTTCATCAAGTTGCCATGCAGGTAAGATAAATTCTTCCAAGTTAGTATTATGTAAATTAAACCCGGTAGCCATAAACGGCACGGCTAATTCCTAGTAAAATACTATGAAAAAACCTTGACAAAAATTTACGGGAGCGTTACATTAAAGTATATCCGATAAGAATGGTAGGGATTAAATCTATAGAGCAAAGGAGACTTCCAGTATGCAGAGGATCTATCTTGACCACAGCGCTACTACTCCTGTAAGACCTGAGGTAGCCGAAATCATGATGGAGTATATGACAAACAAATTCGGCAACCCCTCCAGTGTCCATTCCTTTGGCAGGGAAGCCAAAGAAGCTTTGGAAAATGCCAGGAGCCAGGTGGCCGCGTTAATCAAAGCCCAACCTGAGGAAATAACCTTTACCAGCGGCGGGACAGAGGCTGACAACCTCGCTATTATAGGCACAGCCTTGAAGTATGCCGACAAGGGAAAGCATATTATAACTTCGGCCGTGGAACATCATGCCGTGCTTCATGCATGCGAGCATTTGGAAAAGATGGGGTTTGACCTGACAGTGCTGCCGGTAGATGAATACGGAATTGTCCGCATGGATGACTTACGCCAGGCTATCAGGGACGATACCATTTTGATTACCATTATGCATGCCAATAACGAGGTAGGGAGTATCCAGCCTGTTGCTGAGATTGGCCGCCTGGCCAAGGAAAAAGGGATTTTGTTTCACACTGATGCAGTCCAGTCACTGGGAAAAATTCCTGTTGACGTGGAGGAGATGAATGCTGACCTGCTCACGGGTTCCGGCCACAAGATTTACGGTCCCAAGGGCATAGGTTTCCTATATATCAGGAAAGGGGTCCATCTTTCGCCCCTGGTTTTTGGAGGTGCTCAGGAGAAGAAAATCAGGCCGGGTACGGAAAACATGCCGGGTATTGTAGGGTTGGGGAAGGCTGTGGAGTTGGCCGGACAGGAAATGGATTCTGAAATGCCGCGGATGACCCAATTGAGAGATAAACTTATCAAGGGCATTTTGGAAAGGATTCCTGACGTAAGGCTTAACGGTCATCCTACTCTGAGGGTTCCCACAAATGTTAACGTGAGTTTTGAATATGTGGAAGGGGAGTCCCTGCTCCTTTCCCTGGATATGAAAGGTATTGCCGCATCCAGCGGTTCAGCATGTACTTCCGGCTCCCTTGATCCCTCCCACGTACTTCTGGCCATGGGGATATGTAAGGAAGTCGCCCATGGTTCTGTAAGAATGACCCTAGGCAGGGACAATACCGGAGAGCAGATTGATTATGTGCTGGATGTGCTGCCGGAGATTGTACAGCGCCTCCGGGATATGTCTCCTTTGTATCAGAAGAGCCGAAAGGAGTGTGAGGGATGTACTCGGACAAAGTAATGGACCATTTCACAAACCCCAGAAATGTTGGGGAGATAGAAAATGCCAGCGGTATTGGTGAAGTCGGTAATGCTTCCTGCGGGGATATAATGCGCATTTATCTTAAAATAGAGGATAACATTATTAAGGATATAAAGTTTAAGACCTTTGGGTGCGGAGCAGCAATTGCCACAAGCAGCATGGTTACGGAATTGGTGAAGGGAAAGACTGTGGAGGAAGCCCTGGAGGTAACCAATAAAGCTGTTGCGGAAGCTCTTGATGGGCTGCCGCCCATTAAGATGCACTGTTCCAATCTTGCTGCGGACGCCCTTCATGCAGCTATCAAAGATTATCAGGAGAGAGAAAGCCGCAGGGCTTCGTAATTATTAGGGCATTAAGTAGGCCAGTATTAATAGACAGGATTCAAAGGCCGGGCACCTGAAAAAGGTGTTCCGGCTTTTTTGGGTTGTAGAAACTATGCTTTTCAAAGAATATTGTGAATAACCACGCACCAATTAACCGGAAAGGGGCGAGCGCTTCTACCGCCCTCCTGGCTTCCGGAGTTTGCGCCGGACACCGGTGAACCCTTCCCGGCATGCCGGCTAGGGGAAGGCTTTTTCGATGCTGCCCTGGTGGTTAATACCAGTGCTTTTTCTATATATTGGACAGTTGTAATTTTTACCGCCAGAAAAGGAATTAGACAACCTATACCGAAGTAATAAGCCATATAGAGTAGCACATATAATTAATATGTATTCCAGGCTACATAATTTGTCCGGGGTACAACAACTGTAGAGGGGGGTTTAATTTTGAGTAACAAGATTACTCTAAGTGTAATTAAAGCAGATATTGGGGGTTTTGTCGGTCATTCCAGCGTTCGGCCGGAACTGATGGAAAAGGCAAATGAATGCCTTGCAAAAGCAGAATTTTTGGAAGACTTCCACGTGACTCACGTTGGGGATGACCTTAACTTAATAATGACACACCGTTTAGGTGAGGAAAATCAACAGGTTCACCAGTTGGCATGGAACACCTTTCTTGCCTGTACGGAAATAGCAAAGAAAATGAAACTTTACGGCGCAGGTCAGGACCTGCTTGCTGATGCTTTTTCCGGCAATGTAAAGGGCATGGGGCCTGGTGTGGCTGAAATGGAATTTGAAGAACGTAAGAGTGAACCGGTGATTGTTTTTGCAGCGGACAAAACCGAGCCAGGAGCATGGAATTTCCCACTTTACAAAATCTTTGCTGACCCATTCAATACCATCGGCCTTGTTATTGACCCGAAGATGCACGAAGGCTTTTTGTTTGAAGTCCATGATTTACGGGAAAATAAAAAGGTTGTTTTCTCACTACCTGAAGAATTGTACGACCTCCTGGTGTTTATTGGAGCACCGGGCAGGTTTGCAGTCAAGTCTGTATATAAAAAGGATGGGACAATAGCTGCCACATCCAGCACACAGAAGCTCAACTTCCTGGCAGGCAAATACGTAGGTAAAGATGACCCCGTTTGTATAGTCAGGTGCCAGAGCGGCCTGCCCGCTGTTGGTGAGGTTCTTGAACCTTTTGCCAATCCCCACCTTGTTTCCGGATGGATGCGCGGGTCTCACAGCGGGCCGTTGATGCCGGTTTCAGTTAAACATTCCAATCCTACTCGTTTTGACGGTCCTCCGCGGGTCATCGGCCTCGGGTTCCAGATTGCCGAAGGCAAGTTAATTGGTCCTCAGGACTTCTTTGAAGATGTTGCCTATGACAAGGCTAGAGAAAAAGCCAATGAAATCGCCAATTACATGCGCAGCTTGGGGCCCTTTGAGCCGCACAGATTGAACCTGGATGAAATGGAATACACTACAATGCCCGGCGTTTTGAACAAACTGAAAGACCGTTTTGCTGATATTGATGATAGCTCGGACGAGGTGGCGGCAGCCAAGGAGTAAATAGAAAACCTCAAAGACTGATATTCCATAATATATAACCGGTGCAAAATCGCACCGGTTTTAGCTTGATAACAAAATCGCTTCCACTGCTCCTGCTTCTTCCGGAATTCTCACAGGACATCTCTAAGGCAAAGCTTTGTGTAAATGTTAACGCACCTGATGGCATAAGGCTGCATATATTACTCCGCTACGGACAAGCTCGCACGCCGTTACCGCCGGCAGAGCCGGCGACGGCTGAGCGAAACAAGTCCCGCTCCGTAATACATGCAGCCTTCAAAAAAGAATGCAAGGAAGCAATTCATATGGTTTGTCGACAGTCTGGCCCGGGTGTCTTGCCCGTACCTCCCGGTTTTGACCTGCGGTTTTGCCAGGAGTGCTGGTCACTATTCGCATGCAGGAGGCGTAGAAGTGATAGGATGAGTTATTGCCCCCTGTGGCCTTAAGGGCAAGTTTCTTTCGGTGTTGCAGCATGGCCGTAATAAGATTTGATGCAGCGGCTGGGGACAGGGTTGCCGATAAAAGTAGATTGGGGAGAAGAGACTAACCTAAAGGGATTAACCGTACAACCTAGAATTAAATTTAAGGAATACTGTTTATTGGAGGGTTTTACTTTGGGTGGAAAAACACAGATACGCGTCCGCTATCAGGAGACGGATCAGATGGGCCTGGCTTATCATGGAAACTATCTTGCGTGGATGGAGGTTGGCCGGACGGAGTGGTTCCGGGAACTTGGGATGCCCTACAAGCTGTTTGAGGAAAAGGGTGTTATGCTGCCTGTGGTTGAAATGGGGTGTAAATTTACCAGCCCTATTCGGTATGATGATTTAGTCACTGTAGAGACAGAAGTAACCCACCTGACGCCTGTCAGAATAACTTTTAGTTATTCTTTGATTACCGATAAACGGGCGGCTGATGGGTTTACCACACATGCTTTTGTCAACAGGGAAGGGCGGCCGGTGAATACCGCCAAAAAATACCCGGACATTTGGAAATGGCTGGAGGAGAACTTTGGAAATTAGTTATTATCCCAATTTCTTTCGATATCTTCCAGTTCATCACAGATTCGTAAATAATCCTTTTTGTCAGGGTTTCCGGGTCGGTTATATACACGGAAAAATACGTCTGACCGGTGAAGGGGAGAATTTTTCTGTGTATCTCTGCCCGGGTATCAGAACCGAAAGTCTTGGTGAACAGCCCCGTCCCAGCCTGGACCCAGCCTCTTTTTAACAGGTTGTTTTCGAAGAGTTTTTCATGTTTTACTGTGACCCGAAGTTTACAGTCATTAATCACGGTTTATCCCTCCAGAAAAATCGTTAACATCTTAAAACTATTCCGGTTGCTTATGTAAAATACTGATAATTACTTGACAATTTGTTTGTCCCTTGACATTCAAAGGTTTTTTCTAAGTATGTAATCAAAAAGGCTTATAGTTTATACTACCTGCTGGGACAGGGTATTTACTTTAAACTAATCATTAAATTAGAATGGGCGTATAGGTTTAAAATTGGGCAGTTGAAACGCAGTCATATACAGATGCGGGGTTTGAGGAAATATTGCCTGACCCTAAAGAAGGGGGTTTATTAGTTGAAATTAGGAATTTTAGTCGGTGGGCGATCCGGTGAGCATGAAGTATCGGTAATGTCGGCAAAGTCTGTTTTTGAAGCGGTGGACAAAAACAAATATGACCCGGTGCTTATCGGTATCAGCAAAGAGGGGTGCTGGTACCTGATAGAGGATCCAGAATCTGTCTTTTCCCGGGGATTCGTTGGACCGGATGCAGGTCTGCCTGTGACCATTATTCCCCAGCCCCAGGGACAGCCCTTTGTCGCTCTGGACGGATCCCATGTTCCCGGGTTGGATGTGGTTTTTCCTGTTTTGCATGGCACTTTTGGAGAGGACGGGACTGTTCAAGGGCTGATGGATTTGGCTGGCATCCCTTATGTGGGCGCCGGAGTAATGGCATCGGCAGTGGGGATGGATAAGATTATGATGAAAAGACTCTTTCGCTATGCCGGACTGCCGGTGGTGAAGGATGTTTCTCTTACCAGGCGCTTTTCCAGAGAAAGCAGGGAAGAGGCTTTGAAATATATTGAAGAGCATATTCCTTACCCCTGCTTCGTTAAGCCTGCCAATCTGGGTTCAAGTGTGGGAATATCGAGAGCGGACAGCAGGGAAGAACTGGACAGGGCTCTGGATGAAGCAGCCAGGTACGATTTTAAAATAATTGTAGAGCAGGGTGTTCCCGCCCGGGAGATCGAGTGCAGCGTCCTGGGCAACGATGCCCCGGAGTGCTCAATTCCAGGGGAAATTATCCCCGGGAGGGATTTCTACGATTACGAAGCCAAATATAAGGATGACAACTCAAAACTCCTGATACCGGCCCCTTTAACGGAAGAGCAGGTCCGTCAGGTTCAGGATCTGGCTGTCAGGGCTTTCCGGGCGATTGACTGCGCCGGCTTAGCCAGGGTGGACTTTTTTGTTACCAAGGATACAGGGAAAATCTATGTGAACGAGATAAATACAATGCCCGGTTTTACCACCATCAGCATGTATCCTAAACTCTGGGAAGCTTCCGGTCTGCCATATGACCAGCTGATATCACGGTTAATAGACCTGGCCCTGGAAAAACACCAGGAAAAGAGTGAAAACGAAACAACGTACAGCTAGAGACCGGGGAAAATCCCGGCACTGTGCTGTACGTTGATATGGACTTTCAGCCGACTATAACCCTGCGATTGCGGTTATAGGGCTGGAAGATCTGTTCAATGGTGCAGCATTGTTCGTCAAGGAATACTGTTCCTGTGTGCATAAAATCGTTCCGGTTGTAGTACCTGAGGTCGGTAAATTGAACCAAATGGCTGCAGCCTTTCTTTTTGTGCATCACATAAAAATGCGGGGTGAATTCCCTGAACAGTTTGCCCAGTTTGCTCTCAAGGGCAGCCTTTATAAAAAGGTTGTCCTTGGTTTTTTTCAACTGGCGGAGTATCTTTGTGCCTAAGGAAAAAGAGTGGATGGTCCCTATTACAAATTGTCCCCTTGTTTCCAGCACAAAGTCCCAGCAGAATATCTGGAAGCGGGCGGGCATGACCACAACTTTCTGAACACCATCCGCACGAAATCTTTTTGCCAGGAACAGTCCCATCCTTTTTGCTGTCCACTTGCGGTATAATAAATAACCGGTGATGACTGCTGCCCAGCACAAATATGCATTAGGGTGGTATGCTCCCGAAACAACAGTGACCAAAGAAAAAGCAATAATGAACCAGTCTACCAGGCTGAGAATATTGCAGGTAACCTTGGGCCTGTAAAGGGGCCATAAGAGCTTGACACCGTAAGAATTCAGCATATCAAAAAGGGAATGGGAAAGGGCCCCAGCTGCAGTGACGGCAAAAAGTGTCGTTACAGGTACCGAAGTGGGAAGGATTGAATAAAGAAAAACGGTAATTATACCAGATAAAATCAATAAAGAGGGCAGTGAATGAGAAATACCCCTGTGGCTTTTGATATATGCCAGGTCTCCCTTTAACTGCATGACGATATCCAGGTCAGGAGCCATGGAAGCCAGTACTGGTCCAAGGAACACAGGGTCTGTCATTGATATTGAATGGCCGGCCAATCCGGCAATATTAGCTCCGATTAAAGCATGGGTTAAAGTGTCCATGATTTTTTCCTCCGGTAGTGAACATGCTATAAAAAATTATAACACCGGACGGGAACCAGGGCAGATACAATTAATAACAGGAGGCGTTAAAAGTGGAAAACCCTACTCTCAGGGGGATTTGTATCTACAACAATATTTTGAGGGACCCAATCGTCAAGTCTTATGTCAGCCTGGAAGAGGCCCTGGAAGAAATGGTGAGTCCGGAAGATGTCTGCAGCAGGTATGGGGAATTCCTGTCCCAACTGGTTCATAAAACGGAACTGAGTCCCGGTACAATTGTGGGCGATGCCTGGAGGAATCATTTGATGGATCTGGTGCTTCAGGATGAGAATACTTTTACCAGAAAGGCAGAATACATTCCGTTAAATAAAATGAGTGCCGGACTGATTGAATTGGCAAAGCATGATATCAAGATATTACAGGAAGTGCTGTTTGTAAGTTTAGAGGAAATCAGTTCTAAGGTAGACAAATGTCTGAAACAGCACGGCACTGGTTTTGGGTTTCCTTGTGTGGGAGACTCTTTTCAACCTCTCTGCCCCGGCAGCGGTGGTGGCAGCCTGGTTAAGATTAAGGAACAGTTGGCGGCTTCTCCTGACTGGAGGCAGTGTTTGAACCTTCTTGCTGAGTATGCCAACACCAACGGTTGCGGGGAATTTGGCCGCCACCTGGCTTTTCGCTGGGTTCCGGGAAAAGGCCTTGTGGGAGTCTCCTCTCCTGACCCTGTCAAACTTGAAGATCTTATCAGATACGAGAGACAACGCGAGGAAGTACTAGCCAATACCCGGCGGTTTGTGCAGGGTTACCCGGCAAATAATGTACTTCTATACGGGGACCGTGGAACGGGAAAGTCCTCTACGGTAAAGGGGTTAATTCATGAATTCGGCAGAGATGGCCTGCGCCTGGTTGAAGTGAGCAGGGAGGGATTTAAGGACTTTCCTGAAATAATGGCTGTACTGGAGGAACGCTCCCAGCGGTTTATTATTTTTATTGATGACCTCTCTTTTGAGGAATATGAAACGGAGTATAAGAGTCTGAAAGCTGTTATGGAGGGCGGAATTCAGTCCCAGCCGGAAAATGTATTGGTATATGCTACTTCCAACAGAAAGCACTTGATAACGGAAACCTTTGGGGATAGGACAAGCCCTGGCGGAGCGGGAGTAGAGGTTCACCCCGGCGACGGGCAGGAAGAGAAAATTTCTCTTGCCGACAGGTTTGGATTGGTGGTGACTTTTCTACGCCCGGACCGGAAGACTTATTTGGATATTGTAAAGGGCCTGGCTGAAAAAGAAGGTATTGCTTTAGATACAAAAGAACTAGAATCTCTGGCACTAAAGTGGGAGATGCTGCATAACGGTCGTTCCGGCAGGACAGCCAGGCAGTTTATCCAGGATATACTTGGAAGGATGCATATGGGTGAGGATATATAAATGGCAGGCAGAGTAATGGAAACAGGTGAAACAGAACCGCAGATGAATATGAAGCAAATAACGGAAGGACGGGGCATTTCCAGTGAAAAGGAAAATCTCCAGCGGCCCCCCGTTAACCCTTACCTGGTCTTGTTTATCGCTATAGTTGGTCTCTCTTTTGGTTCTTTCCTTGCAAAGCTGTCGGATGCTCCGGCACTGATAATTGCAACTTATAGAAATGGTTTTGCAACGGTTATCCTGACCCCTTTTGCTCTGTTTTTGTGCAGGCATGAGTTTAAAAACCTTTCCCTGCGTGATGGGGCGGCGGCCTTTGTTTCCGGAGTTTTTTTGGCTTTCCATTTTGCAACCTGGATTTTATCTCTTGATTATACTTCCGTGGCCAGTTCTACAGTTCTGGTTACCTTGCAGCCGGTGTTTGTTGTTCTGGGTTCCTATATCTTCCTCAAAGAGACGGTATCAAAAAAAGCCCTTTTGGCGGGGCTGCTGGCTATTGTGGGCAGTGTGATTATCGGCTTAAGCGACTTCAGAATTGGCGGCATGGCTTTGTGGGGGGACTTCCTGGCCTTAAGCGGGGCAGTTCTCATTGCAGTATATATGCTTATCGGCAGGCGGCTTCGCCAGAGATTGTCCCTTACAGCATATACATTTCTTGTGTACGGGGCCTGTTCTGTGACGCTGCTGTTGATGGATATCCTGACAGGAACTCCTCTTGCTCCTTACTCGGCACAAAACTGGCTGCTTTTTTTGGCTATGGCTTTGATCCCCACAATTATGGGGCACAGCCTTTTAAACTGGAACCTGAAATACCTCCCGGCCTCAACGGTATCCGTAAGCGTATTGGGTGAGCCAATCGGGGCCAGCATCCTTGCAGGCATATTTTTGCATGAAATGCCGGCTGGGCTTCAGGTTATCGGCGTCGGCTTAATCCTTATTGGCATTTACTTTTTTATGAAGCTGCAGCAGTAGATAAATCAGCACAAGTTTCCCTATGTACCCCCTTTAAAAGATGGGACTACAAATACCCAGCCTTTCAATTTTCCGTACTTGTCCATTTTATCCATCATGCTGAGTTCATCAAGGGTTAACTCAATGAACATCTTTCTTAATCCATCATTTACGATAATTTCACTAATAGCAGTGCCGTGCAAAACTACAGCATCTTGTATCCCGCGGAAGATTGTGTTGTACATAAATCTGTCTTGCAAAGCCTGTTTATTCTCCGGTACAGGAGTGTTAAAGGGATAAGGTTTAGGCAGTGTAATTCCGTAGTAGAGAAGCTTCTCCTCCAGGGTTTTCACTTGTTTTTCCAACACCCTGGTACCCACATCCAACAAAGCCTTAAAGTCAGTATCGGAAACAAAGGAAGAAAAAATTCTAGTCTGGTGGATATTGTTATATCTGAATATTAAATGGTCATAGAGCAAATACACCTTGTTAACAGCCAACTGTTCTCTTACTTCCGGGTTTACGTTAGGGTATAAAGGAGGGATCTCCAGCCAATCCTTAAACTTTATATATTTAATGAATTTATCTACCCGGTTGATGGCTTTGTTAACAAGATTTATCGCAAATTCTTTTACGCTGTCATTTGTGTGGGAGTTTTTCAATCCCAGGAGTAAAATATTCAGGTCAAGTCTTAAGAAACGGTAAACAACTTCCGCAGTGTCTCTGTCAGACAAAACTTCGGAATGGCCTGTCGCTGTTGTATCCCTGGAACTGGGCTGCGGCGATTGTATATAAAAATTTTGGCACAATTCCTCCAATCGGTTCGCTTCTTCTTTAAAGTCGTTGATTAAATTTGTAAGGAGGAAGAGAAAATCCCGGTCATGGGTATAATTCTTCAATTTGTTGAAATGCTCAATAAAAACGTACCTGTCTACAAGACTGCGCCAAACTGTATAGGCAGCCTGAACTCCTATTTTTTCCGGGGTTGATTTTCTTGGAATTCTTCTCAAGGGGTTAATTACACCTCCGTATAAAGTTATTATTTTCAAGATGGGCAGTATCTATTCCACCCCTTTCGGCAGGCATAACATTCTTCTGAGAGGCTCATACTGTACTTTTGGCAGGAGAGTAGATGACAACCACAATCAGGTGTTGAGAGTGATATAATCAGAAGACAAGTATTATTTCCTGATTTAAGACAGATATTTACTGAAAACTTGACTAGAAATCTTTGAGGAGAAACCCAATTGAAATATTCAAATACAAGGACTGCAAAATTTATATCACGCCCCAACAGATTTATTGCTTACGTTCAGATTGACGGAGAGCCGGTAGCCTGCCACGTGAAAAATACCGGGAGGTGCAAAGAACTCCTTGTGCCGGGAGCCAGGGTGATTTTAAATGAGGGTGGTACCCCAAGGCGCAAAACCAGGTATGATTTGATTTCAGTCTGGAAAGGGGACAGGCTGGTCAATATTGACAGCCAGGCACCAAACAAGGTATTTCATGAGTGGCTGGAGGCGGCATGCCTTAATAATCCTCCGACTTGGGGGTTACTCCAATCACTTGACCGCTGTAGTGATGGGATTCAAGGATATTCCCCTGCCGGTAAAAGACTGTGTCAGCCCCTCCATGGTTTAGATAGGGGTTATGAGCAGCTTCGGGACAGCCTTGTAGCAGATCCCGTGCTGATCAAACCGGAGTATACGTATAACGGCTCGCGGCTGGATTTTTATATCGAGGCAGGGGAGAAAAAGATACTGGTTGAGGTTAAGGGGGTTACCCTGGAAGAAAACGGGGTGGTGTTGTTTCCCGATGCACCTACCCAGCGCGGAGTCAGACATATTCATGAACTCATTGAAGCTGTCCAAAAGGGCTATGAAGCATATATTGTTTTCATCATCCAGATGAAGGATGTGCGGTATTTTACCCCTAATTACAAAACCCACGCAGAATTCGGAGAGGCGCTGCAGGAAGCGGCGGTGAAAGGAGTTCACATTTTTGCCCTGGACTGCAGTGTAACGGTTGAAAGTATTACCCCCGGGAGCAGGGTCCCTGTAAGATTATAAAGAATTACGCGGCGGTCGGAGGTCTTTGGAGGCAATCCCCTACAAATCCGTCAAAGAAAAAGCTGGCAAATATAACCAGTCCTCCCATGTCTTTATCACATCTTTTGCGGAATACCCCCACCTCAACCCTTCCATGCTTGCGTTAGCAAGAGGTAGGTGGGGGATGAAAAAAAGGTAATTCCCCCGCTTATTTTATCAAGTGCCATCCAAAAAAAGGGCTTGTTTCCATTATCATTATCCAGTACTATGTAATCAGAAATGAGTGAGTACTCACACAGGGGGGTGGGAGTTTGGCTGATAACGGGATTACCACCCGTGAGAAAATTGTAAAAGCTGCTTTAAAGGTATTCAGTGAGAAAGGATACAACGGGGCTACCACCAGTGAGATTGCCAGGGAAGCCGGAGTTGCCGAGGGTACCATATTTAGGTACTTTCCAACCAAGAAGGACCTGCTTTTTGGCGTTGCCAATCCTGTGGTTGTGGCATCCTTGAAGACTAAACTTGCAGACTGGAAGGACTATTCTCCCGAGGAATTTCTGAAAGTACTTCTCCGAAACCGTTTTGAGATTGTCAAAGAAAATATTGAACTGGTAAAGATTCTCGTGTTCGAGTCCCAGTTCCATCCGGAACTGAAAGATAAATTCCTGACGGAAGTAATCCTGCCTGCTGCAAAGCTTCTGCAGGGATATTTTAAAGAACAGGAACAGAAGGGGATCCTCCGGGATATTGACCCGGAGATTTCAATCCGGGCCCTGGTAGGGATGGTGGCCATTTTTGTTGCCTGGAGATATGCCTTTGAGGGAGAAAAATACGTCAAGTTTGAAGATGAGGATTTGGTATCAGCTATTGTAGACATATTTTTGAACGGCATGCTGAAAAAACCGGTGGGGGAAGGTGACTGTTAATGAACTGGAGAGGTGCATTCGGGATACTGGTATTGATTGCTGTTTTGTTTGCATCTGCCGGTTGTGGGGATGGTTCGTCAAAGGGGACATTTACCGGAACCGTTGAAGCTGCGGAGGTAGATGTGGGTGCCGAGATAGGGGGGCGTATTGAAGTAGTTTCCGTTCAGGAGGGGGACAGGGTAGAAGCCGGTCAGGTGATAATCACAATGGATACAACTATTTTGGAACTCCAGCTGGAACAGGCCAGGTCTGCCGTTGATATTTACACAGCCAAGCTGAGGGAGGCGGAAAGCGGGGCAACCCCTGATGAAATTGCCAAAGCCGAAGCTGATGTTAATTCTGCGAAGGCAGCTCTTGAGGGAGCGGAAAAAGCCCTACAAGCTTCCGAGAGCTATCTTAAAAGGACTGAGTCCCTGCATGAAGCTGCTGTTGTTTCTGACCAGGAACTGGAGAATGCCAGGGCAGAGTATGATCAGAAGCTGGCCGGATTGAATGCTGCAAAAGCAAAGCTTGAGGCATCTACAGCAAACCTCAAATTGATACGGTCAGGAGTAAAGGAAGAGACTCTCCAGGTCCTCCGGTCAAATATTGCCCAGGGGGAAAAGGCGGTTAAAATCGCCCAGGCAAACCTGGACAAAGCCAGGGTTACAGCACCGGTCAGCGGCACTGCGGCCTCTGTTAATGTGGAAAGAGGGGAAATGGTGAACACGGGGGCTTCCCTGGTTACCATTATTGATCTTAATGGTCTCTGGGTTGAAGTGTACGTTCCCGAAAAGTACCTTGACAGGGTTGCTGTAGGGGACCAGGCTTTAATCAGCATTACTTCCGTTCCGGATAAAGAGTTTAAGGGGCAGGTAACATATATTGCCTCAGAGGCAGAGTTTACACCTGAAAATGCCAATACGGAGGAGGAAAGGGCTGACTCTGTATTTAAGGTCAGGGTGAAAGTCATGGAAGCGGTGGATAAATTCAAGCCGGGAATGTCGGCGGAAGTAACCTTTCCCCGCCTGGCGGGGGAGTGAGCCAAAGATGGATACAGTACTGGAAATTTCGGGTTTAACAAAACGTTTTGGTGATTTCACTGCTGTGGACGGGGTCTCTTTTTCCATAAACCGCGGGGAGGTTTTTGGCTTTCTGGGGTCAAACGGCTCAGGAAAGACTACCACCGTCCGTATGCTCTGTGGAATTCTCACACCCACAGGTGGAGAAGGAAACGTATTGGGCTATGATATCTATTCCCAGACTGAAAACATCCGCCAGGCTATCGGGTATATGTCCCAAAGATTCAGCCTGTACGAAGAATTAACTGTTGTTGAAAATATGGATTTTTACGCTGGGACCTATTCTGTATCTGCCAGGGAGGCTGATGCCAGGAAGAAAGAATTGATTGCCCTGGTTGGTCTGGAGGGGAAAGAAAAGCAGTTTGCCGGAACCATGTCAGGGGGCCAGAAACAGCGGCTTGCCCTTGCCTGTGCCCTGCTCCACCAGCCTCCTTTGTTGTTTCTGGATGAACCTACAGCCGGTGTGGACCCTTTATCCCGCAGGAATTTCTGGAAAATACTCCACCAGCTTGCCGCCCAGGGGGTTACGGTATTCGTTACGACTCACTATATGGATGAGGCTGACCAGTGCCATAGGTTGGGATTTATGCACCAGGGGAGGTTGATAGGTCTGGGGCCGCCATCTAAACTAAAGAATGACCTGGGTGTGGATACAATGGAGGACGTTTTTATTGCCTTCGCAGAGAGGGGAGAGGAGGCAGTCCGTGAACGGTAGACGCCTGGCAGCAATAGTAAAGAAAGAATTTATTCAAATAAAGAGAGATAAGGCCAGTCTTGGCATTATCATAATGATGCCGTTACTTATGATGTTTCTCTTTGGCTATGCGGTGACGACAAACGTGGACCATATTTCCGTGGCAGTTCTCGACCAGGATAAGAGTGCCGCCAGCAGGGAACTTATCGATAATTTCAGGGAGTCAACCTATTTTGACTTCAACTACTATGTATACAGCCAGAAGGAGATAAGCAACCTGATCGACAGCGGCAGGGTCAAAGGGGGGTTTGTAATCCCCGCCAATTATTCCCGGGACTTAAAGCGCAGCGGGTCACCCCAGGTGCAGTTTGTTGTGGATGGGTCCGACCCTACTGTTGCACGGACAGCAATGAATACTGCAACAATACTTGCCCAGCGGCAGTCAATGGATATTCGTGTCCGGCACCTGGAGCAGCGGGGCGTGTCTCTGGACAGTGTCCCTGGCATTGATTTCCGGCCCCAGGTATGGTTTAACCCCGAGTTGGACAGCATAAAATTTAATATTCCCGGCCTGATAGGCCTGGTACTGCAGAATATAACGGTGCTGCTTACTGCCTTTGCTTTAGTTCGGGAAAGGGAGCGGGGCACCATGGAGCAGTTGATCGTAACACCTATTAAACCAAGGGAGCTGATAATCGGTAAGCTTATCCCTTACGTGGTTATTGCTTTTATCGATGTAATAATTGTATTGTCTATAGGGGTGTATTGGTTTAACGTACCGGTTAAGGGCAGCATGTTATCCTTAATGCTGCAGTCGCTGGTATTCCTCCTGGTAGCTTTGGGACTGGGCATACTGATATCTACTGTTGCCAGAACCCAGCTCCAGGCCATGCAGATGACTGTTCTCCTCATACTGCCCAGTGTAATCCTGTCAGGTTTTATTTTTCCCCGGGAAGCCATGCCGCTGCCTATACAACTCTTGGGCAATTTGATTCCTCTTACTTACTTTTTGGAAATTCTCCGGGGGGTAATCCTTAAAGGAGTGGGACTGGAATACTTATGGAAAGACGTAGTCATACTTTTTGTTATTGGGACAGCTACCCTGACTGTAGCCTCCTTAAGATTCAAGAAAAACCTGGACTAAACAAACTATTGCAGAGGACTTAATAAGTTTTTGCAGAAGTTTTAAAGTGGTTAAAAAACGTTTTTCTGAGGTGGTTCAATTCTATGGCGAGACTGTCCAAAAAAGAAGAGATACAGCAATTCAGAAGACAGGCAACGGAAGAGGATTTTAATAGACTAAAAGAGCTGATTACAACCGGTAAAGTGAGCGTCAGTATAGGCAGAGGTAAGTCGAGGGCTTTACTAAAAAGGACTCAGAAAGGCTACTACTACGCTTCTTTTGGCTCTGCAATTCTTCTTGCGGCGGCTACACTCTATTGTGTTTCCATTAATCAAATCTGGCTGGCCGGTTTTGGTTTTGCCACAACTGTGGTTATAATGGTATGTTTTTGGCGTTCAATGACAAGGCGGATGTCTGCATGGTCTGTTGAGGAAAAGAGGAACTTTGATTATGCGTATTTTACCAATGTGATTTCACTCAAGAAAGATGATGAAGAATATCAATACCCTGAGCACCACTGGAAAGATGTGCTATAAATGGTAAATTTTGATGCTTGTGGACAGGAACAAAAAAAATGTTTAATGAGTCTATAAGGGTAATAACCCAAAAACTTTTGGAAGGAAGGTACCGAAATGGGCAAACGGTTAAGATTTGTAGCACTTATGGTTTTTGTTTTGGTCTTTACTATTGCCTGTGGTTCCGGTGAAGACACCGCTGAAAAACCTGAACTTCAAATGGGTGAAATTGAATTTGAACAGGTAGAGGTAAATACTGATGCATTTGATGAGCTTTATGGGGATTCAGAGTTTGCTGCTTGGTATGACGAGAATTTGAAGGAAGAGGGGGCTTTTTCGTACACTGTAGGTGAGAAACGGTATGTACTTTTAAGTGCCGGAGAAAAAAATACAGGTGGTTACACCCTGGAAAATGTAGTAGTCAAGGGCACGGAGGACAGCATAGAAATAACTGCAGATCTAAATGTTCCCGGTGAGGGGAGCCTGGTAACCCAGGCTTTGACCTATCCCAATGTTTTGCTGTCCATTCCTGCCGATGAACGGGAGTTAGTCTTTAAAGGGTTTAAGGAAAATGTTCAGAAAACAACAGAGAAAGAGGAACTGCTCCAGGATACCGGTGAATATGTGGGGCAGATTGACCCTCACTCGATTGAAATAAAAATTAGCGGTGTTCCTGAGGAACAAGCCGCAAAGGCCTTCCAATTGGATGAGAGCATTCGGGAGGATTTTGAGGAAAGGCATGGTCTGCAGCCAGGGGATAAGGTGAAGTTTTCTTACTTTGTTGATGAGCACCAGCGCCCTGTTTTAAAGGAAATATCCACCCTCTAGGGCAGCCCTGAAATATTTACTGATAGTTTTTGTAATTAAGGGTAGAGGATCTCCAAGCGTCTTGAAAATTTTTAGAGGAAGTTTTGCCGGCCTCGACTGAACCCCCAGGCCGGCGCATACAGATACCCGGAGCAACGACGTCAGCTCCGGGTAGTTTGTTTTTGTACAGACAGAAAGCCCCCGTGTGTTATTCCTCTACGGATAAGCTTAACCGCTAAATCCACCTGCTGCTTGAACCACGTGTTTGCGGGAAAAAATCAAAGACCGCACAAAGCCGTGGAAACACACAGTACGACTGTTGTCAACTGACGTTATGTCGGACCCCCAAATGTCCGCACGTATTGTGGAAGGGACTTGTTTTGCTTAAGCCTTGTGCGGCTCGGCCGCCGGTAACGGCGTGGGAGCTTGTCCGTAGCGGAATAACATTTGCGGGCTTTATTTATTTGTTCGCCTTATGTAGGTTATTTAAGCAACAGGTGCCGGTAGCGAGAAAAGCACGGCTGGTAGTCTTTGACCAGGAGGACCTGCACGTTGACAGCTGATTTTACTAAAGCATATGGGTAAAACGTCCTGATACACCTTGTGCAGTTTCCATCAAAGCTTCCGAGAGAGTGGGGTGGGCGTGTATGGTGCGGCTTATATCCTCTGCTGTTGCGGAAGTGTTCACTGCCAGAACCAGTTCCTGAATTAATTCGCTGGCGTTAGGGCCGATAATGTGAGCTCCAACTACGGTATTTTCTGGTACCGTGGTGATAAGTTTTATCAAACCCCGGTTCTCACCCATGGTGACTGCCCTGCTGTTCCCACTAAACATAAACTTTGTTGCCTTATAGGCAATGCCTTGTTCTCTGGCTTCCTCCTCGGTAAGCCCGACCCCTGCTGCCTCCGGGTGGGTGTAAATAGCATTGGGTACCGCTTTATAGTTCATCTCCCGCTTCTTTCCCAGAATATTGTCTACTGCCGTGATTCCCTCAGCGGAAGCAACATGGGCCAACAGGTAGTTCCCCGTTACATCACCGATGGCATAAATGCCTTCTATGTTTGTCTCCATCAAACTGTTAACCTGTATCCCTGAATTTTCAGCATACTCGATTCCCGTATATTCCAGTCCCAGACCCTGGACGCTGGGCTTTCTCCCGGTGGCAATGAGAATAGTATCTGCTGGGATAATTTCCTCTTTGTCTCCTTTTTCAATTACAGCTTCAAGTATCTTATCTGCTTCTCTGATTTCCTTTACTCGGCTCCCGGTCAGAATCTTTATCCTGTTGCGTCTTAACTCTGCTTCCATTCGTTTGGCTATTTCCCCATCCATAGAAGAAAGTATTTTCGGCAGAAATTCTACAATTGTTACGGCACTGCCAAAAGCGCTGTAAATAGAGGCAAATTCAACACCGATAACGCCGCCGCCAATGATAAGGAGTTTTTCCAGCACAGAAGTCAGTTCCAGGGCTTCACGGCTCCCGATAACCCCCGGGAGATCAATCCCGGGAATAGGGGGCAGGGAAGGGGAAGAACCCGTGGCGATAATTATGTTTCTTGTCGTAAGGGTTGTCCGTGCGCCGTCATTTAATTGGACAGCCACTTCCTTTTCAGGGCCTGCACTTTTTTCCGTAAGGGCGGCCTTACCGTATAGTACCTCAACTCCGTTGGCAGGCATTAGCTGTTCCAGCCCTTTTGTAAGCTGGTCTACAACTTTTTCCTTGTGTTTTTGGACGGCATGCCAGTTAACGCTGGATTTTTCTATCTCAACACCAAATAAGTGGGCATCACGGCATGTTCTTAATACTTCTGCGCTGTGAACCAGGCTTTTTGTAGGGATGCAGCCTTCCTGCAGGCAAACCCCGCCCAGGCGGTTTTTTTCAATTAGGGCTGTTTTCAGTCCTTCCTGAGCCGCGTGGATGGCTGCGTGGTAACCTCCTGGTCCGGCTCCAATAACAATTAAGTCATACATGTTGCCCCACTTCCTTTCTATAAAAATTCCAGTTTGGTGCGCTGTACTTTGTTTTGACAAGGTGTTCCGCAAGTATCCTTTCCTTTTCTGTTAAGGCGGATGGGGTAAGGGTGATGCCAAGCCCCCGGCTGAATCCTTCAATTAAGGCCTTCTCGACTGCGTCGGGCTGCACCGGCTCTTTCCCCATGCGTATAAGTTCTGGGTTGACAGCTGTTGCCCTCTCTTCCAGTGCGGAGGCGATGCGCTGGCGCACCTTTTCATTAGGTGCTGACAGGACCTGCTGCATCCTGGCTGTGTCCAGCTCTAACAGTACCGAGCCGTGCTGGAGAAGGACTCCTTTCTGCCTGGTTTGGGCACTCCCTACCAATTTGCGCCCGGATACCTCAATTTCGTACCAGGAAGGGGAGTCAAAACATGCTGCTGAGCCGGGATTTCTTGACTTTTCCGGCCTGTCCTCAACTTCCGCCCTAAGTCCAAGCTGGTTAACGGCTTCCACCAGGCCGCGGCTGATGAACCTGTACGTTTCCAGTATACTTCCGGGAAGGAGAGAAAGGGATATAGTGACACTGTATGTAATTTCCTTATCGTGCAGCACGGCTCTGCCCCCGGTAGGCCGTCGTACTACGTCTATGCCCAGTTCCCTGCACTGTTCCAGGTCTATTTTCTTTAATATATCCTGGGAAAAACCTGCGGACACAGCAGGGGGGTTCCATTGGTACAGGCGAAGGGTGGGAGGTACCTCCTCCCTGGCATGGGATAAGAGTATGGCTTCATCCACTGCCATATTATAGGCGCCTCCTGCCGGTGTATCCACCAAAAGCCGCCAGGCGCGGCCTTCCTTTGCTAAATCTGTTCCCTGCATTCAAAGCCTCCTTTTTTTAAGGTTTTACATAACCTGCTGGGCACGTTTTTTAAGGGGTTGCACAGCCTGCCGGGATATGTAGAGCTGTTTACAATTGCCGGCAGATACCTGTTGGATATAGGTTTACAATTCCGTGTTGGCGGCTCCGGACCAGTGATAACATTGGAATACTTCTTCTTTTCCGGTGTTTTCAGCTGAAAACCCTGGTTCCCTCAATGACAGCTGCCACTGCTTTTTCTATCTCTTCCCTGGTCAACGGCCGTGGATAATTATAAGGTATCTGCCGGGGGCTTTCGTTATAGTAGGGCCTGTTGCAGCCCTGGCAGCCGGATGTTTCGAATGCTTTCCCGTTTCCAAGGATTTCTATCAATTCCAGGGAGCCCATTCCAAACCCGGTGAGGAATCCTGTTGTATTAAAAGAGAACTGTTCTGCACGGGCATACCGGTTCATAATCAGGTACCTGGCTGCCTGGAGTCTCCTGTAGGAAACCAGTGGAGGCTGGGGGGTTGACTCCAAGGGGGTTCCCTTAATTGGAGTAAAGGCGAACAAACCGGTGCCTATCCCCAGGTCTTTGCATTTCTGTACAGACTCTACAATATCTCTCTCCCTTTCTCCCAAACCAGCTATGATATGGGTGCTGATGTGCCCCGGGAATTCATGGGAAGCTTTTTTCAGAAAGGACCATGCCCTGTCCCAGGATTTCTGTTTCATATTTTCAAAGACTGGACGAGATGCCCCGTCCAGGGAAAGATTAACAACATCTGCACCTAAATCAAGGAAATGCCGGATATCCTCCAGAGAGGTAAAGGCTGCCGATATGCTTAAGGGAATTTCCGGTACCCTGTCTTTAATCATTTTTACCGGCCGGGAAAGGTTCCCGCGGCTCTCCCGACAGCTGACTATCTGTATGCATACCCGTCTTATGTTTCCTTTTTTGTATGCCGCAGCCACAGCATCCACAGTTTCCTCCAGGGGGAAATCAGGCCACGTTACTCTGGATAAGAGGGAAGCTTTACTGGAACTGTCCCGTGCCTGGGAGCAGAATCTGCAGTTGTTTTCACATTTCTGGCCGGCCATCATGTATGCTGTGGTTGGCGGGACTTTGGAAATACAATTTGCCATTTTCAGAAGGGCGGCAGTTCCTGTGGACAATCGTATCATAGGGCACAGCATTCCTTTTCGGTTTTTACCTCCAGCCCCAATTCACAGGCGGCAGTGTAAATATTGGGAGCCGGCTGGACTATTTTGTTGATTCCGCACCGTAAAGCCAAAAGATCCAGCTGCTGTCTGTACACTCCCCCGGGTCGCATGCATCCCAGGAAAATAGGCGTTCTGGGAATGAGAGCGCGAATCCGGGCAATTGCAGCAGCTGTTTCCGCCAGGTTTGGAGCAGGTATCCTTTGGAAGCCTGTACCCCGTGTAGGTATAAAGACCAAAATCACCAGTCTGCTGATTCCCTCTGCGGCAAGAAGTTCCGTAGCTTCTACTTCGTGAGTAACCTGCCCTTGGGCTAAACCTATGGTAATATGAGGGATTATCCGTTGGATGCCCAAACACTCTATCAGAGCCCGGTAGCTTTCCAAGTAGTCGGAAACATTTTTGTCAAGTCCGTATACCTTTTGGAGGATTTCCCTGCTGCAGACAAAGTCGAAAGATACTGCATCTGCGACTTCATCCAGGGAGCGGGCTTCTTCCCGGTCAATCGGCCCTGTATGGAGGTTCAAACGGGCGCTTTTTTTTAACTGCCTCAGCTGTTCCCGGTGCGGAAGGAGAGGCACTTTCCCCTGACTTGTACAGCCGCCGCTGATAAGGTAGCTTGTATACTTTGACCTGTCCTCTCCCGAAAGGACTGCATCCAGGGTCATCATTCCCTTGAGGTAGTGCTTCCCGCAGTGGGCACAGTTCAGAGCACAGTCGGTGCCTGTGACTGAGACTGAGCCGGTTTTTATCGGGGTGACTGTGGAAATTTCCATGGGAAAATTGGCAGTGCGGATTTCCCATGCCTGTTCCATGAGTGACTTTGTCTCCCGAGGCAAATAAAGGGAATCTGAAATTGATTTATTGGCTTGAGTTATACTCAGCATAATTTCACCTGTAACAAGCACTTTAAGTTAAAGCCCGCATGTATTATTCTGCTACGGACAAGCTCCCACGCCGTTAGCGGCGGCAGCCCCTGCCCCCGTTATGGCCGCCAGCGCAGATCGGGCTGCCTTGCTGCCCGGGTTTCATCCAGGCGTCTTACCGGAGTTGTATGAGGGGCATTTTTGAGCATATCCGGGTTTTCTTCCGCTTCCCGGGCAATCTGCTTCATGGCTTCAATAAAGGCATCCAGGGTTTCCTTGCTCTCTGTTTCCGTCGGTTCAATCATCATTGCTTCTTCCACTATCAGCGGGAAGTAGACAGTGGGCGGATGGAAGCCGAAATCAGGAAGCCTTTTTGCCATGTCCAGGGTACGGATCCCCAGTTCTTTCTGCTTACTGCCGGAGAGAACAAATTCATGCATACACGTCCGGTCGTAGGGGAGATGGAAATATTTCGCCAGGGCACGCATCAGGTAGTTGGCGTTTAAGACTGCCTCCTCGCTTGCCCGGCGCAGTCCTTCCATTCCCATGGAAAGGATGTAGGCATAGGCCTTGATTATGACACCGAAATTGCCGTAGAAAGAGTGAATTTTCCCGATGGATTCAGGCCGGTCATAATCGAGATAGTAACTGTTGTCTTTCTTCTCCACCACAGGTACGGGCAGGAAGGGAACCAGTTTTTCAACTACTCCAACAGGACCGGAACCGGGTCCCCCTCCTCCGTGAGGAGTGGAGAAAGTCTTATGCAGGTTGAAGTGTACAATGTCAAATCCCATATCTGCGGGGCGGGAAATACCCATAATGGCATTGGCGTTGGCCCCGTCATAATACAGGAGTCCCCCTGCATTGTGTACTATCTCAGCTATTTGAGTAATGTTTTCATCGAAAATGCCCAGGGTGTTGGGATTGGTCAGCATCAGTCCGGCTGTGGTATTATCAGCTATTTCTCTCAAGTGCTCAAGATCAATCCCGCCTCTGTCGTTGGACTTGACCTGAACAGTTTTGTATCCTGCCATGGCCACCGATGCCGGGTTGGTACCGTGTGCCGAGTCAGGGATTATTATCTTGTTTCTGCCGGTGTCACCCTTGTGGCTGTGGTAAGCCCTTATCAAGGACAGTCCTGTGAACTCACCATGGGCTCCTGCAGCGGGTTGGAAAGTAAAACGGGTCATACCGCTGAGCTCACATAAAAACTTTTCCATGTTGAACAGGAGCTCCAAAGCGCCTTGCACAGTCTGCACCGGCTGCAGGGGGTGCAGCTGTGAAAATCCAGGCAGCTGGGACACTTCTTCATTGATTCTCGGATTGTACTTCATGGTACAGGACCCCAGGGGGTAAAAGCCCGTATCAACTGCATGGTTGAGCTGGGATAACTTTGTATAATGGCGGACAACATCGGGCTCGCTCAATTCAGGCAGTTCCGGGGGATTTTTCCGGAGAACATCTTCCGGCAGCATCTCCTCGTAAGGTTTTTGGGGCACATCCAGCTCAGGCAGAGAGTGCCCTGTCCGCCCCGTTCTGCTTAGTTCAAAGAGCAGCGGTTCAGTGTGTTCTCTCATTTTATCCCCTCCAATTGCTCTGCAAAGCAGTCGATTTCTTCTTTCGTTCTCTTTTCTGTAACTGCAACCAGCAGGTAGTCCTTCATGTTGGGGTAATATTTACCCAGGTCGATACCTGCCAGGAATCCTCTGTCAAGGAGTCTCTCCACCACTTTGGCGGCAGGAACGGGACATTTTACCGTAAATTCCTTGAGGAAAGGGGCAGGGAAAGCCCTTGAATAGCCGGGTAGAGAGGAAATTTTCTCCTCAGCGTAGTGAGCCTTTTGAAGACAGAGTTCTGCAGTTTCAGCAAGGCCCTGCTTTCCCATTAACGCCATATATATAGATGCAGCAAGGGCGTTAAGGGCTTGATTGGAACAAATGTTGGAAGTTGCCTTCTCCCGCCGGATATGCTGTTCCCGGGTCTGCAGGGTAAGGGTAAAGCCCCGCTTCCCCTGGGTATCCACAGTAGCTCCCACTATTCTACCGGGCATGCTGCGCAGGAATTCTTCACGGGCGGCAAAAAAGCCTAATCCGGGGCCGCCGAAATAGGGGGCGTTCCCCAAAGATTGCCCTTCACCTACTACAATGTCTGCTCCATAATCCCCGGGGGCACTTAAAATGCCCAGTGAAATAGGGTCAGCACACACAACCAGTTTTGCCCCGTGTTTGTGGGCAATTTCAGCAATATCAGCTCCCTGCTCCAGGCACCCGAAAAAGTTGGGCTGCTGGAGCAGAACGGCAGCAGTGTTCTCATCAATTACCTGTTCAAAGTCTGAGGTGCCTGTAATTCCGTTTCGGACGGGAATATAGCGGATTTCCAGGTCCGCTCTTCCCCGCAAGTAGGAAGAAAGTACCTGCAGGTAAAGTGGGTTTACAGCTGAGGAAACAACTATGTTATTCCGTTTTCTTCCATGGGCAGCAGCCATCAGGGCTGCTTCGGCCAGGGCCGTTGCCCCGTCATACATGGATGCGTTGGCTATATCCATACCTGTCAGCTGTGCAATCATTGTCTGAAATTCGTAAATAGACTGGAGTGTCCCCTGGCTTATTTCCGCCTGGTAGGGAGTATAGGCAGTAAGGAATTCACCCCTGCTGATTATGTAGTTTACAGCACTGGGAATATAATGGTCGTAGAAGCCTCCTCCTAAAAAGGACACAAGTTCATTTAATGATCTGTTTTTTTGGGCCAGCTTCTGCATGTGCACCTTGACTTCCAGCTCCGATAAAGGATGGGGAATGTCCGGCGTTTCTTTCAACTTTACCTCTTCAGGGATATCCTTAAAGAGTTCTTCTGTTGTTTGTATGCCAAGGCTGGCCAGCATTGCCTGCCTTTCCTGCTCAGTATTGGGCAAGTACCGCATAGTTGCTCCCTCCCTGGGCCGCTATAGTTTACTCCGGTATTCTTCTGCAGTGAGCAGTTCACCGAGGCTGTCGGTGTCCGTTAATTCCAATTTGGCAATCCAGCCTTCCCCGAAGGGGTCCTGATTTACCAGTTCAGGGTTATCGAGAAGTTTCTCATTTACCTCTATTACCCTTCCAGATACGGGAGTATAGACTTCAGAAACACTTTTTACCGATTCAATATTTCCCAGCACATCTCCCTTGCTCAGCTCCGCCCCTTCTTCCGGCAGTTCCACGAAGACGATATCTCCCAGCTGTTCCTGAGCGTGGTCGGTAATGCCCACGGTACATTTATTCCCCTCGAGGTTCAGCCATTCGTGGGTTTCTGTGTACTTCAATTCACTTGGATTCATAACTAACGCCTCCTTTTATAAAATGGGATTGAGACTACACGGGCTTCTACTTTTCGCCTGCGAATATCAATAAACAAATTTGTTCCCGGTTCAGAACAATCAACAGCGACGTAAGCCAGTCCCAGATTTTTATCCAGGGTAGGTGCGTAAGTCCCGCTGGTAATCTTTCCTACAACGACAGATCCGTGAAGTACCGGGTAACCGTGTCTGGGGATACCTCTTCCCGTTACCTCAAGTCCTACCAAACGCCTTTTTAGGCCTTCATGTTTTACCCGTGTTAGGTTCTCTTTGCCACGGAAAGAAGGTTTGTAAAGCTTTACAAAGGGAGTCAAACCGGCCTCCAGGGGATTGGTATCCTCATCCAGCTCATTCCCGTAGAGGGGAAGGCATGCTTCAAACCTGAGAGTGTCCCTGGCACCCAGACCTGCGGGAACTAAATTGTATTCGGCGCCCTGCTTGGCTAAACCTTTCCAGATTATTGGTGCGCTTTCCCTGCTGCAGTAGATTTCAAAGCCGTCTTCTCCTGTATAACCGGTTCGGGATACAAGGGCCTGCTCTCCGCAGACAGTTACTTCCGGTAAAAACCTGAAGTACTTTATGGCTTCTATATCCTGATCGCATTCCCGGGAAAGGATTTTGCAGGCAAGGGGGCCCTGGATGGCGATCAGGGCAGTGTCCCAGGAAACATTGGAAATTTCCGCACCTGGAAAATCACGGCTGACTTCACAGACCCTGTTGTAGTCTTTTTCCGTATTGGCTGCGTTTACCACCAGCATAAATTTGTCCGCAGCCAACCGGTAAATGATAAGGTCGTCAATAATTCCCCCATCATCATTACACATGGGTGTATACTGCACCTGGTTTATTTCTACAAGAGATACGTCATTTGTTACCAGTTCCTGTAAAAGGTCCAGGGCCTGTTCGCCGTAAACCAGTATTTCTCCCATATGGGATACATCGAAGAGTCCCGCCGCTTCACGTACGGTTTTGTGTTCGTTGATTATTCCTGAATACTGGATAGGCAGCTCCCAACCTCCGAAGTCAACCATTTTCCCTCCATTCTCTATATGGATATCGTAGAGTGGAGTCCGTTTCAGGCACTTGTCATCTTCGCTCAATGTTTACACCTCCATTTCGGAATGGCCCGCTTTTAGTGTACCCGATAAAAACCCGGATACCACCGCCGGCTAAAACAAAAGGACGAGGTGATAAATGGGAGGTTCTTTTCCCACCTATCCTCTGTCCTTTTACCTGAGAGATTCCTTTCCCAGTGCAAGGGAAAGTTGCTCCTTCGGTGTCCGTTAACCGGATCTCTCCAGAGTCCTGTCCAACTGCGGTTTGTTACCTAAAAGATTTTTTCCTTGCGTTCCTTTATTGAAAATACTTAAGTGGGAACTATCCCGCAGCCTTCATCCAGCGAAATTTTATTACCTAATAATTATATATGTTAAATGCCTGTTGTTCCAGTTTTTGTGACAAATTTAGAAAAATTTTACCGGAGTGCTGCCCAGGCATAAACTCGGTGCCTTTGGCAGACAATTTAAATACATTTCTTTATATTTAGAGAGGAGGGTGCTATGTCTACACCCAAGCAGCGCAAAAAAAACCTGAAACCTTTACAGTTTTCAACAAAAGGAGACCTGGTGGATGATCAGGAACGGCGGGAACTCACCGCCGAAGAGGATATTCTGAAAGAAAATCCTTACAAAACTCCTCCCAGCAATGCCACCAACAAGTCTCAGGAATTTGGCAACGAAAAAGGCTGATAGTTAACTCATTCCCCGAGTATTAGGGCCATTTGGCGTAACTGAATACTCGGGGTATTTTTTTCTTTAATTTTGCCGAAAAACAAAGCAAAGTAGGTTCACCCTACTGACTCCAGCAGCAAAGTATGCAGATTTTCCTGAGCCGGGAGTAGGGAGAGAGCGGAATCCTAACGGGTCAATGCAAGAGAATATTATCAAGGAAGAGACAGGGGTT
>LFRM01331839.1_pt1 | contig 35687 bp, 37 predicted proteins | sample 618341 | NCBI WGS metagenome assembly LFRM01 (sample SAMN03654438, study PRJNA283298) | anaerobic digester metagenome | isolation source: pool of bioreactors CSTR01a, CSTR02a, and CSTR03a thermophilic anaerobic... | place: Denmark: Kgs. Lyngby | collected 2014-05-21 | reverse complement strand
AAGAACCTCACGGAGGTCCGGTGGTATGGGTGCGACGGCAACGTCCTCCTCGATACCCTCGTGACGGGGGATGCCGGCCGGTTTGCGGCCGAGACGAAGTTCACCGGCCCGGAGTTCGGACAGTACGAACGTGCCCCGGCGAATGCGTCTACCGTCCAAAAGATCCGGGATGCCCTCGGACGGCAGCCTAACGGCTACAGCCTGGCCTCCTACGATGCGCTCTGGACCGTCGTCATGACCCGGACGCAGACCGACACCACGGACGTCTCGAAGTTGAAGATCGCCCTTGAGGGGACTGCAAAGGAATCCGGCGGGCCTCTGTTTGGGTCGGTGGAACTGAACGGGGCCGGCGACCGGTTGACCGCTCACTACCTCTTCTGGTCAGTGAGCGCCAGGCATGAAACCTACACCTGGACACCGGTTGCCCAGTATGATATCTGGGCGGCAGATCTCCCGCCTCAGTTTGAGCGCATCGATGCCTGAACGCCGGGGTGAACCCCGGCCTCTTTTTTAGAACACAGCACAGTATGCAAGAACTCCTTTGATCCCGCCGCACCTGAGGCGCTGGTGGGTGCTGACGGATAACTGGTCCTCCGGCCCGGGCCTGGACCGTAAAAAAATGCGGGTGTCTCGGCGTCTCACCCAATCGTCATCACAAACCGCAGCGCCGCGACGATCATCGGCATCGTGATGAGGAGGATCAGCAGCACCGTCACGAACCCGCTGATCGAGGCGACGACCCTCTGGGAGTACTGCGACCAGCCCCGGCGTTCGAAGAATCGCTCAACCCCCTCTTTCATCATGTAGCCGCCGTCGAGCGGGATGATCGGGATGGCGTTGAACATCCCGACCAGCAGGTTGAACCACCCTGTCCAGAAGGTGAGGTGGACCAGGCCCCAGAAGAAGGGGAACGGCTCCTCCCAGGCCATCTGCTCGGGGGTGCTTGAGAGCAGGACACCAAGTTGCAGGGTGTTGCCCTGGATGAAGGCGTCGATAGGGACAACTGTGAGGTAGATCGGTGCAAGCAGCCCGAGATCCGCGATGCTCCCTATCCGATCCTTCACCGCCGGGGCGCTGTAGTAGTAGACTCCCATAAACCCGGAGTCCCGTTCGCCATCGAGCACCTCCGGCCATTCGGCGAGCGTGAGCGTATACGTGCTCTCGACCCCGTCCTTTTCGGCCGTCAGGGTGACCGTCTCCCCGGGCCGTGTTCCGTCCATGATTGCCGCGACATCTTCCTGGGTTGTCACGGGGATGCCGTTTATGCTCGTGATGACCGAGTAGCCGGGGAGGCCCGCCTCGGCTGCCGGGAAGCCCTGGTAGACCCCCTGGACGAGCGGGACGGGGAGCGGCGTCGCCATCCCTACGAGGAGGAACATCGCCGCAAAGCATGCAAGCCCTATGACGATGTTGTTCGTGATCCCGGCGCCGAACATCCGGATCTTCGGCATCCCTTTCGCCGCATCCACATCCTCTTCATCGGGCTCGACGAACGCCCCTATCGGGACGACGGCGACGAGGAGGCCCATGCTCCGGACACGCATATCCTCGACTCGGGCGAGGATTGCGTGGCCGAACTCGTGGATCACCATCGTGAACAGGAGACCGATGATGACGGCCGCGGTGATCGGGATCGCCTCATTGACCCCCGGTATGGCGAGGATATTTCTTGGATCATAGATCCCGGTCGGTTCCGGAGTCTGCACCATAAGCTGCGAGACCGCAAGAACCAGGGTGAGTGTCATGACGACCGAGACCACAACGACCATCACGACCCCGAGCGTCGCGTAGGCCCGGAGCACGGGTCCTATCTTTCTAAACCAGTCAAAGAACCCGACCCTGTTGGTCTTGATCCCCATGATGGGGCCGAAGAAGGTGATATGATCGCGAAACAGCCCCCTCTCGCGGATATAATAGGCAATTAGAAGATACGCCAGGGTGAGAAGGAGGAGTATCTGGAGCCAGTTCATCACTCACGGTTGGCGCGCACGAAGCATAAATACTTCCGGGTTACTGATAATCCAGCAACGTTCTCTGAGAAAGGATCGCCACCGTCTTCCAGCTCCTGCGGGCGCAGGGCGGCGGATTCCCGTACTCCTTGATGTAATTGCGGAGGAACTCGATGGTCGTCGGGTCCGAGGGGTAGCCGCTCCCGATCTTTCCATACTGTTTCGCAAGTTCCCCGATCGCCCGGTCCCGGGTGACCTTTGCGACGATGCTTGCTGCACCGACGATCTTATAGCGGGCGTCGGCCCGGTGTTCGGCGATGATCTCGCAGGGGTAGTCCAGGCGGGCCGCGACTGCTCGACCGTAACGCTCGGCGTTTACGTCGCATGCGTCTACATAGGCCGATTCCGGCCGGAGCCCCATGAGCGCCTCGGCGTGGAGTTCGGCCACACACTCGTTCATACTCATTCTGGTCCGTGCCTCGTCGATCCCGGCGGCGTCAAGCGTGACGATCGAGATCGCGAAGTCGCGAAGGAGGATCTCATAGAGTTCCTCACGCTGCTTCGGTCGGAGGGCCTTTGAGTCGCGGACGGGGAGGGCGGCAATATCCTCAATCTCCCGGCACCCGACGGCGGCAACAACCATGGGGCCGAGGACTGAACCCTTCCCCGCTTCATCCACCCCGCAGATCATACCTTCCTGTTTCATTCGCAAGATATTTCAAGGGCAACGGTCGAATCCAGATGGATGTACACCATCATCGTTGGCCTGGGCGGAATCGGCCGAAATTTGACCGCGATCGCCGTGAACGCCGGTGATTCTGTGGTGGTGATCGATCAGGACGAGGAGCGTGCAAGCGACATCCTGGAGCACTACGATGTCCTCGCCATCACCGGAAATGCGACCGACAAATCGGTGCTCGAAGATGCCGGGATCGATCGGGCCGACGCCCTGGTGGCCACCACGAGCGACGATGCCGTGAACCTGATGACCTGCTGGCTCGCCAAGCGTTACAACGTCCGAAACGTCGTCTCGATCGTCAACCAGAGAGAGCACTCGGACCTCTTCAACGAGGTCGGTGTGAAGATCAGTGAAAATCCCGACGAACTGGTGGCGACCCGGCTCTATTACTGGGCAAAAAGCCCTAACCTCCAGCAGGTCGCCTCGATCCCCGGAGGAACCATCTTCGAGATCGTTGCCGAGGAAGGTGCGCCGATCGTCGACCACGAGATCCGCGAACTCGAGGTCCGCGACTTCGTCTTCATCGCCATCCGGCGCGCAGGGGGCGATCTCATCATCCCGAGCGGTGCCGTCCGTATTCGGCCCGGGGACGTCATAACGGTCTTTACAAAAAAGGAGGCGGAAGGTGATACGATAAAGACGCTCACCCGACAGTTGAAACGGTCAGGCTAGAGCGTCTTTAAGCGCTTTAAGCTCGAAGAGCATCTTCGGGTTGCGCTTGATCAGTTCCTTGATGAGCGCCGAGACCGAGAACTCCTTGAGGCTGATATTGGCGATCGAGTCGGCGAGGGTGTTGAGTTTCGCATCGTCGAGGGTGACGAAGTACTCCTTGACCTTGTAATTCCGCTCGATGGTCGCGCCCATCTTCGATGCACGCCACTCTCTGTCGTAGCGCATCAGCGCATCTTTCGAGCAGTTGCCCGCCTCGATGCACTCCGTGGCCACCTCACCGGCGAGCCTTCCGGTGTACATGGCGTTCCCGATCCCGCCGCCGGTGATGGGATCGACGACCCGTGCTGCGTCGCCGGCAACGATGAGGCCGTCGGCAACCGTGCAGGCGAGCGGCCGGCAGACCGGAACCCCGCCCACGATCGCCTCAATCGTCTTTCCGTTTGGGAAGTTCTTCGCGATAAACCGGTCGAGGTAGTCTTTTGCCCGGGACCCGTCGCGGCTCTTGCGGCCGGAGATGCCGATCCCGACGTTTGCGGTCCGCTCGCCCTTCGGGAAGACCCAGAGGTAGCCTTCGGGCGCGACCTCGTTGCCCAGGTAGAAGTCGGTGGATCCTGCGTCGATATCGATATCCGTCATCAGGTACTGAGCGCAGCTCATCATCTCCCGGAGGGGGACGACCGTATCGAGCCCGGCCCGGCGGGCGAACTGCGCCTCGGTGCCGTCGGCGGCGATGACAACCTCGGCCCGGATCTCTGCCGGCCTTCCGATCGAGATCACGTTCGCACCCCGGACGGCTCCGTTCTCCATGATCGGCGCTGTCGCCCGGGTCTTGACGGCCACATCCGCCCCGGCCTCGGCAGCCTGCCAGACGAGTTCCCGGTCAAAGACTTTCCGGTCGAGGACGTAGCCGACCTCGTTTCCTGCCCTGTCCTGTTCGAGGGCGATGGTGGTGCCGTTCGGCGCGATGAGCCGGGCCCGCTCGATATCTGCGGAGATCCAGCGCGGATCGGGTTTGACGAACTCTTTTAGGAGCTCTTTGCCGATTCCCTCCGCGCACCGGACCGGTGTGCCGATGGCAGGGCGTTTCTCGATGAGGCAGACCGAGTTTCCTGCCTCGGCGGCGGTCTTTGCCGCGAGCGCGCCTGCGGGTCCGCCCCCGATGACGAGGATGTCGTATTTACTCTTCATGGACTACCTCCAGTGCTCCAAGCGGGCATGCCCGTGCGCAGGTGCCACAGGAGATGCATTCCCGCTCAAGGCTGAGGTACGCGTCGATCAGTTCGAGCGCATCCTCGGGGCAGACTGCGACGCAGGTGCCGCAGTATCCACACTTGTCTCGGTTTATCCTGAGCATTGTACTCATATTATCGTCTGTCCCGCAAAAACCTTTATGCACCTTGCGTGAGTTGCAGCATTGAAATCCTCGCTTCCGTTGCTGGATCGATGGTCGGTCCTCCAGTGCTCTCCGGACACGGGTGCTCCACTGGTCTATTTAATATGAGTTAACACAAATTCATCTGGGAAACGGGGATGCTATGGGGCTGAAGGGTGGACCCACGCAGGATGAAGTCATGGCCGTCTCGCTTGCAAAACTCGGGTTACGTCCGGGCGACCGGGTGGTCGATGTCGGGTGCGGAACAGGCAAGGTCGCGATCGCCGCATCGGCCGTGGCTGAACGCGTCTATGCAATTGATCGGCGGCCGGAGGCTATCGCGTATGCCCGGGCCGAGGCCGCCGCCGCCGGCGCCGAGAATATCGAGTTTTTCGAGGGTGACGCGGTGGAGATCATCCCGAAGATCGACCGGATCGACGCCGCCTTCGTCGGCGGCTCCCGCCGCCTGCCCGAGGTCCTCAACCTCCTTGCCGGGAAGGTGAGGGGGAGGATCGTCGTGAACGCGGTGATGGTCGGGACGCTTCAATCGGCGATCGAGAGCATGCAGCGTCTCGGGATCTTTTCAGAGGCCGTTCACCTCCAGGTCTCCAGGTCCGCCGGGATCGCCGGCGGGGTGATGTTTAAACCCATAAATCCTGTCTATATCATCGTCGGAGGTGTCGGATGCTCGTAGGCGTGGGGCTCGGGCCCGGCGACCCGGAGCTCCTGACGCTCCGGGCGGTCCGACTTTTACGTGAAGCATCGGCGGTCTTTGTCCCCGGCAACCTCGCCTACGAACTGGTTCGTCCTTACCGTCCCGAGGCCGTTGTCCTCGACTTCCCGATGACGAGCGATGAGGCCTACATACGGGAGTGCCTTGAGGCGAACGCCGCCCGGATCGCGCCGTATGCAAAGGACGGTCTCGCGGTCTTTGGGATCATCGGGGACCCGAACTTCTACTCGACCTTCTCCCGGCTCTGTGAGGTGATCGCATCCCGCTACCCCGAGATCACGTTTGCGACCGAGCCCGGGATCAGCTCCATCACCGCGTTTGCCTCCGTCGCGAACGTCCCGGTGAACAGCGGGTTCCTCGTCTCGGACGGGAGCGAACCGGAGTCCCGGATCTTCATGAAGGTCAGACGGCCCGCGGCGCTCGCGGCCTCCCTCTCAAAGGAGGGATACTCGGAGTTCGTCCTCGTCGAGCGGATGTTTTTGCCAGAGCAGCGGGTCTACCGGGGGGACGAACTCCCCGAGACGAGCGACTACTTCTCAATCCTCTTTGCGAGGCGGTCGCATGCATAAGTTCTACATCGTGGGTGCGGGGCCGGGGGCGCCCGATCTCATCACCGTCCGCGGCATGGACCTCCTCCGGCGGGCGGACGTCCTCATCTACGCGGGCTCGCTCGTGAACCCGGCCCTGGTTGCAGAGTCCGGCGCGAAGGTGAAACTCGACAGCTGGGGGATGAGTCTACCCGAGATCGTGGATGCGATCGAGGAGCACGTCCGGGCGGGAAGACTCGTCGTCCGGCTCCACTCCGGCGATCCGTCTCTCTACGGTGCGATCGTCGAGCAGATGGCGGAGCTTGAACGGCGCGGGATCGAGGCCGAGATCGTCCCCGGGGTCTCGTCGCTCTTTGCGGCCGCAGCGGCCCTAAAGACTCAACTCACCCTCCGCGGCGTCTCCGAGGGGCTGGTCGTCACCCGCCCGGCGGGGGCGACGCTTGAAGAGGACTTGATCCCGGAGTTATCCCGGCTTGAGCAGACGATGGTGGTCTTCCTCGGGACCGAGCGGATGGAGGAGGTCCTCGCCCGGGTGGAGTGCCCGCCGGAGACCCCGGCGGCTGTTGTCTACCACGCATCCTGGCCCGACCAGAAGGTCATCCGGGGGACGGTGGCTGATATCGCTGCAAAGGCCCGGGAGGCCGGGATCGAGCGGACGGCGCTGATCATCATCGGGAAGGCGGTCGTTGGGGCGGCCTCGGGCTACGGGAGGTCGGTCCTCTACTCATGACCGGGACTGTGGTGATCGCCCTCGAGCGGTTCCTCCCCAAAGCCCGCCGGCTTGCCGATGCGCTCGGCGCAGATCTTCTGCCCTACGGTCCGGAAGTCTTCCGGACGGCATTTTCTGCCTACGATCGGATCGTCGCCCTGATGTCGGCCGGAATAGCCGTCCGGGGGATCGCACCGCTCCTTTCCGACAAGTGGCGGGACCCCGCGGTGGTGGTGGTCGGCCCCGACCTCCGCTACGCCGTCCCGGTCGTCGGGGGGCACCACGGCGCAAACGATCTTGCCCGGGAACTTGCCGCTCTCGGGGTCACGCCGGTGATCACGACCGCGACCGAGGCATGCGGCCGCGAGTCTGTCGAGGGGATAGCCACTCGCACGGGGTGCGACGTCGTGAACCGCTCCTCCACCCGGGCGGTGAACGCCGCGATCCTGGACGGCGACGTCCCTCTCTATACGGTGACCGGGACCGGGATCGTCGTCGCGGGTCCGGGGGTCGCCCTCCTCGTCCGGAAGGGGGAGTACGTCGTCGGCCTTGGGTGCCGCAAGGGCGTCGGGGCGCCCGAGGTGGTGGAGGCCGCCCGGCGGGCTCTCGAGGCTGTCGGGATCACGGAGAGCGAGGTTCTTGTCTACGCGACGACGGCAAAGAAGCGTCACGAGACAGGGCTTCTTGAGGCCGTCGCGGAGCTCGGGGGAAACCTCGTCTTCTTCGACGACGAGACGCTGAATGCAGAGGCGGCCCCGTCGCCCTCGCGAGCCGATCTGATCGGGCTTTCCGGGGTTGCGGAACCCGCGGCTCTTGCAGCCTCGAAGAGGAAGGAACTGGTGCTTGCCAAGCAGACTTATGGGAGTGTTACCGTTGCAATCGCGCGATAGGAGTGGAAGACTATATATCGTCGGGACCGGTCCCGGCGACCTGCTGCAGATGACGCCCCGGGCGCTCAAAGCCCTCGGCGAGGCCGACTGCGTCATCGGCAACGGGTTCTATCTCGACCTCGTCGAGCCGATGCTCGCTGGAAAAGAGGTCATCCGGAGCGGCATGGGCCGCGAGGTCGACCGGGCGCGACGTGCCCTCGATCTTGCAAAAGACCGTGTCGTCGCGATGGTGAGCGGCGGCGATGCCGGAGTCTACGGGATGGCGAGCATCGTGCTCGAGGTGGCCGAACGGTCGGGATCGAATGTCGCAATCGAGGTCATCCCCGGGATCACGGCCGCGCTCTCGGCGGGGGCGCTTCTGGGGTCGCCGCTCTCGGGCGACTACGTCACGATGAGTCTCTCGGATCTCCTCACCCCCTGGGAGGAGATCGAGCGGAGGCTCGATCTGGCGTTTCAGATGCGGGTTCCGGTCGTCCTCTACAACCCCCGCTCCCGGGGGAGGCAGCATAACCTCGATGCGGCGATCGCGATCGCCCGCCGCTACCTCCCGGCAACTACACCGGTCGGGGTGGTCAAGAACGCCTACCGGATGGGGGAGGAACGGTTGATAACGACGCTGGGCGAGTTCGGCGATCACTTTGCCTTCGTGGACATGCACTCGATCGTCTTTATCGGCGGAGAGGAGACGAGAATCTGGAGAAGTGAGACTGATGCGAGAGGAATCATCACGCCCCGGGGATACCACCGGAAATACGTATACTGATCTTGCTGCGGTCACCCCGGAGGCCTACGCAATAGCGAGCACGAGCCGGAACCTGGCCCGGGAGATGGTGGGTGACGCCACCCTCGAGGACCGGATCCGGCAGCGGTGCTCGGTTGCGGTCGGCGACTTTGCGATGGCTGATCTTATGCGCTTTTCCGGCGACCCGGTCGAGGCCGGGGTCGCTGCACTCAAGATGCGTGCGCCGATCATCACCGATATCAGGATGGTGCAGACCGGCATCCTGAAACGCGGGCATTCAAGCGAGGTCCTCTGCGCCCTCGATTACGGCGAGGATATCGCCCAACAACGTGGGATTACCAGGACGTCCGCGGGATTCTTTGCCCTGCGCGATCGACTTGAGGGCTCGGTCGTGGTCATCGGGAACGCTCCGTCTGCGCTCCTCGGCGTCTGCGATATGGTCCGGGAGGGGCTCCGACCGGCGCTCATCATCGGGACCCCGGTGGGATTTGTGAACGCGGCGGAGTCTAAGGAAGTGCTCCGCGAGTTCGATCTGCCGTCGATCTCGAACGTCGGGACCCGCGGAGGGACGCCGGTTGCGGTAGCGGCGATGAATGAGATCATCACGATCTTTGCCGAGCGTGCTGGCCATGCGGGACCCGGTTACTGATTTCGAGTACCCCGAGGCCTGGGTCGCGGCCTGCCGCTCGCCCGACCTCCTCCCTGACGTGGAGAGGGGGCTTGCGGTCCTGACGGCGTCCGGATCGGTCCTCCGCCGGGGGTTTACGACCGGGACGACCGCGGCCGCTGCCTGCAAGGCGGCGGTCCTCTCGCTTGCCCTCGATACCGTAAACGAGGTCGAGGTCACCCTTCCCTGCGGTATCACGGTCAGCCTCCCGGTGGACGCCTATCGCGGAGAGGCGTCGTGCCGGAAGGACTCCGGGGACTACCCCTCGGACGTGACCGCGGGGCTTGAGTTTACCGCGACCGCGGTCTCCTCTCTCTCGGATGGCGTCCAGTTCGTTCCGGGCGCGGGGATCGGGAGTTTCGCCCGCAACACCCACCGTCACCGGCTGGGGACACCGGCAATCAGCGATCCGGCGCTCGACTGCATCAAGCGCTCGATCGGTGAGGCGGTTGAGCAGGCGGGTCTTTCTGGGGTAACGGTCATCCTCACGGTCCCCCGGGGGGCCGAGGTGGCGCAAAAGACCTTAAACCCGAGGATAGGGGTGCAGGGCGGGATATCGATCCTCGGGACGACCGGGCTCGTCGAGCCGTGGGACGACCACATGACGGAGGGGGTGCTCGACCGGATTGCCCGCACGAATGCGGTCGTGCTGACGACCGGGAGGCTCGGGCTGCGCTACTCCCGACTCCTCTTCCCCGACCGGGAGGCGATTCTCGTCGGGAGCAAACTCGAGGAGGCGCTCCGGGTGGCCGACGGTGATACGGTGATCTGCGGGCTCCCCGGCCTTATCATGAAGTTCATGAACCCGAATGTTCTCGAGGGCACCGGGTGCGCGACGGTGGAGGAACTCTCGACGACCTCGCTCTGGGATGAGGTGGCCCGCCGGGAGTTAGCGGCTTTCCGGGACCGCTACCCCCGCGTCCGGGTCGTGATCGTCGACCGCAGCGGCCGGATCATCGGGGAATCGCCGTGAAGATCGTCGGCGTGGGCTGCGGGCCGGGGATGCTGACCGCGGAGGCGGCGAGGATCATCGCTGGCGCTTCGCTCATCTACGGCTCGGCCCGGGCGATCGAACTTGCGCGGGATGCCATCCCGCCGGAGTGCGAGGTGCACGAGATCACGGATTACCGAAGCCTTCGCTCCCTCCCAGACCACGCGGTCGTCCTCTCGACGGGAGACCCGATGCTTGCGGGGCTCGGCTACCTCCCCGGCGAGGTCGTCCCGGGGATCTCCTCGCTCCAGGTTGCCTTCGCCCGGCTCAAACTTCCGCTCACAAGGGCGGCGATCGTCTCGGCCCACGGGAAGGACCACATCCGTGCGGTTGCCGACGCTAAAAAAGAGGTCCTTGCGGGCCGGGTGGTCTTTCTCATCGCCGACCCGGCCTTCAAGGTAGGGGCACTCGCGGCCGCCCTACCGCCCCGGATCCGGATTGCCGTCTGCGAGGACCTCGGCTACCCGGCGGAGCGGATCGCCGTCGGGACGGCCGCGGAGCCCCCAACACCCCGGGGCGACCTTTTCGTGGTGGTGGCGGGAGATTTTTAAGAGACGGACGATTGGGGCTCCACCCTCACGCATCGATCTATCTCCCCCTTCCGGAACTCGTAGCCTGACCGGAGGAGGTCGAGGAAGATTGTCTGGTACGCCCCTCGTTCGCAGAGCTCGAGATGGTAGCGGTGAACCGTCGATTTTGTACCATACCGCGCCGGCACATCGCTCCAGGCGCACCCGGTGGTGAGGACGTACAGGATGCCGTTGAAGAGGCATCTAGGGTCCCGGCGCGGCCGGCCGATATGAGGTTTCTGAGGCAGGAGGTGTCTCTGGATAATCTCCCAGAGTTCGTCGTCGATCTCCCGAAACGCCATAGGCCTTGCATGTCCTCGGAGGCCTTATAGTTTTGGGATGGGTAGTGTTCGGGGCCCGGCGATAAATGTTCTCAGCGATCGCGCGGATCGTAGTTCATAACGATGATCTCATGGATCTTGCCCCGCCCCGCCCCGTCGCAGTTGATCATCCGTCTCGCCGGGACCCGGTCTATATAATAGTCCTTATAGAGATCATCGAAGAATCCGTCATTTGGGTCGATGTTTTTCGGGTCCGAGTTGCTCAGCATGAGTTTCGCGCCCTTCGCATCGCATTCTGCATAAAACGCCGCAAGACGCTTCTGCTCAGCGTCGTTAAACCCCCCTTTCGAGTACTGCGTGAACGAGGATGTCCGGTTCAGGGGCCGATACGGGGGGTCGAAGTAGACGAAGGTCTCTTCGGATATGTAGGGTCTAGACTGCGTGAAATCGCCGAGATGGATGGTGGTATTCTCAAGCGCGAGGGAGTCGGCCCGGAGCAGATCTTCGTGCAGGATCGTCGGGTTTTTGTATCTGCCGAACGGGACGTTGAACTCGCCCCGCGAGTTTACCCGGTATAGGCCGTTGAAGCATGTTTTGTTGAGAAAGATAAACTGTGCAGCCCGCTCCACCCACCCCTCGCCGTACTGCGCGAAGTTGATGCTCCTCTTTCTGCGATTGAACGTATCCCGTATGGCGTAGTAGTACTCTTTGCGCCTGGCATCGTCCCGGGAGAGGAACGCGTCGCTAAGATCGCTTAAGCACTCGATGAGTCCTTCGACGTCGCGTTTTACGACGTTGTAGACGAGGACGAGCTCCTCGTTGATATCGAATATATGGCACTCTCTGAACCCAAAGATGCTGTTAAAATTGAAGTATACCGCCCCGCCACCCATGAACGGCTCGACAAAGACCGGGAGGGCTCCGGCTGTGAGGTCTTTAGGCACTCTTTTCGTGAACGCATCGAGCAACTGCGCCTTTCCGCCTGCCCACTTGAGAAACGGTCGTGCGAGGGGTGTATTTCTTGTCATCTTAATCCGGGTGAGTTCTTCAGGTATCGAGAAAGGTTTGCACTGAGACTGTTTAGTATTGCCTTTTCTCATCCGGGTCTGGAGCCTTGCGCTTTCTGCCGGGGAGGCAGGATCCCCTCCCGCTTTAGCATCTTCTCGATGGACCAGCGGCCCCGGCCGAATTCTCTTCCGAGTCTCTCGATGGCTGCCTTCTTTGTGCTCCCGGACTCGATCAGTATCGCGAACCTGGAGACCAGGGCTCTCCGGTCGCTGTCGGTCCAGGGCCTGCCCTGGTTCTTTGGTCTCTCTGTCAGTGGCGTCCTTAACGATTGCAGCAGGCATCCGGGCTTGATACCCCTCAACTCTCTCACCCGGAGATCGAATATCGGTCCGGATATCTCAAACCCGGTCGCCCGGCGGTTGAGCCCGATGGCCGCTCTTGCAGTCGAGAACCCGCCAAGAAACATGTCGCAGACGAGGTCGCCCTCGTTGCTGCTGTACTGGAGCATCTTGATGAGCAACTCCGCCGGCAGCTCGTTCTTGTTCTTTGTCTGCCCGGGTTTGTATTCCCGGTTGATGCACCAGACGTCCTCGCGGTCCCGGTAGTTGGGCGACCGGCCGTCCGCCGTCCTCTCCCAGGCCCCGTACCGGGACTCGAGGTTGAACGTCCTCTCGCCGCCGGGTTTCTCGTAGTAGAGGATGTGGTAGTGGGAAGAGACGTACTTCCTGCTCGTATAGACGCCGAAGTTGTAGCGCCATATGATGTGGTTGACCTCGCGAAGGTGCGTCTTGCGCAGGGCATGGAGGATGTGGTAGAGGTTGGTGTAGCCCGAGACGATGTAGATCGACCCGCCTGGCCTCAGTATCCGCTCGGCCTCCCGGATCCATGCGAGGCTGAACTCTCCGTAGCGGTGAGCGGGAACCTCGATGTACCCGTCGAGGACGAACCTCTCGTCCCGGTTGTAGTGCTGGTGCAGCCGGTCGCCGTTGATGCCGTAGGGGGGGTCCGTGATGATCAGGTCGATTGCGTCGTCGGGGATATGCTCTTTCGCCCCGGCGATGCAGTCACCGTTGTAGAAGATGTTGCCGTTGACCTCCTCATACCTCATGTAACTCTCCACCCCGGCTTACACGTAGATCACGTGGGCTGCACGAGAATATCTCTTCACCGCTCCGAGGTGCCTGTGATCATTCCCGGCGGAATTTTGGGATGGTACAGGCGATCCACCCGCTTACCCGCGCAGTTATATACGATCGGTCCGAATTTCAACGGACAGCAGGAGAAAAACAACTCTTAGATCTTTACATGACGGTAGGTTTCAATGAAACACAGGCTTCATCCTCCAGCGAAGTGAGGGGGGGCAGGCGAAAGACCCCTCCCATGGGAGAGCGGCCGCAGCATGAACGTATAGCGGAACTCCAGGCCGAGATCGAGATGCTCCGGCGAGAGAACGCTGCACTTCTCTCCCTGAAGGATGCCCTGCAGGGGAGCGAGGAACGTTACCGGCGACTCTTTGAGGACGATCTCACCGGCGACTTTCTTGCCTCCGTCGATGGCCGGATCCTCGCATGCAACCCGGCGTTTCTCCGGATATTCGGGTTTGCCTCAATCGAGGATGCGCTGCAGACGAATATCAGGGATCTCTACGCCGACCCTGAGGACCGGGACCGGCTCCTCGAACGCCTCGAAAGAGAGGGAAAGGTGGAGAACGAGGGCATGGCCCGGAGGCGCCGGGACGGCAGTTACATTCACGTCGTCGAGAACCTGGTCGGGCGTTTTGATGCAGACGGCGAACTTGTTGAGATCCAGGGTTATACTTACGACGATTCGGAGCGGAAACGAGCGGAAGATGCCCTGCAGGAGAATATGAGGTGGTACCAGCAGATTCTCGATAACCCATTCGTCGGGTACGTCCATTGTGAGATAGTCACCGATACCGCCGGCAATCCCGTTGATATCGTCTACCTGGAAGTCAACAGGGCATTCGAATTCTTTACCGGGATTGGGCGTGATGCGGCCCTGCACCGGCGGGTGACCGAGTTCTTTACTCCCGAAGAGGTCACCGATCTCATCACGATCTACGGGAGGGTGGCGCTGACGGGTGAATCTGCGACGTTTGAGTACCCGCTCCCGTCCCTCTCGCGGTGGTTTGAGGTCACCGCGTTCTCGTTCGAACGGGGGCGGGTTACAGCATTCTTCACCGACATCACGAAGCGTAAGCGGGCGGAGGCGGCCCACCGGGAGAGCGAAGAGCGGTTTCGTGCGGTGCTCGAGAGTTCGCTCGATGTAGTCTATCGGCTCAACCTGCAGACCGATCGCTACGATTATGTGAGCCCGGTTGTTGGGGAGATCCTCGGTGTTACCCCGGGGGAGATGACCACGATGGACCATGACGCGTTCATGGACCGCGTCCATCCTGAAGATCGTCCGGTGGTTGAAGAGGAGTTTTATAAGTCCATTCTCAGGACGAAAGGGTTCCTTGTGTACCGGTTCCGGGCAAAAGACGGCCAGTATCGCTGGCTTGAGGATCACTTCACGGTCATCGACGATGTGAACGGCTGGCCGCACTTCCGGAGCGGGATCTTTCGTGATATCACCGAGCGAAAGCAGACGGAGGAGGCCCTCCAGCGTCACGCGGCTGAACTTACACGGATCCACCGGGATCTTGAGTCCGCCCACCGGGAGGCGAACCTCTACCTCGATATCCTGACTCACGACATCAGGAACACCGAGAACGTCTCAAACCTCTACACCGAACTCCTCCTCGATTCCGTGGAGGGGGAGGCGGTCGGGTATCTGGTGAACCTGAAGCGGAGCATAACAAAGAGCATCGAGATCCTCGGGATGGTCTCGAAGATCCGGCGGATCCATGCAGGCCCGCCTCTCCTTCGCCCGACCGATCTCGATGCGGTCATCAGGGCCGAGATCGCCCACTTCCCGGAGGTCCCCATTCATTACGAGGGGACCACGGCTACGGTCCTCGCCGACGATCTCCTCTCCGAGATCTTCACGAACCTGATCGGCAATGCCGTCAAGCACGGCGGTCCGGGCGTTGCGATATCCATCCGGGTCGAGGCGGATGAGGTGGGGTTCTTCCGGGTGACGGTCGCGGACACCGGGCGGGGGGTCCCGGATAGCCAGAAAGACGTGATCTTCCACCGCTATGAGAGGAAGCAGCGTGGTGTGGGCGAGGGGCTCGGGCTCTACCTTGTCCAGATCCTCGTCGATCGCTACGGCGGCAGGATCTGGGTCGAGGACCGGGTGCCGGGCCGCTCGGAACAGGGGGCGGCGTTCTCCTTCCTGCTCCGGGAGGCGGAAGGAGTGCCGGTGCGGCCGTGAGATTACAGGAAGATGAGACCTGCTCTCACGCGGCCACCCGTCCTTTCTTCTTATTCAACCGCCCGGATCACCGCCACCCTCCACTCCGTCCCGTGGAGCCCGGTGGTCGTCCAGGTGATCTCCTTCTGCACCGTCTCTCCTCCGTCGGCGGCAAACTTGTATGTCGCGGTGCCGTAGCGCTCGCTGACGACCCGCTGGGCCGTATCGAGCAAGTCCGGGTGATCGGTGTAGAGCGGGTCTTCAAACATCATCCGCCCGATCTGGGCCGGGTCGGTGTCGTAGATCACCCGTCCGTCCGTCTGGAGGACCATCACCTGGTAGGGGGTGCCGTCCGCCGCCGGGCCGGCGATCTCTCCGATCAGGACTTCCGGCCGGAAGACGATGGAGGTAAAACCGACGAACCGATCCTGACCGGTAACGATCGGCGTGGAGATAACCACCGCCGGGATGCCCTCCGCGACCGTGATCACCTCGCTCATGATCGGCCGTTTCGACGCGAGGATATGCCGGACGTTGGGTTGATCCCTGAGGTCCGAACCTTCGACGCCGTGGAACTCTGCCGGCTCGGCAGCGAGGAGCGTGCCTTCCATGTCGGAGGCCGTGCAGTCGACGATCGACGGGTCGGCGCTGCTCAGGTTTATGAGGACCCCGCGGGCGGCAGTGTCGTTGAGATCCGTCTTCCCGAGATCGAACGCCGCATGCGCCAGGCGGCTGTCCAGGGCCTCGAGTGCCGTGGTGATATCGGACTGCAGGCGGATGAGGAGCACCGTCGCATCCTGCTCAGTCGCGGAGACGGGCGCCGTTGTCGGCTGGCTCAGCGCTGAAAAGCCGGCGACGACGGCAACGAGGACTGCTGCGACCGCAATGATCCATGGGTATGATTGAGAATCCATCTGCTCACTTAATAAAAGAGATCGAGAGATCTTCATTTAAAGTATCCGAAATCTGTCAATTTATCTTGCGGGGTGAAAGAGTCGAAGAATCGGCAGAAAGCAATACGGAGACTTGTTCGATGCCATGAAATGGTCGCCGACCAGAGGAACGGTTTGGAATACAGGTGTGCGAGGTGGGATCTTCGGCTCGTAGAGCGAGAGTGGATCTGTCCTGACTGTGGTAACCATCATGACCGCGACATCAACGCGGCGATCAATATCATGGAGTTTGTCCTGCAAGAACAGAATTTTGTTGGAATAGCAGGTGCGGAACGCACCGTAGAGTTTGTGGGCCTGCCTCAAGAGAGGAGGGATGAAGCAGGAAGCTCCGCTCGAGAGCGCGGGGTAGTTCACGACGTATCCCACCGGATATGAGCATAATCCCCTCCGTCGGGGAAGGCCAGCCGTCCGTCTTCACGGAGGAGAAGTGTTTTTTGCAGATACTCCAGGACAACCTCCCGTTGCCGGTCCCCAGCAGCAAACAGACGATCCGCAAACTCTTCGAGCGCCTCTATGTGGTTGGAGAATGTACGGGAATCTTTCAGCGGGTACACCGAGAGGTCTGCCATAATGCCCGCCTGATACAATGCATTCCAGATAAGATCTGCGTACGGCCGCCCGATGTACTCCTCGTTGTGCAGTGCCTTCCACAGGTCCGTGTTGATCTGTGCCCACGACGGCGTGGTTAAGAACCAGAAGATGTGCACCTGCTTGTTTGCAACCGCGTTCATCTTCAAGAGCGCATCCCGCAGATCCGGCACCGCAATTGCAAACGAGGAGATTACGTAATCGAACCTGCCGATCGAATTCACATCCACATCCTCCCAGAGCTGCGGCACAACGGCGATCCGCCCAGAGACACCCAGACGCGCCCTGTACTTCTCCATGGAGACCGTCATCGGGTGCGACGGTTCGACAACCGTCACCCGGCACCCCCGTTGTGCAAGCGGCACAGCGAGTGTTCCGGGACCCGCGCCGATATCCAGAACCGTTGAACCCGCAGGAAAATCCAGGCAGGCAAGCTGGTCGGAGACGCGGTCGATCGTTCCCTTGATCAGATCCTCTGCCATCCGGTCGACATTCTTCTGGATCGAGAAGAGTTCCGCGCAGGACCTGTAACCCGTAATCCGCCTCTGCAATTCGCATCGCTCATTCCATCCCTTATTTGCATCGCTCATTCTTAGTGCTCCTCCCGCTTGAGGTCCGATGCTGTCGAGGGATCCGCCGTTCCCCTCGAACGCCGGCCTCCTCACGGCAATGATCAACCCATGTTTCACATCGTAACACAATAAAGTAACACCAAGTGAGATGAGAAAAGGATTCGGTAGAAATAAATAGGCACATGTACAATCCGGAATAGGAATATCATGACGCTTTCCGGATCCAGCAGAAGACTCCGTTATTTCACCATCGGTTTGCTGATTCTCATCTCCTGCGCCTTTGCCGCAGGATGTATTGGTACTTCGGCCGGGGGGGAGACCGGATCAAAGACCATCAAAGTGGCGACCCTCAACGTCATCAAGGCACCGTCATACCTCGGGGACTATAATTTCGGCCTGATGAACGCCATCGCTAATCCGGCACTTCTGCAGATGGACAACAACAGCAATATCATCGGCAACGTCGCGAGAGAATGGTACGCAAACGACGATTGTACCGAATGGACGTTTGTCATCGACGATAGATATCACTGGAGTGACGGAACCCCGCTGACAGCCGAAGATGTCGCTTTCACCCTCAACTACCACGGCGAGAAGATTGCCTCATCCGCCTGGATCGCAGATACCCTCATCGATACCAGAGTTGACGGCAACACCGTCACGTTCACCTTCAACAAGCCCTATGCCCGACTTGATCTGGAACTTCTCTCCTACTTTATCATTCCAAAACATGTCTGGGAGACGATCGACAAGCCTGAAGAGTACGCCAGCACCGGCCCCTACGTCGGTTCTGGTCCATACTACATCGAAAATATCGACATCAACGCTGCGGTCCTGAAGTTTGCCAGAAACCCGTACTGGAAGGGAGATGAGCCCTACTACGATACCGTTGAAGTCCACTGGTTCGCCAATGCCGATGCCGCAAGTCTTGCACTCGAAAACGGCGAAATGGACACTTACTGGACGTACGCGGCTTCGTACCCTTACGCATCCGTTGCATCCCTGGAGAAGAACGATAGGTTCGGTATCCTTGAAACTCCGTCCATCGGTCTCTGCTTCGTCGGGTTCAACCTCAAAGAAGGAGCAGGCGCTGATCTGAACTTCAGAAATGCCGTCAGTTCAGCAATCGACTACGACGAACTCGTGACCATCTGCACGCTCGGTTACGGTGCTGTCCCAACCCGCGGATTCGTGCCGGAGGGGATGTCGTATTACAAAGAGATGCCCGCATTAACCTACGACCCCGAGTCCGCCAGAATGCAACTGGAAAAAGCCGGATATCTCGATGTGGACGGCGATGGATACCGGGAGAATCCCGACGGTTCCGACCTGAAACTCAGACTCGTCATCCAATCCGCTTACGACCGCGAGGGCGAACTCGTGGCTGAATACCTCAGGGACGTCGGCATCGACGTGGATCTCAAAAACGTCGAGGCAACCACCTGGTATGACATCAAAGACAACTACCAGTACGACATCACCATCACCCGCACGACCCCATGGGGTATGCTGATGCACGCAAACTGGGGAACCGGCTACTTTGATAGTAGAAGAACCGGCCAGGGTGTCCTGCACAACCTCGACGACCCGGACTTCCTCAACCTCTGCGACAAGATCCTTGCGACGACCGAGGCTGCAGACCTCGAGCGCTATGCAGAAGAGTTACAGCAGTACTACTCCGACAACCTGCCCGGCATTGCGATCTACTGGAAGAAGGACGTAACCCCGATCAACAGAGAGATCACCGGCTGGTACTCATCGCAGTTTAAGGGGATCTTCAACGAGATCAACTTCCTGAGCATTCACCCGGCAACTTAACACTCAATTTTTCCGGTACGGACATGACCCTCCAGAGAAAAATTATCCGCTACGCCGCGTCACTGCTGGTTATCCTCCTCATAGTCTTCGCGCTCCCTCGTATCATGCCCGGAAATCCGGTGATGTTTCTCATCGGTGAGGATGTGATCGTGACCCCGGAAGTCCTGGCCGATCTCAACGCCCGGCTCGGTCTCGACAGACCGGTTCCCGAGCAGTTCTATCTCTTCCTGCAGGGACTCTGTGCCGGCGACCTCGGCTACTCCTACCATCTCCACAGCCCGGTTGTCTCCCTGATCGGAGACCGCGTCGCCTGGACATTGCTTCTGGTCGGCACCTCGCTCCTCATCGGTTATGCGGCAGGGATCATACTCGGGACGTGGGCCGGGTGGATGAGCGACCATAAACCCGCAAAAGCCCTGACGGGGGCAAGCATCTGTATCTCCTGCATCCCCCCGTATCTGCTCGGTCTGACTCTCTTCTCGATATTTGTCTATCACCTCAACTGGTTTCCGTACAAAGGCCTCTACACAACGCCTGATATCTGGAGCGTGATGCATCACCTGGCGCTGCCGGTCGCAACACTCGCCCTGTTTGTCTTCGCCCGCAACCTCCTGATCATGCGAGGCTCGGTTCTGGCTGAAAAAAACCAATTATATCCGCAGTTCGCCCGATCACTCGGCGTTCCCGGCCGGAAGATACTTTACGGTCACGTGATGCGAAACGCCATCCTGCCGATCCTGACGCAGTTTGCAATTGATTTCGGGTTTCTCTTCTCCGGCGCATTATTCATCGAGATCATCTTCTCGTTAAACGGGCTTGGAACGCTGATGTACGATGCCATCCTCACCCGCGACTACCCGGTCCTCTCCGGTCTGTTCCTGGTGATTGCGGTGATGGTAATCCTTGCAAACGTGATCGCCGACATTCTCTACGGGGTGATCGATCCGCGGGTCACAAGAGAGGGAGTATGAAGCACCGCTACTTCCTTCCGTTTGCGCTCATTGCAATCTTTGCAGCAATGGCAACCTTTCCTGACCTGATTGCACCGTTTACACCGACAGAACGGTTTTCAGCATATCAGGCGCCGGACGCGGCGCATCTCTTCGGGACGGACGACATGGGTCGAGACATCTTCTCATTGGTTGTCTATGCGGCACGGTTGTCGCTGCTCATCGGGTTTGCCTCCGGTGCCGTGGCGATCGTGATCGGGGCGGCGATCGGGCTTGCCGCCGGGTGGCGGACCGGCATCCTCGACGATCTTCTGATGGGGACGACGGATATCGTGCTGATCCTCCCCAAGATCCCGCTGGTGATCATTCTTGCGGCGTATCTGACGCCGGGACCGTGGCTGCTGATCCTGGTGCTCGGCCTGCTGTCGTGGGAGTCGGTCGCCCGGGTGGTGCGGTCGAAGGTAATGCAGGTACGGTCGGCGGATTTCATACTGGCGGCACGTTGCCTTGGGTTCTCGGAGGCCAGCATCATTCTGCGCGAGATCCTGCCGGTGGTATTTCCGGTTGTCGTACCGAAGTTCGTCCTGGTGACGGCGTCGGCGATGATATCAGAGGCGTCGCTCTCGTTCCTCGGTCTGTCCGATCCGACGATGCTCTCATGGGGTGTGATGATCTCGGATGCATTCAATCACGGCGGGTTCATCCGGGAGATGTGGTACTGGTGGATGCCGCCGGCGATCTGCATCATCCTGGGTGTTCTGGCGATCACGAGCCTTGCGTTTCTGCACGAACGCGGGAACCGGGAGGTGATGCAGTTATGAAGGACGAGCCGCTGCTCGAAATCGAGCGCCTCTCGGTCTCGTTTCCTGGTGCAGACGGCGGCCGCATCCGGGCGGTGCGGGATGTCTCGTTTGCGGTTTCCGCAGGCGAGACGGTTGCCATCGTCGGGGAGTCCGGGTGCGGAAAGTCGGTTATCGCACAGGCGGTGATGCGGCTTCTTCCACCGGGCACGGAAGTCTCCGGCTCGGTGGTCTTCGGCGGGCAAGACATTCTGGCCGCTTCCGAAAAGGAGATGGAAAAGATTCGCGGAACACGCATGGCGATGGTATTCCAGAACCCCGAACGGGCACTGAACCCGGTGCTCCGGATCGGGCGGCAGCTGACCGAGCCGATGGTTCTGCATGGACTATGCCGTCGAGAGGAGGCAGAGGAGAAGGCCCTTGAGGCCCTTACCGCGCTCGGTCTGGATGCGGCGACGATGCGGGCGTATCCGTGGATGTGTTCGGGCGGAATGTGCCAGCGGGTGCTGTTTGCGGCGGTGTCTCTTCTGCAGGCGGAACTGGTGATCGCGGACGAGCCTACGAAAGGGCTTGATGCGGACCGGATCCGCGATCTCGAGGAGATGCTTGCCGGGATCACGGCGGACGGCCGGACGGGCCTGGTGCTGATCACGCACGATATCGGGCTTACGGCGCGACTTGCTGATCGGGTTCTGGTGATGTACTGCGGGATGATCGTTGAGGCGGGATGGGCGACGGACGTTCTCACGGCTCCGGCGCACCCCTATACGCGGGGGCTCCTGGGTAGTCTGCCGGAGAACGGGTTCCGCCCGATTCCCGGGATCTCGCCGGCGCTCTTGGATCTCCCGTCCGGCTGCGCGTTTCATCCCCGGTGCGGCGGTGCGGACGAGGAGTGCAGGCGCTCTGTTCCTCCGATGCGGGAGAACGGCGGCCGGCAGGTGCGGTGTTTCCGATGCTGATCCTGCGTGCTGAAAAGATTTCAAAATCATACGGGGATCAGGCGGTATTTGAGGATTTTTCGTTTGAACTTGCGGTGGGGGAGACGGTGGGGCTGGTCGGGCCGTCGGGGTGCGGGAAGAGCACCTGCGCCCGGATCCTCGCGGGACTTGAGAGGCCGCAGTCCGGGACGGTGGAGTTCCGCGGGAAGGATATTACAGGGATGAGCCGCCCGGAGTATGGAAAGTTCCGGCGGTCGGTGCAGATGATCTTTCAGGATCCGGCAGGGTCGTTTAATCCGGTCAGGACCATCGGGCAGTCGATGTCGGCAGTTCTGACGCTTACGGGCGTTTCAAGAGCGGATCATGCGACAGTCCTTGCCGGGGCATTGCAGCAGGCGGGCCTGCAGCAGGAGATCCTGTCGCGGTATCCCGATCAGATCTCCGGCGGGCAGGCGCAGAGGGCGGCGATTGTGCGGGGGCTGCTTGTCTCGCCGTCAGTGATGATCCTGGACGAACCGACGAGTGCGCTGGATGTCTCGGTGCAGGCGCAGATTCTGCATCTGTTAAAAGAGGTTCAGCGGGAGCGGGAGATTTCGTATGTCTTCATCTCGCACGACGCGGCGGTCGTATCGTTCATGGCGGATCGGGTTGTGCGGTTGTGAGGGGGCGCCCCTGCTCATCCGACCCCGCCCCATCGGGAGGCCAGGGCAAAAAATTACTGCCGGAGTCCTTCCGCATACCCGGAGAACGCGCTCATATCCATCAACGTAAACGCACCCTCCGCCAGCACCCCCACGCGGTCGCACATCGCCTGCATCACCTCGGGATCGTGCGATATGAAGACAACTGCCGTGTCGTTCTTCCGCTGGAGGTCTTTCATCAGCGAGAGCACCTGCGCCTGCACCGACATGTCCAGCATCGACGTCGGTTCGTCGGCAACAATCAGCTTCGGGGAGAGCGAGTAGATCTTCACCATCATCGCCCGCTGGATCTCGCCGCCGGAGAGCTGGTTAGGGTAACTGTAGAACTGATCGGGCCGGAGACCGACAGCCGCAATCAGCGGCTGGAGTTCCTCAAAGACCTCTTCCCGCTCCTGCCCACGGTGGTAGACAAGCGGCTCGGTCACACTCTCGATCAGACGCATCCGGGGGTTCAGCGAGACCTCCGGGTGCTGGAAGATCATCTGCATCCGGGGCCGGATCGCCTCCAGACGCCGGCCCCGGATCTTTGAGATCTCGATTTCCTCGAAGAAAACCTTCCCTCCCGAAGGCCGTTCGAGCAGCAGGAGACAGCGGCCGAGCGTGGACTTGCCCGACCCACTCATCCCAAAGAGGCCGATCGTCTCCCCGGAATCCAGCGTGAAACTCACGTCCCGGAAAATATCCCCGTGGCCGTAGGTCTTGTGGAGATGCTCTACACGGAGAAGCGGCGGCACCGCACCCACCTCCCTGAGCCATCCAGCATTGCAGGATGGCTGTCTTCTCCTTCGGTGCAGGGGTGGGGACAGCGGTCACGGAAATAGCATCCCTTCGGCAGCCGGGAGAGTCCCGGACAGGTGCCCGGCATCGGCTTCATGCCGTTCTTCGGCAGAGCTGCAATCAGCCCCTTCGTATACGGATGCCCGGGATCTTCGAACACCTCTGCCGCCGGACCGAACTCCACAAGTTCCCCGGAGTACAGGACACCGACCGTATCGCCGATCAGCCGGGCAAGTTCCAGATCGTGCGTGATCATCAGGATTGAGTCGTGTCGTTTCTCTTTCAGCGTACGAAACATCGCGATCGAAGCGTTTCGTGCCGCGTAATCCAGACCCTTCGTCGGTTCGTCCGCCACCAGAAGCCGCGGCTCCGATGCAAGCGCGATGCCGGTCGTCAACCGCTGGCGCATGCCGCCCGAGAGCTCGTGCGGATAGGACGCCGCCGTCAGTTCCGGGTCCGGGAAGTTCAGGTACGAGAGAATCCGGCCGGTCTCCCCGCTCAGTCTTTCCCGAGGGACTTCGCGGCACTCCAGAACCTCGGCGATCTGCCGGCCGCACCGCATAAGCGGGTCCAGCGACCCGCTCGGGTTCTGCGGGATGAGTGCGATCTCACGGCCCCGGAGATGTGCATACGCCGCCTCGCTCATCGAGAGGATCTCTTGCCCTCCGTAGCGGATGCTGCCCGAAACGATCGCCGTCCTGGGCAGCAGGTGCAGGATCGCCTGGCCGATGACCGATTTCCCGGACCCGGTCTCCCCCACGAGGACGCAGACCTCCCCCGTGTCGACAGAGAAACTGACATTCTGCGAAGCCCGGATCATTCCCCGGCGGGTCGGAAACGTCACGTTCAACCCGGCCACCTCGAGGATCTTCATAGCGATCCTTCCCCGTCGGACTTCGGGTCCGTGATATCCCGCAGTCCCTCCCCTGCGAGGTTGAAGAGCAGCGTTACGATCGTGATCGCAATGCCCGGTACGATCACGTTCAGAGGCGCAGTCCGCATGGAGTCCAGACCTGCATTGATCATCGAGCCCCATTCGGGGATCGACGGCGGAATGCCGAGCCCAAGAAACGACAGCGTCGAGATCGTCAGGATCGTATGTCCGAGGTCCATCGTCGCCAGGACAACCACCGGCATAATGCAGTTCGGCATGATGTGTTTCGTCAAGATCCACCAGCCCGGAAGCCCCGACGCCCGTGCGGACAGAACATACTCCTGGTTCTTCTCAGAAAGAACCTGCCCCCGCATCAGCCGGGCAAACGAAGCCCACTGCGCTACCGCAAGCATCAGGATCATGTTCACGATGCCCGAACCGAGGAGAGTGATCAGGGCGAGAGCAAGAATGATCGACGGAAACGCAAGAAACACATCGATCACCCGGGCGACGACGTTGTCGACCCAACCCCCTCTGTACCCCGAGTAGCCGCCGATGGCGGTCCCGATGACGAATGTCGCGGCGATCGTCGTCAGGGCGATGGTCATCGAGGTCTGCAGGCCGCAGATCACCCGGCTGAAGAGGTCGCGGCCCAGATAATCCGTTCCAAGGATATGGGCGGCGGACGGACCCTGATTTTTCCCGTAGAGGTCGGTGGCGTTCGGGTCCTGCGGCGCAAGCATCGGCGCAAATGCGCTCGCGAGGATTACCGTCGCGAGCAGTGCGAGCACCACCTGCAGACCGGGTCGCTGCATCAGCCGGGAATACCAGTCCGATTCAAGGACGGATGCCCGCCATCTCCGGAGTTTTCTCGCGCTGCCCACTTCACTCATAGGTAATCCTCGGATCGAGTGCGCGATAGAGCAGGTCGATTGCAAAGTTCACCAGCAGAAAGAGAAGCACGATCACCATGATCGTGCTCTCGATCAGCACAAGATCGCGGGCGGAGATGGCCTTCATCAGCAGGCTCCCGATGCCGGGCCAGGCAAAGATCGTCTCGATCACCACCGAACCGGCGAGCAGAGCGCCAAACGACATGCCGACGACCGTCAGCACCGGCAGCAGGGCGTTTTTACAGGCGTGGGAGAGAAGCACCGCCCGAGCCGGGAGACCTTTTGCTTTTGCAAACACCACAAACGGTTTCTCCATCGTATCGAGCATGCTGGTCCGCATGATCCGGGCGATGGAGGCCATGGTATGCAGGCCCAGAGCGATCGCGGGCAGGACGATGAACTGCGGGCCGCCGTATCCGGCGACGGGTGTCAGGCGAAGCCAGATGGAGAAGACCAGCATCAGCATGACGGCAACCCAGAACCCGGGCATCGAGACGAAGAAGATCGTGACGATGCGGATGAAGTGATCCCGGAGCTTGTTCTGGTGAAGAGCCGAATAGATGCCAAGGAAGAGTCCAGAGATCACGGCAAATGTCATGGATACGGTCGTCAGCAGAAGTGTCGGCGGCAGATACAACATCAGCAATTTATCCACCGGTTTATTGAACAGGATCGAGTAGCCCAGGTCCCCGTGAAGAACACCCCCCATCCAATCGAGATACTGTTCCAGCAGCGGCCTGTCGAGATTGTAGCGGCCGGAGACCTCGGCGATCAGTTCCGGAGGGGCGACCTCTTCCAGCCCGAGATACAGGTGCCGGGCGAGAACCTCGGCCGGCTCGCCCGGGGTGGCGTTCACTACCACAAACGTAAAGATCGACGCGATCAGCAGCGTCAGAATGAGGTATGCGGTGCGTTTGATGATGTAGTGATGCATATCTTTACGCCTGCTTCGTTCCTGAAATGAGATAATAGCACCAGTGATGGTTGATCTTCTGGTACCATTTCAGATATCGCCGCTGATGCTCGCGGATATGCATCAGGTCTTCCAGAGAAATGTCTGTAAGACCCGCATCCGCAAAGTATCTTCGTGCCGTATCCTCCGGAACGCCCCCGAGGTTCGGCAGGGCGGCCGAGACCTCTTCATCGTATGAGGATGGTGCAGGGAGAGGATCAAAGACGTTACTAAGAACCTGACTTACGGTCCTGCGGATCTTCGTCGTTGTCTTTCCATCATCCCAGACACCGTCGATGACGATGACCCGGCCGCCCGGCCGGACCACGCGCTTCCACGACGCAAGGGCGACATCCGGATGAGGGAGAGTCCAGAGGAGGTGGCGATTGACCACCGCATCGAAACTCCCATCCGCAAACGGCGGGTTTTCCGCGTCCCCCTCCAGAAAGATCATCGAAAGCCCCCGATCGGCGTTTTTCTTTCTGCCGACCTCCATCATTCCTTCCGAAAGATCGATGCCGGTGACGCTATGACCCATCTCCGCGAGGATCAGTCCCATCGCGCCGGTCCCGCATCCGACATCCAGGATGGAGAGGTGATCCCCCTCCGGTAAAACATTCTGGAACACGTCCATCCAGAGTTTTTTCTCCTCGTCGGTCTGAACCCCGTGAGACACATGATTGTCATAGTATCCGGCTTCCGCACTCCAGGTCTGTGCAATGTGCGATTTCATCGCGTTGTCGTCCATGTTCTCTCTCCTGTAAAATCCCTAATTACTCGCTTCAACGGTCTTTTTTGCTCACAGATTCTATAAATCCGTCGTCGGTATCTTCATCTTCGCGTCTCCTACGGTTACGCGGGCAGCGGGCATTCCCGCCGCTCTGTTTGAGAACTTTCTTCCTTCATGCTTCCGCCCTTCCCGGTTCTTTGCGATCGAAAAATGGGTTCATGCCGAGATGGACATGAACGGATCGATCCGGTAGTCGTGTGCGGTCGGATCGAACTTGTAGCCGTTTACGGTATCTTTCATGACGACGGCGACGCCGTAATAGGCGACGTTGATCGTCGGCAGGTCATCGTAGACGATCGCCTCGATCCGGCGGAAGTGGTCGTAGCGTTCGTCAAGATCGCTGATATTGTGGCCCTCCATGATCATGCGGTCGACCTCCGGGTTGCTGTAGCCCGCCGTGTTGCTGGACCCGGTGGTGGTGTACCAGCCCTTCAGGACATACTCCGGGTCGGGGACCATCGCAAGGTTTGTCGCGGAGAGATAGAGGTCCCAGGTGCCGTCGGCCATGGCAACGGTCAGAGCGCTGTTTTCCATCGAGAGCGTCTCGACTTCGATGCCGACGGACTTGAGGTTTGCCGCAATGGCTTCAAGCATCGGCGGCAGTCCCGGGCGCTCGGTATAGGTCACGACCTTCACCTTGAGGTTCTTGCCGTCTTTGTCGACGTATCCGTCGCCGTCCGTGTCGGTCCACCCCGATTCTGCAAGATACTGCTTTGCAAGCGCCGGATCGTAGGTATAGGGTTTCAGGGTGGTGTTCGCCCAGGTCATCGTCGGGAGGAAGACGCCTCCGGCCGGACTCCCTACCCCGTAGAGGACGTTGTCGACGATCCCGTCGCGGTCGATTGCGTGGGATATCGCCTTGCGAACGTTTTTATCGTCCATCGGAGGGCGGTTCAGGTTGACATCGAGTTTGTAGATCCTCGGCGTATTGTACTTCTCCACGCGGATCCCGTCGATCGCGTCCAGACGATCAACCTCGCTATAGGGCGGATCGACGGTGAAATCGACCTCTCCGCTCTCGGCAAGCATTGCCCGGGTTGCCGGACTCTCGTAGCCGCGGATGATCATCCGATCAAGACCGGGCTCTCCGCCCCACCACTCGCTGTTCTTGACGACGACAACCTCCCCGGTCTGTTCGTCGAAGGACTCAAGTTTCATCGGACCCGTTCCGATCGGCGTTATAAACTTCCCGGAGGCATCGTATGAATCCGGGTGGATGATCGCCGTGTCCGGATAGTGCAGCGTTCCCGGTACAAGCGGGTTCAACGTGTTTGTGTGGATGCGGAGAGTATAGCGGTCCACCACTTCACACGATTTGTAGTCGAGCAGTGCTGCGGTGCCGGGAGAACTTTCGGCGACCCGGTCCAGAGAGAACACGACGCTCTCGGCGGTCATCTCCTCCCCGTTGTGGAACAGCACCCCTTCTCTGAGGTCGAACTCCCACGTCGTGTCGTTGATCTGCCGCCAGGCGGTGGCAAGGTTCGGCACGAGGGTGAAGTTGGCGTCCGCACCGACAAGGGTCTCGGTCACGATTGCCTTCTCCGTGATGAAGGTGCCTCCGCCGTGCCCGTCTCCGGGATTGATCGACGACACGCGCCACATCTCCCCTACGACAAGGGTCTTCCCCGGATCGGATCCAAATGATTCGGTTGATGTGCATCCGGCAGCCAGCAAGCATGCTGCCAGAATCAGAGTGAGTAACAGCCCAATGATCTTCTTCATCATTTTTCCTCGTTATCGGTCAATTCTATCCCCAGGGATACGCACGAAGGGTCATCGGATCGACCACCACACGTCGTTTTCGTGTAGATAGAATATTAGTGGATAGAGTTCCTTCAGCCTTAAATGTTACGAAATTATACTCTTGCAGCACTAGGTGGCATATAATTCCATAATTTTGTTAAAAATAGCCAAATAATTGCAGACATTTGTTATGTTATACTATGATTCGTTGAATTTTTCTTCCGAAAATCGGTATATTCTCCGGTCCGCCCCCTATAATCCGTCGCAGTGCCCCACACCACTGAAGGCCTCTTTGTAGCGTCCCGCGACGGACCCCCCATGGCGGCCGTGCAGGCAGCTACGGGACTGCGTTGCTGCCGGGAACGTCTTCTTCATGGCTCACTTGCCCGTCCCGGTGCCTCCCGGATAGGATTTGACCCGGATCGAAAAATAGGTGGCGTATCTGTTGGATTTAACTGCTCCCGCGGTTCCGATCCACAGCGTTAGAAATATCCACGAAGACCGCGGCGCTACAGGATTGGTTCGCGGCCCCGGCCGAGCCCCGGGTGACCGGGTGAAGAGTGCTTGTGCCGCGCGACCGGGTTATCTGGGCGTCCGTCCCCGGAACCGCTTCCGATACATCCACCAGCCAATGATCGCAGCCACAACGGCAACAACGATCCCGACCAGGATCCCGATCCCGAGTGTAGGATCCTCGCGGTAGATCTCCAGGAGCACGTCGGCGCCGAGGGCAAAGACGAGGCAGGAGGCAAGCGATCCCGTGCAGACGCAACCAAAGACCCGCCGTCCGCTCAGCCCGAGCAGTCGCCCGAGGATCGCCCCGTTCATCGCCCCCGTCCCCTGGAGCGGGAAGAAGACAAAGAGGATGAGCCCGATCGTAGAGAACCGCCTGAGCCATGGCTGGCGCTCGGTGTAGTTCCTGCCGAACGTCATCCCGCTCTCAATCAGCCGGCCGATGAAGGGGATCTTCAGAGCCAGATCGAAGTTCCAGACGACAAAGAGAGAGACGGCGACGTCGAGGAGGAAGATCACGGCCGTGATGAGCCACCAGGGATAACCCGCGATGATCGCGAGGGGGATGATCGTCTCCTTCCCGGCCGGGGGGACGAAGTAGGCGGCGATCAGCCCGGAGATGATCAGGAATCGTTCGTAGGGCTCAGTCAGGTAGAGCGCCGCAATGACCGCGGGAATGATGGCAAGCGGGAGGATGAACTTGATGGGAATGATGATGTAGGGGTTCGCGAAAAGAGCCTTCCAACCCTCTGGTCTGGGTGTGTGTTCCGCGGTCATGATACGGTCGCCCGGGTGGGAGATGTAGTTCAAATTTAGTGTATCGGGATAATACGTTATCGAAGTGATTCTAGGCAGGTTCTTCAAGTCTGTGGAGGACGAGGATACGTGCATGACCCCCGCCCGACAGCCCCGGTTCCCATACCAAGCGTCGAGGCCGGCACCGGGGAGAGTGCACTCTCGCACGGTCGCAAACGTAGAAGCCGCGCTTGAGAATATCCGCGAGGATGCCCGGGCCATCATACGGGAATGCCGCTCGCGGTGATGTTGCGACCAGACGAGAGTTTAACCGTCTGCACGCCGATACCGGAGAGGATGAACGAGTCGCTCCGGCAGGTCGTCCACCTCGTCTTCGGGCTCGGGATCGCGGGCTTTGTCCTCCTCTTTGACCGCGACCTCGCCCTTGCAGTCCTCATGATTGCCCTCTTTGGTGGGTCCATCCTCTCCGACGCCGTCTCCCGTGGCTACACCATCCCGGTCATCTCGCGGATCCTTGCGGGTCTTGAGCGGCGGGATGCCGTCCCGGGTAGAGGAGCTCTCTTCTTTGCTATCGGTGCCCTCTTCTGCCTTGTATTCTTCCCAAAAGGGATTGCCTTCGCCGGACTTGTTGTGCTCTCGCTCCTTGACAGCGTCACCACGCTTGTCGGCGTCCGGTTCGGCCGGACCCGGATCTACAACCACAAGTCCCTTGAGGGCACATCCGCCGGAATTGTGGTGACGGCGGTTGTGCTCTCTCTCATCGTCCCGCCGCCGATCGCTCTTTTGACCGCCGCGATCGCCGGCCTTGCGGAACTCGCAAGCCCCGTGGACGACAACCTCGTCGTCCCGGTCGTGGCCTGCCTCGTTCTTGCAGTGCTGCTCTGAGAGCGGCGGTCAGTCCCGGTGCACCGCGTGATCGCACACAGTATAGATCGCGCAAGCCGGGCAGTCCTCGCCGGTGCAGGGCTGGACCCGGATCGTGACGCTTGTCCGGGGGAACTCCCGTTTGACGTCGTCTTCCACCTCTTTTACGATACCGTACGCCTCCTCGAGGGTCGCGGTCCTCGGGACGACAAGGTGGAGGTCCACGAACCGGTTCGGTCCCGACCGGCGGGTCCGGAGCCGGTGGAACCCGATGACGTCCGTGCAGTGGCTGCTGATGATCTCCCGGATCCGGCTCTCCTCATCTGGGGGAAGACTCCGGTCGACGAGGTCCTCAAACGAGCGCCGGATAAGATCGAAGGCCGCCCGGAGGATGATGACGGCGACCGCGAGCGCAACGATAGAATCGAGGACGACAAGACCGGTCAGCCGGATCAGGACGAGCCCGGCCACGACCCCGGCGGAGGTGTAGACGTCGGTCCGCAGGTGCCAGGCATCGCTCTCGAGCGCTATCGACTCGGTCTGCTTTGCCACTCTCATCAACCGGGACGAGACGTAGAGGTTCACCCCGGCCGAGAGCAGCATGACCGCGATACCGAGCCCGAGCCCGTCGACGTCCAGCGTCTCCCCCTCGCCAAGGAGGTTTCCCGCCGCCTCGCTGATGATCAGGAGGGCGGCTGCGAGGATCAGGACCGCCTCAAGGAGCCCCGATATGCTCTCGTACTTCCCGTGCCCGAAGGTGTGGCACTCATCGGGGGGCCGGGCAGACTGCCGGACCGAGAAGTAGGCGATGATCGCGGCAATCAGGTCGATAGCGGAGTGAATTGCCTCGGATATGATACTGATCGAGCCGATGGCAAATCCGACGGCGAGTTTCGCCGTCACAAGAAATGCATTCGAAGCGACCGAGAGGCGTGCAGTCTTCTCTTTGAGCACGCCGTCCTGGCCCGGAACCTCACGCTTCTCTGATGCGGCCGCTCCCATCTACTGTAGGTGTTCGCTCCCCACCGGGATAGGGTTTGTTGTGCCGGGGGTCTCTTTAATCAACGGTCAGGATGATGAGCGAGTCCGTGCCCTCACGCCCCGGGGAGACCCCTTCGGTCAGCACCACGCGCTCGCCGGGTTCGATCAGGCCCCAGTCCCGGATCGCGTCCAGGATCGCTCCGTGCCAGTATTCCTTCTCGCTCCGGATCAGGAACGGCCTGACCCCGTAGGAGAACGCCAGAAACTTGGCTGTGCTCGGGTTCCGGGTGAACGCGAGGACCCAGGCTTCAGGCTTGAACCGGGAGATATTCCTCGGCGTGATCCCCGAGCGGGTGGGCGTCAGCACGAACCGGATATTGAGAGCGTCCAGTGCCTCGATGACGTTTAACGAGACGACATCGTTGACGGTGATCTTCTCCCGGCCTTTTCCCTGCCGGAAATAGCCGAGCAGGTTGCACCCCGGCCCGATACTCGAGCGTTTCTCCTCGGTCGAACGGGCAATCTTTGCCATCATCGCGACCGTCTCGACCGGGTACTTCCCGATGGACGTCTCTTCGGAGAGCATGACGGCATCCGTCCCATCGAGAATGGCGTTTGCGACATCGGTCACCTCCGCTCGTGTCGGCCGGATGTTGTCGGTCATCGACATCAGCATCTGGGTGGCGGTGATCACCGGCCGGCCGAGGATATTGGCCTTCTGGATGATCCGTTTCTGCACCGCAGGAACCTCCTCAATGGGGATCTGGACCCCGAGGTCGCCGCGGGCAATCATGACGCCGTCGGTCTCCCGGAGGATCCCGTCGATGTTTGCGAGCGCCTCCTGCCGTTCGATCTTTGAGATCACCTTGATGGTCTTCCCGGACCGGGCCGCATGCTCTCTGGCTCTCAGGATGTCCTCCGGCCGCTCGATGAAGGATATACTGAACGTATCGAGCCCTTCTCCAAGCCCGAAATCGATGCACTCTCGGTCGCGGTCGGTCAGGGCGCTGACTGCGAGGACTCCTCCGCCGCCCACGATGCTCATCCCCTTGCGCGAGAGGAGGGGGCCGCCGACGATCACCGTTGCCCGGACGTCCGATCCCGCGACCTCATTGACCCGGAGTTGGAGGAACCCGTCGCTGAGGTAGATGATGCTCCCTTCCGAGACCAGCTGCGGAAACTGCTCGAACTCGACCGGGATCCGTGTGGGATCGCCGGCCGCCGGGGCGGTGGTGAGGGTGACGACCTCGCCTTTGTGGAGTTCCAGCGGCTCGATCGCAAGATCGCCGATCCGGATCTTGGGTCCGGGCAGATCGATCAGGATCGTGACCGGGAGCCCGGCATCATCCGCGGCGGCCCGGATGTTGCGGATGGTCTCCCGGTGCTCGTCGAACGATCCGTGGGAGAGGTTGAGCCGGGCGACGTCCATGCCGGCCTGGATCATCCGGACGAGCACCTCCCGGGAACGGGATGCGGGCCCGATGGTACAGACGATCTTTGTCTTATGGTCGGGCAGGCTCATCCGTTTCCGTTTTGCCTGCTCCGATATCCTGTGCAGCACCTCCTCGACCATCATAAGATATCCACAGGTACCGGTATCGGATTAATCTTCGCCCGAACGTTGATGATGGTCAGGGGACAAACCAGTCTGCCCGGACCATAAGCTCACTCCGGGACAATTACCGCCCCGATTATTCCGGTATCCTCTCGCGGTCGGGTACCGGGGTCAACGTCTCTTGCACCGGTGTCACGATGAGTTTGCGTCCGCTCTCGGCGCCGTACTCCCCGATCCGGCGGTGGACATGCTCGACCATACCCCCGGTGGTGATGATGAGCGAGTTCTCGCCGATGAGCGCCTTTAGGATGCACTTGTCGATGACACCGTAGGTGTAATCGAGGATGATCCGCTCTCGGTTCGCGAACTCCTTTGCGCGTGTGCCCATTGCCCCGACGTGATCGACCTCTCCGCGCTCCAGGAGCGCCCGAACCTCGTCGCCGCCGGTCCGGTCGGCGTTGCAGAGGTAGATCGTCCCGGTCCCGTTCCGTGCCGGGACGTGGCCGTGCAGCACCCGCTCGATCCGGTCGGTGAACTCAAGCACGCTCTTAGGCGGGACGTCGCGGTCGATGATGCGCCGTAGCCCAAGCTCGTTGTAGAGGTCGAGCAGGGCTGGTGGTTTTAGGCGGGCGGTGGCAAGGAGGGCGTGGTCCGAGAAGACCTCTTCCGGCGGCCCACGGGCAAGGACCCTGCCATGCGCCATGAGGATGACCGAGTCGGCCCAGCGGTAGGCGAGCTCGACGTCGTGCGTCGATACGAGCACCGTCCGGCCGCTGGAGGCGAGTTCGTCGAGGAGCTCCATCACCTCCTCAGAGCTCGCGGGGTCGAGGGTGTTCGTCGGTTCGTCGAAGACGAGGACCGCCGGCTCCATCGCGAGGATACCGGCGATGGCGACGCGCTTCTTCTCCCCGTCGGAGATGTGGTGGGGAGGCCGCTTCTCGTAACCCTGGAGCCCGACATAGCCGAGGGCGTCCCGGACCGCCCGCCGGACGGCGTCGGGGGAAAGACCGAGGTTCACCGGCCCGAAGGCCACGTCCGCCTCAACGGTCGGGGCGATTATCTGGACGTCGGGGTTCTGGAAGACGAATCCGACCCGGCGGCGCAGTTCCCGGAGACTTTGGTTATCGTATGCAATCGGTCGGCCGCCAAAGCGGACCTCTCCCGAATCGGGTCGGATCATGCCGTTGAGCATCAGGAGGAGCGTCGATTTCCCGGCGCCGTTCGGCCCGACGAGGGCGGTCTTCGAGCCGGCGGCGATCTTGATGCTCACCCCGGCGAGGGCGGCAGGACCGTTTGGGTAGGCGTAGGTGACGTTCTTGGTCTCAAGCAGTGGTGTCGTCATATGAGTGTCAGACCTCCGGTAGAGAGCAGGATTCCGAGGGCGGCCAGGAGATAGAGGAGGGCGGCCGCAACCGCTGTGGCGGAGATGGATCGGGGTTCACCGGGGAGGGTGAGCCTGCCGTCGTAGCAGCGTGCGTCCATCGCGAGGATCAGGGCTTCGCCGCTCTCCCAGGTGCGGAGGAAGAGGGCTCCGGCAAGCATCCCAAACGACTGGATCGATTCCCGGAACCGGCCGTAACCGAGGCGCATCACCTGCGCACGATAGATCTGGCCCGCCTCTTCGATGAGGATGAAGATGAACCGGTAGGTGAGCATGGTAAGATCGACAAAGACGGCGGGCACCCGGAGTCGCTGGAGGATCTCGAGAATCTCGGCCATCGGGGTCGTGAGCGCGATGAAGAAGAGCGAGCACATCCCCCCGAAGACCCGGGCGAGGAGGAGGGCGGCGAGGTTTGCCCCCCCGGCCGTGATCGTGAGGGGAAGACCGGGGACCTCGAGGAGGACGTCTCCTCCTGGGGTGATGAAGAGGATCACGGCGATGCTCATTGCCGCAAACGAGACCGGGATGAGGAGGAGCCGGGTGTAGAACCGGACCGGAATCTTTGCCAGGACTAGGATCGCAGCGCTCATCGAGGCTGAGACGAAGAGAGGGGCGACGGGTCCTGGGGACGAGACGCAGAGGAGGATGCTCGCAATTCCGATGAAGAGTTTAAGCCCCGGGTTTATCTGCCGCAGACCGTTTGTCTGAGCATAGTCATCGAGGATATTGTGCACGGTAGTCCCGTCCCCTTACCGAGTTGACCGGTCCGTCAAAAAATCAGGCGGTTTTCCTGCTGCCATGCCAGTAGCCGAATATGTAGCCGATGATCACGGCACCGATGGCGGCCTGGAGGGCAAAGAGGAGCGACTCTATCTCACCGCTCGGGGGCACCCAGAAGGACTCCGTCCAGGGCTCGTAGCCTGAAGCCTCGATGAGGGCGGCGGCCTCGCCGTCTGCCCCGCCCCAGGCCTCCTCTCCGGAGGCCCGGATCGCGGCGTCCTGAACGAGAAAGACCGCGGCAAAGATGATGATGATTGCGGCGACCGCGATCTCCATACGATACTTCATGCGGCGGCCTCCTGGAGTTTCTTGACGGTGCT
>LFRM01369533.1_pt1 | contig 35696 bp, 28 predicted proteins | sample 618341 | NCBI WGS metagenome assembly LFRM01 (sample SAMN03654438, study PRJNA283298) | anaerobic digester metagenome | isolation source: pool of bioreactors CSTR01a, CSTR02a, and CSTR03a thermophilic anaerobic... | place: Denmark: Kgs. Lyngby | collected 2014-05-21 | reverse complement strand
GTTTCCTTTTATGGGATCTCTTTGGATTTCCTTTATAAGGACATGTTTCTCCTCATCTCCCAGCATTATAGACATCCTGGGGTTCATCCCCTGGCTTCTTAAAACCTTGTTTAATTCCAGTTCATTAAATTTAATGGGCATGCCGTCCTTGACGCCTGTCCCATATATAACCCCAGGGATAAATCCTTTATCCCTTACCTTTCGAGCAGTCTCGTCTCTCACATCAGCTCTAAGGATGGTTTCTGACATACTATTACCTCCAATTTAGATGATTAACCCAATCTAATATTTTACTACTGTCGTACTATGCAAATCATATAGGCTTTTTTTATAAAAGTCAAATTTAGGCCATAAAATGGTAAAGGTGAATTACCTATCCTATGATCCTAGCCATCTGATCCAGCTTTACCTCCATATCTGCCACCAGTTTAAACTGGGTACGGGTACGATCCAGGTTATGTCCCGGTCTGAGGATCCTAAAATATGTATCCCCGTTAAGATGATCTGTCAGGAATCTGATGCCACATTCGTAGGTCATCAGCTTTGCGGAAAATGGCATATATTCAAGCTCTGTACGTGTTAGACTGTCTCCGGCAGTTTCCAGATAGCCCCTGGTGAATTGCTCATAGAGCCCAAGATCCATCCATACCTTGGATAGATCCCTTTCATCCTCGGCAGCAGGGTTTGCTCCAAAACGTATGGAATCTCCAAAGTCATAAAGGGATAGGCCGGGCATTACAGTATCCAGATCGATAACGCATATACCTTCCCCTGTCTTATCATCGATCATTACATTGTTGAACTTGGTATCGTTGTGAGTTACCCTTAAGGGCAACTCTCCCTTTTCTAGAAGATCTACCAGTATAGGCGTATCATCTGCCCTCTTTAGTGCAAACTCAATCTCTTCTTTTACATCCTTGGCCCGGTTCATGACATCCTTCTCTACAGCATCTACAAAGGCATCGAACCGCATCTTGGTGTTATGAAAGTTAGGTATGGTTTCATGCAGATTTTCTACAGGATAATCGCTTAGCAGTCTCTGGAAGTTTCCAAAAGCCTTTCCCGCCTTATAAAAATGCTCCTTATTCTCTACCGTTTGATAGGTTCTTGCCCCATCAATAAACAGATAACCTCTCCAATAATTGCCATCTTCACTCCTATGAAGGTATCCCCCTTCGTTTGTGGGAATCAGGTTTAATGTCTCCCGCAGGGGATCACCCCCCGCCTTGATTATTTTCTCCCTCATATGCCGGGTTATCCCTATAATGTTTTCCATTACCTTTTCGGGCTCTTTGAATACATTGTGATTTATCCTCTGCAATATATATCGCTGGCTTACGCCACTGCCTTTGTCATAATAGACTATGTATGTATCGTTTATATGGCCGGAGATGTTGGGTTCGGCTTTCCGGAACACGCCCCTAAATTGAAAATTTCCGGCAATCTTTCCTATATCGTATCCCTTCTCCATTTCCATGGCTCAACCCTCCATTAACCTATTTGGGTATACCCCTTGCTTTATCATCTGCCTTACAGCCTCTTCTATAACTGGCTTATCCTCCCTGTAGGTAACACCATACCAGCGCTCACTGGAAGGCAAAACCTTCACCTTTACCTTGTTGTCTTTAAGTAGATCTCCTATTAAGTTGGGAAGAAAAAATTCCGCGGTTTCTATATTGTCCCTGTTGTCCTTCAAAAATTTAATAAATCCCGCTTCCAAATTTTCAAAAATACTGGGTACAAAACCCCACATATTCATAGAGACGATACTTTCCTGGCTAATTGTTATCCAGTCCCCATTACCGTCCTCATACTTTACTGAATCAGGGAACTTCATAATCTTTGTATGCTCTCTTATCTCTTCCAAATAGCCTTGAGAATTAACCTTGCATACACCCCTTGCCACGTGACCATGCTCCGTTAAAGTATTCTTCAGGATAAAACCTGCCATAGCATAATTATGGTTTTCTCCCTCTTCAAGGCTCACGAGATAGTTGTAGAGAGCTTCAAAAGATGATCTGCCATAAAAATCATCTGCGTTTATAACAACAAAGGGGCCCTCGATTTGTCCCCTACAGGAAAGCACCGCGTGACCTGTCCCCCAGGGCCTCTGTCTGTTTTCAGGCCTTTCAAAACCCTGGGGCAGATCATCAAGGGATTGAAAAACATAGGCGGTTTCTACCTTATCTTCAATCCTCTTCCCTATAACATTCCTAAAAATATCATAATTCTCCTCTTTGATAATGAATACTACCTTGTTAAATCCTGCCTTCAGTGCGTCGTATATGGAATAATCCATGATTATTTCCCCATTGGGGCCAATAGGATCGATCTGCTTCAATCCTCCATACCTGCTTCCCATTCCAGCTGCCATAATAACCAGTGCAGGCTTTGTCATCAGTAATCCTCCTCCATCCCCTACGAAAGTTAATGTTCATCCCCATAACCATCAGGATTGTTATATTGCCATCGCCATGAGTCACGGGCCATCTCTTCAAGTCCCCTTGTAGCCCGCCAATTAAGCTCTTTAGCTGCCTTTGTAGGATCAGCATAGCATACGGCGATATCTCCTGGCCTTCTCCCGACAATTTTATAGGGAATCGGCTTTCCTGTTGCCTTTTCAAAAGCATCGACCATCTCCAGGACGCTGTAGCCCTTACCTGTACCCAGGTTATAAGTTACAACACCGGGATTCTCCTTTAGCTTATCCAAGGCTTTTAGGTGTCCGATCACCAGATCGACTACATGGATATAGTCCCGTACTCCGGTCCCGTCAGGGGTTGGATAATCATTTCCAAATACCTGCAGTTCCTTTAACCTGCCCGATGCAACCTGGGTAATGTAGGGTACCAGGTTGTTGGGAATCCCGTGAGGGTCTTCCCCGATGCGGCCGCTTTCATGGGCCCCTACCGGGTTAAAGTACCTTAAGATGGCTATGTTAAAGCTATTGTCGGATCTATATAGATCACGCAAAATTTGCTCTATCATCAATTTTGTTTGGCCATAGGGGTTGGTGGCCGATAATGGAAAATCCTCCGTTATAGGCACTGTACTGGGATCACCATATACCGTGGCCGAGGAACTAAAGACCAGATCCCTTACACCATACTTTTGCATAGCCCCGCACAGATTTAAAGTTCCTGTGATATTGTTATGATAATAGCGCAGGGGTATAGATACGGATTCGCCTACAGCCTTTAGACCGGCAAAGTGTATTACACCGTCTATGGACTCTTCCTTAAAAATGGTGTCGAGGGCTTCATAATCCAATAGATCCTCTTTGTAGAACTTCAGTTCCCTGCCGGTGATCTCCTGTACTCTCCTCAGGGCTTCTTCCTTGCTGTTGCTTAGGTTATCAACTACCACTATCTCATAACCGGCATTTAATAGTTCCACACAGGCATGGCTCCCTATATATCCTGCCCCACCTGTAACTAGTATCTTCATGTTTTCACCTCCCCATCATTAGGATACCACTTTTATTAAAAAAAAAGAAGGTAAAACAGTCCTGCAATACTACTGCCTTTTTGCAATCTCCCTATTTATCCGATTTCGCAGATTGATTAGATACATATCGGACTTAGGATAGGTCTCAAAGGTAATTGGGACTGATAGATCCCCTTCTATAAGCTCCATAACATATTTCTTGTTGGTCAGGCTCTCCAATAATTTCATGGCCCGATGGTCCGTCATAGCGTGGTAGAGAACCATCATCCGTATAGATTCTTCAGGGGTGCCGTCCCACTTTGGATACACTAAGAACGGATCTCCGGAAGGGAAGGCTCCTCCGGCGTCGGTAACCACATAGGGATTGATCTTCATTAAGGAGTACTGCGAATTATAGAAGTTATAACCCCAGTGCAAGATCCCTTCTATATCGTACTTGTAGAGCTGTACGCCGTAGATTCGATTTCTGGCTGACGGCATGGACATAAAGCGATTGCTCACCTTGTAGTATTGACCAGTACAATAGTAGGACCACACATCCCTGACCCCATGTTCCAAAAATGTGTGGATATGGTTGTTTGAGCTTACGGGCTTTTCCACTAGCCCCAACTTATAGAATTCATAGTCCGACAGGGCATCAATGATGACGAACTCCTTTAGGAAATCGGCTACGGATTCCTTAGCAGCCCTGTAGGATTCCAGCTGTCCTATACTTGGTTCATCGGAAATATGAAAATAGGTTCTTTCCGCAATCCCCCATTCCTTAAGCTTATTAGTCAGCTCCGGAAGATAGGCTTGTAAGAACCCGGTGTATTCCCCGCCAACAGCAGGTGTATCCCATCCAAAGAGTTGCCTGTACTCTCCATCGACTACCCCCATGACCTTGGGTGCGGCCACAGCTCCCCACTGGGTAAAGAGATGGGACATCTCAAAGTATTTGATACCTACCCTTTGACACATATCAACCCAGCGTTTTAGCTTTGTAAAATCAAAGGCGTATTTGCCCTCCCTTAGGCTTACATCAACAAGCTGAATGGTGGTGCGTTCTCCGCCAACGGCCGTATCAAGTGGTGGGGTGAACTGGGGAGTCAGAATCATATTGATGCCCCTCATTGCCGCCGTGGCTATAAAATTCTCCAGGATACGCCAATGCTCATGGGAAAAGACTTCCACCTCATAATAATCCGCCAGGCAATCCCCATGGAACCATTCTGTCCTAATAAGCTCCTGCTCCGGGAGCAGAACATCATAAACAGTAACTGTAGTTTCCTCGCAGGATACCACTTGACCACTGGAGTCCAAGAACTTGATGACGATGGGGTGTATTCCGGCAGGCGTGTCCTCTGATACCCTAACATCCACCCACAGGCTCTGCCAATGGCCTGCCACATAGACAATTTTGCCGTCCTCTAAATCCCTAAGCAGATCGGGATAGAGTCCAGGCCTTGTCCTAAGATAGTTATCGTCCACTGTGGGATGGCAACAAAGGGAGGATGGTACTTCTATCACCTTCCTTACCCTGATGCTGTCCCTGATGGGTGATTCTACCTCAATCTTTCCATAGGTGATATGACTGTTACTGGATGTATAAGCTACCTGAAATGAAACCGTTTCGTTCTTAAGAGCCGTTAAAACGTTACATTCCGGTTGGAACTTAGGTTCTTCATCGGAGAATACCTTCTGTAAAGCACTTATGACTTTTGTAGTGTATGTAACTTTACTCATAATAGCTCCCCCATTCATATGGTTATTGATATGCCAATATAATGATAGGCTGCCACAAACCCGCTTAAAGTATAAAATAATTATAACATAGGGGAGTCATCGCCTTCAATAAAATATAAAGCGTAGTCCCTGTCCCTATCAGCTTGTAAGCACTATGCCCTAGGCCAGCATAAAAGTTTTACTGAAATCAGTTGTTTCTTATGTAATATTATGGAAGTTGACTGATGTAATAATCGCTGGTAAAATTATCATAATAGGCTGTTAATATAGGATTCATTAATGGTTTAAAATGATCGAAAGGGAGTGCAAAACATGGAATTTACCTTATCACAGAAGGAAGAGATCCTAAATCTTTATGACAAGATGCGGGTGACGGACGTGCGCGATGGTATGGACTGGATGGGATATCATCATTATGGAAGCATGAGTGAGAAAATGCGTCCCCTTTGGCCTACCAAAGCCATGGGTTTTGCTAAGACCAGCCGCTACATCCCCTATGATCGACCTGTGCCCAGAGACGCTGTAGGTGATGCCTATACGGAATGGGTAGCATGGTATTATAAGGAGATATGCCCCTATCCCTGGATAGATGAAGCCCAAAAATACGATATGTTTGTTATTGACCAATCCAACTTAAGTGTTGGGCTTATGGGTTCTAATAACACCTTAGTACCCCTGGCCCTCCATGGATCAACCGGCTATATCATTGACGGAGGCCTTAGAGATACCGATGAGGTTATCGCCCAGCGAGTTCCTGTATGGGCAAAAAAACGGGTTCAACCCATGGATCAAGCCCGCATCCAGTATGAAAACCACAATTGTAAGATCAACTGCGATGGAGTATGTGTTAACCCCGGCGATTTCATCGTTGCCGATGGGGACGGCGTAATAGTAGTACCTTCCGACTTAGTATACGATGTTGCAAAATATGCCGCCCAGGAGATGAACAAGGACAAGCCTGCAAGAAAATATCTATACATCAAGGCTGGGTTGCCTCTGGATGATACTGTGGATGTTCCCCTGGATTTTGAGGAGTATGATAAGAAATTTACCAAAGGATAATATCCCAACGGAGGTGTAAAACATGAAAGTATTTACCCAGGACAAGGTCGGTAGAATATTTATATTACGGTTGGATCAAGGGGATTTCGTTCTTGAAAGCATTAATGAATTGATTGAACGTGAAAATATCAAAAACGGAGTAGTTGTCTCTGCCATTGGGACCTTGGACTACTGCACCTTACATATGGTCATGACGACAGGATACCCCCCGGTTGAGCATTTCGAAAAGTGGGAGGATAAACCCTTGGAGTTAGCATCCATCGACGGTATCATAGCCGATGGAGTTCCTCATTTGCATACAGTGGTTTCCGATCACGAAAAGGCATATGCCGGCCACTTGGAGCCAGGATGCCGCGTATTATACCTGGCAGAGATAGTGATAATGGAGTTGGAGGGCGACGCCCTAACAAGAATTAAAAATGAAAAGGGTATCAACGAGCTTCATGCAAAATAAGCCAATCTGCCCGTAAACAAATTATCACTTTCCATCCAATCAACCTGTCTGGGGAAAACGGATTTATTAAGGATATCGGAAATAAACCGTTTTCCCTTTTTATTTATTCATATATATGACCATGGCACCCAGGGGCTCTATCCTTAGTAAGTCTCCTCCTGGCCCTTCTATCATATTGTCAGGATTTATAAGATCGATGGCACCTTCTCTTACCCAGGGGATATCCTTTGCCTTAATTCCCCGGGGAATCAACTCTCCTTCCCACCTATCATCGGGACTTCTATTTATTAGCACTATAATCCTGTCCCTGGAATTTTCCCGTATAAAACCATATATGTTCTTTTCCAGGTAAAAGGATTTAAAGTCTCCGTCTATTAAAACCCCGTATTGCTGCCTGAGACCTGTTATTTTCATGTACCAGTCTAAAATATCCGCATCCTCCCTGCCCCAAGGATAGGTTCCTCTATTGTAGGGATCGGAATAACCCTCAAGTCCAGCCTCGTCGCCATAGTATATACAGGGCACTCCGGGAAAGAAAAATTGCATCAAGGTTATAAGCTTAAGTCTTTTTACTCCAAGGTTTCTGGCATCCCTATCCAACCTGTACTCCTCCCTTTCCCTCTCCTCAAGCCCTTCTTCAGGTGGTGCCTCCCCCAGCTTGGTTAGGATCCTAATGCTGTCATGGCTGCCTATCAGGTTCATGGCAGAATAGAAACTCTCCTTGGGATAGTTTTCATATAAGGCCATGATCCGCCTATGGGTTTCATCTGCATTAATCCTTCCCAGGATGAAGTCCAACCAAATACGCCTTAAGGGATAGTTGGTAGTAGAGTCCAACTCCTCCCCCAACAAGTACTCCCTCAGTTGGTCGTAACTTACCTTGTTTGAGGCATCCTCCCAAACCTCTCCCAGGAGTATTCCCTCATCATCCACCTCTTTTACAGCAAGCCGCAGCTCCTTTATAAACTCATCGGGAAGCTCATCGGCCACGTCCAGCCTCCAGCCCTTTGCTCCCATCCGCATCCAATACCTTATCACACTGTTTTCCCCGGCGTAGATGAACTCCCTATAGGAAGGTTCCATTTCATCAACATTGGGCATGGTCTCAATTCCCCACCAGGATTCGTACTTGTCGGGATAATCCTCAAACTTATACCAGCTGTAATAGGGCGAATCCTTGGACTGATAGGCTCCAATCCCCGGATATGATCCATCCTTATTAAAGTATATGCTATAGGCCCCTGTGTGGCTGAATACCCCGTCCAGGATAATATGGATCCCTCGATCTTTTGCCTCCAATACCAACTCCTGAAAAAACTTCTCGTCTCCAAACATGGGATCTATGGTCATATAGTCACCGGTATCATACTTGTGGTTGCTCCGAGCCTTAAATATGGGGTTAAGGTAGATTATGGTTACGCCAAGGTCTTTGAGATAGTCTAATTTCTCTATAATACCCCTTAGGTTGCCTCCAAAAAAGGTCCATCGCCTTATGCTATTATCCTTCTCCCTTATATAGAATGGAGTATCGTACCAATCCAAATGATAGAGGGAACCGTTCTCACCCCTTAACTCCTTAAGGCTTTCTTCTCCCCTATGAAAACGGTCTACAAAGATCTGGTACATTATCCCCTCCTTATACCACCGGGGTACATGCCAGGGGGTGTAAACCGTTATCTGATATCCAGGAGGCTCGCCCTCATAGAGAGTACCTTCTCCCCCCAAGACCTCCCTATTATTGCCGTAGTAAAATACTCTTTCCCCAAAAACTATTTTGAAATAGTACCAAACCAGGCCAGGCTCTTTGGGCACCCTATATTGAGCCTCATAAAATCGGGTCATTGGACCACTATCCTCTAAATCTATCTGCTCCATATGCAGAAGCCTTTCCCGGCTGTTATTTTCCCAAAGTCGCAGATAGCATTTTACTTCAGTATTGCTTTCCTCCTTATTCAATTCCAATTTGAGCCTAAGCCTAAGGGTCTCCTCGCAGGGTACCGCCCCAAAGGGACTTCTGTACTCATCCTGATGAGAATTGTGGTAAACCTTTAACTTGTCCATCTACTCGGCCAACTCCTTATAGAGCTCCATGTAATGGCGGGCAGAAGCATCCCAGCTAAAATCCATTTTCCTCCCACTCTCTGTTATCCTCTTCCATGCTGACTTATCCTCTCTGTATATCCTTAAGGCCCTTTGTATGGTAAAGAGTAGCTCATGGGCATTATAGTTGGCGAAACTAAAACCGTTTCCCTCCCCGGTCACCTCATTATATGGAATAACGGTATCCTTGAGCCCTCCGGTCTCCCTGACTATGGGCACGGTACTATAGCGCATGGCTATCATCTGTGCCAGGCCACAGGGTTCAAATTGAGAAGGCATAAGGAGCATATCCGCTGATGCATAGATCTTACGGGCCAAAGAACTGTCAAACATTATCTTGACCGCAAGCTTGGAAGGATACTTGGACGCGAAATAGTAAAAGGCATCCTCATAGGTCCTATCCCCGGTACCTAGGACCACCATCTGCAGGTCCTCACCCATGAGCTCGTCCATTATATAGTTGAGCAGATCCAGGCCCTTTTGACTGTCCAGTCTGGTCACAAGACCAAGAAGGGGCACATCCCTGTCCTCCGGTAATCCAACAAGGGATTGGAGGGCTACCTTGTTATCTGCCTTTTTACTGAGAGAACTGCGGTACCTGACAAATATATCAGGATCCTTCAGGGGATTATAAATCTTATAGTCTATGCCGTTTAGTATTCCCCTTAACTTATCCCTTTGCATCCTTAAGATACCGTCAAGACCTTCCCCATAATAGGGAGTGAGGATCTCCAAGGCATAGGTGGGACTAACGGTGGTGATGCTGTCCGAATAAACTAATCCCCCCTTTAAGTAGTTAACCGCACCGTCAAATTCCAAATTGTTTGCAATCCTGCCCCCTTCGGCTATACCCAATATGTCCCCCAGGATATACAAGGGAAATATCCCCTGATGCCTGAGATTATGTATGGTAAGTACCGTCCTTATACCGCTATAGTAGGGGTCATCTCCATAGTGCTCCCTTATCATCATGGGAATCAGGGCAGTATGCCAATCATGACAATGGACTATATCCGGCTTAAACCCCTCAATTCTAGGCAGGCTCTCCAAAACCGCCCTGTTAAAGAAGGCAAACCTCTCCGCATCATCGTCATATCCATAAAGACAATCCCTCTTAAAATAATACTCGTTGTCAATAAAATAATAATGAATCCCCTGATGCTCAACCTCACCCAAGGCACAGAATTGAGATCTCCAACTGACCTCAACGCGAAAATCCGCAATGTGTCTGTACCCCTCCATAAATCCTTGGGGTATGCTCCCGTATTTGGGCATTATTACGCGTACATCCCCGTCCAGCTCCTTTATTGCCCCAGGCAAAGAACCTGCCACATCGCCCAGGCCACCTGTTTTCGCGAAGGGTGCTGCTTCACCCACTGCGAAGATTATACTTTTCATGGGATACCTCCTCCGGCCCGATAATGGCCCCTTTATCAATTGATAAGGGGTTATCCTTCTCCCCCCTTAATATCGTACCGTCTTTAATGGTAACGAATTTATCCAGGATGACATTTTCCAGCAGGACACTTTCTCCAATTATGTTCTTTTGCATGATAATACTGTTATTAACCACGGAACCTTTACCAATTTCGGCTTCCCTGAACAGGATGCTGTTTTTCACATGCCCATCTATCTTACAGCCGCTTCCCACCAGGGAATTGGCAACCAGTGCATTTTCTCCATATTTGGTAGGTGGATTATCAGTGATCTTGGTGTGTATCTTATCCCTTTTCATAAATAGCTCGGTCCGAACCCTGGGATTTAAAAGGTCCATACTATGTTGGAAGTAGCTGTTTATCGAAAGAATCCTGCCTGTATAGCCTCTGAATTCCAGGGCATAAATCCTCAGTTCATCCACCAACTGACCCAGGAGTTCAAAGAAATTGGGTTTCTCCTGCCCATCATAATCTTTAAGAATTTCGATTAGAAGTTCCCTGTTTATTATGGCTATATCCAATAGAACCTTGCCCGCTCTATATAGGCTTTCCTTTTCGTTGCATAAAACAGCCGTTACCCTTCTATCCTCCGCCTGCTCTATGAGCAATACATCTTCCCTATCATTTTCCTTGAGCCGCTCTTCCTTGTATATAAGGGTTATGTCATTGTCGTTACTTATGTGAAAATTCAGAGCTTCCCGATAATTTGTATTCATTACAATGTTACAGGAACTGATTACTATATACTCGTCTCTGGACTTTCTTAAAAAATCCAGATTGTTCAACATATCCCTTAGCAGAGAGTTTGAGCCTGAACTCTCTTCAGTATTGTTACCGCTGGGAAGTATAAATAACCCGCCGCTCTTTCGGTCTAAAAACCAGTCCTTCCCGGATCGAATATGATCTAAAAGGGACCTGTAATTCTGTGGAGTCACTATCCCGACGGTGCGTATGCCGGTATTAACCATATTGGACAGAGCAAAATCTATGAGCCGGTACCTTCCTCCGAAGGGCACCGTGGAAATGGGTCTTTCCTTGGTAAGGCTCATCAAGATATCATCATAACAGGTGCTGAAAATAATTCCCGTTACATTTTTCACGCTTCTCCCCCCTATCTTGATAATGCAGCGATACCTTCCATACAAGTGATTCAGGTAACGAATCAAAAGGTGTCCGTCAGCAGGGTAATCTGCGACGGCAGATCCCTGCGATAACCTCTATCACCTACTATACTGCCCGGCAAGACCCGGTAGTTCTCGCCTATTATGGACTTGGTTACAAAGGCTTTTTTGCTTATTATTGCCCCGGGCAATATTATAGAATCCTTTACTACAGCATCCTCACCTATAAATACCCCGGGAGCCAGTATGGAGTTTTTTACCTCCCCCAATACGGTACAATCGTTGCTTACAAGGCTGTTGATGACCTTGGCCTTGGGCCCTATATATTGGGGGGCCAAAACATTTAGATTGGAGAATACCCTAAAATCCCTATCATAGATATCAAGTCCCGGACTTTCCTTCAGTAGATCCATATTGGCCTCGTAATAGCTCTCAATGGTGCCTACATCCTTCCAATATCCTCGAAATTTATAAGCAAAGATGCTCTTACCCTGGTTATATAGCATGGGTATTACATTCTTGCCAAAATCGTTATGAGATTGGCTGTTTTCATCATCCTCTATCAGGGCTTCCCTCAATACCGGCCAATTGAAGATATATATCCCCATAGATGCCAGGTTGCTGTCCGGATTCTTGGGTTTTTCACTGAATTTTATCACCCTGTCGTTTTCATCGGTGGTGATGATTCCAAAGCGAGAAGCCTCTTCCCAAGGGACTTCAATAACTGCTATGGTAAGCTCGGATTCCTTTTCTCTGTGAAATCTCAGCATCTTTGAATAGTCCATCTTGTAGATGTGATCTCCTGAAAGAATTAATACATATTCGGGATCATAGCTGTCTATAAAATCTATATTGTGGTATATAGCATTGGCAGTGCCCTTATACCAGTTGCCTCCATCTTCTTCCATGTAAGGGGGAAGAACATGGACTCCTCCTTGGGGAAAATCCAGATCCCATGCGGTTCCAATCCCTATATAGGAGTTAAGCAACATCGGTTTGTATTGAGTAAGGATCCCAACCGTATCAATACCGGAATTGACACAGTTGCTCAAGGTAAAGTCTATAATCCGATATTTGCCTCCAAAGGAAACCGCCGGCTTAGCGATTTTTCTGGTCAGGCCTCCCAGCCTTGATCCCTGACCCCCGGCCAGTAACATGGCAATAATGCTCTTCTTTTTCACCCTATCACCCTACCTCCATATTGTTATTAAAAGCTGCCAAGCCATAAATCCCCTCAATTATTCCTATAGGAGTTAATCCCTATCCACTATGGAAACATTCCAGATATCCCTGGCATATTCTTTAATTGTTCTGTCGCTGGAAAATATACCTGACTTTGCGATATTGGTAAGAGCTATGGAATGCCATTTAACAGGATCTCCATACAACATATTGAGTTCATACCAGACTTCCATATAGGAGCAAAAATCCTTAAGGACAAAAAATTCGTCATTTCCACCCAAAAGTGAGTGATAGATATCCCTGAAGTCACCCTCATCTTCCGTAAAGAAGCCATTGATCAATTGATCCACTACCTTCTTTAGCTTGTAGCAACTATGATATTCATTCCATGGGTCGTAGCTCCTTCTCTGGTAAAGATCCATCACCTCATGAGCTCTTAATCCAAACATAAATATGCTGTCATCCCCTACTACCTCCCTGATTTCAACATTTGCCCCATCATGGGTCCCCAAGGTCAGAGCACCGTTCATCATGAACTTCATATTACCTGTCCCAGATGCTTCCCTACTGGCGGTAGATATCTGTTGGCTTATATCGGCAGCGGGATAAATCCTCTCAGCCAGGGTAACATTGAAGTTCTCTAAAAATACCACCTTTATGATATCCCTGGTGTCCGGGTCGTTGTTTATCTTATTGGCCACGGCGTTTATAAGCTTTATTATGGTCTTGGCATAGTGGTAGCCCGGTGCCGCCTTTCCTGCAAAGATGAAAGTATGTGGTCTGTATGGTAGATTTGGCATAACCTTAAGCTGGTTGTAGATGTCCATAATCCTAAATATATTAAGAAGCTGTCTCTTATATGCATGAATCCTCTTTACCTGTATGTCAAAGACGGAAGTGGGGTCAATGCCGATACCCATCTTATCCTGAATTATGTTGGCCAGAATAGCCTTATTCTCAGATTTGGATTTGGCAAGTCTATCTATAAATACCCTGTCCTCCTTAAACTCAATCAATTTTTCTAGTTTCTGGGGGTCATGAATCCAATCATCTCCGATGGTCTCCGTTATGAGTTTTGACAGGCTCGGGTTGGCTTCAAGCAGGAAACGTCGATGACTGATCCCATTGGTCTTGTTATTGATCTTTTTAGGATAAATCCTGTGATAATCCTTGAGTAGGTGAGTTTTTAAGATATGTGAATGAAGCTTTGATACCCCATTTACCGAATGACTGCCTATAACTGCCAGATTTGCCATCCAAATCTGATCGTCCCTTATTATCGCTGTATCATGTATCATTTTCATGGAATCGGGGTACCTTCTTGCCATCTCTATCCTATATCGTCTGTCAATCTCTTCCACTATCATATATATCCTTGGCAATAGGTACTTGAATATATCTACAGGCCATTTTTCCAAGGCCTCCGGCATGATGGTGTGATTGGTGTAGGAAATGGTTTCTACCGCTATATTGTACGCCTCATCCCAACCCATACCCTCCTCGTCTATGAGGATACGGATGAGCTCGGGTATACAAAGAGCCGGATGGGTATCGTTAATGTGAATGGCTACTTTTTTAGAGAAGCCCATTAGGGAGCCCACCTTTTCCTTGTAACTCCGAACTATGGATCCCAGTCCCGCCGCGACAAAGAAGTATTCCTGTTTTAGCCTCAACTCTCGCCCTGCATGGGTGCTATCGTCAGGATAGAGGATATAGGATATGGCCTCAATTTCCGTCATATACCCCACGGCCTGCCTATATTCGCCCCGGTTAAAGCTGGCTATATCAAATTCGTCTGCCATGGGCTCTGCACTCCAGAGCCTTAAATTGTTTATGCAGTCCCCGTTCTTATACCCAACTATGGGGATGTCATAGGGTACGGCCAGTACCGGCTCGTAGTTTTCATGGTGGAAGGTTAGTCTCCCCTCCGAGTTGTCAACCCTTACATTACCCTTGAATTTTACTACTACCGCCTTCTCCGGCTTTCTTATCTCCCAGGGATAGCCGTTGTCAAGCCAGTTATCAGGCACCTCGGCTTGAAACCCGTTGACTATCTTTTGTTTAAAAAGACCGTATTTATATCTGATTCCATTACCATGCCCCGGGATACCCAGAGAGGCCATGGAATCTAAAAAACAGGCAGCTAATCTGCCGAGCCCGCCGTTGCCCAGACCTGCATCCCTTTCTGCTTCCACCAGTTCTTCAAGATCGATGCCCAAATCCTGCAGCCCATCCCGTACCATGTCCCTTATACCTAAGTTGGATAGATAGTGGGGCAGGAGCTTTCCTATTAAAAACTCCATAGAGAAATAGTAGACCTGCTTTTCCCGGTTCTCATAATAGCGCTTATTGCTATCTACCCATTTTGGAGCAATATAGCTGTTAATGAGGGAAACCAGGGCCTGATATTTTTCCCAGGAACTACCTTCTTCAAGACTCTTTCCCTGAGTTTCTGCAAACTTCATCCTGTAGGCCTTTATAAAGCTTTCCTTGTTCCTTAACATGTTCTGCCTCCATTACAACATATTTCTTAGATAATTTTATAAGTACTCCTCCCAAGGGCGGAACCTTAATATGGATGGAATAGGCCTGACCATGATATGGTATAGTCTCTGCCTCGATAAGCCCGTTATTTACCTGGCCTGACCCGCCATAGCATTTACTGTCGGAATTGAATATTTCTTCATACAATCCCTGTTCTGGCACTCCCACCCTATACTCTGGATAAAAGTCCGGTTTGAAGTTCAGGATTGTCAGAATGAAATCCCCATCCCTACTCTTTCGAAGGAATACGATGACGCTCTGGTCCGCATTATTGACGTCTATCCATTGAAACCCGTCCCAATCGGTATCGTTTTCCCAAAGACTTGGCTCTTTAAGGTATAATATATTCAGATCCCTTACAAAATTCTTATATCCTCTATGGGTATCGTATTCAAGTAGAAACCATTCCAGTTCCTCATAATATCTCCACTCTATAAACTGACCAAATTCGCTTCCCATAAAGAGCAACTTCTTACCCGGATGGCACATCTGATACACGCGCAAGGCCCTAAGCCCCGCAAACTGGCGCCAATAATCCCCTGGCATTCTGCCAATCAGGGATTTTTTCCCGTGGACTACTTCATCATGGGAGAAGGGCAATATAAAGTTTTCGGAAAAGGCATAAAGGAGGGAGAAGGTCAACTTGTTATGTTGGTCCCGTCTATGGCTAAAATCCGTTTTCATATAGTCCAGGGTGTCGTTCATCCAACCCATATTCCACTTATAGTCAAATCCCAGGCCCCCATCTTCCGGCGGCTTTGTAACCGATGGCCAGTCCGTGGATTCTTCAGCTATCATCAAGGCCCCCGGATAGAGTTTGTGTACAATATCATTAAGAGTTTGAAGAAATTCTATGGCCTCTAAATTCTCCCTGCCCCCATGGATATTGGGTTTCCATGGACTATCACCCTTACCGTAATCCAGGTACAGCATGCTGGTAACCCCGTCCACCCTCAGTCCGTCCACATGAAATTTGTCCAGCCAAAATACCGCACTTCCTATAAGAAAACTCCAGACTTCAGTACGGGAGAAATCGAATTCATAGGTCCCCCATTCCTGATGGTCCCCACCCTCAAAGAGGGGAAAGCCGTCAAATACTCCCAAGCCATGGGCATCCCTGCAAAAGTGCCCCGGTACCCAATCCAGTATTACACCCAGACCCTCCCTGTGGCAGCAATCGATAAAATACATGAGGTCATGGGGAGTACCATATCTGCTGGTGGCAGAGTAATATCCCGTAAGCTGATAGCCCCAGGAACCGTCAAAGGGATGTTCCATCAGAGGCAGGATCTCTATATGAGTAAACCCCATATCCTTTACATAGGGTATCAGCAAGTCCGCCAGCTCCCTATAGCTGTATAGGCTATTATCGTCCTTTCGCTTCCATGATCCAAGGTGTACCTCGTAGATGTTAAGGGGACAATCTTTGGCCGACAACTCTTCCCTTTTGGCCATCCATTGGCTGTCCCCCCATTGATAGCCATCCAAGGAGTATACTATGGATGCGGTGTTGGGACGTAGTTCCGAATAAAAGGCAAAAGGGTCCGCCTTAAGAACATTATCTCCCTTGGAGGTTATAATTTCATATTTGTAGATTTCGCCCACATCCAGATTTGGGATGAAGAGTTCCCATACCCCACCTTTTCGGTATTCCATTATATGACGATGACCTTCCCAGGAGTTAAAATCACCAACTATCCTCACCTGAGAGGCGTTGGGCGCCCATAGGGCAAAGTGCACCCCCCACGTATCATTCAGCCTTATCCTATGGGCCCCAAATTTTAAATAGCAATTATAAAAGGTACCTTCATTAAAAAGGAAGATTTCCTCTTGCTTTAGGAAATTGCTCATTTCCGCTCCTCCTTTACGACAATAAAGAAAAAACACAGGGGAACCCTCCCCTCGTGTTCCCCTATGCTAGAGTGACAACCATCTTCTAAGATTTTCCTTTACAAAATCATCGTCGTTTAAGTGAGGATAATCCCTATACACCCTATCAATCTCTTCCCTTTGTCCAGGTGAAAGGATTTCATTAGGATTGATGCAATAACACCCCTCCAGCAGGCCTTGTCTTCTCAAAACCTCGTGTATGCCGGGTATGCATCCCCTAAAGTCGTTGGCAGCATCAAAAAATGCGGCGTTGGCATCAGTTATCTCTGTTCCTAAAGCCAGCAATTCCTCTATCTTACGATCCCTACCAGCTGAATCAGATGCAACTCTTAACCTTTTGATAACATCCATGATCTCCACTGCACGACGGGTCCAAACCGCCCAGTGCCCCAGGAGTCCACCCACAATCCTTTTTTCTACCAACTCTCCATCCACCATTACTCTATAGGTGGTCAAAAGGTCTCCAAGGATATTGTCATCGTTTCCGGTGTAGAGGGCAATCTCATCCCGGCTCGGGGAAGCACATACTGCCCTTATCACATCCAGGGTTTGATACCTGTTAAATGGAGCAATCTTCACAGCCATCACTCCCGGTATCCGGGCAAATTCCTTCCAGAATTGATAGGATAGCTTCCTACCACCCACCGCAGGCTGGAGATAGAACCCAAATATCGGTATGATCTCCGCTACTTTGGCGGCCCGATCTATTATATCCCCCTCCGTCCAATCACCAAGCCCCCCAGGACTCAATAAGCCAAGATCATAACCCAGTTCCACTGCAAGCCTGGCTTCCTCTATGGCCTGATCCGTAGGTCCGCATATACCGGCAACCCGGATAAAGGGACGCTTTAGGTCTGCCCTCTCTACTTCCTCCGACGCAAGCCTCAAAACAGTTTCAAACAGGTCTACGCCTTTATCTCTAATTTCAAACTGAGTTGTATGAACGCCTACAGCTATTCCTCCCGCGCCTGCATCCATATAATAGCGGGTCAAGGCTCTTTGCCGCCTTTCATCCAGCCGTCTTGTACTGTCTAAAGCTAAGGGATGGGCTGGGATGACGGTCCCCTCATGGAGTAGATTGTAGACCTCTGGATTTATCCCAATTTTAAGATCCATACCTAGAATTTACCTCCCCTCTCCTGGTAATGGGTAGGTTTATCCAACACCTCCCCACCGGAGTTAAGCCATTCAACCTGCCACTTAATCATTTCCCTTAGGGTTACCTTGGGATACCCAAAGATTTTATGACCCTTTGAACCGTTACTTAAGAGGGCGGTATCCCTCTCCTCGTTTATGAATACGGGCTCTTTTCCAAACTCTTTCCCAAAGGTATTGGCCAGCCAACGTATTGAGATAGTTTCCGGTCCAGCAATGTTTATGATATTGGGCGGGCAACTGCAACAGTGTAAAGCCCTTAGGGCATACTCGTTGGCATCCCCCTGCCAAATCAGATTTACATGGCCGGTGCTAAGATCAATAGGCCTACCTTCCCTTACGGATCTGGCCACCTCGTATAAAACACCATAACGAAGATCGTTAGCATAGTTTAGCCTGAGGAATACCATTGGGGTCCCATTTTTGCGGGCAAAGTACTCAAATATTCTCTCCCGACCCAGGCAGGATTGAGCGTATTCCCCTACCGGATCCGGATTGTCCTCTTCAGAGGAACCACCCCCGCCAATCCAGGTCAATGGATATACGTTTCCCGTAGAAAAAGCCACTATCCTGGAATTCTTGTACTTATTGGCTACCCTTCCGGGGATATAGGTGTTTATTCCCCAAGTGGTATGTTCATCTCCTGTAGTTCCGAATTTTTTGCCTACCATATATATGACGTTCTTTACCTGGGGCAAGCCGGCTAACTGTTCTTCATCCTCCAGGTCGCAACTAATAGTTTCAATCCCCTGATTTTCCAGACCTTGCCTGATCTCCCTATCGGAAAACCGTGAGACTCCTATAACCCTACGGGGTATCCCGGATCTATCTATAGCATTCTTAGCCAACAGTCCTAAATCTGTCCCCATCTTGCCGCCCATTCCTAGAATGAGTATATCTCCATCCAATCGCTTAAAATCTTCAACCAACTCCTGGGACGGTTCTGTCAATTTTGCCCTGATTTTTTCCAAGTCCATGATCTTCACCACCCCTTCCATCAGTTCGGGCATCATAGACCTATTCCCTTAAAGTAATCATATCCTCTGGTATCCATGGTTTTTCCAGCCTTAGCCCAAGAGAGGCCCTTTTCCGAGGGTAGTTTATAATCCGCAAAACATACTCTAAAGGTTTCTGCCAGGCCCTCTACCCAATTGACTTTCTCTTCCTCGTTCCTCCTTATTAATTCCGACGGGAAATTCACGATCTCCTCTACGGATTCATGAGCTGCATTAATGCAGATAGTGTGGGAGGATGCTGCCTCTATCCCGCATACAACCGGACCTTCTTCCCGTACAGCGTCTATAGCCATCCACATCTTCCTGACCCCATCCACCTTGTTGGGATCTCCGTAGCTCTTGGTCCTGCCATCATTAAATATGGCCAGAACATTATTATCGCTCTCAGGGATATCGGGATCGCCAAACACTACCCTGGCATTTTCAAACTCATAACAGAATTGTGGGATGGGATGAATGTTCACTGCATGTGTGGTTAAGAATAGAATTTCTACACCTTCCTCGGTTTTCGCTCTTATTGCAGCTGTATCAAAATTCTCAATAGGATTTGCCCGGTAAAGCTCGGCAACCACTTCGACGGGCTTTGCGCTTTTTTCTACCGAGTCACCCAGAACATAAAACATATTATGCAGATAATGGGCAGTAGCGTTGCTGGCTACGCTGTCCAAAATCCAATTGCCTTTATCATCTCGAATTCTAGCGGCCCAACCAGACCTGTTAAAATAATCGTCAGACCTGGACCACAATACCATGGTTTTAAACCGCTTTGGTTTCCCTAATTCTCCTTCCATAATATCCTTCTTAAGGCTTTGGATTACAGGGCTATGAGACCATTGATAGCCGATGGCAACGAATTTATTATATTTATCCCTTGCCTCAATCATCTCCCTTGCCTCTTGTATTGTAGCCGCTACCGGTTTTTCACACAGCACGTTGCTTCCATTGGATAGGGCTAAAATGGTCTGTGGCGCATGAAGATGGCTGGGAGAAGATATAATAGCCAGATCCGCCTTGTGGTTGGCATAAAAATCATCCAATGTATCGTAGATGGGAATTCCAAGCTGCTTCATCTGATCCAGATACCTACATCCTGCAGGATAAGGGTCAACAGCTCCTACAATTCTTACTCCTTCTTTTGGTCCCCCTTCCAAAAGATCCTTAACATAAGTGTTACCGTATCCACCTATACCCACCAGTACGATTGATATATCCTTGGTCATGCAAAATATCTCCTTCCATTATATTATATAGAGCGCAAAGGGATGGGTCTCCCATGTCTCACTTATATCGTAAACATGTTTCTATTATAATACATTATTCTACATACACCCCTTTAATCCTGCTAAAGATAGCCCGATTTTGTACAAAAGGGAGGGCTGCAGCAGATGGCTACATCCCTCCCTTTTAACATTGCAATCTATTTTTTGTTAAAGATTCACGTTCCGGCTACTAAATGCCGGTAAAAAGTTTTATATGACAATTGTCAGGCGCAGGCATCGTGTCACCTGTTCTTATAGTCCAATCTCCCTGAGATAATCCCGGCTCATTTGGGCACATTCCAGGGCGGTCTTGTTCAGGGACGGCTGATCCTGTTCTACAACAACCCACTGAGCTCCGGCTTCTTCTGAGGCCTTCAATATGGATGGGAAATCCTGAACCCCATAGCCAACGGGGCGGAATTCAAAGGAACCTTCCTTATCTTCATCGCCTTCTTCCTCTTCGATACCAATAAGCTCGTAGAGTTTGCCGGCATTTTCCCTGTCGTCCATAACAAAATCCTTAAGATGTACCACCGGTGATCTGCCAGTATACTTTCTTATGTAGTCAGCGGGATCCTCGCCTGCTACATTAACCCAGCAGGTATCAATTTCTGTCTTGAGCAGATCTTCCGATATGGATCTGTAGAGAAGATCCAACCCATATTCCCCATCCACCTTGACGAATTCGAAATCATGGTTGTGGTACAGCATCTGAATACCATATTCTTTGGCGACTTTCGCCATTTCCTCTACATCCTTTATGGTCTGGGCAAATCCTTCGCTCCCGGGCCTGCGATCCTCTACCAGGTATGGAACCGCTATATACTTGCACCCGATGGTGGCATATGCTCCTATGGTCTTTTGGGGATCTTCAAGCATTTCCTCTATGGCCACATGGGCGGAAACGGGTATCAGGCCGATCTCGTCCAACATATCCTTAATTTCTGAAGGCTCATATCCATAGAGTCCGGCGAATTCGACTCCATCGTATCCCATGTCCTTTATCTTTTTTAATGTGCCCTTTAGATCCTTTTCTGCATAATCCCTTACTGAATAAATCTGTAAAGCTGCTGAAAATTTCATAACCTGTTCCTCCTGATCTTTTTATTTTATAACCTCATGTCCAGTCGTACAAGCCGTATCATATCATATACACTGTCAAGCATACAGTTAAAGCATATCCTATGATCCGTTTGATACGAAAATTCATTATTCTGCCAGGTACTCCCGGATTTATATTCGGTTGCTACCTCACTGGAAATGGGTATGTAAATATATCATCGGCTGTCAGCCATCCCTTTCTGGCTATGTTAACACCATAGGGTACATGACTTAAGCCTTCAATATCATGGGCATCCGGGCATATAGCCAGCAAAACCGCCAGCTCTTTGGCTCTGCGACACCATCTCCAATCCAAATCCAACCTATAGGGATTTGCGTTGATTTCAATAGCGACACCCCGTTCGGCAGCCCGCTCCAATACAGCTTCCATATCCAAGGGGTAACCTTCCCTGGACAAAAGCAGCCGTCCGGTTGGATGACCCAAAATGGTTGTATAGGGATTTTCAATAGCCCTGAGCAACCTTTGGGTCATGGTCTCTTTATCCATATTAAACCCCGAATGGATAGAGGCTATTACGAAATCGAATGATGCCAGGATTTCATCGGGATAGTCGAGACTACCGTCGGGCTGGATATCGCTCTCTATTCCCTTTAGGATCCTAATCCTACCATTATATATTTGATTTAGCTCATCGATCTCTTCATGCTGTCTTTTGATATCCTCCAGGGAAAGGCCATTGGCATAATATGCAGATTGGCTATGATCAGATATCCCTATATAGTGATATCCCAACCTTAGGGCTTCATCTACCATTTCCTTTAGGCTGGCCCGACCGTCGCTGTAGGTGGTATGAACGTGTAGGATGCCTTTTATATCCTCCATTTCTACCAGCCTTGGAAGATTACCCTCCATAGCAGCTTGAATCTCGCCCCGATCTTCTCGTAGTTCCGGAGGGATATAATCCATGCCAAAGAATTCAAATATCTCCTTTTCATTCTTACAAGGTATCAGGATTTCGTCCTCCCCTTGGAACAAACCATATTCATTCATCTTAATACCCCGGCTTCGGGCTATGTGCCGCATAGCGGTATTATGTTCCTTACTCCCGGTAAAATGGTGTAGTGCATAGGGGTACTGCTCCGGAGATACTACCCTTAAATCCGCATTCATACCATTTATTAATTTAACACTGGATTTGGTCTCCCCCTTACCTATGATTGTATCTACATAATCCATGGATGTAAACCAATCCATAAGGCTTACAGGCCATAGACTGCTTGCCAAAATGTCTATATCCCCTACAATCTCCTTACACCTTCTAAGGCTGCCGGCAGCATGAGCTTCTATAACCCCGGGCTGCTCCAGCATTTCCTTTACTATGGCTTCAGCTATAGGCTGGGCTTCGGAATAGAGAAAATTACTTTGATAATGCTTTAAGTGATCAATACCCCTCAATATATTCTGTTGGGTCTTTTCTCCAAAACCAGGTAGTTTTAAAAGGCGATTTTCACGGCATGCATATTCCAATTCTCCCAGGCTGGAAATTCCCAGCTTCTCATAGAGAGTCTGAACCCTTTTAGGCCCTAGACCCGGCACCTTAAACAAGTCAAAAAGGGTCTCCGGGAATTCCTTCTTTAGCTCCTCATGATAGGCTGAGCTCCCGGTGGTGACCAATTCCTCTATGTTCTGGGCCAGGGTTTTACCAATTCCTTTTATATGGTCCAGGCGTTTTTCCTGTACCAGGATATATAGATCCTCGTCCAGGAGCTCTAAAGCACGGCCGCCGTTTTCATAAGCCCTTATCCTAAAAGGGCTTTCGCCCTTCAGGCGAAGCAAAAGGGCTATCTCATTCAGAACCTCTACTACCTTGGCCTTATCCATAAGTCCAACCTCCTCAGGGCCGTCCATCCAGCTAAAGGTCCCCTCATCCCTCCTCAAAAATCTGTTTAATCATATTCTTGGCCTCCTCTACGGAAGGTTCATCGGGTATAGCAACATAAAGGTGCTTCTTCTTATAGGTATATGTCGTCTTCATTGCTCCTTTTCCCGTAACATTGTTGGTCTTGACCTCCCATGGGGACATGTCATTTATCTGCATCTTTATAAGGCTGGTAATATCATTGGGACTCATATTGGTTTCAAAGCTTTCCGATAAACCATCCATAATCTTGCTATAATTGGTTATTATAGCAGGTGACATGGCCTTTTCAATCATACCCTTTATTACAGCCATTTGGTTTTTGCCCCGCTGGTTGTCTCCTGAGGCAAAGGCATATCTTTCCCTGGAAAAAGCCAGGGCTTGGGCCCCGTTTAGCTGGTTTATGCCCTTTTTAAAGCTATAGCCCCCTGACTTAAAGGCATATTCTGAGTCCACATTAATTCCTCCCAGGGCATCTACCATTTTTATCAGGGAATCAAAGTTTACCCTTACATAATAATCTATCTCAATATCATATAAGTCCTCCAATGTCCCAATGGAGACATCAATCCCGTAAACTCCGGCATGGGTCAACTTATCCCTTACCCCTCCGGTTATGGGAAAAGGTACATAGAAATCCCTGGGAGTAGTAGTCAACAATATTCGTTTGGTCTTAGGATTTACCGTCGCAATAATATTAACATCGCTTCTGCTGGTTCTCCTTATGGGTCCATAGGTGTCAATGCCACTTATGTATACGTTAAAGGGCTCAAGGGTTACTTCCTTGTCACTGGGCTCTATCTCCACCGGTATTTCGATTTGATGGCTGGTAAGCACCTTCGTCCTTTCATCAAAATCCTTATAGATTTCCTTAATGGTATCCCTGTATGCCTCATTCAATATGATAGCATCTACCTCACCACCATACAAGGCTTCAACCTGTAAGCTAAGATCGCTGTAGGCTTTGATCTTCATCTCTATCCCTAGATCTCCATTTATCTTTTCGATAGTCTTGTCGGTGTTCTCCCTATCCAAAACCTCCTGTATACCAAAAAGATAATCCGCTGTATCGTTTATACTCTGCGCGGGATCCTCCTTTAAAACGATGATGGACACATCGTCTATCTTGGTATTCTTACTTGAAATATCTATCAAAAGGGATTGGGTCTTAATTAGATAATAACATCCAAGTGCAAGTATCAAACATATAAATATAGAAAGGAACTTACCAAATTTACTCTTCCTTAAGGATAATTGGCTATAGAAGGTAAAACCAAGCAACAATAGAAGAATTACCGTCATAGGGATAAAATACTTGCTTGGGATTATACCTAGGTTAATTATTATAGCCAGGAAGATAAGGGTTATTACCGATTGGATAATTGCAAGTATGACTCCGAATACTTTATTAAGGATTCTGCCTATAGGCCCAGCCTTGGTCATCGCTACCATATGATTCCCCCCAAATATTACATCTTTAGTTAATATTCACTATATGATAACATCTTACAACATGGCAAGCAATAGGTGTTTTTGTCTGTGGAAATATCATATGTTTACCCGGGGGGGAATTTTTTATAAATCCAGAATACAACATACAGTTCCGGTTAATTTAATCCAACTATATCCCATTTGTATTTTGTTCCATGTCGCTGGTTTGGCTGTTTTCTACTTCAGAATAGGAGTCCAAATGCTCCCCGTATTCATCCATCAGGCTATCATCCAGGTATTCGCTAAATTCTCTTACTATAATGATAAGTTCCTCTCGGGTAAAGCCCCTTCTGTCATATATCATATCCAGGTAGTTTCGTATATTAGCTCCAATATTCATCTTGAGATATTTACCTATTATACCCATTTCCCTACCATAAACCTCGGTTTTCTCTATTATCTTCCTTATATCGTTTACATATCTTTGAACTCTCAACAAAGATTTCACCACCTCCTTGTTATTTTGTTACATTTTTCTTTGGATTATACTCCAACGAGCCATCCATAAATCTTATCCAACTGCTGCTTTTTATTGACTTTCTCCTGCTTTGATGTTAAATATGTCAGCTTGACTTTTTATAGGTGCTAGTCTATAATTATGACTGTGTGTTTAAAAAGAAATTTATTTGTAAAATTTTATTAATTTTTCGTAATATGTAAGTCATGATTTTCTTATGTGCAATGGAAAATACAGCAAAGATATGACCCGAATTGCTTAGAATATATCACTATTGACGCTTTGGAGGATAGGCAGATCCCTTATAATAATTATATGTAACCTTTTCGTAAAGATTTTCCAGAAAATAGAGTTCTGTATTCCCATAACTAATTATTTGTTAGGTTTATAAAATGTATGTCCACCTTTTATGTGAGTTCATACAGCCCCATAAAGGACAATATTATGGTGCTTGTGAAAAATAAATCCAATCTAATAGGAGGAGTGCGAAGATGAGATTCAATCACCGCGAAGACATTATCCAGATAACGCCCTTATGGAAAGGTGAGCGTATGGAGGATGGAAGGCCGAAAGTGCCAAAGTCTGTCCTTGAGAGACTGCGCAAAGTCACTCTGGAAGAAGCCTGGGGAACTTTGTGGCGCCATGGTTATAAATATCAGTTTGAAGGTGATTTTAAAGTAATCAACCCAGATATGGTGCTAGTTGGCCGAGCCGTTACAGGCGTTATGGTTCCATATCGTCCCGATTTAAATGACACACTTCTAAACTACGGACACCAAGAGGAAGGCCGTTCCGGTTATTTCAACCAATGGATCATCGACTCACTGGTGGAAGACGACGTAGTTGTTGTCGACATGTTTGACAAAATCTATCAGGGAACCTTTGTAGGTGGGAACCTCACAACAGCAATAGCTGCCCGCACCAAGAGAGGTGGATCCGTAATTTGGGGTGGAGTAAGGGATACTGAACAGATGATGGCTATAAAGAACGTTAAAACCTACTATCGCGGTAACGATCCCACAGGTATAGGCGATGTTACTCTGGTTAGCTTCAACGGTCCTTGCCGTATAGGTAAAGCAATCTGCTTACCGGGTGATGTTGTACTAGGTACCCACGCCGGAGTATTATTCATACCTTCCCACTTAGCTGAAGAATGTGCAACCAACGCTGAAAAATCCAATATCAGAGACGTCTGGGGATTCCAGATGCTTGATCAAGGAAAATATACCACAGCTCAAATCGACGCTGGCTGGACCCTCGATATGTGGGAAGACTTCCTTGGCTGGTTTGAGACCGCCCCTGAAGCCAAAGATTATCAGCATCTCACATGGGAGAAGGAATTAGAGCATGCTCGTGAAATCCAAGGCAAGGAGCCAAAGGCTGATATTAGGCTGTAATAGCGGTTGAAACCTTTATTTACAATTACCATAACGATCGCTGCAGGTATTTAGACTTATAAAGTGTTTTTTGAACATACTAAGTAACGAATCCTAATTTCTTAATAGATTTGTTACTCGTAATTTATGGCAATAAAAGCCCTAGATTTAACGGTAATCACCCAGTGAATGTGAATATGATTAAATACAACGTCTATACTGGGTAGTTTTTGCCCAATATAGACGTTGTATATGGGATCTAAATATAGCGTTTACTGGGATTAGCAAAAAATACTAAATTTTAATGAGCTTTATGGAAAATCATTGCTCTAACAGGAGGATACAAGCTATGAAAGACATCCATAACAACAATTATGAAGAAACCCTAAACCATGTCAATACCTTCTCCAAGCCGTCCGACCTGAAGATAACGGACATGAGATTTGTTGATATGTATGGTGCTCCCGGTCATACTATCCTGATGAAACTTTATACCAATCAGGGCTTAGTAGGGTATGGCGAAGTTAGGGATATGGGTAGCAAGACCTTTGCATTGATGTTAAAACGAGTAATACTCGGAGAAAACCCCTGTAACATTGATAAGATCTTCAGACGTATTAAACAATTTGGTCACCATGCAAGACAAGGTGGCGGGGTTTGTGCCGTTGAGGTTGCCCTTTGGGATCTGGCCGGTAAAGCATATGGCGTTCCCGTGTACCAGATGTTGGGCGGTAAGTTCCGTGACAAGATAAGAATGTATTGCGATACCGACGTAAGGGGCAAGCATACCGGATACGATATGGGTAAGGCCCTGAAAGAAAGAATGGAACAAGGTTATACCTTCCTGAAGATGGACTTGGGTATTGGTGAGCTCTTTGGCGAAGAGGGTACTCTGTCTGCACCTTTAGGATTCATGGAAGAATTCCAAAATGCCGGCAAGCTGGCCAGAGAAGCCTATGAGAAAAAGGAAGAAGATCCCTTTGCCTGGTACTACGCTCGCAATCGTCAGTATGATATGTATAACATAGCTCATCCCTTTACCGGAATACATATAACTGAAAAGGGATTGGACAGACTGGAAGAATATGTTGCGCAGGTCCGTGAAGTTATCGGCTACGAAGTCCCACTTGCTATAGACCATTTTGGTCATATCTGCGTAGAGGATTGCATAAAACTGGCTCGCAGGGTTGAGAAGTATAACCTGGCCTGGGCAGAGGACATGATCCCATGGCAGTACACCGATCAATATGTAAGACTGCGCAATTCCACAACCACACCTATATGTACAGGTGAAGATATCTACCTGAAGGAGAACTTCAAGCCCCTACTTGAAAAGGGCGGTGTATCAGTAATACATCCTGATATTCTAACATCCGGTGGTATCCTGGAGAACAAGAAGATTGGTGATATGGCTCAGGAATACGGAGTAGCTATGGCTATTCATATGGCTGAAAGCCCAATCGCCTGCATGGCAGCCGTCCATTCAGCTGCTGCAACCGAAAACTTCCTGGCCCTTGAAAACCATGCAGTTGATATTCCATGGTGGGATGATCTAGTGGTTGGATTGCCTAAACCCTTGGTAAAAGACGGATTTATCGAAGTACCGGATAAGCCCGGCTTAGGTATTGAAGCTCTGAACGACGAACTTATAGCAGAGCACATCCATCCTGACTATCCCGGACTTTGGGAGCCAACCGATGAATGGAATAACGATTATTCCCATGATAGACTGTGGAGCTAATAAGTCATTACTGCTCTATAAATAAAAAGATTTAAATTAACCAGGAACATATACTTTTTTCTTTGCATATACAACATCTATATTTGGGTTTTGCCCAATATAGATGTTGTATGTGTGTTCCCACAATAGCGCTTTCCGGATAATCATCATATTATCTTTTAAAAGGATGGATTTAATCTATGATAGAAAGAATAAACACTTTAAAGCACGATTTTAAAACAGAGGTGCAGGATTTCCTGGGATTTTGGGAAAAGTATGTTATCCATAGCGGCGATGATGTCTTCTATGGTGTAGTTGATACTGAACTGGTGCCTCATCCCGACGCAAGTAAGCATCTTGTTTTGGGTGCAAGGCTGGTATGGACCTTTTCTTCAGCATACCGAATATTCAAAAAAGATTTGTATAAGTGTTTATCAAAACGACTTTATGACTTTTTTATCTCCCATTTCATCGATGAAGAACATGGGGGAGCTTTTTGGGAATTAAATGCCGACGGTACTCCATTGGATACCAGTAAACGGGTTTATGGACAGGCCTTTGCAATATATGCCCTATCGGAATACTACCGTGCCTTCGGGGATGTTAATGCCCTAAACCAAGCTATTTCCGTATATAATTGCCTGGAAAACCATGCCTACGATAGGGTTAATAAAGGTTATTACGAAGCCTTATCAAGGGATTGGAAAATGGGCGAAGTTGAACAGGTCAGCAATCTAAACCCATATGCATCAGCATGTAAGACCATGAACACCCATTTACATCTCCTGGAAGCCTATACTTCCCTTTACAGGGTCTGGAAGGATGAAGGCCTGAAAGATAAATTGAAAGAGCATATACATGTTATGATAGACAAGATCATTAACCATGAGAACTGGCATTATATGCTTTACTTCAGCGAGACCTGGGAATCTCAAAGCCCCGATATTTCATATGGACATGATATTGAGGGTAGCTGGCTATTATGGGAAGCAGCTGAGATTATTGGAGACCCGGAACTCAACGAATATGTCAAGCCTATATCCCTTAAGATGGCGGAAGCTGTTTTTAATGAAGGATGGCATTCCGAGGGCGGTATTATCTATGAAACAGATCCCGAAAAGGGAACTGTACATGAATTTCGTTCATGGTGGGTACAATCAGAAGCCCTGGTAGGATTTTATAACGCATGGCAATTAAGTGGCGATGACAAGTATTTAAAGGCCACCTTGGATATCTATGAATTCATAGATAAGGAATTAACCGACCATGAAAATGGAGGGTGGTTCTCCAGTGCCATATCGGATAAAAGACAGGCAAATAGGGCTGATGGGTGGACCTGCCCATATCATAATGCAAGGATGTATTTCGAACTAATCGAAAGAGTATAAGCCTATTGAAAGGGGAAATCATCTATGGTTACTGAAAGAAAGGTAGCTCTGATTACTGATGGCTCTCATCCATCGGCTGCCTCCATTGCAGAAAAACTAGAGAGTGAAGGGATAATAGTTGTAAAAAACTATCCAAGATCGGAAAAGAAGGGACCTATAGAAGGAGAGCCTAATTCCTTTGCTTTTGATACCTGGTCCTTTGAGGAAATGAGCAAGCTTTTAGAGTTTATAGTCGAAAAGATTGGAAATGTAAATTATCTTGTCCATACCGATAATGTGGTTTTCCGCTCCTCCATCGAGGAAATTTCCGAAGATGACTTTAAAAGGGTCTTGGATTATAACGCCAAAAGCGCGTTTATGTCTACTAAGGTGTTTGCCGAACATATGGCCCAGAATGAAGGCGGTGCCATAGTCTATCTATCAAGCGTACATGATGACAAGCCGACGGGTTGTGCCTTTGCCTACAGCGTAAGTAAAGGTGCTGTAAGAATGCTGTGCAAGGAAATGGCCTTATTCTATGGCCGGCAGGGTGTACGGGCAAATGTTGTACAACTGGACCCTGTCGAGGAACAAGTCGAACTGTTCGATAGCCTCATTTCACCATATAACTATGATGCAGCTACGAAAATACCGCTTCGTCGATTAGCAAAACCCGAAGACTGTGCGGGAATCGTAAGTTTTCTACTCTCTGATGAAGCTTCATTCATAAACGGTGCCGATGTGCGTGTAGATGGCGGTCATCTGCTCTATTACTTTGATCGATAAGGGTGATAAAAATGGATAGATTATTAGAAGGACGAGTTGCTGTTGTTACAGGTGGCGGAAAAGGTATAGGCGGCGGAATTAGCAGGGCTTTGGCAGCTCATGGTGCAAAAGTAGTGTTTAACTACAATTCCAATCCGGACTTTGCAGAGCGAACCGTTGATGAAATTAAGAAGAATGGTGGCGAGGCTTACACTTGTCCTGTAAATGTACAGAACCGTGAACAAGTCGATGCCATGATGAAAAAAGCCGCAGAACTCTATGGTGGTATCGATATACTGGTCAACAATGCTGCATGGCAGCCTAATATGGACATAGATGAATGTACAGATGATGTCTATGATGGTGTTATAGATACAAATCTAGGCGGATATTTCCGTTGTATACAATCTGCCCTACCTTACCTGAAGAAAAGCGAACATCCCAGAATTATCAATATATCTTCTATACACGGAAAACGTCCAAGCGATTTTGATGTATGTTATACAATGTCAAAGGGCGGAATTGAGATGCTGACCAGGGAAGCAGCCATGGAACTTATTCAATATGGTATACGGGTAAATGCCCTACTTCCTGGAGGTACTAAAATCGAATTTAAGTCCGGAAAGACACAACCCTTTAAGTTTAAAAGAGTACAAAGGGAGCGTCAATATGGTTTCCGTGCAGTCGGTACACCAGAAGATGTAGCTAATGCAGTTATATTCTTAGCCTCCGAGATGGGCAGCCATATAAATGGTACCAGCATAAGACTCGATAGGGGTGCCATACTCTTTTAACAAGTAAGGTTCAATCTTTTCTTGCAGACAGTTGTGCCCAAGATTGACAATAAAATATCAAAAAATTAAGAGGGTCTCCCCTTCTATGATGGGGGACCCTCTTAAACTATTTTTGGGAGATTTGTTCTTTAATATTTCTAATACGCTCCAGGAGAATATCCTCAACATCCGATGCAAATTTACCCCCAAATATATTGGTATTTGGTTCATAGCCACCTTCTGCTAAGATTTGGGGTGTAGGTATGTATCCAATGTATCCATTGGCATATCCCACAACTATTGTATACCCATCATCGAACAAGGAGCTGATGTGAACACCTACCTGGTTGCATACCTCACCATCCAGACCAATTATTCTTACCTCCTGTGATAGCTTAAGGACCGATACCTTTACCTCACATTCCTGGGTTGCTTCCACCCTATCCTTCTCCAAGGTAGCGTCCTCGTCTAAGAACACAGGTACTCTTTCCAGGCAGGTCTCAAGTTCGGGTATCACCTTTTTCATCCCGCAACGCATTATGTTATATACATCGTTAGCAAGTATATTTCCGGTAAAGATAACATCACTGTAGAATGTATCACGGTATTCGTCATCCGCAACCAGTACAGCTGGATTTATGTCTGCCCCAGCCCCCTGCAAAAACATGGCCTCGGCGCCAGGGAATTTCTTGTTGATTTGACTGATGGCTGCACCCGGAAAATCAGCGGATATGTATAGGTTATCGTGATATAATACCACCGGGTGACAGGGACAGGTAAATAGGATAACCCTAGGTCTGTCCTCCTCATCCTTTATGGCCATTACAAAGATCTTCCTGTCTATCTCCCCTTCGGGATTTGGACCTATCCTTACGCCCTCAGGTGTTTTCTGCCTTCTGTCCATGCCTATATAGGTTTCACCGAAACCTATTTCTAAATATCCCTCCCTGGACGAATCCAGGCATCTCTCCACACAACGAATTATTCTCTCCCTTAGAAACTCCCTGAATTTTATGGTATCATCGTAGACTTCATGGCATGATTCCCTGTATGCCAGAGAAGACACAGGGCCTGCATGAGTGTGTACGGTGTGGATCATTATATCTTTCCCATTAATCCCAAAACGTTCCTCAATAATCCCCTTGACCTCATTAACAAAACCTCTTTCTATCATACAGATGTCAAGGGTTATAATTAGGATTCTTTTTTCGCCATCGTCTATCATAAGTGTTCTAGTGTATAAGTCATCGTAGACCCCCACACTCTTCGATGTCCTGGAAGCAAATCCTGACATACGCGTTGGCCAGTCTGGGGTGATTAGTTCTTTAGCAAATGAATATTTCATGTAATAACCTCCTAATAAGTAAAAATTGTCAATGAACTACCTAGTAGACGTATAGTATCACGTACTAGTCGCTACCATGATGAATGAAGAGGAACTAGTGAAACCCCCCGCAAAAGCAGGGGGTTTTTAGTGGGCTAATAACTTTTATAAATGTTGGCCTGTCTAATTATTTTGATTCTCAAGCCAAGCATTCAAGTCCTCCTGCATGGCTTCCTGTATCTTTCTCAGACCGGCTGCTTCTACTGCCTCTACCATTTTTGCATGGGTTGCATCAAAGTCATTGACTGCACCGGTACCCATAATCCAAGAAAACTCTGCCATAGCATTATCATAAGCAGCAGCCTCAGCTTGATAATCCGCTGCATGGAGGAACCTATATCCCAGAGTAATATGCTTGGGTGCTTCCTCTTTGGTTATACGGAAGCCTTCATGTTTATTTGGATCCTCATGATCTCCCAGCCAATGGTTAAAGACGTTACCAATGGTCCAGGGAAGTATACTGGTGGTCCAGGTATTTCCTTCTACAGCTTTAACCAGCTTCGGCTCTTCCTGTACTACTTCATGATGAACTCCTTCGATACCCCATACCAATAGGTTTACAAGTTCCTCATTGGTATGCATCATGTTTATAAACATCATAGCACGTTCAGGATTTTCAGAAGTTCTAGGTATTGCAAGCATAGAACCACCAGCATGAACAGATACCGCTACATAGGGTGTGATCTCTTTTTCATCTAATTGGAATTTGTTCCCAGCTGCGCTCATCAGCTCATTGGATTTACCCTTGAAGGGTTTGAGGGGCTGCTGTGTAACAAAGAAGTCACCCTCCAGCAAGTGATCATTATACCTATTATTCTCGGTATAAGCTTCCTTGTGGATATACCCTTCCTTATAATATTTCTGATGGGTCCTTGCCATTGCGAGTACATCTTCCCGCTCCCAATACCATTTTATTTCCGTGTCCTCAAGATCGTCATAACTAACACCTAGGCCCTTGAAGAAATCTACACTGGGTATTGTATACATACCGCCGCCTTGTTCGACAAGGTAGGGAATAACATTGGGTTCGTTTTCCTTTATTACCTTCAGCATTGGTTCTAAATCTTCAACGGATTCTACCGAGGACATGTCAAGGTTATACTTATCTGCAAGGTCCTTATTCCACACAAATCCACCATTAACGGCAAATTCTTTGTCAGTGGGAACCCCATAGTTTACACCATTTATTTGGGAACCGATTACGAAACCTTCGCCCAATTGTTCGATAACCTTCGGTGCATATTTTTCAAGAAGATTATCCTCGGGATCATTAAGTGGTAAGAAGAAGTTGTTAGCCACTGAATCCAGATAGCCATACCAATCAGCGGTAAAAGCTATGTCGATTTTCTCTCCAGCGTTTATCGCGGTGTTAAAGCGCTCTTCCCATGTACCCCAGTCTAACATGACCAGATCCACGGTGGCATTTATTTCTGATTCCACTATGGGATTAACCTTCTCCATAACCATATCCAGATCCGGCGTGATTGAATTAACAAGCATATAGTATGTTAATTCATATGGTTCTAAATCAGCCGCAACAGGCCCTTCGGTGTCATCGTCTGCAGGATCATCCGCAGGTGTTTCATCTTCAGTCGCCGGGGTAGACACATCGTCGCCCGTTTCCTGAGCCGTAGGTGAACAACCAATAACGCTGGTTAAGATTAAAGTTAAAGCAAGAAGCAATACCAGCATTGTCTTAGAATAGATTTTCATAACAATCCTCCTGTAAATTAATTTATGTCTTATAAATAGTGCCTTATGCTATATAGCATAGGACTATTTAAATCTGGATTAGCATTTTATAATATATGGTATATCTGCAATCTGATTAACCCTTGATTGAGCCAACCGTCAGCCCCTTTATGAAATATTTCTGGAAAAAGGGATAGGCTAAAACGATGGGACCCATGGTAATGACCGCCAAGGCCATCCGGAAGGTCTCGTTGGGCAGATTACTAATCTCTGCCGCCGCATCAGCAGAACCCATTGTTGCAGCAATCTCCCGCAACATACGCGCTGAAGTCAGGGCGCGATAGATCAAGGTATTCAGATTGGACAATTCAGGCTTATCGATAAACAGGACACAATTAAACCAATCGTTCCAAACACCTAAGGTCGTGAAAAGAGCTATGGTAGCCAGGCCGGGCAGAGAAATCGGCAGAACAATCTGTAAAAATGTTCTCCATTCGCCGGCGCCGTCAATCCTCGCAGATTCAATCAGGGAGAGTGGGACTTGCGTCTGGAAAAAGGTACGCATAACAATCACCCAGAAAGAATTAAAGGAATAAGGCAGAATTATAGCCCACAGGCTATTGCGAAGCCCTAAGACACCCGTCATCAAAATATAATATGCGACCAATCCACCACCAAATAGCATGGTAAAGAACATAAAAAAGGTAATTTCGGTACGAAAACGGAAATCGGGGCGGCTAAGGGGATATGCAAACAGTGCGACATTCGCCAGGCATATAGCCGTTGCTACTACAGTAGTATATATGGTCACCTTGTATGCATTCACAATGGATCTGGGATCCGAGAATGCAAACTTATAGGTATCCAGAGTAAAGTCTTTGGGAAACAGGCCGTACCCCTCCCTTAAGATCGTGGTCTCAGAGGATAAAGAAACACTGATCACTATCAGCAAGGGAAGAATACTCGCCAGCATACCCAGAATAAGGACAAAATTCAAGGCAACATTAGCTTTTGGGGATATTTTATTGGGATCCCGCCAACGTTTTTTAGATTTAAATCTTGGTTCAACAATAGCTTTTGCCAACACCCACACCTCCTAAAATAGAGCATTATCGGGATTGATCTTACGAACTATGGTATTGGTAGTAAGGATAAGAACAAATCCGACTAAAGATTGATAAAAGGCCGCTGCTGCAGGGAATCCCATATTGCTGCCTCCACGTAGGCTGTTAAATACATATAGGTCTATTACATTGGAAACATTGCGCAAGGGTCCTGAACCCATGGGTAAGGACAGGA
>LFRM01322379.1_pt2 | contig 35724 bp, 37 predicted proteins | sample 618341 | NCBI WGS metagenome assembly LFRM01 (sample SAMN03654438, study PRJNA283298) | anaerobic digester metagenome | isolation source: pool of bioreactors CSTR01a, CSTR02a, and CSTR03a thermophilic anaerobic... | place: Denmark: Kgs. Lyngby | collected 2014-05-21 | reverse complement strand
AAAGCAACCCGGATTTCCCTGTTAGATCCAAAATGAAACTGGCGCACCACAAAATCGCTGGTTTCAGCAAACATCTTTTTAAACAATTCAACATTATGCTCCAAAACAGTACTAATGGACTGTTTTAAAAGATCTTTGTCAGGTTGGATCTGCTCCAGCCGAGCATTGATCCTCTGTTGCCTTATCTCGGTTGCTTTCTTAGGTTTTTTCAGTGGGCGCATGAATTGACTGGACACCTCCTGCTTCTTTTAGCATGGTCCATATTCCCTTATTTTATGTTGGTCCTAAAAATTTTTAGGATAATAGACACTGGTGTTTTTTTACTGATTTGTGTGGATGGCTATTTATATCTTCACTGGCAGCAATCAACGGGCAACAGTTCAAGTAAAAAGGACACAATAAATCTAAAAACCAACCTCAAAATCGGTTCTATGAATGGGTTTAGGTCACTCCTGATTGGTTAATTATTCCTCATAAACATTAATGAGAGGATGTCATTTATGAAGAAAGAGACCTGGATTCGCTTACTGACCTTGACGATTGTTTTCTTATTTTTTCTGATCTCACCACCATGGGGCTTTTCAGATAATAAATCTACCGATTCAAAAAAGGCTGAAGTGACGAAAACTGTAAAAAAAATATTTGACACCAGGGCAAAGGCTCTGGTTGACCATTCATTTGATCAAGAAGCCCTGTCCTTTTACTACACAAAGGAAAAATTAGGGCGTTGGGCCCATTCCCACGAAAAGGCTAAACTGGACTTTGTCCGGATGTGGGTAACAAAGCGAGGAGTCGACTTTATAGAGGCAAAATCTGAGATTAAAATTCCGTGGCTTGAAATAAGAGGGAATCAGGCTGAATTGATCGTCAACCAAACCCTGATGGTCGGTTATGTTTACAAAGGGGAAACAACGATCAACCGCTTTGGTATCGGCACCCGTCACTGGATGAAACTGAAAAAACATCAAGGAAAATGGCTGATCAGCCAGGACTTTTATACAGATGGTCTAGGGGATGATTCATTAGCCCCCAACCCAACACCAGCAGATGGAAGACCAAAGGGAAAGGCACCGAAAAGTTTTCAAAAGGATAGTGACAAAGGCAGTTATGACCGGAAAGCGGCTGTCAGATACGCTGATCAATATGCTGGCATGGCATGGGGGGCGGGGAACAACCACCAGTATAATCTTAAGGAATACGGCGACCTGAGCGGTTTGGGCGGAGATTGCGCCAATTATGTTTCCCAATGCTTAGCTGATAAAAACGGCGGTAAGATTCCCTTAGATGGTAGCTGGTTTTATACCATTAATCAGGATGGTTTCAGCGGCAGTGAAGCCTGGGTAAGAGCTCCAAATTTCTGTGATTGGCTGCAATACAGCGGTCGTGGGCGATTAATAGCACAAGGGACCTTTTCAGAGTTGATCACGCCAACCAAGAAATTTCCGGCAGGGGCAATTGCAGAACTGCAAAAGGGAGATGTGATCGGCTACGGTATGGGCGGAGAAATAGAACATGTTGCTATTGTTGTAGGGTGGGATTCAAAGGGATATCCCCTGGTCAACTCCCATACAGTTGACCGCTACCACTGCCCTTGGGATATGGGTTATGACAAGAAAACAATTTATTACCTGTTTCATGTTACTGGATAAATTATCTTATTATTATCTGTCATGGTAACAACTGGTACTGGGCCAACATATGATGAAAGAAAAGCATAAGGGGGAGAGGATGCTATGTCTGAAAACAATAAAGCTGAAGCAAGAATGTTTAATCCTTTTGAAAACTTTACCGGGAGGCTCGATAAAGAATTTCAATGTAAGGTAGTCAATGTGGAGTACTCCTGTGGGAATTGTTGTAAAAAAGCTGAGGGAGGGATTTTGAGTCTGATCGGAAAAGACTTTATTGAGTTGACAGCTGATGATGACTCTATTGATGTACTCACTTTTGTGGCAGGTGTAGATAAACCCTTCAAGCAAAGGGTACGGGAGATACTTATACCCTTAGATAACATTTGCAGTGTTCAGAGAGCAGCCAAGAAAAAATGCGATGAATAATTAAACCCTCTTCAGCCTTCTGCCCACGGAAGTTGTCCGTGGGCTTTTTATATGACTGATAATAATCGGTTTATCCCTGCTAGTGTAGCAAGCTGTGAAGGTTGTTATGTAGATATTACAGCATATGATGCCCGTTGATCACCAAGCCAAAGCGGCAGTTGAGGAAGTTAGCTGCTCTCCGGCATAAAAGCATCTTGGTCATAAAGATCTCAAAGTATTCCATCACAGAACAGATAGAGGTGTCGATCTCCAGATGCATAACGATCTCCCGCTTATCCGGATCCGCGGTGAGGTACGATTCCCGGGCAGCAAAATTCACCCGGTCCCGGGTGGTGAAAGTGGCCTCATCTTCTTTGCGCACCCTACTGTAATGCACATTGGATTTATCCGCCAGAATAACTGCAGCTGCCACATTGCTCACTGCCACACCTGACCTCTCCTCATGGTTGCCGATGGCAGCGATCACAACCGCAATTTCCTCTGGTGGCATTCCCATACGCATCAACAGATGAAAGGCGATTAATGCACCGCTCCGCCCATGTTCATACCTGTTGACCACATTACCGATATCATGCATATAGCCGGCAATAGCGGCAAGTTCAGCATCCCGTTCAGGGTAGCCAAGCACCTTTAAAATGCGGTAGCTGAGATTGGCCACATGGCGGGCATGTTCTTCATCATGGGTAATGGCCAGCATAGTAGACAGGTACTCATGAACCTTTTTCATGAGTACCTCTACTTCCGGGTTATGCTGGACATCTTCAAGCTTAATCATTTAACATCCCCCTTTTTAGGGCGCGGTGGGCAATGTCCCTGCGGTAATGGATCCCCTCAAAGTGGATTCTCTCCACTCCGGAATATACTCTCTTCACAGCATCCTCAATAGTTGCACCAAAGCCTGTAATGCCCAGCACCCTTCCCCCACTGGTTACCAGTTTCCCATCAGACAGAGCGGTACCAGCATGAAAAACCAATATATCTGGAGGGAGTTCATCAAGACCGGTAATCACTTTACCCTTCTCATATGCTCCCGGATAGCCGCCAGAAGCTGCTACTACACAAACGGCAGCCCTGGGGTCCCACTCCAGTTCTACCTCATCTAAGCGCTCTTCGATAACAGCATTCATCACTTCCAACAGATCTGATTTAAGACGGGGTACAACCACCTGTGTTTCGGGATCACCGAAACGGCAGTTGAACTCTAAGACATAGGGACCTTCACTGGTGACCATCAAACCGGCATAAATAACCCCCTTATATTTAATACCATCATCGGCCAATCCGTAGATAACCGGTTCCAGTATGTCTTTCACAGTTTTTTCATGGAGTTCGCTGGTATAAACAGGTGCTGGGGAATAGGCACCCATCCCCCCGGTATTGGGTCCCTCATCTCCGTCAAAAACCCGCTTATGGTCCTGGGATGCTGCCAGTGTTTTAATAGTTTTTCCATCTGTAAATGCCAGGACACTAACTTCCTCTCCCTTTAAAAGTTGCTCCACAACAACTGCTTTCCCAGCATCCCCAAAAGCCCTTTCTTCCATGATCAAACGGACAGCCTGTTCTGCCTCTGCTCTGTCTTTGGCTATGATCACACCTTTACCTGCAGCCAATCCGTCAGCTTTCACCACACACGGGCCGTTCAGTTCTCTTACAAACTCAAGGGCAGCAGCAGAATCATAGAAAACCCGATATGCAGCTGTAGGAACACCGTATCTGGTCATTTTCTCCTTGGCAAAAACCTTACTTCCTTCTAAACATGCTGCTTTTGCATCAGGCCCAAAAACCTTGAGACCCCGTGATTTGAAGATGTCTACAATCCCTGCAGTAAGAGGGGCTTCTGGTCCTACTACAGTCAGATCTATCCTTTTCTCTTGCGCAAAATCAGCCAGTCCATGTAAATCCTCAGCTGCCAAGGGAACACATTCAGCATCCTGGGCAATACCTCCATTTCCAGGAGCACAGTAGATTTTATCTACATGGGAACTTTGTTTCAGCTTCCAGACCAGGGTGTGTTCCCTTCCTCCCCCACCCACAACCAGAACCTTCATCTTAATCCTCCTTGTTATTGTAGTTAGTCGTTAGTCATTTGTTTTGTTGTTATTTGCTCGGCAAATTCCTTCTCCATCTAACCACTAACGACTAACGACCTAATATTTGTCGCTGTATTGCTAGGAATAAAAAGAAACATCAGAAGGACCGCGGGAATCGCCCCCCGAGCGTAGAGATAAACGAGGAGCTGCTGCGGGGTTTTTGCTTTACGATACTTGGTTTATCCCTGCAAGCGCAGCGACTTATAAGGTTGTTACTCGTTCTTGACGAAGGAGCAGGTAACGACAGCTGAAGCTCAACAAGGATGTTGAGCTAGGCGACTCTGCGCTATTGTATCGTCATAGGAGCCGGTCAGCTGTCGTCTGCGACGAGTCTTAGAACGAGTTCAACCGAAATACGGAGCAAGCGCAGGGATAAACCGGGGTTCTACCGCGCTGAAACCGATAAGCAGAACCGTCCGCCGCTGTTTAGTGTTTGAAATGCCGCCTCCCTGTAAAAACCATAGCCATTCCTGCTGCATCCGCGGCTTTGATGACTTCCTCATCCCTGATTGAACCACCGGGCTGGATCAATGCTTTAATTCCGCTTTTGGCTGCATATTCAATTGTATCAGGGAAAGGTAAAAATCCATCAGAAGCTATAACAGCGCCATCTGCTTGCTCTCCTGCTTTTTCTAAAGCTATCCTGGCAGCAGCTACACGGCTCACCTGTCCCCCACCGATACCCAGGGTCTGCCTCTCTTTTGCCACCACAATAGCATTGGAAAAAACGTGCTTAGCAACGATCCAGGAAAAGATCAGATCTTCCCATTCCTCCTCAGATGGGTCTCTTTTCGTAACAACCTTGAGGTGGTGCCGCCAACTGCCTAAATCCCCCAAACTGTCCGGATCCTGCAGTAAAAATCCGCCGCTTACCCTTTTCACACTCAATTCTCTTTTAAGATCAACAAACTCTCCTGTGCATAAGACCCGCAAGTTTTTCTTTCCCCTGAGAATGGTGAGGGCCTCTTCACTATAAGCTGGAGCAATAACTGCTTCCAGGAATGTTTCCGCCATAGCTGCCGCAGTTTCCTTATCCACAGTACGGTTGAGGCCAACAACCCCGCCATAAGCAGCTACAGAATCAGCATCATAAGCCCGCCTGTAGGCATCCACCAGAGCGTTGGAGCAAGCCACACCTGATGGAGTATTGTGTTTGATCACAACAGCAGCAGGAACCTCAAACTCTGATACAGTTGTCAAGGCAGCATCAAGGTCCAGGATATTATTAAAAGAAAGCTCCTTGCCGTGAAACTGCCGGGCACTGGCTAAACCATAGGGCCTGGTTGTTTCTTCCCTGTAAAAAGCAGCCTCCTGATGGGGATTTTCACCATAGCGCAGATCGCGGATCTTCACTAGAGGTGCCAGCATCTTCATTGGGAACTTCCCAATCTCCGCTGGTTTGATATCCCCTTCCTCAACCCTAACAGCTGTTAAGTAATTGGAAATAGCAGCATCATATTGCGCTGTATGCCAGAAGGCCTCCTGAGCCAATTTAAGCCTGGTGGACAGGCTGATCTCACCCTGGGAACGGAGTTCCTCTATAATCTGGTCATAACGGTTGGGATTGACCACCACCGCCACTCGGGGGAAATTTTTAGCAGCAGCCCTTACCATAGTTGGGCCGCCGATATCGATCTGTTCCAGTGCTTCACACACCGGTAGACCTGTCTTGGAGATAGTCCTCTGAAATGGATAAAGATTAACAACAACCAAACTGAAGGGTTCAATCCCTAATTCCTCCAGTTGGGCCTGGTCCTCCGGTAGATCCCGGGCTAGGATACCGGCATGAACAGCCGGGTGCAGTGTTTTCACACGTCCCCCTAGAATCTCGGGAAAATCAGTGACCTTTTCCACATGCTGGACTTTAACCCCGGCTTCCTCAAGGGTGCGCGCTGTTCCACCTGTGGACACCAGATGAAAGCCCAATTCGACCAGGGCTTGTCCAAATTCAACAATACCTTGTTTATCGGATACACTGATTATTGCTCTTTTTTTGGCCTGTTTTAAACCTGTTGCTTCATTCACCGTGGAAAACCTCCTTTATCAGATCTTTACTCTTCAACCATTCCAGCACGCAATCCCTTGGTTGCCTTGGAATTCTCCCCTCCCAATTGATGACAACTTTCCTCCCGGAGAGGCTTAATCTCCCCTCAGCCAGCAACTGTAGAGCTGCCGGATAGGTCAGGTGCTCTTTGACCAGGATGCGTTCAGCAAGGGTTTCCAGTGTATCACTCTGATAGACCGGCACCACAGATTGCAGGATAATAGGGCCAGTATCCATTCCAGCGTCAACAAAATGCACAGTACAGCCGCTGTAATGGACCCCATATTCCAATGCCTGCCTCTGCCCATCCAAACCTGGGAATGCAGGCAGCAGGGCCGGATGGATATTGACCACCCTTTCAGGAAAGGCATCTAAAAAAGTTGGGGTCAGTACTCTCATGAAACCAGCCAGAGCAACAAAATCCGGATGAAATGCAGCAACCTCCCGGGCCAGGACAGCGTCATACTCTTCACGTCCATTGTAATCTTTCGGATTCACGAAAACAGTAGGTATATCCCTTTCCCTGGCTCTGTGAAAGGCATAAGGCTCAGGCTGATCACTGAAAACCCCCACAACCTGCATTTCCAGAGAACCGCTTTTCACTGCATCAAGGATCGCCTGGAGGTTTGTCCCCCTCCCTGAAACTAAAACAGCAAGGCGTTTATGCACTTTATTCACCCTCTCCCACATAGCGGACACCGGATCCCTCAATAACCCGTCCAATGATATAAACTTCTTCACCTGATCCTTGCAGGGTTTTGAAAACTTCTTCTCCACCATTTTTATCAACAATCAGAATAAATCCGATACCCATATTAAACACCCGATACATCTCATCTAAGGACACATCGCCCTTTTGCTTCAGAAAATAAAAAATGGGCGGAACCGGCCATTTCCCGCGGTGGATCTCCACTCCCAGACCCAGGGGGAGTACCCGGGGAATATTTTCAGTCATTCCACCACCTGTAATATGGGCAGCCCCTTTGATCAAGCCGCCCACCCTTTCTCTGGCAGCCAGGACCGATTTGACATAGATCCTGGTAGGAATCAACAGTTCCTCCCCCAGAGTGCGGCCCGTTTCAGCAAAAGGATCTGCAACAGAAAGCCCGCACTTTTTAAAGAGAATATGGCGCACCAGAGAATAACCATTACTATGGACACCGGATGAGGCAAGACCGATCAAAAGATCTCCGGCAGCTATCCTTTTCCCATCCCAGATAGCATCCCGGTTAACAACACCTACAGCAAAACCGGCCAGATCATACTCCCCTTCAGGATAAAAATCAGGCATCTCTGCTGTTTCACCCCCTAAAAGGGCACAGCCCGCCTCCCGGCATCCGGCAGCTACACCAGCCACAACTTCCTCTGCTTGTGGCGGCTCAAGTTTGCCACAGGCCAGGTAATCCAAATAAAAAAGAGGTTCTGCTCCGGTTACCAGGATGTCATTGACACACATAGCCACCAAATCGAACCCTACTGTATCATGCTTCCCCACCAGTTGGGCGATCTTCAGCTTGGTACCCACACCATCAGTACCGGCAACCAGCACCGGATTAGGATAACGACTCAGATCCAGTGTAAAAAGGCCAGAAAACCCTCCGATGCCACCCAGAACTTCAGGGCGCAAAGTTGACGCCACATGCTTTTTCATCAGTTCCACTGCATAATTCCCCGCGTCTATATCCACTCCAGCTTCTTTATAAAGTGATTTTTTTTGATCCATTGAGAACCCACCTATTCGAAGAACATTTCCAAACACACAACCAATACTGATCACTTATCACTACATGTTATCTAAATCGGATAATTTCCACAAAAACAGGCATCACAAAGTTCGTCCGGTTGGCAGGGGGCTAAAGCTGCATGCAGTCCTGGAAGACTGAGGTAATTAAGGCTGTCGGCCCCGATATGCTGGCAGATCTCCTCTAAACAATGGCTGGCCGCGATCAGTTCCCCTCTGCTAGAGGTATCGATCCCATAATAGCAGCTGTGGGTAACAGGCGGAGAACTGACCAATAGATGCACCTCCCGTGCACCTGCCTCCCGGATCATCTGCACGATTTTCCCTGATGTGGTCCCCCGGACAATAGAATCATCAATCATAATCACTCTTTTTCCGGAAACAATTTCCTTGATTGGGTTGAGCTTAAGCCGCACACCCAGTTCCCTGATCGTCTGTGCCGGGCGGATAAATGTGCGCCCTACATACCTGTTCTTCATCAACCCTTCACTGAAAGGAAGGCCCCGCTCAGCGGCATAGGATAGAGCTGAACTGACTCCCGAATCGGGTACTGGAATCACCATATCCCCATCCAACGGGTATTCCTTAGCCAACTGGCGCCCTAAGGCATAGCGCGCCTTTTGCACACTCAACCCATCGATCACACTGTCTGGTCTGGCAAAATAAACAAACTCAAAAGCACACAAGGCCTTTCGGTGAGGTTTATGGGGACGCAGAGATGTTATACCATGCTCATCGATGATCACAACTTCCCCAGGCTCAATATCTCTGATAAACTGCGCTCCTACAGTATCCAGGGCACAGGACTCAGATGCCAGCACATAACCGTCTTGCAAACGGCCTACGCACAAAGGGCGCATCCCATAGGGGTCCCGTATGCCGAACATCCTTTTTTCGGTCAGCATAACCAGAGAATAGGATCCCTCGATCTTCTCCATGGCCTGGAGAATCCCGGATACCAGGTCCTTTGCCCCGGCACGCACGATCAAACTGACGATCAATTCACTGTCTGCTGTGCTCTGAAAAACCGCGCCGGCATCTTCAAGCTCTCTCCTGAGCTCAGCACTGTTGGTCAGGCTCCCATTATGGCCAATGGCGATCATGCCATCCCTATAATAGAAATTCAGCGGTTCCGCATTCTCTATAATACTATCCCCAGCGGTGGTGTAGCGGACATGGCCTAGAGCGATGGATCCTTGCAGCTTTTCTAAGATATCCTCTGTGAAAACTTCCCCGACCAAACCCATCCCTTTACGGCAGATGATCCTATTACCATCACTAACAGCAATACCGGCACTCTCCTGCCCCCGGTGCTGAAGTGCATAAAGCCCATAGTAAGTTATCCTAGCCACATCCTGCCCAGGTGCATAAATACCAAAAACACCACAAGCTTCGTGGGGTTTATCATCATTTAAAAATAACCGGCAATACTCCCCCGCCATACCTTTTCCATCTCCTCAATATGCTGATTGATTAAAACTCGTTCTGATTGATCCCTAATAATCAGGTGAACCCCTCCGGTCTCCCCCAGCACTGCAGCAGTTATCCCGGCTTTCTCTGCACTTTTCAAAACACCATCCAGTTCTCGGGGAGTACATGTTACCAGAATACAGGATTGTACCTCACCAAAGAGCAGGGCATCTTCCCTCCCAGAAAAAGGTAGGTTAATGGTTGCTCCCCTTCCGCCGGAAATACAGCACTCAGCAATAGCTACAGCTAAACCACCTTCAGCACAGTCATGGGCCGATTTTACTTTCCCTTCTCTGATCAGTTCACGGCAGCAGAGCTGAACCTGTTTTTCTTCATCTAAATCGATTTCAGAAACCTCTCCCTTTTCCAAACCGTGGATAACAGCCAGATACTCGCTGGCACCTAACTGGGGGTTGAATTTACCCAACAGTACCACCACATCACCCGAATCCTTAAGAGCGCTTGTGGCATATCTTTTCACATCTGGGAGAAGTCCCACCATTCCTACAACAGGTGAGGGATAAATAGCCTCCCCTTTTGTTTCATTATATAGGCTGACATTTCCACTGACAACAGGTATCTCCAAGCTGCGGCAGGCCTCACTCATCCCCTCCACTACCTGGTTGAACTGCCAGAAGATCTCGGGCTTTTCAGGATTGCCGAAGTTCAGTCCATCTGTAAGCGCCAGGGGCTCGGCCCCTACACAGGAAAGATTCCTTGCTGCCTCCGCAACAGCGATAGCTCCCCCACGGCGTGGATCAAGGTAGCAGTAGCGGGGGTTCCCATCGGTTGTCATAGCGATTCCCTTTTTCGTCCCTTTGATGCGCAAGACCGCAGCATCTGCACCAGGGCCTACTATAGTATTCAGCATCACCAGATGGTCATACTGGTTGTATACCCACTCTTTGCTGGCAATATTGGGGGATGACAGAAGCTTCAGCAAAACACTGTTAAAGTCTTCTGGAACAGAGAGGTCATCCGGGTTCCAGGCACGCAGTCTTTGATAATACTCCGGTTCTCTTTGCTCCGGATACCGAACCGGAGAATCAGTGAGAGCTTTCACAGGTATTTCAGCAACTACAGTTTCCCCGTCAAACACCCGGTAGATCCCATCATCGGTCACCCTGCCGACAACAGCTGCTTCTACACCCCATTTAGCAAACAGATCCATCACCGTTTGTTTATGCTGGGGTTCGATCACTAAGAGCATCCTCTCCTGTGACTCAGAGAGCATCACATCATAGGGGGTCATCCCTTCATCCCGCTGTGGCACCAAAGATACATCGATCTCTATACCTGTACCGGCCCTACCGGCCATCTCAGCACTGGAACTGGTGAGACCTGCTGCACCCATATCCTGAATGCCTACTACATAGCCCATTTCCATCAATTCCAGGCAGGCTTCGATGAGAAGGCTTTCCAGAAATGGATCTCCTCTCTGTACAGCAGGTGCTTCGGTCTCCTCACTAAACTCTTCAGAGGCAAAGGTGCAGCCGTGGATACCGTCCCTACCTGTTTTTGCTCCGGCAGCCACTACTAAATTCCCAGGTCCTGCTGCCAGCCCCCGGATGATCCGGTTGTGGTCCACCAGACCCACACACATGGCATTTACCAGAGGATTACCCTGATAACTGGGATGGAAGAAGATATCTCCACCTACAACAGGAGTTCCCAGACGGTTTCCATAACCACCGATTCCCTCCACAACTCCGGAAAAGAGGTAGCGCACCCAGGGGTCCTCCAGGCTACCGAAACGCAAGGAGTTTAGAGCAGCGATCGGACGCGCTCCCATGGTGAATATATCCCGCGCTACCCCTCCTACACCTGTGGCAGCACCTTCATAGGGTTCAACCGCTGATGGGTGGTTGTGGCTTTCCACTTTGAATACCAAAGCCTGCCCATCACCAATATCAACAACACCGGCATTTTCGCCGGGGCCTTGAATAACATATTTGCCCTCTGTGGGGAAATTCTTGAGCACAGGACGGGAATTCTTATAACTGCAATGCTCGGACCAGAGCACTGCAAAGAGTCCGGTCTCCAAATAATTGGGCTCTCTTCCGAGAATTTCACAGATCTTAGCGTATTCTTCAGAACTAAGCCCCATCTCCATCCAGGCAGGTTTTTGTTCACTCATGCGCCATTACTCCTTCCTGTGTGTGAATACCCCACCAATCCAATACAGACAAAAACAACCGCAGCCCGCAGGTATTGCCTAAAATCTCTTCTGAACAGCGTTCCGGGTGAGGCATAAGGCCTAAGACATTTCCTTTTACATTGCAAATCCCGGCAATATTACCCACAGATCCATCAGGATTGGCTGCAGCTACAAGCTCTCCCTCCTCATTACAGTAGCGGAAGACAACCTGCCCGTTATGTTCCAACTGGGCAAGGCCTTCTGCATCTATATAGTAATTCCCCTCACCATGGGCGATTGGGTACTTGATAACCTCCCCCTGCTTGTATCTGTTGGTAAAGGGTGTCTTGCTGTTCTCTACCCTGAGAAAGACATCATGGCAGCGAAAGCGAAGGTTTTCATTTCTACGCATCGCTCCTGGCAGCAGTCCGGTATTCAAGAGAATCTGAAAACCATTGCCGATTCCCAGAACAAGTCCCCCCTGTTCTGCAAAATCTGCAATCTGTTCTGCCACCGGGGTTGCTCCGGCAAGCGCACCGGCTCTCAGGTAATCACCATAAGAGAAACCGCCGGGAAGAATTATACAGTCAAATCCGACCAGTTCCCGCTCATCCGGCTGTATAGGACTGACAGGATGGCCGATCACCTGATCGATAACATAATAACAGTCAGCAGCATTGGCACCGGGAAAGAACACCACTCCAAATCTCATCTGTCAACCTCCCGGAGTTCAAAAGTATAATCCTCCAATACCACATTAACTAAAAGTTTTTCACAGATCTGGCGCAGCTCTTCTTCAGCAGTTGCGCGGTCCTGAGCTTTTAGTTTAAGGAGGAAAAACCGGCCTGTTTTTACCTCTTCCACCTGGTCATAACCCATAGAGCTAAGACTGTTCTTTACCGCTTTTCCCTCGGGATCAAGGATCCCTTTTTTCAATGTCACATAGACCGATGCCTCAAACACTTCATATACCTCCTTAGTATCTTCGGTTCATCCCTGCGCTTGCGACTTAAGCTCCGGTTTAACTTGCCCTAAGACTCCTCGCAGACGACAACTGAACGGCTCCTATGACGCCATCCATGGCGCAGAGTCGCCTAGCTCATCATCCTGATTCGCTTCAGCTGTCGTTAACTGCTCCTTCGTCAAGGGCAAGTAACAACCTTCGCAGGTCGCTGCGCTAGTAGGGATAAACCACCAAACAGTGGAACGGTTCTGCCGCGCGGTGGTTTCGAATGTTTCATTTTATCCCTGCTAGCGCAGGGATAAAAACTGCTCAGAGAGGATGATTCTCGCAATCGGTCAAGCTGTCCCCCTGATCGCGCGTGAGTCAAAGTCACCGTCCCCCTGACTCAAGTCATTTCCAACCACTAACCACTAACTACTAACTACCTTTTTAGTTTCTCCGCCTTTTTTGCTGTACTCTTCGCAAGTTCTTTTTTATAAGCCCTGAACTTTTCCCTCAGTTCCGGATCCTTGATGCTCAGCATTTGAACCGCCAGAAGAGCAGCATTGCGCGCCCCATCAATAGCCACTGTAGCCACCGGAACACCCGGTGGCATCTGAACTATAGAATAGAGAGAATCCAGACCATTGAGGGCACTGCTTTTCAGGGGAACCCCGATCACTGGCAGACAGGTGTATGCTGCCAGAACTCCTGGCAGATGGGCAGCCATCCCCGCCCCGGCAATAATCACCTCGATGCCTCGTTCCTCCGCACTGCGGGCGTATTCAGCTGCCAAATCCGGGCTGCGGTGGGCAGAAGCAATGGTCATCTCATAGGAGACCCCAAAATCCTGCAAAATACGGCCTGCTTCCTCCATAACCGGAAGATCAGAATCACTCCCTAAAACAATTCCTACACTGAGTTTTTTCACCTGCTTTCACTCCCTACCGGGTGCCAAAAGGACGATCCTTTTAACGCCCATACAGAAAATATCTATAACTCTCGACCATCTTCGATCGTTCATTCCCTATGCTTTTTGACTATATTGACACACACTAAATCTCTAACCACCAACCACTAACCACTAACGACCAAACACCAACCACCATTACTACTCCCACTCGATGGTCCCCGGCGGTTTTGATGTGACATCATAGAGCACCCTGTTGATCCCTGAGACCTCACGAACAATGCGGCTGGCTATCTGTTCCAGGAGATCATGGGGCAGGTGTGCCCATTTTGCGGTCATGGCATCTTCACTATTGACAGCACGGATGACAATAGGGTGAGCATAAGTGCGTCCTCCATCTGAGACCCCCACACTCCTGACCGGCAGCAAAACAGCAAAATACTGCCAGATCTCTTTATCCAAACCAGCTTTTTGGATTTCCTCCCTTAAGATATAGTCAGCTTCCCGCACCATGGTGAGCTTTTCCTCAGTTACTTCACCCAGGACACGAACCGCCAGGCCTGGCCCAGGGAAGGGTTGGCGCCAAATAACATCTTTGGACAGACCCAATTCTTCACCGATGAGGCGCACCTGATCCTTGTATAACTCACGCAGCGGTTCCAGCAGCTTAAGTTTCATATCTTCAGGGAGTCCACCTACATTATGATGGCTCTTCACCACACCTGCCGCGTTTTTTCCGGATTCGATCACATCAGGGTAGATTGTACCCTGCAAAAGAAATTGAAAATCACCCAGCCGGGCGGCTTCCTCCTGAAACACATTGATAAATTCATTGCCAATAATCTTTCTTTTCCTTTCCGGGTCTGTAACTCCCGCTAATTTTTTCAGGAACCGCTCCCTGGCATCAACAGTAATGGTATTAACACCCACATGCTGGAGAATCTCTGTCACCTGTTCCCGCTCACCTTTTCTCAGCAGTCCATGGTCAACAAAAATACAGGTTAACTGATCTCCAATTGCCCGCTGCACCAGAGTTGCAGCAACTGTGGAATCAACTCCTCCGCTCAGTCCTCCCACAACCCTGCTATTACCAACAGTTTTTCTGATAGAAGAGATCTGTTCTTCGATAAACGCAGCCGGTGTCCAATTCCTGCCCTTCTGTTTATTCACAACCCAGTTCCCCCTTAGTTAGGCATATATCCCGGCACTCCTGATGAAGGATGTAGATACTGGGAAGGTTGCGATAGCGCTGAGCACAGTCCAACCCATAACCCACAACAAAGTAATCGGGAATAGTAAAACCATTGTAATCAGGGGTGAACTCCACCCTGCGTCTGCTGGGCTTGTCCAGAATGGTACAAACCCTAAGGCTGGCGGGACCCCTAGCCTCAAGGTTTTTACAAAGGTATTTCAGTGTTAATCCGGTGTCGATGATATCCTCCACTAAAAGCACATGTTTGCCGGTGATGGTTTCATCCAGGTCTTTGAGGATCCTGACAACACCGGAACTGACAGTGTCATCCCCATAACTGGATACAGCAACAAAATCTATGATCACCGGCATCTCTAAGTTGCGCACCAAATCAGCCATAAAGACAAAAGCACCCCGTAGGATGCCTACCACCAGGAGTTCTTTTCCTTGATAATCCCGGTTGATCCGCTCGGCCAATTCCTTCACCTTTGACCGCAGTTGCTCTTCTGTAAAGAGTACTTCAAGTTTTTCCAAGCAAACTCCCACCAATCTGTTATACCTAGTATTTCCTCATTAACAAAAAAGTTATTAAAGAAGCACCTATTTCAAAAAAATCAAGTCATATTATATCACAAAAATGGCTCTTACCACTAATATTACAAAAAAAATGTATACTGAAAAACCGCCGGATATCAGGTTCCCATCTCCCAGGAGGCTAGATATTCCTTTTGCTCCTCGGTCAGTTCCTCGATCTCTATTCCATAAGCGGCCAGTTTAAGTCTGGCTACCCGCTCATCGATCTCCCGAGGCACCTGGTAGACAACAGGCTCAAGTTTTCCCCGGTTAGCCACCAACCAGGCTGCAGATAGGGCCTGATTGGCAAAGCTCAGGTCCATCACCTCAACCGGATGCCCCTCTCCACAAGCCAGGTTAACCAACCTGCCTTCAGCCAGTAAATAGATACGACGGCCATCTTCCAGGGTATATTCCTCAACATCTTTTTTCACAACCCTGCGCTGAGATGCCAACTCAGCCAGGAACGGAATATCGATCTCTACATTAAAATGACCGGCATTGGCCAATATTACCCCGTCTTTTAAATAGGGTATATGATCCTTGCCCAGCACATGGATGTCTCCGGTCACTGTTACAATAAAATCCGCCCTTTTGGCCGCCTCTTTCATGGTGGTGACCTCATGGCCATCCATCACAGCTTCCAGGGCTTTAAAGGGATCCACCTCAACAACAATCACCCTTGCTCCAAGCCCTCGCGCCCGGGAGGCAATACCTCTCCCACACCATCCATAACCCACAACAACAAAGGTAGAGCCTGCTATCAGGTAATTGGTCGCCCTTAAGATGCCATCCAGTGTAGATTGCCCGGTGCCATACCTGTTGTCGAAAAGGTGCTTGGTTAATGCATCATTAACTGCCACTAAAGGATATCTGAGTGCACCGTCCCTGGCCATCGCCTTCAGCCTGATCACCCCGGTGGTGGTCTCTTCAGTGCCCCCAATAATATCTTTTACCTGCTCCGGTCTTTCTTTATGGAGTGTTGTCACCAGGTCTGCCCCATCGTCAATGGTCAGATCAGGCTTTATATCTAATACCGCATTGATTTGGCTGTAATAAGCATCATTGTCAACACCCCGCCTGGCAAAGGTGGGGATATCATAGAACACATTGAGGGCTGCGGCAATATCATCCTGAGTGCTCAAAGGATTAGAAGCACATAAAGCCAGGTCAGCGCCACCGCTCTTCAGCACCCGGGCAAGGTTGGCTGTTTTCGCAGAAATATGGAGGCAGGCAGCGATTTTGATGCCTTTGAGGGGAAGTGACTGCTCCCAGTCATCCTTGATCTGCTGCAGTACCGGCATCTTTCGCCAGGCCCACTCGATGCGTTCCCTGCCAACTCTGCTCAAATCGTTGTCAGTCAGACGTAGGCATTCCTTGATCATTTTTCTCTCCTTTCCAAGATTTCTTGTTATCTTCTTCAAAAGCTGCCAATTATCCTTTTCCCAGCAGCACCCATATCCGACCAAACATACAATAAAGGGTGTTCAATAATCTGGAGCAAAAAGGGGCAGCAGTCCAAAATTGTTCATCATAAATGGTGCAATAAGTAATATATGCATAAAATTTGTTAAATATTTAAGAATAATGGACAAAGGAGGGATTTATGAAATGCAATTAAGTGCACGCAACCAACTGAAAGGCCGTATTAAGGAGATTAACACTGACGGTATTTCCTCAGAAATTATACTCGATATCGGTGGGCAAGAGGTATGCTCCAGCATAACCACAGATTCTGTAAACAGGCTAGGGCTTAAAGCAGGAGACGAAGCCTACGCTGTGGTTAAAGCAAGCTCAGTGATGATTATGAAATGACATCCACCCACCCCTAAAAGGGGTGGGCTTTTTTTATACCAAGCCAAAATTTTTTTAATGGTATTGATTATCAGATCGGTGGTGAAATCTTAATCTTTTTATTAAAATCTCTGAAATTCACGGTCATGGTGAGAGTTGTATCACTGCTGTTTTTGCTTTTGGCTGTAGCTTGTGCCTTTAACAGCACATGTTTCCCTCTATCGATCCAGAAGCGATAGGTAAAATCCTGCCACCAGGTCTGCATATATTTGCTCTCTACATCTGCTTTTGCTTCCAATACCCAGCACTTCCGACCCTCAACTTTTTCCTTCCCAATCAAGCGGGGTTCTTCCATTGTTTTAAAGCGGAAACTGCTCAAAGGGTCAATCTCTGCCATAAAAAGCTGCTGTTGGGTGAGATCCACCCCCTCCAGAACAGTCCACTTCCCGCTGACCGGGTCCTTTGTATAGCTTTTTAAGCCGATCTGATAGATCTCGACCGGGGTGCCAAGGGTTTCCCCCTTGAAGTGATAACCATCAGAGGCACACTCTCCCTGCACCTTGATCCAGCTTTTTTTCTTGCCAGCCATATCCAGGTCGGCTTTCAGCTCATACCTGTAGCTCTCTGCCTGGTATGCCTTTTTCATTACTTCTTCAAGAAGTGGGGCAGGCTCTACCTTTAAAAACCTGATATAGTAAAATACCGCCCCTGCAGCCAGCAGCATAATTAAGACAAAAAACCCTGCCCACCGGATCCCTGTTTTCCCTTCCACACAATTCCCCCCAAATATACGGAAAAGATCATAACAATTTTATGCAAAAGAAAATTGTTTTATGAGACTTTTCCATTGCAGGGGATGGGAAAAGAAAAGGCCTGCTTTTGTATAACAGGCCTTCAGTTTCGTTTATTTATTATTTTTCTTTCTCTTCTTTCTCCTCAACCTTATCAGCGATTAAACATTCGGTTGTCAGGAACATACCGGCAATACTGGCTGCATTCTGCACAGCTGAACGTGTTACCTTAGCGGGGTCAACGATCCCTGCTGCAAACAGATCCTCGTATTTTTCGGTCAGTGCGTTAAAACCATGGCTGCCTTCCATCTTTTTGACCTTTTCCACAACAACTGAACCCTCAAACCCAGCATTAGCCGCGATTAATCTGAGCGGTTCCTCCAAGGCCTTTTTGACGATCAATGCGCCTGTTGCTTCATCACCCTCAAGTTCTAGGTTTTCAAGGGCTGGTATCGCTCTTACCAGTGCGACTCCCCCACCGGTAACAATCCCTTCCTCAACAGCCGCTCTGGTAGCTGCCAGAGCATCTTCAATACATGATTTCTTTTCCCGCAGCTCTACTTCTGTTGCGGCCCCTACCTTGATAACCGCAACACCGCCTGACAATTTGGCCATCCGCTCCTGTAGTTTCTCCCGGTCGTATTCTGATGTGGATTCCTCGAACTGGTGCCTGATCTGAACAATCCTCTGTTCGATCTCCTCAGTAGAGCCTTTACCCTCTACAATGACCGTTTCCTCTTTTCCTACCTCGACCCGGCCGGCCCGTCCCAGCATGTCAAGGGTTACATTCTCCAGCTTAATGCCCTTCTCCTCGGAGATTACAGTTCCCCCGGTCAAAATAGCAATATCCTCCATCATGGCTTTCCTGCGGTCCCCGTAACCAGGAGCCTTGGTAGCGGCACAGTTTAATGTCCCCCGCAGTTTATTGACCACCAGAGTAGCCAGTGCTTCACCTTCAATATCTTCAGCTACGATGAACACCGGTTTACCTGTATTGGCGATCTTTTCCAGTATCGGAACGATTTCTGCCACTGCTGACAGCTTTTTATCAACAACTAAAATATAGGGCTCCTGCAGTTCAGCCACCATTCTGTTCGGATCTGTGACCATATAAGGGGAGAGATAGCCACGGTCATACTGCATACCTTCAACAACATCCAGAGAAGTTCCGAAAGTTTGGGACTCCTCAACAGTGATCACACCATCATTGCCCACTTTCTCCATAGCATCGGCTACCCATTTTCCAATTTCCTCATCAGCTGCGGAAATGGAGGCAACCTGTTTGATGGCTTCTTTGCTGTCCACCACCTGGGACATTTTTTTGATCTCTTCAACTACAACCTGAGTAGCCTTCTCCATACCGCGTTTAAGCAGTGTCGGGTTAGCACCTGCTGTCACATTTTTTAATCCTTCCCTGATCATTGCCTGTGCCAGTACTGTGGCTGTGGTGGTCCCATCACCTGCTACATCATTGGTCTTTGAGGCTACCTCTTTGACCAGTTGAGCCCCCATGTTCTCCCAGGGATCTTCCAAATCGATATCCTTGGCGATGGTCACTCCATCATTGGTGATCTGAGGTGGGCCAAAGGATTTCTGCAGCAGCACATTCCGCCCCTTGGGCCCTAAAGTTACTTTAACAGTGTCAGCCAGGATATTGACACCTCTTTCCATTGCCTGGCGCGCATCATGACGAAAAGTCAGTTCCTTGGGCATCTTATAACCTCCTTGAGAAGCAATGGGGCTGTCCCTCACGCTTCCAAATTTTTATGTGTTATGGTTTATTATGCTAATCAATTACTCCTAAAATATCCCGCTCATTGACCAGGAGGTACTTCTCTTCCCCATCCTTTACCTCATTACCGGCATAGCGGGAGAAGATTACTTTATCACCTACTTTAACTTCAATAGGAACCTTTTTCCCATCACTGGTTACCTTCCCGGTTCCTACAGCTACTACTTCCCCTTTTTGCGGTTTTTCCTTGGCGGTATCAGGCAGAAAAATTCCTCCTTCGGTTTTCTCTTCTGTTTCAACGATCTTCAATAGCACCCTGTCTCCCAGAGGCTTGAGGCTCATAGCTGGCACCTCCTTTTAGTCATATTTATTATTAGCACTCACTGTCATTGAGTGCCAATAAACTACCTACAATAATAATATATATCATTGAAATTCTCAATAAAATTTTTCCCCAAAACTACAATTTATACAATAAAACTAAAAGTTGGCCATCAGATTTTCAAAAAGTTTATAAATTACATAAAAGATAAACTTTTTANNAATAATGCATATTATACTCAACTTCGGCAATAATAATGCTAGGATTCACAGCAGAGTTCTCGTCTATTTCCCAAAGGAATTCCCTGAGGGATTTTACGAGACATGCGGAAGGGCTGATTCAATTCTGCAGTTTCACCAGGGTTTGAATTAGTCTGGAAGCACTGCTGTGAATCCGTTTGTTATGAGCCAAATAAAAAACGGGTAGAGGAAAAATCCCCATACCCGCATATTTGTTTGAATTGATAATCTTCAACCAAAACTACCACTCCGGCGGCAGTTTTTTCAGCTGTGCCAGGCTGAAAACAGGGCCATCCAAACAGATGAACTGGCTGCCGATATTACAGCGCCCGCACTTACCAATACCGCACTTCATACGCATCTCCAGTGTGGTGATCACCTGATCTTCGTCAAAACCAAGCTTCTCTAAGGCCTGCAGCACGAATTTGATCATAATGGGAGGGCCGCAGGTAATGGCGATTTTCCCTTCTGGTGAGGGTTTAAGCTCCTCCAGGTAGGCGGGAACAAACCCTACCTTACCCTTCCAGTCATCATCACCACGGTCAACGGTCACATAGACCTCCATATCCCTTACCTTGGGCCAGTTTTCGAAAAGGTCATATTTAAACACCAGGTCCGCTGGAGATCTTGATCCATAGAGCACCTCCAGCTTACCGAACTCATCTCTGTTGACAACACAGTGATTGATCAGTGATCTGAGCGGTGCCAGCCCAATACCGCCCCCGATAAAGAGCAGATCCTTCCCTTTCATAATCTCCACAGGGAAGCTGTTTCCGTAGGGACCCCGTATACCAACAGTTGTCCCTACATCTGCTTCATGAAGGGCATCGGTCAGCACACCCACCTTTTTGATACTGAACTCCAGGTAGTCATCCCCCTGCCAGGTAATAGAAAACATCGCCTCCCCTACTGGGATCAAAGACAGCATTGCCAACTGCCCGGGCTTGGGAGTGAATGGTTTTCCATTGGGTGTTGTAACATGAAATGTTTTCACATCAGGTGTTTCATCGATGATCTTGGTGATCGTACCTGTTATAGGCACAAGCGGGTTTTTTTCAGAACTAGCCATCTACGGTCACCTCCTCCAACCGGTTGATAAAAGCTGCGATATTCATTCCTACCGGACATTCACGCAGACAGCGCCCACACCCGGTACAGAGGAACATTCCGTAGCGTTCCTGGAAAAACTGCAGTTTATGGAGATACCTATTGCGGATCCTCTCCACTTTAGAAGGCCTGACATCATGGCCACCGGCCATCAGAGCGTAATCATCGAACACACAGGCATCCCAGGTGCGGTATTTAAACCCTTTTGTTGCATCTATATTCTTGCTGTTGATATCAAAACAATGACAGCTGGGACAGAGAAAAGTACAGGTCCCGCAGCAGATGCACTTCTGGGAAACCTCTTCCCAGATGGGGTGATCAAACATTTTCTGCAGTTTTTCAACAATCCCCTCGCTGTTGACTTGTAATGAGAAGGACGGAGCCCCCGGTTTGTTTTTCTTTGTCTCCTTTAACTGTGAAGCTATCTTTATTGCTATTTCCTTTCCCTTATCTGTCTTTTCTTCAAAACCATACTCCCCATCCAGGTCGAAAATAACTATATCTGCGCCTTCGGCCTCCACTGGATTGACACCCATATCTTTGCAAAAGCAGGTGTCCTCAGCAGCAGTGCATCCCAGTGAAATTATGATCAATCGATCCCTTTTTTCCTGGTAGTAGCTATCAACATAGGTCCTGGTCAAAAAGACCTCATCCAGGCACCTGATAGCCTGTACATCACAGGGCCGCACCCCGAAAAGAATGATCTTATCACTGCCTGGGGAGGGAGGCTCTACAGTGTTCTCCTCCCCAAACTTATAGTTGTATATAACCTCGGTCTGCGGAAAGAGCAGTTCTTTAGGAGACATGGTTGTATTATGCTCCAAATCAAGCTTGACATCGCTCTTCCAGGGAACAAACCTACTCATATCTCCTGCCTGTGAGGGTACATATAAAGCCCCCTCCTTTGACAACTCCTCCAGCAGTGCCGGAAGCTTATCTTTAGGAACAGCTTTCATCTTAAAACCACCTCCTTACACCATATCCTACATAAACTCTTCGGGGTCACCGGTATCGTATTGGGTAAGCGGTGGCCTCTGCTCAAGGTCCATTCCGGCTTCATAGGGACCAAAGAGTTCATTGATGTCCTTGATCAACTTCCTGTTCAACTGCATCAGAGGTAGACCAGCAGGACAGACCCGTTCACACTCACCACATTCAATACAACGGTCAGCAACATGCCATACCCGAATCATGTGGAAAAACTGATTCTGTACAGTACTTACTTCTTTATCCAACCAACGTGGTTTGCTGCAGTCAAACAGGCACTCCGGGCAGCTGCATGCCGGACAGATATTTCTGCAGGCAAAACAGCGTAGACATTTATCTGCCTGTTCCTTCCAGTAGGCATACTTTTCATCTGCAGATTTTTTCTCCAGTTCTTTCACTTCAGCAAACCTGTCTTTTTGCGGTGGTTCCTCAACCGGTGAGCTGAGCATTTCGTCGTAAAGTACAGGGTTTGGATGTAGACACTCCTGGCACTTTTTCGCTCTTGGTACCTGACCGGCATCTTTATAGTATCCCCTGGCAGCTGTTTTAGGGTCCTTAAGACCTGGGCAGGGAACACCGATCAGGTAAAGATTTTCCCGTTTGACCTGGTTATCCTGGATCATTCTAACCACACCCCGGGAATCACAGCCTTTGACAAAAAGGGCAACCTTTTTCTCTTTATTCTGCTTATCCAACAGGTAGATGGCCAGGTTGTTGATGGCAAAATCATCCCACACCAGTTTTTCCGTGTCTTCAGGCTTATCAATGACAACCGGTGTTGTTGAATAAAAGAACATGCCCTTCTTCCAGCCGATAACCCTCTCAACTACACCTTTCTCCAGCAGTTCCTTTGCTTTTTCTCGCATCAACCCGGTAATCTCATTCATAGCGCTCCCTCAACTTTCTGTTGGGGCCCAACGCCCGGACCTTTTCTGTCAGTTCTTCGACTGTATCCACAAACTTCTGGGCTTCAGAACCGGAGACCCACTTTACCATTAAGCGGTCCGGATCCAGCCCGATATATTCCATCATTCTGGTCACTAAAGAAAAACGCCTTCTTGCAAAATAATTGCCACTAACATAGTAGCAGTCGCCGGGGTGTCACCCGGCCACCAGTACCCCATCTGCTCCCTTTTGGAATGCCTTGAAGACAAACTGGGGGTTGATTCGCCCAGAACAGGGTACCCGGATGATGCGCACATCCGGTGGGTACTGCATGCGGTTCAGACCGGCCAGGTCCGCACCCGCATATGCACACCAGTTGCAGCAAAAAGCAACAATCTTGGTGTTTACAGACACAGGGCATCCACCTCCGCCAATACTTGTTCATTTGTAAAGCCTTTCAAATCAAGGGCACCGGCACGGCAGGTTACAGTACAGGCTCCACAGCCTTGGCAGAGGCCGCTGTTAATGGAAGCCACCTGCCGTGGACCACGGTGCCTGTCCTCAATTGTTTTAAGCTCAATAGCCTTATAGGGGCAGATGGAAACACAAAGGCCGCAGCCTGAACAGACCTGCTCATCCACATCGGTAATCAAAGGACTGGTAGCCATTTCATCCCTGGAAAACAGCACTGCCACCTTGGCTGCTGCGCCGCTGGCCTGAGCTACTGTATCAGGGATATCCTTGGGACCCTGGCAAGATCCTGCCAGATAAACACCACCTGTAAAGGTTTCCACAGGTTTCAGCTTAGGATGTGCCTCCTGGAACCACCCTTCACCATCGGTGGACAGACCAAATAGTTGGGCGATCTGATCCGAACCTTTACTTGGCACCATGGCAGTCGCCAGAACCACCAAATCAGCGTTTACCTTCACCTGCTTCCCTAATAAGGAGTCCTCACCACAGACCACCAATTTATCCCCTAACTGATAGATGCGGGATACACGCCCCCGTAAATACTGGGCTCCTTCCTGGACAGTCCTTTGGTAAAACTCATCATAGGCCTTACCCGGTGTCCGCACATCCATGTAAAAGACAACTGCTTGGCCACCCTCGATTTTTTCCAGCACCTGATGGGCATGTTTAGCTGTATACATACAGCAGGTGCGTGAGCAGTATTTCTTCCCTTTGGTATCATCTCTAGAACCCACACACTTGATAAAAACTACAGTTTTCGGTTCTTTCCCATCAGAGGGCTTTAAAATTTTACCTCCCGTGGGTCCTGAAGCATTCACTAACCTCTCAAACTGGAGGCTTGTGATCACATCCGGATATTTACCATAACCGTATTCCCCGTATGCTTGTTTCCAATCCCATAGATCAAAACCGGTAGCTACCACAACCGCGCCAAAACGATCCTCAACGATCTTATCTTGGTCCTCAAAATCGATAGCATCCCGGGGACAATACTTAGCGCATACACCGCATTTGCCCTTGGTCAGTTTCCGGCAGTGTTCAGGGTCGATCACAGGCTTATTGGGTACTGCCTGGGCAAAGGGTTTATAGATAGCTGTCCTCTGTCCCATCCCCTCATCAAACTCACTGGAAATCCGTTTGTTCGGGCATTTCTCAAGACAAAGACCACAGCCTGTGCAGAGATCATAGTTCACATATTTGGCCTTCTGCCGAATTTTCACATCGAAGTTGCCGATATAACCGGAAACTTCTTCAACTTCTGAGTATGCCATCATAGTAATATTAGGGTGCTGTGCCACAGCACTCATCTTGGGAGTACTAATTCAAGCCGAACAATCAAGAGTAGGGAAGGTTTTATCCAGTTGAGCCATCCTACCCCCGATGGTCGCCTCCCTTTCTACCAGGGTCACCTTGTACCCTGCATCTGCGATATCCAAAGCTGCCTGCATACCTGCGATACCACCACCGATGACCAGGGCCTTCTTTTCAATAGGAATATAATCCTCTTGCAAAGGAACAACTCTAGCCACCTTATATACAGCAGCCCGGACCAGGTCCAAAGCCTTCTTTGTGGCCTCTTCTTTGTCCTTGGCATGAACCCAGGAGACCTGCTCCCTGAGGTTAGTCATCACCATCAGATAAGGGTTGCCACCTGCATCTCCGAGACATTTGCGGAAGGTCTCCTCATGCATACGCGGAGAGCAGGAAGCCACTACGATCCTGTCTAGGTTATGCTCTTTCACCTTTTCTTTGATCAAATCCTGGCCGGGTTCTGAACACACATATTGATAATCAGTGGAATACGCCACATAGGGAAACTTTTTAGCTTCTTCTGCAACCCAGTGGCAGTCCACCGCACTGGCGATATTTGAACCACAGTGGCAAACAAAAACACCTATTCTTTTCACCAGGCTCCTTACCCCCTTTAAGCAGTTTCTTTTTTACCGATTCCTGCTAGCAGCGGCAGGGAATTGACAAAATGCTTATCCAAGCCGATCTCTTTTGGTTCAGCACCAAAAGTGAGGGCCATTAATTCGGTAAAATAAAATACCGGCAGGTTGAAATCTGCTTTGTATTTTTTGTTTACACTTTCCTGGTGAAGGTCCAAGTTCATCAAACACATGGGGCAGGCAGTAGCCAGGCAGTCTGCGCCACACAGCTGAGCGGCACGGAGTATTTCATAGGTTAAGGGCAGACCATCTTCAGGAGACAGTGTGATCATACCCGCACCACAGCACTCGGTTTTATGCGGCCACTCTACAGGAGTACCCCCTAATTTTACGATGAGATGATCCATGCTCTCGGGGTCCTCAGCCCGGTCAAAATGCCCCAACTTAGGTGGGCGCACCAGGTAGCACCCATAATAGCAGGCAACCTTTAAACCTGACAGCGGTTTTTTTACAGCTGCCTCGATCTTATCCAAGCCTACTTGCTCCACAAAAACCTCCAGGAGTGATCTGGTGTTATTGGTAGCCCGGTAATCCATATCTATAACTTGGGCCACATCCTGCTGCACCTTTTCATCCTGGCGTACTTCGGCCTCTACAGTCTTGAATCTGCTGTAACATGCTGCACAGGGCACAGCCATATCCAGGCCCTCTTTTTCCGCAATAGCTAAATTGCGTGCAGGTAAGGCCAGGGACAATAATTGATCTGTAGAATGAGCCGAACTGGCGCCACAGCAGTTCCAACCAGGTACTTCCCATAGGTCAAGACCTAATTGATTAGCACAGAAAGCTGTGGAAAGCCTGAATTCGACACCGGTAGTGTCCAACGAACAACCGGGGTAATAGGCGATCCTCATACTTTAGTTCCCCCTCCTTTCCCGTACCCTCTCAAAGAGCTTTTTGACCGCACCTCCATCATCAGCCTTAGGAGGCATAAAATGTAGCTTTCCTTTGCTCATCATTTTCGGACCCAAATCAACATTATTAAAGAGCTTTCGAGTCCTCATATTAAACTTCATCATCAACTCCATCTCATAGACCCGGCCGTACCTTTCCACAGATTCCAGAAAAGTCTTATGGAAAATAGGCACTTCCGGCACTGCGGCAACTCCGGTACGGTTCGCCTCTATGCGGAGCAGATCCATGAGTTTGGCAACATCCACATCCCGTGGGCAGCGTGTGGCACAGGTCTCACATGATGCACACATCCAGATGGTGCGAGAACGCAAAGCATCATCAGCTAAACCCAACTGCAGCAGCCTTACAATCTGCCTTGGTGAATAATCCATTGATTGGGCCATCGGGCATCCGGCAGTGCATTTGCCGCACTGGTAGCAACTGGTGATATCAATCCCAGCCGCCTGTAGCTTTTCCGTCCATTCTTTGGCTACAGGCTGCACAGCAGATAACTCGATACCTGCCATATTTTCATCTCACCTCCTTTATTTCTTTGCTTGGTAATTGGATAACTGATCTGCGTTTATCCCTAACTGCTTTGCAGTTTTACCCTATTCATCATTGTTACATATTACATATGCATGATGATTGCTGTGCAGAAGATCATATTTACATTGTTTATAATAGATTCATTGTATAATAGGTAGCCTGCTATTTCACTGTCTAATAAAACCAATGAAAACAGACAGAAAAAACAAAAGGTATAGTTAAAGGCAACTATACCTCTGCAACCCCCGACCTATAACTTCCAACAAAAAAGCCTTGCCTTATTATATTATACATATAAAAATCAGTCAATCATTAAACAGTTGAAGACTTTATGGTTAGATCACCTTTCCTCCAGGCTCTACTGTTAAATCAGAAGGAACAGGTAATCATTTAGGAAAAATTATGGTAGTGGGTAACGGAGTTATCTTTGCATTATGTAATTATTCGTTAATATCTACTTATTTCCTGCTTTAAAGACACAAAAAAAGATTATTATTTTTCTGTTTCTGGTCTGGCACACTCACCACCACGGCCCTGTAATATATCCAGTGCATGTGGTATTGCAGGTAATACAACCTCCAGGTTTTCCCGCACAGCCCGGGGACTACCCGGGAGATTGATGATCAGGGTGCCTCTCCGGCTTCCGGCAACAGCCCGGGACAGCATAGCATGGGGTGTTTTTGTCAATCCCTTGAGTCTCATAGCTTCAGCAATACCCGGTATCAGCCTCTCTACCACATCTATGGTTGCCTCTGGTGTTACATCCCTTGGCCCAAGGCCAGTACCGCCGGTTGTCAGCACCAAATCTATCTGCTCTTGATCAGTATATTGGATAAGCTTTTCAGCTATTACTTCTCTTTCATCAGGCACCACTTCATAGGCAATTACCTCACCACCTATTTTGGTGATCAACTCTTTAATCACCTGGGCGCTGCGGTCCTCCCGTTCACCTTTTGCTCCTTTATCACTGGCGGTCAGCACAGCAACTTTCAATCAATTCACCCCATCTCTATCGCTGTTCCCGATAACCTCAATACGATCATCCACTTTAACCGGGCCACCTTGAAGAACCCTGATAAAGATCCCTTCTCTAGGCATCACACAGTCTCCGGCTTGGTAATAAATAGCACACCTATTATGGCACTTTTTACCGATCTGAGTAACCTCCCCCAGGGCTTGCTCACCGATCTTCAGTTTTGTGCCTATAGGCAGGGAAACCAAATCAATACCCTCTGTTGTCAGATTCTCCGCAAAATCCCCAGGACCCACATCAAGCCCCTTTTCCTGCATCTTTTTAATGCTTTCCATGGCTAAAAGGCTCACCTGGCGGTGCCAGTCACCTGCATGAGCATCACCTTCCAGACCATGGTTCTCAATAAGGACCCCTTGACCAATGTTTTTTTTGCGTTCACCTTTATGTTCGCTGACACAGACAGCTAGGACCTTTCCCAATCTTCTTCACCTTCCCTGAAAAATCTCCCGCTTTTTCCGCCGGACTTTTCCACCAACCGGATCTCTCCGATAACCATTTCCCGGTCCACTGCTTTGCACATATCATATATGGTCAGGGCCGCAGCACTCACCGCTGTTAAAGCCTCCATCTCCACACCGGTCTTCCCCTGGCACCTGACCCTGGCCTCGATCTGCACAGCATGAGCTTGCTCATCATATCGAAAATCCAGTTCAATCCCGGTCAAGAGTATGGGGTGGCACATGGGGATTAATTCAAAGGTTTTTTTGGCACCCATGATTCCAGCTACCTGGGCCACAGCCAGCACATCCCCCTTTTTGATCCCACCGGTTTTGATCAGATCAAGGGTCTCTTTTTTCATATAAACCGCACCTCTAGCACGGGCTTCCCTTGCTGTGACATCTTTGTCACCCACATCCACCATCCGGGCGCGACCTTTAGCATCAAAATGAGTAAAATCCTCCAACATTTTAACCCCCTATCTGGCACATCCCCCGCCCTGTTTCAGGCGCGCCGGTGGCCAAATGATGGTTTGCCGGTTTTAGTGCTACAGCTTTTAGAAAGAGTTGTTTAAGGTCCTCATCACCTGCACCGGACCTCAAGGCATCCAGCAGGTTTACCTCATGCTGGTCATGTAAACAGGGACGAAGTTTTCCATCAGCTGTCAAGCGCAGGCGATTGCATGAGGCACAAAAATGATTGCTCATGGCATGTATAAATCCGATACTCCCTAATGCACCTGAAAGCGAATAGTATTCAGCAGGACCACTGCCCTTCACTTTGGGGAATGGCTGCAGTTCCCCCAGTTTTTGCTCAATCATATCTCTGATTTCTTCACATGAGATAAATGAGTTATCAGCCATCATCCAGCTGGTGCCGATGGGCATCAATTCGATAAACCTTATATGGAGGGGATATTCCAGTGTTAAACGGGCAAAATCAACCACTTCACTATCATTGAAACCCCGCAGAGCCACAGTGTTGATCTTGATCGGGCGAAATCCCAACCGGAGTGCCTCTTGCAGACCATCCCATACCTGTTTGAGTTTACCGCCTCTGGTGATCTGGCGATATTTTTCATCATCCAAAGTGTCCAGACTGACATTAAGCCTTCTCACACCTGCATCAAAAAGCTGTTTCCCTAACTTCTTGAGCAGTGTGCCATTGGTGGTCACAGCGATATCCTGCACCCCCGGCTTTAAAGCAAGTGCCTTGATAAAAGGTATGACTCCTTTTCTGAGCAGCGGTTCTCCACCGGTCAGTCTGAATTTATTGATCCCTAACTGCAGTGCAATATCAGCAACCTTTAGTATTTCCTCTATGCGCAGGATATCTTCCCGCGGCTTTGTGATGATCCCTTCAGAGGGCATACAGTAAAGGCAGCGCAGATTACAGCGATCAGTTAAGGAAATCCTCAGGTAATCGATCCGGCGGCCAAAGCGGTCCTCCATCATTTCTCTCCTCTCTGGTGATGCGCCTTTTTATATCTCTGCCATAATCTTGCCACAATCCCGAAAATCGTACCCTTGCAACTTCTCTACTGCTTGGTGAAAATCGGGATCAGCCAGGATTTTGCGCACAAAACATATTTCCGGTTCATCCCAAAATTCGGCTGGGATACATAGATCATAGCGTTCCTCTCCAACAGGAATAAAATCCAGCCCAAGAGCATTGGCAGCAGCCTGGATACCCAGTCCCGCATCTGCACTGCCAGATGCCACAGCTACTGCTACTGCCATATGGGTGTATTCCTCCCGCTCATAACCATAGATCATTGCAGGAGAAATCCCTTCTTTGCGCAGCAGGTGATCCAGAAGCAGACGTGTACCTGACCCCCGCTGTCTGTTGATAAACCTCAAATTGGATTCTGCCAGGTCTTTGAGCTTCCTAAACCCTTTAGGGTTACCTGGTGCCACCAGCATCCCCTGAATACGGTAGGACAGGTTGACCAAAACCATTTTTCTCCCATTCAAAACCCGCTTTACATAAGAGAGATTATATTCACCGGTTTCTTCATCAAGAAGGTGAACACCTGCCAGATGTGCTTCACCGCGCTTCAAGGCAGTCAATCCTCCCATACTCCCCACATGTGAAGAGATTAGGCGAAAACCGGGGTATTTTTTCTGCAGCAGGTCTGCAATCACATCCAGAACCAGGTCATGGCTCCCCACCACAACCGTTGTGGGAGGTATTCCCTCCGGACGGAGGATGCGCACATCTACCTCTGTGCCGGCGGGATATCCTTCTGAAAGCCGCGGCACACACATAACCCCATCAGCCTTAACTAAAGAGGTAACAGTTCCCGCACCCCGGGGAAGTGACTGCACTATCAGCTTGTCCTGCACCTTCCCGAGCCGCACTCTGATATATTCCTCAGCTCCCAGAGATGATACAGTCTTTCTGCTCACATAAGCCTTTTTATAATTATCCTCCGGAAGGGACAATCCATTCTTCCGGTAGATCACAGGACGTGCGAATAGCTCAAAGGCCAGGGCTGCAGATACCGGATAACCGGGAACACCGATCACCGGTTTTCCTTTAATTATTCCCAAACTCACCGGTTTCCCCGGACGAATAGCCACTCCATGTACAAAAACCTCACCCAGTTCCCTAAACAGGGGTACAGTGTAGTCCTCCCGCCCATGGGAAGAACCGGCGATCACAGCTAACATATCTGCTTTGTCCAGGTACTCTAAAATTCTCTCCTTCAAAAGATCATAATCATCAATAGTAGCAGGAGCATAAACAGGAACTCCACCCCATTCCTCCACAAGCCCGCCGAGCACATAGCTGTTAGACTCGATCACATCCCCGGGTTTTAACGAGGTTCCTGGAGGAACGATCTCTGTTCCTGTTGGCAGCAATGCCACCCTGACTTTAGGGAAAACATCAACCTCTGTTAAACCTGCGGTCAGCATCCCACCCACATCATAGGGGCGAATCCTCTGATGAGAGGGGAGGACCATCTCGGTTTCAATAAAATCCTCACCAACAACCCGCACATGCTGCCAGGGAACAGCAGGGGCAATAATCTCTACCAGGTCTTCTTCAGGAAAATGGACATCCTCGATCATAATTACTGCATTAAAACCCTCAGGAAGGGTATCCCCTGTATCCACCACAACCGCCTGTTCCCCTATTTTAAGACGCAAAGGGCTGGTCTCTGAGGCCCCAAAGGTGTCTTTAGAATTGACAGCGATCCCATCCATAGCAGCAGCATGGTAATGAGGGGAAGAAACAGCTGCAAAAACAGGGCGTGCTGTGATCCGCCCCCGGGATTTGACTACAGAGATCCGTTCCGGTTCCCCGGGATTCAACGCCCCCATTTCCTCAAGACCTTCCAGATATCGCTGATAGGCTTCCTCCCGTGGTATATTCTCTAAATACGGCTGGCTGACACGCACCACAATAGCCACCACCCTAAATTATTAAATTAAAGGACATAGTCAGTTCCGAACAGGTAAACATCAACTTCACTTCCTGCAGCTACACCTTCGCTTTCCAGTGGAATACGCATAATTCCATCAGCCTCAACCAGAGGTGTCAGCAGGCCTGATTTGCCAAGAATGGGTTCAGCTGCAATGGCCCCATCCCTCGGCTGCAGTTTGACAAAAATATATTCCTCTCGACCAGGAGCAGATCCGATACTGCGGGATATGATCCCCTTAATGGGCGGTGCCCCGTGGATAATGCTCTGATAACTACCAAATCTTAATAATGGTGATACCAGCAGTTCAAAAGATAACAGCGCTGCTGCAGGATGACCAGGCAGGCCGAAAACCGGTTTTTTCTCCACAACACCACCTAAAGTCGGTTTTCCTGGCCTGATCGCCATTCCGTGGAAGACTATACCAGGCTGACCCAGTGAGGCAATTATATCAGCGGTATGATCCCTGGTCCCTACTGAACTGCCGCCGGAAACCACAACCAGGTCACACTCCTCATAGGCCCTTTGCAGTTTCTCCCGCAGCAACTGGGGATCATCCCGGACTACACCGTAGATAACCGGCTGCCCTCCCAGTTCAACAGTTCTAGCAAACAGGGCATAGGAATTGATATCCCTGACCTGTCCGGGAAGAGGCTTTTTAAGAGGGTCAACCAGTTCATCACCGGTGGAAACAATACCAACACTTAAGGGCACAACAACCTCCAGTTCTAGCTCGCCTAAAGCCGCCAGGTAACCGATATCCTGCGAACGAAGCAGATGATTTGCCGGAAAAACCTCATCTCCTGCCTTTATATCCTCATCTGCTCTCAGCACATTTTCCCCTGGTCCAACCGGCTTCAATACCTCGATAGCCCCTTGGCCGGCTTCTTCTGTATGCTCCACCATAACAGCGGCATCAGCTCCTGGAGGCAGCATCGCCCCTGTGGCGATCTGCATGGCTTCACCTGGCATCAGTTCCCGGTCAGGAGCAAAGCCAACCGGAATCTCATCAGTTACAGTAAAAAAGGCCGGCAACCCCTCACTGGCACCAAAGGTATCCTGTGCCCTGACCGCATAACCATCAACTGTGGAGCGGTCAAATCCAGGAACATTTTCCCCTGCAATTACAGGTGCAGCCAGGCGTCTTCCCAAACATTGGAGCAGAGGCAGTTTTTCACCTCTGCGCAATTCAGAGGGCAGGTGAGCTGCCAGTCTCTCCCTTGCTTCTGCAACTGTTAAAACTGTTAAAAGTTCATCCTTCACAACAAAAACTCCTCAGAATCAGTATATACTGGATTAAAAGCATCCAAGAGCACAACCATGAATCTTAATCTTTAATGCATTACAAGCATCCCCGATAACCCTGGGTTCCACCCCCAGAGAGGATGCTATACTTCTTGCTGTAGGGCAGGTAATCTTCCCATCTTTCGCAGCCTCTAGCACTGCTTCCTTTATTTTGGGGTCAACGGCGGCAATTTCATCAGTCTTCAACTGTAGTTCCTCCTCCACAATGTTTATTATTTTTGTTTATTACAAATTAAAATAGCGCCAACCTGGACTGCAGCGCTATCTTTAGCATAACTCCTTTCCGAGGTTGGGAGGTATTTGGGTTTCCCCAATACCCTATTGGCGTAATGTTCGGCCTGCGTTTAGTTCCCATAGCTGAACGCCTTAGGAAAGCTAAATCGGAGTCATTTTTCATTGATAAATTGTTTATAATCCAATTATACTACAAAAACATCTTGTAATACTATCAATTCAGAACCTCATTTAAACTGCCCTTCCGGTATCCTACCAGATCAAGGGTTACATAGGAGAACCCCGCTTTTTTTATATTTTCAGTAATCTCTTCACGATGCTCTAAGATTACGGGAAAAGCATCAATTGATGCCTCAATTCTAGCTATTCCCCGGTGCCAGCGCACCCTGAGCTGTCCGTTGATTATTGAATTTAAATAGGCTTCGGCTTTCTCGACCATTTTCAGTTTATCTGTTGTGATTTCCTCACCATAGGGAATCCTGCTGGCCAGACAAGCGGCCCCGGGTTTATTCCAGGTGGAAAGTCCCGCTGAACGTAAGAATTGACGAATTTCATCTTTTGTTATTCCTTCATCCAGAAGAGGGCTGTGTATTCCTAATTCCATCAATGCCTTCAATCCGGGCCTGTGGTCACTCTGATCATCCTTAATAGTGCCATCCAAAACAGCCTGATAACCCTTTTTGCTGGCCAGGTCACAAAGCGCCCCGAAAAGATACCGCTTGCAGTAATAACACCGCTCTGGCGGATTCTTCCTTACACCGGGAATCTCAAGGGGATTCACGGTAACGATCTTATGGTTAGTTCCCAGGAAGCGAGCAATCCTCTGGGCCTCTTGTATCTCCTGCCGCGGAATCAACATGCTATCCAGTGTTACCGCTAACACCCTTTCCCCTAACTCCTGAACTGCAACCATCAGGAGAAAGGTGCTGTCAACACCACCGGAGAAAGCGATAACAGCCTTTTCATAATTTTTGATCCTTTTCCTTAAACTATCAACCTTGTCAGCGGAATGATCGGCCACTTCTTTATTTACCTCATTTCAAAAGATATAAAAAAATCTTCTACAAAACATCCCGTGAATCCTTCGCAAAGTAAAAACAGGTCACAGTTATTGTTATCCTGAATCTTGTTAAAGCCACCTATTATCAGTGCATAAAAACGCTAACACCTGTTTTTTATCTGCAAAACAGGTGCCAGCATGAACCAGTCCAGAAGAGATCTGTTAGCTATTCTTTACATCTACATCTATTCCCCTCTGCCGGGTCAGAACTTGCCTAGGCAACAGGCTGATTGTTCCTGCCATAATAGGGCAGAGGAAATCAGCAAAATCCTGTGAACCGTATCCTGCTGATTATGTTTAATCATGTGAAATTTAGCACATGCAATTATTGTGCCTGTATTAGAATGATAAACCGGGTCAAAAATGAGATATTGATAATCCCTGGACCCGGCGTAATTTTTTGATCAGCATCGATAAGCAGTTTTGCTAAACCTACCGTGTTTCCGGTATGTCTTTCGTTTTTCTGGTATCTATGCCGACATTACGGAAACTTATTTCTGAAATTTCGACCAGCGTCATAAGTTAAAAGTTGCCTGGTCTGTTTACTTAAAGCGCAGTTCTATAGATCTCAGCAATTTCTTCTACAGTAGCATCCCGTGGATTCGTTATCAGGCAAACATCTTCTGCAGCCGCTTTGCTGAGTTCAAGAATATACTCCTCCTGAAGTCCAATTTCCGAAAGCCTTTTTTTAGCTCCAATATCCTGGCACAGCTGTTCTACAGCCTGTACCGCTCTTTCCGCAGCCTCTCTGGTGCTCATTCCGGTTGTATCCTCACCCAGTGCTCTGGCAATATCTGCATAACGGTCCATACAGGCGATCATGTTATAGCGCATAACATGGGGCAGTAGAATAGAATTAACTTCACCATGGGGAAGGTTTAAAAGCCCCCCCAATGGATGAGCCATAGCATGTACAGCACCTAAAATAGCATTAGACATCGCAACACCTGCCAGCAGGCTGGCCATAGCCATCTGTGTTTTCGCTTCAATATTTGTGCGGGAAGCTACAGAGGCTCTTAAAGATGTAGTGATCATTTTGATGGCCTTCAGGGCATTGATATCTGTAATTGGTGTCGCTGCAACTGAAACATAGGCCTCAATGGCATGGGTCAAAGCATCAATACCAGTATTGGCCGTTAACCTGGCATCTTTTGTGCTCAGCAGTACCGGATCTATGATAGCTATATCAGGCACCAGGGATTTTGAACCGATGGTCATTTTTACCTTCCTGTGACTGTCAACAATAATCGCAAACTGGGTCACCTCTGCCGCGGCTCCTGCTGTGGTGGCCACACAGATCAACGGAGGAAGGGGTTTTTCTATTTTGTCCACACCAACATAATCCTGAAT
>LFRM01287590.1_pt1 | contig 35743 bp, 26 predicted proteins | sample 618341 | NCBI WGS metagenome assembly LFRM01 (sample SAMN03654438, study PRJNA283298) | anaerobic digester metagenome | isolation source: pool of bioreactors CSTR01a, CSTR02a, and CSTR03a thermophilic anaerobic... | place: Denmark: Kgs. Lyngby | collected 2014-05-21 | reverse complement strand
TGCTTAAAACTAATACAGGGGTTTTGTAAAAAAATGTAAGGCAATTAAACTTGCAATCTGCAAGTATTTAGCGAAAAAAATACGGCTATTGACACTGGTTTAAGGCTAATCTTATAATGTATGGGGTAGAATCTAAAGAAATTATTGAAACATAATATGTACTAGGAAGGGTGGTTTCCATATCTATTTATCTTTCAAGTTTAATAGCTGGTTTACTGACGGGAGTAGGAGCACTTATTTCTATTGCCATAAAAAATCCTTCCGATAAATTACTTTCTTTATCTTTAGGATTTGCTGCAGGAATAATGTTAGGGATTTCAACCTTTAGTTTAATTCCCGAAAGTTTGGAGTTAGGGAATATTTATTTTTGTGCCTTGGGGTTTGTAAGCGGAGCTGGTTTTTTAGGTCTGCTTGATTATGGATTACCGCATATCCACAAAAATGAAATGGAATATGATGAATACAAAAAAATGGGTTATTTTATTGCTATTGGAATTGCCGTGCATAATCTTCCGGAAGGAATCGCGATCGGCGTTAGTAATGAGGTTTCCGTAGTAATGGGTTTTTATATGGCTGTGTCTATCGGTATTCACAATATTGCTGAGGGACTTAGTGTGGCAATGCCTTTGAGCTTGAGCCCTAATATGAAAAAATCGAGGATAGTATATATTACTACTATTACCGGTTTAGCTACGCTTTTAGGTACTATTATTGGGAAAGCTATAATAACCATATCTGCCTTTTTTATTTCTGCTTCTTTAGCTTTTGCGGCAGGAGCGATGATTTATATTACAAGTGCGGAGCTGATTCCTAAAAGTCATCGTTCATATGGCAAGTATGCTAATATAGGAATTGTGGCGGGAATTTTATTTTCTTTGTTTTTAAGATAAAGCGTAATGTTATAATAATATTATCTATGATTAGCTATTTTTATAGAACTATTTATTCTAAACTTGATAGTATAGAAAGAGAGGGATAAATCTTGCTTCAATTAAAAAATATAACTTATATACCAGAAGGCGACAAGGATGCCAATCCTGTTTTGCAAGATATTAATTTGACCTTAGAGAGAAACCGTTTTTATGTAATTACGGGTCCGAACGGTGGCGGAAAATCTTCATTAGCGAAGATTATTATGGGTATTTATCAGCCCACTTCAGGAAAAATATTTTTTGAAGGGCAAGATATTACAGAACTAAGCATAACAGAGCGGGCGAGTTTAGGTATTGGGTATGCTTTTCAGCAACCACCTCGTTTTAAAGGGATTACCGTTGAGGAATTACTCAGGCTGTCCACTCGTAAAAATGGGCAGAGTTCTGACGGCAATGGAGCGGGATGCAATTTTTTATATGATGTGGGATTGTGTCCCAAGGATTATGAACAAAGGGAGGTAAATGCCAGTCTTTCCGGCGGTGAATTGAAACGGATAGAAATAGCTTCACTTTTAAGTAGAAACTGCCGTCTTGCCATTTTCGATGAGCCTGAAGCAGGTATAGATTTATGGAGCTTTAGTAGATTAACGGAGATATTTACAAATTTAAAAAAGAAGGATGGTACTTGTACGGTAATAATTTCCCACCAAGAAAGGATACTGGCTTTAGCTGATGAAGTTATTGTGTTAGCCGAAGGGCAAGTTAAGGAAAAAGGCGATAAGGAAGACCTTTTAGACGGAATTATTAATAGATGTGATTGTCGTAAAGATTGTGTAGAAAGGGCATGAGTATAAAATGGAAAGAACTGATCTGGATTTATTGTTTAAGATAGCTGATTTGCATGAAATCCCTCAAGGTGCTTATAATATCAGAAAAAATGGTGAGGGAGTTAAAAGACATTCTACGGCAAATATCGAGATTAAGCCGAAAGAAGACAAACCGGGGATTGATATAATTGTGAAGCCGGGGACTCGCGGCGAAAGTGTACACATTCCGGTGATTATTACCGCTGAAGGATTAAATGATTTGGTCTATAATACTTTTTATATTGGTGATTATGCTGATGTGTTGATTGTTGCCGGTTGTGGGATTCATAATCCGGGTTCAACTAAATCACAGCATGACGGTGTGCATAATTTTATTATCGGCAAAGGTGCTCATATTCGCTATGTAGAAAAACATTATGGCGAGGGAGAGGGGACTGGCGAAAGAATCCTTAATCCTCAGACCAACATTGAGTTGGCAGAAGGGGCAACTGCAGAATTAGAAATGGTACAGATTCGTGGTGTAGATTCTACAAAAAGGGAGACTAAAGCAGTGCTTGGTAAAGGGGCACATCTTTTAATTACGGAAAGACTGTTAACTCACGGTCAGCAAACTGCCGAATCTGATATGAGCGTTGATTTGGAAGGTGAAGATTCGACAGTACAGATTATTTCACGTTCAGTGGCCCAGGAAAAATCAAAACAGATCTTTTATCCACGGGTTGCGGGTTTTAATAAATGCCGAGGACATGTACAGTGTGATGCGATTATCATGGATCAAGCTACCGTAAGGGCTATTCCTGAAATCACTGCACATCATGCCGATGCTCAATTAGTACATGAAGCAGCGATAGGAAGAATAGCCGGAGAACAGATTATTAAATTAATGACTTTAGGTCTATCGGCTAAAGAAGCAGAAGAAACAATTTTACAAGGATTTATGAAATAAATGTAAAGACAGAGTAGAAAGTTTTGTGAGAAAAATTATAGTGGATAGAGGTTAAGAAGAAAGTAGATTGTAAAGAAAAAGGCTTTGCTGTTGGTTAAACAGCAAAGCCTTTGTTGTAAGAGCCTTTTTAATTTATTCCTGTGAGGATAAATTTTTGTAGAATTCATACCTCTCCTTAGCATCCTTTTCTGCCTGCTCAAACAGTTTTTTAGCTTCATCCGGGAAGGACTTTAAGAGAGAAGAGTAACGTACTTCCCCAAGAATGAAATCTTGGAAACTGCCCTTAGGTTCTTTAGAATCAAGAATGAAAGGATTCTTGTTTTCTTTTTTCAACATAGGATTATAGCGATAGAGATGCCAGTAACCGGCTTCTACGGCTTTCTTTTGCTCTAATTGTGAATATTTCATGCCGGCTTTAATTCCATGGTTAATACAAGGAACATAAGCAATAATCAAGGAAGGACCTTTATATGCTTCAGCTTCGGCAAAGGCTTTGACCAGTTGATTCTGATCAGCACCCATCGCAACTTGTGCCACATAAACATAGCCATAAGTGGCCGCGATCATGCCCAAGTCTTTCTTCTTAATTCTCTTACCGGCTGCAGCAAATTTGGCGACAGCACCTGTAGGAGTAGATTTAGAAGCCTGCCCACCGGTATTGGAATAAACTTCTGTATCAAAGACCAGAACATTGATATCTTCGCCGGAGGCTAAAACATGGTCCAGTCCGCCATAACCAATATCATAGGCCCAACCGTCTCCACCGAGAATCCAAGTAGAAGGTTTCACAAGGAAATCTTTTTTAGCGGAGATTTTTTTAACAACAGGAATATCGGCATACTTATCCAGGAGAGGACGAAGAATAGCAGATGCTTCTTTGGATTCGTTGCCATCATCCTTGCCGGCAAGCCATTTTTCGAAAGCGGCTTTTAATTCTACCGGGAGATCCTGACTTAAAGCTTCTTTCATTAGTTCGGCAATTCCATTACGAATTTGTTTAGAACCTATAGCTAAACCAAGACCATGTTCCGCATTATCTTCAAAGAGGGAGTTTGCCCAGGCAGGTCCTTGCCCCTTAGCATTAGTACAATAGGGAATACTTGATGCAGGAGCACCCCAAATGGAAGAACAACCTGTAGCATTGGTAATTACTAATCTGTCACCAAAGAGTTGAGTCAGTAGTTTAGCATAAGGTGTTTCACTGCAACCGGCACAAGCTCCCGAGAATTCCAGAAGAGGTTGTGCGAACTGACTGCCTTTAACACTATAGAGATTCCAAAGCCCTTCTTTAGTAGGAACTTTTACAGCATAGTTCCAGTTGTTAGCTTCTTTTTCTGTCATTTCTTCCAGTGGCTTCATTACGAGTGCTTTTTGTTTAGCGGGGCACGTTTCTACACAGTTTCCACAACCTGTGCAATCAAGAGGACTTACTTGCATACGGTAAGATAAACCGGCCAATTGTTTCCCAATGGCTTTTTTCGTGACAAAACCTTCCGGAGCTTTACTCATTTCTTCATCATTAAGCAGGATAGGTCTGATGGCTGCATGAGGACAGACATAGGAACACTGATTACACTGGATGCAGTTATCGGGTAGCCAATCCGGTACTTCGACGGCAATTCCGCGTTTTTCATATGCTGTATTACCAAGCGGGAAGGAGCCGTCTTCTCTACCTTTAAAAGCACTTACAGGTAACTTATCACCTTGTTGTGCATTCATGGGGCGAGCTACTTTTTTAATAAATTCCGGTACGTCATCTTCGCAAGTAGCAGCAGCTTCATCTACACAAGTAGCCCAATCTTTAGGTACATCTACTTTAACTAAAGCATTTAATCCTTCGTCGACAGCTTGATGGTTCATGGCTACTATTTTTTCCCCTTTACGACCATAGGTCTTTTGGATAGCTTCTTTTAATAAGACGACAGCTTTATCCAGAGGAATAACATTAGCCAGTTTGAAGAAGGCTGCCTGCATTACCATATTAATGCGGTTGCCAAGACCAATTTTAGCGGCAATGTCAACGGCATCAATAATATAGAAGTTAATGCCATTTTCTGCAATGTATCTCTTCATATTCGCAGGTAGTTTTTCTCCAAGTTCTTCAGGCTTCCAATTACAGTTCAAAAGGAAGGTGCCGCCTTTCTTTAAGCCTTCCAGCAAATCATACTGGTTAACATAGGCGGATTTGTGACAGGCAATAAAATCAGCTTCATCAATCAAATAGGTTGATTTAATCGGTTTTTTACCAAAGCGCAGGTGTGAAATGGTTACACCGCCTGATTTTTTGGAGTCATAGGAAAAATATGCTTGTGCATATAAGTCAGTATTATCACCAATAATCTTAATAGCATCTTTGTTGGCTCCTACTGTACCGTCAGAACCAAAGCCCCAGAACTTACACCGTGTGGTTCCTGCCGGAGCAGTAGAAACTACGCCTTTAACCGGAAGTGAGGTATGGGTTACATCATCGACAATACCAATTGTAAATTGGTTTTTCGGTGTTTCGGCTTTTAAATTATCAAAGACTGCTAGAATTTGAGCAGGAGTTGTATCTTTCGAACCAAGACCATAGCGACCACCCACAATTATCGGAGCGTCTTTCTTTTCGTAGAAAAGGTTACGTACATCTAAATAGAGGGGATCACCCAGAGCGCCAGGTTCTTTTGTTCTGTCGAGAACTGCAATTTTCTTTACAGTTTCCGGGAAAACCTTAAAGAAGTATTTAGCGGAGAAAGGTCTGTATAAATGAACTTTAATTACTCCAACCTTTTCTCCTTTGGCTAAAAGATAATCAATAGTTTCTTCGATTGTTTCACAAACAGAGCCCATTGCTACAATTATTCGTTCAGCATCGGGTGCTCCGTAATAATTGAAGGGATGATATTCTCTTCCGGTAATCTTGCTGATTTCAGCCATGTAGGATTCTACAATATCCGGTACCTTTTCATAGAAAGGATTACATGCTTCTCTGGCCTGGAAGAAGATATCCGGGTTTTGGTTGGTACCTTTTACGTAAGGATGTTCAGGATTGAGAGAACGTTTACGGAAAGCTTCTACAGCTTCCATATCCACTAATTGAGCAAACTCTTCATAATCAATTACTTCGATTTTTTGGACTTCATGAGAAGTTCTAAAGCCGTCGAAGAAATTAAGGAAAGGAACTCTGGATTTGATTGCTGCTAAATGGGCAACTCCACCGAGATCCATAACCTCTTGGACACTGCCTTCTGCCAGCATAGCAAATCCTGTTTGGCGGCATGCCATCACATCAGAATGATCTCCAAAAATGGAGAGAGCATGTGATGCTAAGGCACGTGCTGTTACGTGAAAAACTCCGGGTTGCAGTTCCCCGGCAATTTTATACATATTAGGTATCATAAGTAGTAAACCTTGTGATGCTGTATAAGTAGTAGTAAGAGCACCGGCGGATAAAGAACCATGAACAGCACCTGCCGCGCCTCCTTCTGATTGCATGGTTACTACTTTTACTGTTTGCCCAAAGATGTTTTTCAAACCATGGGCGCTCCATTCATCAACAAGTTCTGCCATTGGTGATGAAGGGGTGATGGGATAGATAGCTGCTACTTCAGTAAAGGCATACGAGACATGAGCTGCAGCCGTATTACCATCCATGGTTTTCATTTTTCTAACCATAATTTTCACACTCCTATATATAATATATTTATAAAAGTAGCTAAAAAAGGTAACTTCTGAAAAATTTCTATGCTAATAACAAGCAAATAACAGCTTAGACAGCAAAGAATAATTATAAACTATATTTTAGCGTATAGTAATAAATAATGCAATTAAGAAAATCCTTTCAGAGCATTATTTTTAAAATATTATCTATAATTCCCTAAAAATATGCTAAATAATATTTGCGATTAATGACTTGTAAGCATAATTAAGTGAAGTAAAAAGCGTAGTAGCTAAGCTAGTAAAATCAGTAAAACTACTACGCTTTTTTTGTATTAAAACATGGGGACAACGGCGCCTTCATAGGTGTTTTCGATAAACTCTTTGACCTTATCGCTCTTTAAAGCATTGCATAATGCTTGGATAGCAGGGTCATTCTCATTACCTTCCTTGACGCAGATGATGTTGGCATATGTTTGAGCAGCTTCAGAATCTTTATCTTCGATGGCTAGAGCGTCAGAGGTTGCGTTTAACCCAGCTTGAATGGCATAGTTTCCGTTAATGACGGCAAGGTCAACATCGGGTAAGGAGAGAGTGAGCTGGGCAGCCTCCAGTTCCTTGATCACTAAGTTTTTGGGATTTTCGGCAATGTCAAGTACAGTTGCAGAAAATCCTACGCCTTCTTTTAGCTTAATAAGTCCTTGTGCTTCCAGCAGATACAGAGCACGGGCTTCATTGGTACCGTCGTTAGGTACTGAAATAATGGCTCCATCTGCAAGCTGGTCGATAGAAGCTGTTTTCCCGGCATAGATACCAAAAGGTTCGTAATGGATGGCCGCTACTGAGACCAGGTGGGTATTGTTATCCTTGTTAAACTGATCGAGGTATGGTTTATGCTGGAAATAGTTAGCGTCTAAGTCACCGCTTTCTACATTGATGTTAGGTTGGACATAATCGGCGAATTCTACAACCTTTAACTCGATTCCTTCTTCAGCAAGGATTTCTTTGGCTACATTAAGGATTTCGGCGTGAGGTGTTACGCTAGCTCCAACAACAAGAGTAGTAGTAGGTGTTCCTTGCTCATCGGCTGTATTGGTGTTATTTCCGCAGCCGGTAATTAAAGTTAAGACAAGAATAAGTGCGATTAGAATAAGACTTGTTTTTTTCATTTTGATTCCTCCTATAATCATAAGTTAATAATTTATATGATCCGCTTTGCCAGATTAGCATTGCGGGTTATCGGTTTATGGTTTATTTGATGCGTTTATCACATTTTTTTGAAATCCAGGTTCCGATTTCCTGGAAGATTTGTACAATCAACACCAGAAGGGCAACCATGACTAGCATGACATCTGATTGTGAACGGTAATATCCATAGTTGATAGCGATGGTACCGAGACCGCCTCCACCTACGAATCCGGACATAGCCGAATAACCGAGAATGGTGGTGGTGGCAATAGCTGCACCGAAGATGAGGGAAGGTAAGGCTTCAGGTACTAATACTTTATAGACAACTTGCAGAGTGGAGGCACCCATAGAGAGAGATGCTTCAATCACTCCCCGATCTACCTCTTTGATTGAACTTTCTACTACTCTGGCCACAAAAGGTGCTGAGGCGATAACCAAAGGCACGATAGTTGCCGTTGAACCAATGGAAGTGCCTACGATGGCTCGGGTAATGGGAATGACTGCTACTAAAAGGATAATAAAGGGAACAGAACGTAGGATATTGACGATACCGCCGACAATTTGGTTGATAGCGGTATGGGGTTTAATTCCGTCTTTATCAGTTACATAAAGTAGCAGACCGACGGGTAAACCGATGATATAAGCAACAAAAGTAGAAACGACAGTCATATATAATGTTTCCAGCAAGCCGATCCACATTAGTTGAATCATATCACTGCTTAGCATGGTTATTCCTCCTCTCCATAAGTGATTTGCTCCTCATCCAGATAATTGAGCATTCGTTGGACGGTAGCAGGGTTATCCGGTAACTGTATAATCATATGTCCAAAAATCTTGTCATCGATATTTTTCGTATCGGCAAAGGCGATATTAACCGGTGCCCCGCATTTGAGAACCATATTGGCGATAATGGGGCGGTCAGTGGAGCTACCGTCAAAGACAAGACGTAAAAACTTCCCTTTCCCGGTAAATTTTTCAACATGCTCACCTTGTGGGTAAAGCAGCTTTTTTGCTGCTGTAGTTTTGGGGTTACGGAAAACCTCGTCAATTGTCCCTAGTTCTACAAGGCGGCTTTCCGCGATAATGGCTACGCGATGACAAATCTGTTCGATAACTTTCATTTCATGGGTGATGATCACAATAGTGACGCCAAGTTTTTGGTTTAGTTCTTTTAAGAGGGCCAGGATGGATTGCGTAGTTGTGGGGTCAAGGGCACTGGTAGCTTCGTCGCACAGTAAAACTTTGGGATTTGTGGCCAGTGCTCTGGCAATGGCCACACGCTGTTTCTGTCCACCGGAGAGTTGAACGGGATAGGCGTTTTCTTTATCTGTAAGTCCTACTACCTCCAGTAGTTCTTTGGCCCGGATTTTAGCTTTGCTTTTTGGTACACCGGCAAGTTCTAAGGGGAAACAAACATTTTCTAAAGCGGTACGTTGCATTAAGAGATTAAAGCCTTGAAAAATCATGCCCATAGATTGTCGTGCTTTTCTAAGTTCACGTTCCGAAAGTTTAGTCATATCTTGTTCATCCACGATGATGCGTCCTGAGGTTGGTTTTTCTAACAGGTTAATACAGCGTACCAGTGTACTTTTCCCGGCACCTGACAGACCGATGATCCCGAATATTTCACCGCGTTCAATGGAAATGTTAATATTATCTAGCGCCATTACGGTGTTTTCACCGGATTTAAAAGTTTTGTTAAGATTTTGGATTTGAATAATCGGGCTTTTGCTCATGTTTGTTCTCCTTTCTTGGGCAAAAAAAACGTCCTTGATGAATTCATCAAGGACGAGAGCAATTTGCTTCGTGGTACCACCTTGTTTTGCCCATATCTTACGATATGGACCTTTGAGAGTACAATACAATCAATACTCCTGCGCTGTTACGGGCGCTCCCGTCGCCGCCTGTGCATATTTCATAAAAATATGCAGTCGGGGCGCTGCTCCAAGACCATCTTCAGCAAAGCCTTCCGTACCCGTTCTCAGCAATTCGGGCTCTCTGTAGCGTATCTCTTTGCTTACTCTTCTTTTCATTGCTTTAAAGATAGTATTTATTCGGTTGTGTTAATCGATGAGAATAAAATTAATATGGAATGAAGTATAATCTTTTGTTTATAAATTGTCAATAGTTATGACAAAAAATTTTTTATTATGAAAAAACCTTGTGTTATTAATACAAAATCCATAAGGCTTAATTAGACATAAAATTTTGGTGCGGAAGGTGGGACTTGAACCCACACGCCTTGCGACACACGCCCCTCAAACGTGCCTGTCTGCCAATTCCAGCACTTCCGCAATATGCTCCTTGAGCGAGTCTCAAGCTCAAGCAACAAATATCTTACCACGGTTAAGTAATAAAGTCAAGAAATACAATTAAAAATGAATTAAATTTAAGTTTAATCTATTCGTTTATTTTTGGAGAGGCTTGTAAAATTTTCTCCGGAATGTCTTTAAATTTGGCAAAGTTTTTTTGGAAAGCCAAAGCCAGATTTTTTGCTTGTGCTTGATAATCTTCAGCGTTATCCCAGGTCTTTTCCGGATAAAAGATTTCTTCCGGTACCTCCGGACAGCTAAGTGGAATCTTGAAACCGAAAATGGGATCAATACGTGTAGGTAAGGTTTCCAGTTTTCCTTCTAAAGCGGCTTTAATTATTGCCCGTGTGTGGGGTATTTTAAATCTATGACCTACACCATAAGGTCCTCCTGTCCAACCTGTATTAATTAAATACACCCGCGTATTGTGCTTTCTCATTTTTTCGCCTAAAAGGTTAGCATATTTTACGGGCGAGAGCGGGAGGAAGGGGGCGCCAAAGCAAGCAGAAAATGTGGTCTGTGGTTCTTTAATACCTCTTTCTGTTCCGGCTAATTTACTGGTATATCCTGAAAGGAAATGATACATCGCTTGACTTTCATTAAGTATAGCAACAGGAGGAAGAACACCAAATGCATCAGCGGTCAAGAAAAAGATAACCGCCGGATGCCCGGTAAAACTGGGTGTTAAAGAGTTAGGTATGTAATCCATAGGATAAGCCGCTCTGGTGTTTTCCGTAATGGAAGCATCACTGAAATCCAATTCGCGTGTGTTCTCGTCCATAACCACGTTTTCGAGAACTGCGCCAAATTGCAAAGCATTGTATATTTGTGGTTCATCAATAGGACTCAGATTGATACATTTTGCGTAACAGCCACCTTCGATGTTAAAGATACCTTCATCTGACCAACCATGTTGATCGTCACCGACCAAACTCCTTTCCGGGTCGGTAGAAAGAGTAGTTTTTCCGGTTCCCGAAAGTCCGAAGAAGAGGGCGGTATGCCCTTTAGCATCCACATTAGCTGAACAATGCATGGAGAGGATATTTTGTTGTGGAAGCAGATAATTCATGAGCGTAAAAACTGACTTTTTCATTTCACCGGCATAAGAAGTACCGGCAATTAAAATCAGTTTTTCGGTTAAGTTTATCACTACAGCTACTTCGGAATTTGTGCCATGTTTTGCCGGATCGACCTTAAACCCAGGTGCAGCAATAATGTGGTAATCGGGTGTAAAGTTTTGGAGTTCTTCCTGTGTAGGCCGAATAAAGAGATGGCGGACAAAGATATTTTGCCATGCATGCTCATTGACAAAGCGTAAATTATAACGGTGATTAGGATCAGCACCACCAAAACCATCAAAAATGAAGAGTTCTTTATCTTTTAGATAATCCATCATATCATCATATAATCTTTGAAAATTCTTTGTGGAGAAAGGTTTATTTACTTCTCCCCAGTCAAGAACATCTTTACTAGTTTCATCTTGAACAAAAAATTTATCATTAGGTGACCGTCCCGTATATTTACCGGTAGTAACCAGGAGTGAGCCTTTTGGGGTAAGGCGACCTTCTTCCTTTTTAATAGCAATTTCCATTAATCTGGGAAGGGAAAGATTAAAATTAACATCGGGTCTATTTAGAATTTCTAAGTGCTTTTGTGCTTGTGTGGACATTAAAAACTCCTCCCAACTAAGTATTATATAAAATAAATTATAACACAGTAATAATCTTTATAAAAGAAATAATTTTCAATTCTAAAGTAGTTATTTATACATAAATATGAAGAGGTACATGATAAAGGTGTTAGTTAAAAACAATTAAATATAAAGGAGCGGAAAGCTTGATGACTATGGGAAAAATCAGAAAAATGTTTCCGGGAAATAATACTAGTGAAGGCTTCTATTCTTTTTATCATCAAATGATATTTTTCCCTGCGGAAAAGGTTTTCATCCTCAAAGGAGGTCCCGGATCCGGAAAATCCACTTTGATGAAAAAGGTAGGCGCAGAAATTGTTAAGAGGGGTTTTGCTGCGGAATATCATTATTGTTCGTCAGATAATGAATCCTTGGATGGGTTAGTTATTCCGGATTTAAAGATGGCTATTTTGGATGGTACTGCTCCGCATGTAGTGGATCCTAAATACCCTGGTGTTGTAGAGAACATGGTTAATTTAGGAGATTTTTGGGATGAACCGCTTTTACGCAGAAACAAAGAAAAAATTATTGAGATAAATAAACAGAAAGGGCAGATGTTTCGGTTAGCATATGAACATTTGCGGGAAGCAAAGGTAGTTCAAGAACAGCTGGAAAGCTATCATCAAGAAGCTCTTGATGTGGCAGGGGTTAGGAAGTTGCTTTTTTTTGTTAAGGAGTCTGCTTTAAACAGTATCACTCCGCAGTTTACGAAAGCGTGCGCGGTAAGACGTCTTTTTGCCAGTGCCAATACCTCCAGGGGTTATGTGCATCATTTAGATAGTATTCTGCAAGATGCGCGGAAGTTATATCTTTTACGTGGTGAAGTCGGTACCGGTAAAACGGGGTTTTTAAAAGCTCTTTATTATGAGGCAGTAAACCGGGGTATTGATCTTGAAGTGTATCATTGCCCTTTTGCCCCTCAAAGAATTGAGCTATTATATTTACCTCAACCGGCAATAGGTTTTCTTCGTGTGGATGAACCTTTGGCTTATGAACCTGTTAATCTTTACTCTTTACAAGCTTGCCGAGATTTAGATTTTGATCAGTTTCTTAAAACTAAAGAACTATTATTTTATCAACAAGAAAGGAAAGACGCTAAAAAACGTCTCCTGTTTTTGAGGAATGAAGCTTGGAATAAATTAAAGATGGCGAAAGTGTATCACGATCAGTTAGAGAAATTATATTTTCCGGCCATGAATTTTGAGGATGTTAATCAGAAAAGAGAAGAGCTGCTAGAAAAAATCTTGTCAGGAATTTAACATCCTATTAATTAATAAACAGTAAGGTATTGATCTAGCTCCCACTGGTGAACTTTAGACATATATTCTTTCCACTCATGATTTTTGGCGTCTAGGTAGCGATCTAAGATATGAGGTCCTAAAGTGTCTTTAACAAGATCGTCGGCTGCTAATGCTTCCAGAGCTTCCTGAAGAGAACTAGGCAGAGTATCGATGCCTTGTTCTCTTCTTTCTTGTTCGGTCAGTTCAAAAATATTACGATTGCATGGTTTCGGAGGTTCAATTTTATTTTTAATCCCGTCCAGTCCAGCCATTAAAACAACAGCTAAAGCTAAGTAAGGGTTGCAGGTAGGATCAGGACTTCTAAGTTCAATTCTGGTGGCAGAACCCCGTTTGGCCGGAATACGAATTAAAGGGCTGCGATTTTGCGCAGACCAAGCTATATATACCGGGGCTTCATATCCGGCAATAAGTCGTTTGTAAGAATTGACGGTAGGATTGGTTATGGCGGTAATGGCTTTGGCGTGTTTAAGAATTCCGCCAATATAATATAAAGCTTCTTTACTTAATTCGTTAGGACTGTTTTTATCCCAGAAAACATTGTGATCACCATGAAATAGCGATTGGTTCATATGCATGCCGTTTCCGGCCTCTCCGTAAATTGGTTTAGCCATAAAAGTAGCATGTAAACCATGACGCTGGGCTACGGTACGGACAATCATTTTAAAAGTAATGATTTTATCAGCAATGTCTAAGGCATCAGAGTATTTAAAGTCGATTTCATGTTGCCCGGGAGCAAGCTCATGGTGAGAAGCTTCTATTTCAAAACCGAAATTTTCTAAAGTCAGAACCATTTCACGGCGGGCATTTTCCCCTAAATCAACCGGAGAGAGGTCAAAATATCCTGCTTTATCATGGGTAAGTGTTGTCGATGAGCCATCTGGAGCAGTGTGAAAAAGGAAAAACTCAGCTTCAGGCCCCACATGAAAAGTATAGCCCATCTCTTCGGCTGCTTTGAGGGCGCGTCGTAAAACATAACGAGGATCACCGCTAAAGGGGATACCGTCAGCAGTATAAATATCACAGATTAGTCTGGCTACTTTACCTTCCTCGCTATTATTCCATGGGTAAATAACAAAGGTATTAGGATCGGGATGAAGATACATGTCAGATTCTTCAATGCGTACAAACCCTTCGATCGAAGAGCCGTCAAACATTATTTCGTTATTTAAAGCTTTTTCCAGTTGTTTGACGGTAATGGAGACATTCTTGGGAATACCTAAGATGTCAGTAAATTGTAGCCGAATAAATTTTACGTTATGTTGGGAAACAAGTTTTAAAATTTCTTCACGCGAGATTTTAGGCATGAAAAGCACCCTCTTTTCGTTTATTATCTTAGTTATTGTAACAATTTTTTCCTATGTTTGACAAGACCGGATTAATTTGAGACAAAACGGTCCGGGCAGGAAGTAGCCAGCCGGCAAGAGCGACAAGTTTGCTGTTCGCGACAAGGTTTCCTCGTTTTTTTAGTAGGAAGTTTACTCCAACCTATGGCTGCGGTAATGGATTTGGTTGGTTTGAGGATAAAATAGTCTGTTGTGGTAAGTCCGATTTTTTCCCCTTTTACGCTGGATAAGAATTCTTTTTGCCAGTTGAGCGGCCAGTTACCATAACCGGGGCTGAAACGTGCAGTAGGGAAAAAACCTTTGTGTCTGATTTGTGTTGAGAGATAAAGATCAAATTGTTCAGTAAAAAATTCGATAGCAGAAGAGGCTACGGCATCAGCAATAAGTGCATGTGCCGGGTTTTCCGAACTTAGACGGGAAAGTAGTTGATCAATTTCTGCTCCTAATGTGGCGGCTAAGAGAGTGATTTGTTCACAGCTTTGGAAATGCTCAGAAGTGCTGCTCCCTACTATTTGCAGAGGTGTTTCTGCTAAGTGGATTCTTGCTGATTCTCTTGCTTTTACGGCAAAGGTTTTCCAGGTACCTATTGGTTGGGTTAACTGCTTAATTTTTATGAGGTAATGTTCGATCAGTTCTTTTTCTTGTGGGGATGGTTCTTTATTCATGCCCAGAAAGGGTAAACTCTCATGGTATGTGAGGTTTAAAGGGATTTTAAATAAATTCATCTTATTCTCCCTGATCTAAGAGTTTTTCTATCACTTTAATCGCTTCTACTGCATCTTTTCCATAACCGTCTGCTCCTATTTTACGAGCATAGTCCTCAGTTACTACGGCACCACCCACAAGAATTTTTACAGCAAGCTTTTTCTTTTGTACTTCTTTAATCACTGTTTCCATTTCCACCATTGTTGTAGTCATGAGAGCACTTAAGCCAATTATTTGCGCCTTTTCTTTTACGGCGTTATTAATAAAAGCCTCTGCCGGTACGTTTTTACCTAAATCAATAATTTTGTAGCCATGGTTTTCTAAAAGGGCTTTGACGATATTTTTACCAATATCGTGAATATCGCCTTTAACCGTACCCAGGATAATCGTTCCTTTGTTTTTTAACGAACTGACAGGAAGCTGTCGGCGCAGATAAGAAAAAGCGGCTTTCACGGCTTCACTGCTCAATAATAATTGAGGCAGAAAGATTTTTCCTTGATCAAAGAGTTCCCCTATTTTCTCCAGAGAAGGAATGATTTCTTCATTAATGATGCTTAAGGGGTTCATCTTTTTTGTGGAGACAAGTTCTTGGAGTAAGCAGATAAGTGGTTCTTTTTGTCCTTGTAGGATATAGGTGTAGAGGGTTGCTGTTTGATCAGTTGAGTTGTTCTGGGTATGGTCAGGAGTAGAAGTAGCGAAAATGTCAGCTTTTCCTGTTACTTGCAAATAATGCTTGGCTCCTGCATCGCGTCCGGTCAGGAGAGCTCCGGCGGCAAGGGTTTCGCTTATTCTTGGATCAAGAGGATTAGCTATAGCCGCATCTAATCCGGCTCCAAGAGCCAGGGCAAGAAAGGTATTATTCAGCCAGGACCGCTGTGGTAATCCGTGCGATACATTACTTAATCCCAACACACAACTAACTCCTAAATGCTGTTTTACTAGCTGAATAGCTTTGATTGTTTCCAAGGCAAGGGTGGGATCAGTAGCTGCTGTAAGGACTAAACAGTCTATAAGGATATCTTCTTTGGCGAGACCGATTTCTAAAGCTCTAGAGACAATTTTTTCGGCAATTTTCAAACGTTCTTCAGCTTTAGTCGGAATGCCGTTTTCATCTAAGGTTAGTCCCAGAACAGCTGCGCCATATTTTTTTGCTAAAGGTAGAATGGCAGCAAGACTTTTTTCTTCTCCGTTTATGGAATTAATGAGGGCTTTGCCTTGGTATTCCTGAAGACCTTTTTCCAGTGCTTCGGGCTTGGTACAATCCAAGACTAAAGGAACGTCTAAAGACATCTGCAATTGTCTGATTCCTTCCCTGAGAAGGTCACCTTCATTGGACTCCGGAAGTCCTACATTCAGATCTAATAGCTCGGCACCTTTTTGCCATTGTTCATAACCTTCTTTGACGATAACATCCCATTTGTTATTGCGAAAGGCTTCGGCAATAGCTTTGCGGGCCGTAGGATTAATTCTTTCACCGATTAGACGAGGTAGCTCGTTCGTTCCTATAGAGACAACTTTTGTACGGCTGGCTAAGCGTGTGGAAAACAATTTTTTAGAGCGAGCTGTAAGGGTATTGTCTTTAGCAGAGTCCCATGCTTGTAATTCATCGTTCATGGCCCGGATATGTGCGGGAGTGCTGCCACAGCAAGCACCGATAATACGAACACCTAATTGCAGAAAGGGTTTTACCGCTTCAGCCATCATTTTCGGAGTTTCTCTGTAGACTGTTTTCCCTTCCACTAATTCAGGCAGTCCGGCATTAGGTTCTACCAAGAGAGGAAGATTAGTGGCTTTGCTGTATGCTTCGATAATGGGGAGCAACTCCCGTGCTCCGGTAGAACAGTTTGCTCCGATAATGTCGGCACCCATTGCTTCCAGAACTACTGCAGCAGTTTCCGGAGGCGTACCGGTCAAGGTGCGACCTTGGGTATAGGTTAAGGAACAGGCGACGGGAAGGGTAGTATAGTTTTTGGCTGCATAGAGTGCGGCGCGGGCTTCTCCTAAATCGGAAAAGGTTTCGAGCAGGATAAAGTCTACGCCACCTTCCTGTAATGCTTCTATTTGTTCACGAAAAACATCTACCAGTTGAGCCCAAGTGTATTCACCGAGGGGAGCAGGAAAATGACCGGTAGGACCTACAGTTCCGGCAATAAAAGTTTTTTCGCCGGCAATTTCTTTAACTATACGGGCAGCGGTCAGATTAATTTCTTTTACGCGGGAAGAGGCTTGATATTCTTGAAGTTTTAAGCGGTTAGCGCCGAAGGTATTAGTTAGTAAGATTTTAGACCCTGCTTTAAGGTAGTGATTGTGGATTTTTTTTAGCTTCTCCGGATGGTTAAGCATCCATAGCTCGGGATTTTCTCCGGCCGGGAGACCTTCTTTGGTGAGCATCGTGCCCATAGCACCATCAGCCAGAAGTACTTTTTCTTTTAAAGTTGATAAAAACTCCCGCAAGGTGAACACCTCCTAGTTTAAATTATCATTAGATTTATTCTGTCATATTCCTGCAAAGGGGACAATATATTTTAATGAAAAGAGGGAAAAAGGGGGAAGACCTATGGGCAAACTATGGGAGCCGAGGGAACGTTATTTTTCTCGGAGCTTTAAGAATAATCTATGGCTTTTGCCGGAAAAACGTGGAACTCGAATTTTTCTTAAGAAAATATTGCTGCAAAGCCTTGTCTCTGTGTTAATTTTTTTGCTGATTTGGGGTGTGTTCTGTTTTGAAAACCCGGTAATGGTTTCTGCTCAAGGAAAAATCAGGGAGTGGTTTACTCAGGATTACGATTTGCAACCGGTTATGCAATTTTTCAGTAGTGTTGGTATCTGGGGTGATACTTTAGAAAGAGCGGCTTTTGAGGTGGTTACGACTTTGGATATATCCGCACCTTTTACGGTACCTGTTTCGGGACAACTGGGGAAATCTTATGGCTGGACAGAACGGGCAGATAGGTCACGTGTTTTCCATGATGGAATTACGATCATTGCTAAAGAGGGAACACCTATTAAAGCGGCCGTAGGGGGTACTGTATCTCGGATAGGAAATGAAGTTGAATTGGGGCGGGTAATTGTGATTAGCAGTGAGGGAGGAATTATTACGAGATATGCGTATTGTAAGGAGATACTGGTTAATCTAAATGAGGACGTGCAAGAAGGTCAGGTTATTGGCAAGGTTGGCCAAACAGGTAATGCTCCTTATCCTCAGTTGTTTTTTAGTGTTTCTGTAAAAGGCCAGTCTGTTGATCCCACTAAACTTTTTATGCCTGCGGCAAAACGTGTGTAATTTTTCTTGCGTAGTTGGGGAAAGAAATATATATTATAGGATGTAGCAATTTATTGACTTTACAGTTACCAGTGTTTTTTAGAGGAGGCTATCACGGCTTTGCGGCAGTTTAAACAAGTATTAGAAGAAGAAATTCTGCCTAATGTTAAGAAACCTTTGCGTTATTTGGGAAATGAGTATAACGTGGTTAAAAAGGATTGGAAGGCGGTAAAACTGCGTTCTCTTTTTGCTTTTCCCGATGTTTATGAGGTGGGCATGTCTCATTTGGGTTTACAGATTCTTTACGGTTTAGTTAATGAGGAAACAGATTATCTCATGGAGCGGGTTTTTGCCCCCTGGCCGGATATGGAAAAGGAATTACGGACTCGGGGTCTGTCTCTTTACAGTTTAGAGTCTTTAAGACCTATAGCTGATTTTGATTGCATTGGCTTTACCTTGCAATATGAAATGAGCTATACGAATATCCTCAATATGTTGGATCTCGGTAAGATACCACTACGGGCAGAAGAACGGGGCAATGAGTTTCCGCTGATTATTGCCGGTGGACCTTGTGCTTACAATCCTGAGCCTTTAGCTGATTTTATTGATTTGTTTGTTTTAGGTGAGGGAGAGGAGGTTATTCTGGAAATATATGCAGTAATAGCTAAACATCGAGCAATTAGGCAAGGGAAACAGGATAAAGAGGTGTTATTAAAAGAATTAGCACAAATCAGAGGAGTTTATGTACCTAAATTTTATGAGACCTTCTATGATCAGCAAGGGAAATTTCTAGGGGTTAAAGTAAAGGAGCCTGGGGTTGCACCATATGTGGTGAAAAGGGTGGTCAAAGATTTAGATCAAGCGTATTTTCCTCTGCGTCCGATCGTTCCTTATTTGGAAGTAGTGCATGATCGTATGATGCTGGAGGTTTTAAGAGGTTGCTCGAGGGGATGCCGTTTTTGCCAGGCGGGTTTCCTTTATCGACCGGTGCGCGAGCGCAGTAAGGAATTATTATTACAACAAGCGGAAAGGCTTAGTGAAAATACAGGCCATAATGAAATTTCCTTAACGTCTTTGAGTACCAGTGATTATAGCTGTGTGGAATCTTTATTACGTGAAGCGTTAAATCGTTTTCAGCAAAAGAAGATTGGCGTGTCTTTACCTTCTTTACGTGTCGATTCTTTTTCCGTTAATTTGGCCAAGGAGGTACAACGAGTAAGAAAAACAGGGCTTACCTTTGCTCCGGAAGCGGGAACCCAAAGATTACGGGATGTTATTAATAAGAATGTCACTGAAGAAAATTTAATGGAAGTCACCGAAGCTGTTTTTCGTGAAGGTTGGACACAGCTTAAACTATATTTTATGTTAGGATTGCCCACGGAAACTTTGGCAGATTTAGACGGGATAGCCGATCTTGCCACTAAGGTTTTACATCGTGCTCAAGAAATCCTTCGCGAAATCGGAAGTAAGCAGAGACCTAAAATCACGGTTAGTGTTTCTTCCTTTGTTCCTAAGCCGCAGACTCCTTTCCAATGGGAGCCTCAGGATTCCTTAGAAGTATTGCAGGAAAAACAAAAATACTTAGGGAATAGAATCAAAGGTAAACGCATTAATTATAATTATCATGAGTCTGAATTAAGTTTTCTCGAAGCTGTTTTTGCCAAAGGGGACCGGCGTCTGGGAGCAGTTTTATATGAGGCCTGGCATTTGGGTTGTCGTTTTGACGGCTGGTCAGAGCATTTTCGTTATGATTTATGGCGGGAAGCATTTGAAAGAACAGGTGTGGTGCCGGAAGAAATCGCGAATAAGGCCTTGACATATCATGACGCTTTACCTTGGGATCATCTGCAAACTGGTGTAAAGAAAGATTATTTGTGGCAGGAAAGAGAAAAGGCTTATGCCTTAGCTACTACGGGAGATTGCAGGTTTGCTCCCTGTACTGTCTGTGGGATTTGTCAGGATCTAGATGTGTCTATGTCTTTAAAGAAAGGTGAATAATGGGATGTTGTTATGTTTGCAATATAGTAAAGAGGAAGAGGCCAGGTTTTTATCTCATTTAGATTTAATGACTGCGATGGAAAGAGCGTTTCGGCGCGCTCAATTGCCGTTAGCTTTTTCCGAGGGGTTTAATCCTCATCCGCGTATTTCTTACGCTTCAGCTTTAGCGGTTGGAGTTACTAGTGAGGGTGAATATCTTGATCTCGAGTTGGAAGAGGATTTAGCTGCAGATGAAGTCTGGAAACGATTACAAAATTTTCTTCCTCAGGGGCTCAAGGTTTTGGCGGTAGTACCTGTGACCAAAAGAAAAGAAAGTTTAATGGCAATAATAAATATGGCTCGTTATCATGTGGAGAACCCGCTTTTGCAAGCTATCCGGCAGCAGGATGTGGAAAAAATGATTAATGACGCACTTTCACTTGCGGAGTGGGTAGTAGTTCGACAAGGGAAAAAAGGGGTACGCGAGGTGGATATTCGACCGGGTGTCTATCGCCTACAGGGTCGAATAGAGAAGAAGTTGATTTTAGAAATGGATGTACAAACAGGTAGTTCCGGAAATGTTAAGCCGGAAGAAGTACTGGAAATACTGCAAAGAGTAAGTTCTTTTCCTTGGGGAAAAAATATAAGGGTACATCGTTTAGGGTTGTTTATTCGTGAAGGAGATAAAATTTGGTCACCTCTGGAAAGATCATAGGGGTTTGTGAGGAGTGACTTTCATGTATCGAGAAATCTTGGTCCAGGTGGCTGAAGATGAAACAAAAGTGGCTGTACTTGAAGAGGGACAATTGGTAGAAATTTATGTTGAACGCGGCTTGGATCAGCGGCTGGTAGGTAATATTTATAAAGGTGTAGTTAAAAATGTATTGCCTGGAATGCAGGCAGCGTTTGTAGATATTGGGTTGGAGAAGAATGCCTTTTTATATGTGGAGGATGTTTTAACCAATATTTATGGCTTGGGTGGAGAGATCCTGGAATACAGCAGTGAAACAACTCAGCCTAATATTCGTGATTTATTGAAAGAAGGACAAGAGATTATTGTCCAGATTGTCAAAGAACCAATCGGTACTAAAGGAGCACGTATAACGACAAGACTTACTTTGCCGGGTAGATATTTGGTATTAATGCCCATGGTTGATTATATTGGCATATCAAGACGGATTGAAGATGAAGCAGAACGGGAGAGGTTAAAACAAATAGCAGAAGAAATAAAACCTGGAAACATGGGTCTTATTGTCCGTACCGTTGCTGAGGGAGCTTCCAAAGAAGCGTTTGAGCAAGATCTGCAAAGTTTACTTAAAATGTGGGAGCGCATAAAATTACGGGGAAATAACACCTCTGGTCCCATGCTGTTGCATAAAGACCTAGAGCTTGTCCAAAGAATTTTACGGGATATTTTTACTGATGATATTCAAAAACTCAGTGTTAATTCTCGTTCTGTAATGGAAAAAGTGATTGATTATTTGGAAGTAATTGATGAAAGTTTAAAAGGAAGAGTTTTCTTAAGTAATACAAGTAAGCTTTTTGAAAAATATGCGGTAGATCAGGAAATTGCCCAGGCTTTGAAAAGAAAGGTCTGGCTAAAAAATGGCGGATATGTGATTATTGATGAGACAGAAGCCTTGACGGCAGTTGATGTTAATACGGGGAAATTCATAGGAGCTACCGATTTAGAAGATACTGTTTCACGAACTAACTGTGAAGCAGCTCGGGAAATTGCCCGTCAGTTGAGATTAAGAAATATTGGTGGTATCATCATTATTGATTTTATTGATATGGATACGGAAGAACATCGTCAAAAGGTCTTATCCGTTTTAGAGGAAGAATTGAAAAAAGATAAAGTTAAGACACATATTTTGGGGATTACTTCTTTAGGTTTTGTGGAAATGACCAGAAAAAAAGTTAGGCAGTCTCTCTCCAGTACTTTAGAAAAGAGTTGTCCTTATTGTGAAGGTAAGGGTAGAGTATTATCAGAGCAAACTGTTTATCTTAAGCTGAGAGAAGAACTACATGAAGTGATGGCTCGTACTTCAGCCGAACATATTATTGTTGAGGCGCATCCTCTGGTGGCTGCTTTAGTTATTGGAGTAGGTGGCAATCAGCAGCTTAATTTGGAAAAGGAATATGGGAAATCGATTGTTATTAAAGGTAAAGAGCATTATCATTTGTCGGAATATGTAATCAGACCCGTATATAACACTTTTGATTTATGCGGTGCGCAAATTCCTGTGGAGGAAGGTCAGATTATTAAAGGCACCATCGAAGAAAGACATGTTCATTCCCCAGATGACGGTATTGTTCGTCTAGGTGGTTATGTTGTGCAGGTTGAGAATGGTGCGGTAAAATTAGGTGAAAAGGTGCTAATGGAGATAGAAAAGGTGTTCCGTACTTATGCTAAGGCTAAAATATTACCGGAATAAAGGTTAAGTTTTAATTTTATAATATTAATGTTTTATGTTTAGAGGAGTGAGAGAAATGTTAACTGTGGAGAAAATTGGCGGCACCTCCATGTCTCAATTCCATCATGTCTTGAAGAATATTGTTCATCTTCCCTCAGACCCGGAATTTCGTTATGGGAGGGTATTTGTCGTTTCTGCTTATGGTGGCGTAACCAATATGCTTTTAGAGGATAAAAAAACTAAAGCACCGGGAATTTATGCCCAATTTGTAGAGCAGCAAGACTATGAGAGTGGAATAAAGGATTTATTGCAAAAACTGAAAAAAATCAATGAACAGTTTGTAGAAATTGGGTTGAATTTAACAGAAGCCAATGCTTTTCTTGATGAGAGATTTGAGTTGACCATTGCTTATTTAAAAAGTATGGATAAGGTTATCTCCTCTGGATATGTAGATAAAAATAATATCTTTTTAGCGGCAAGAGAGCTGTTAGCTTCATTAGGGGAAGCTCATTCTGCTTATAATATGGTAAATATTTTAAGGAATAATGGGATAAATGCCGAATTTGTAGATTTAACAGGTTTTCATGATCCTTCTAATTGCACGATTGATCAAAGAATCAGCAGTTGTTTTAGTACTGTTGATTATGAGAATAATATTGTGGTTGCCACCGGTTATACGCGAGGGATAGAGGGGATTATGCGCGAATTCGACCGGGGTTATTCAGAAATCACTTTTTCAAAAATAGCAGTTTTATTAAAAGCTGATGAAGCTATTATTCATAAAGAATTTCATTTATCATCAGCAGACCCGAAAATAGTCGGGCTTGACCAAACTATTATTGTGGGTAATACAAACTATGATGTTGCGGATCAATTGGCTGATGTGGGGATGGAGGCAATTCATCCTAAAGCCTCAAAGCCTCTGGAGAAAGCGGGAATCAATTTAAGGATCAAAAACACTTTTGACCCTCATCATCCCGGAACCTTGATTTCTAAAGATTATGTGGGAAAAGATTCGAAGATTGAGATCATTACCGGTTCGGATCAGGTTGTAGTCATAGAAATACATGATGCCTCCATGGTTGGGCAGGTGGGCTTTGATTATGAGATTATGAAGATTATTAAGAAGCATTATGTAAGTTATATTATGAAAGCTACTAATGCTAACAGTATTTCTATGGTTATTTGGGAAAGTGCCTTGACTGATGAATTGATTCAAGATTTAAAAGCGGAATTTGAAACGGTAAGAGTAGAGAAGGTCGCTGTGGTCTTTTTGATTGGTTCAAATATTGCCAAACCTGGGGTATTGGCCAAGGCGGCAACTGTACTTGCAGAAAACGGGATCAATATTCATTGTATTTCTCAATCTTTGCGTCAGGTGAATATCCAATTTGTAATTGACCGAGAATTATATACTGATGCGGTGATTTGTTTAAACAGGGAGATGTGTTTTAATAATAAAGGATAGCCGCTAACATCGTGTAATCGTCTCTGCATTCTCCTACGTTATCGTAAAGTCTGTTGAGTTTCACTCCGTAAAGAAACGCATAAACAGTACGTATATTTTTTTATTTACTATTTTTAGTAGATATGATAAAATATCAATAATTAACTTAATGGGGGGTGAAGGACGGAAGAATGGTAGGTATATAAAATTGAGTTATATAAAAAAGAGTAGGACAGTAGGTTAGGAGGTAATTAAGTCAATGTTGCTCACGGAAATGTTAGCCCGTAATGCACGGGTGTATCCCCATGAGGTTAGTTTAATTGAACGTGAGCCTGCTATAGACAGGCGTAGAGAAATAACTTGGTTGGAATTTGAACAACAAGCTAATAGTTTAGCGAATAATTTAATAAAGCAGGGAGTAATGAAAGGCGATAAAGTAGCAATATTGCTAATGAATTGTCTGGAATGGCTGCCTGCTTATTTTGGTGTCTTGAAAACGGGAGCTTTGGTTGTTCCTTTGAATTTTCGTTTCACCGCAGAAGAGATTAAAAAATGTTTAGAAGTTGCAGAAGCAAAAATTTTAATATATGGCCCGGAATTTAAGGAGAGAATCGCACAAATTAAGGAAGAATTGAGTTTTGTAGAGGGCTTTATTTTTGTAGGAGCAGATTGTCCGGCGGGGGACGAAAGCTTTACGAAAATAATCAACGAATTTTCTTCCGAACCGCCACAAATAACCCTTTGTGCGGAAGATGATGCGGCACTTTATTTTACTTCGGGAACAACGGGCATGCCAAAACCGATTCTTTTGACTCAGGCCAATCTGGCTTCAGCTTGTCAAACGGAGAATAATCATCATCTACAGACACATGAGGATAATTTTCTTTGTATTCCTCCTTTATATCATACGGGTGCCAAAATGCACTGGTTTGGAGGTCTGCCAGTTGGTGCAAAGGCAGTTTTACTTAAGGGTGTAAAGCCTGAGTGGATTTTACAGGTTGTTTCGGAAGAAAAAGTAAGTATTGTTTGGTTACTTGTACCGTGGGCGCAAGATATCCTTGATGCGATTGAACGTGGAGATGTAAAGTTAAAAGACTATGAACTCAAACAATGGCGCTTAATGCATATTGGGGCTCAACCGGTGCCGCCAAGTTTGATTATCAGATGGAAGAAATATTTTCCTAATCAGAAGTATGATACTAATTATGGTTTAAGTGAATCTACCGGTCCCGGTTGTGTTCATCTTGGCTTGGAGAATATTCATAAGGTAGGGGCCATAGGGGTACCGGGTTTTAATTGGCAGATTAAGATTGTTGATGAAAACGGAAACTCTCTCCCTGCCGGTAAGGTAGGGGAATTAGCAGTAAAAGGACCGGGAGTTATGAAAGGCTATTATAAGAATCCGGAAGCAACCAGAAAAGTCTTGAGAGATGGTTGGCTCTATACCGGAGATATGGCGAAGATGGATCGCGATGGTTTTGTTTATCTGGTCGATCGCAAAAAAGATGTGGTGATTATGGGTGGCGAGAATATTTACCCTGTAGAGATTGAAGATTTCCTGCGTTCCCATGAGGGGATCAGAGATGCTGCAATTATCGGGATGCCTGATGCGCGTTTAGGGGAAATACCTGCCGCAATTATAGAATTAAAGCAGGGTTGGGTTTTAACAGAAGAAATGGTGATGGAGTTTTGTCAGGACTTGCCCAGGTATAAAAGACCTCGATTAGTTTTCTTTGATAAGGTTCCACGTAATCCGACCGGTAAGATTGAGAAGCCGAAATTAAGAGAGAAGTATTGTCAAGATCAGGAACTGTTAAAGGCTTCTTGTTAACAATTAATAGAGAAATAATTAACTAAACAAAATCTAAAGCTATTTAAACTAAACAAAATAATAAGTTAAATAGAAGAGTGGGGATAATGGATGCAGTCTATTTTACAGTTTCCCGGAAAGATAATATTCGGAGAAAATACAATTGATCAGCTTGGAGAAAATGTCGTAGAATATGGGAATAAATGTTTACTTGTTACCGGTCAAAAATCAACACGTCAATCAGGGGCATTACAAAGGGCAGTAGAGAGTTTAAAGGAAAAAGGAATTGAGTCTCTTTGTTTTTCAAAGGTAAAAGGGGAACCTGATTGTGCGATTGTAGATGAAGTAAGAGCTTTAGCAGAAAAGGAAAAGGTGGATTTTCTTATTGCTTTGGGCGGAGGTAGTGCACTTGATACGGCTAAGGCGGCAGCAGGATTGATAGGACAGGATTTGCCGACAGTCGACTATCTTAATAAAGCTCCCTTTGAGTATAAGGGTATACCCTTTATTGCGATACCGCCTACCTCAGGTACAGGTAGTGAAATTACCCTAAATTCAGTTTTATACAATCCGGTAACCGGTAACAAAAAAAGTATAGCCCATCCTTGTTTTCAGGCTCGCTTCAGTATTGTTGATCCTACTTTGACTTACAGTATGTCTCCGGAACTTACGGCTATTACAGGGATGGATGCGTTAACTCATGTCGTAGAGTCATATACTTCACTGAAGGCCAATGAAGTGACTAAAGTTTTAGCTTTGAAAGCAATAAAAATAATTACTGTTAATTTAGTTGAAACTGTGAAAAATAAAAATAATATTGAAGGCAGAAAAATGATGGCCTGGGGCAGTATGATAGCAGGAATGGCGTTTGCTCAGACAGGAGTCGGTGTAGCTCATTCTATTTCTCATCCCTTAGGTGCTTTATTTCAAATTCCTCATGGTTTAGCCTGTGCAATTTTATTACCGGTTGTGATTGATTATAATAGTCAGGTTTGTATGGAAAAATATCAGGAAATAGTTGATGAGTTAGGATATAAAGGAGAATTTTCTGCTTACTTGCGTAAAATGATTAAACAGTTACCATTGCCACAGACACTAACCGAGGCAGGGTATAAGGAAGGACAGGAAGAACAGATTGTTACCGCTACTTTTGATACCCGCTCTATAAAGAATAATCCGCGCATGGTTGAGGAAAAAGATGTCAGGGCAATTTTAGAAAAATGTGTTTAAGATAATAGAATTAAGTTATTGATAAAGAAGAAGGAGACAGCTACATTTTGCCGTCTCCTTCTTTTTTTATAAGCTAAAAGCAGCCACAGTTGTTATTAAAGAAACCGGGGAACAGTAACAGGATTAATATTACTAAGAATAATGTAGAAAAGTTTCTACGTGCACCAAAAAACGGAGCGCCTATAAAACCAGTTCCGGGACAAGGACAACCGAATTGAGCTATTTCACTTGTTCCAAAACCGGGACACATTCCGGGACAACTGCCAGGACACATTCCGGGACAATTGCCTGAGCCGGAGAAAGGACTGAAAACAGGTGCAAAACCCGGACAGGGACCAGGACAAGGACTAGGGGGGCAGGGACATGGGCAAGGATTGGGGCAGTTATTAGGACAATTGTTCCCCTCAGTTTTCATAAAATCATTCATTTATTTTTCCTCCTTTATTTTGCTTAATAATTAACGAACCTGCATTATTATATGAATCTTGTCCCTTAGTGGTGACAATGTGATGAAAGAAGCAAGGACCTCTAAAGAGGTCCTTGGAAAATTGGCTTTAAAAGAAGTTGTTATTAAAAAATCCGGGAAACAGTAAAAGGAGCAGAATTACTAAAAATAAGGTGGAAAAATTGCTACGAGGGCAACAAAAATTATTGAAGCCACAGCTGCTAGATACATCAACCATAAATAGATCCTCCTTTTCTTTACATGCTTAATTTAAGTTATGAGGCACTCATACTAATTGAGATACTCATCTATGGTATAATATGAGACTTGGTTAAAATCTGTGCGATATTTTGTCTGCCTGAAATGGAAAGAGTGCTGCGGGATTACCATTCCAGTGCAGCCGGAATAATAATGTATGTGTTCGTCATTAAAAGAAGTTTGAGCTTCAATTTAATTTTAAAAAAAGATAAGAGCACAAAGAAAATATTTTGTTCATATATTAGCCTAGAGAAAGAGAGTTTCATTCTGCTAAAAGTGGAAAGGAAGGATGCAAATGCAGGAGAAATGTATTCCTCTTCATAGGCTGCCGATAGGTTGTACCGGTCGGGTAAAAGAGTTACGGGCGAAGGATGATACTCGTAGAAGGATGCTTGATTTAGGTTTAATCAGTGATACTGTTGTCAAAGCTTTGTGTCAGAGCCCTTCTGGAGATCCAACTGCCTATCAAATCAGAGGGGCAGTTATTGCCTTGCGTTCGGAAGAAGCAGCAAATATTATGGTAGAAATATTCTAAGCATAAAGGAGATGAGGGGGCCCTTCCATGGGAGGAGATAATTACGATTTTGTAATCGCTTTAGCCGGTAATCCCAATACAGGTAAAAGTACTATTTTTAATCGCCTTACCGGTTTGAAACAGCACACGGGAAATTGGCCGGGGAAAACGGTGATGAATGCGCGAGGATATTTTAAACATAATGAGAAAAGCTTTCTTTTGGTAGATTTGCCCGGAACATATTCTCTTCTCGCTAATTCGCCGGAAGAAGAAGTAGCGAGGGATTTTCTATGTTTTGGTAATCCTGTGGTTACTGTTGTCGTTGTTGATGCTACATGTTTAGAAAGAAATTTGAATCTAGTTTTGCAAATATTAGAAATTACCAAAAAGGTAGTAGTTTGTGTTAATTTATTGGATGAAGCGAAACGGAAAAGGATAAAGGTAGATTTAAACAAGCTCTCCCGCATACTAGGAGTACCGGTAGTAGGGACAACGGCTAGGGATGGGCAAGGGTTGACTGAATTGAAGGAGGTCATAAATAAAATTAGTGAGCAGAGCCTATGCTGTAATCCTGTACAAATTACATATGCAGAACCAATTGAAAAAGCTTTGGATATTTTGCAGCCGGTTGTGGAGAAGCTGTTTAAGAAACAGATTAGTTCTCGCTGGGTCTCTTTGCGTTTGTTAGAAAATAATAAAAAAATTGAGTTAGCACTCAACACAAATTTTGCAGGTAATTTATTAGAAAACTCTGCTTTAAAAAAAGCACGTTTAGAAGTACAGAATTTTTTTAATCAGCAAAAAATGACCGAGGAAGAGGTTAAAGACAGTATTGTTACCGGTTTGTTTAATACAGCAGAGCAGATCGGGCAAGAAGTTTTGGAAGTAGAAAGTGAGGATTATCACCAATTTGATCGCAAATTGGACAGTATCTTAATGTCCAAGAAATTTGGAATTCCGGTTATGTTAGCGTTATTAGGAGTGGTTTTTTGGATTACCATTAAAGGTGCTAATTATCCGTCAGAATTATTAGCAAGGGGGTTTTTTTGGTTAGAAGGATATTTAACAGCCTTATTTTTAGCAAGTGGATTGCCTGATTGGGTGAATGGAATAATTGTTACAGGTGTGTATAGGACTATGACTTGGGTGGTTTCTGTGATGCTTCCGCCGATGGCTATTTTTTTCCCACTCTTTACCTTATTAGAGGATTTAGGGTATTTACCACGGATTGCCTTTAATCTGGATAATTTTTTTAAAAAAGCTTGTGCTCATGGAAAACAGGCTTTAACTATGTGTATGGGGTTTGGTTGTAATGCGGCTGGGATTATTGCTTGCCGCATTATCGAATCGCCTAGGGAACGGTTGATCGCGATCATCACTAATAATTTTGTACCTTGTAATGGGCGTTTTCCAACATTGATCGCGTTAGCAATGATTTTTTTAGTGTCAAGTATAGCTGCACCCTGGCAGTCTTTAGGGGCGGCGGTAATTATCTTAATGGTGATTGTCCTAAGTGTAGTTATTACGCTGTTTGTTTCCCGAATATTATCAAAAACAATTTTGCGTGGTTTGCCTTCTTCCTTTACTTTGGAGCTGCCTCCTTATCGGAAACCACAGGTGGGAAGGGTGATTATCAGTTCAATTTTCGATCGCACCTTATTTGTGCTGGCAAGGGCAGTAATGGTAGCAGCTCCGGCCGGTGCCTTGATTTGGCTTTTAGCTAATTTTACCGTAAATGAGGTTAGTATTTTAAATTATTGTGCCGGTTTTTTCGATCCTTTTGCTCGTTTGTTTGGCTTAGATGGTCATATTTTGCTAGCTTTTATCTTGGGTTTACCAGCAAATGAAATTGTGATTCCCATCTTGATTATGAGTTATCTGGCTACCGGTTCAATACAGGAATTCGATAGCCTGGAAGCCTTGAGAGATTTGTTTATCCAAAATGGTTGGACTTGGTTAACGGCTGTGTGCATGATGCTTCTTGTTTTAAACCACTTCCCTTGTGGCACGACTTTGTTTACTATTTATAAGGAAACACAGAGTTGCAAATGGACTGTAATTTCTTTTTTAGTACCTACTCTGATGGGGCTGCTACTTTGTTTTTTGGTATCTCAGTCCGTTTTTCTTTTTAGTTCTCTTTTTTAGTTTCTTATAAATTAAATATAATATTTTTTAAAGAAAGACTGTACATTCTGTTGTATATCTATTAGAATACACAGTAGGATTTGCATTATTATTATAATACAGAGGGCAAAAATTAGTTATCCACGGCTAAAAGGCTTGAAGAGCGCTGAAAATTGGAGGAATAATCAATGAGAGCACCATATGGGGACGCCGAAAAACTTGTTTTTGGCAGAATGTTTACAGAACATATGTTTAGCATTAAGTATAGTGAGGGTCAAGGTTGGCATGATGGTAAGATCCAAAAATATGGTCCGTTTATGATGGATCCGGCCACTGCGGTTTTACATTATGCACAGGAAGTTTTTGAAGGTTTAAAAGCTTATAAAGCAGCGGACGGAAGAATTCTTCTTTTTAGACCGGAGCAGAATGCCAGAAGATTGAATCGTTCTGCCGCAAAACTGTGTATGCCGGAACTACCGGAAGAGATTTTTCTTAATGCTTTGCAAGAATTGATTTTACTTGATCAGGATTGGATACCTGATACACCCGGTACTTCATTGTATATACGCCCGACGCTGATAGCGACGGAAGCTTTTTTGGGAGTAGATGCATCTAAAGAATATTTATTTTATATTATTTTATCACCGGTTGGCGCCTATTTTAAAGCCGGTTTTAATCCGGTTAGTATTTATGTGGAGGACAAATTAGTACGGGCAGCTGTTGGTGGTGTCGGTGATATTAAAACAGGCGGGAATTATGCGGCTAGTTTGTTGGGTGGATTCAGAGCAGAGCAGAAAGGTTTTTCCCAGGTGCTATGGCTCGACGCCCGAGAGCATAAATATGTAGAAGAAGTTGGGGCGATGAATGTCTTTTTTGTTTTCGGGGAGAAAATTGTTACTCCTATGCTCACCGGTTCTATTCTTCCCGGGATTACCAGAGATTCTGTAATTAGATTGGCTAAGGAAATGGAATTAGAGGTGGAAGAAAGACGTATTTCTATAGATGAAGTTCTTGAGGGAATCAAGACGGGAAAACTCACAGAAATGTTTGGTTCCGGTACGGCAGCGGTAATTTCTCCGGTAGGAATGCTTCATTATCAAGATACCAATTATTATATTAATAATAATCAGGTGGGGAATATTACTAAGATATTTTATGATAAACTAATTGACATTCAATATGGCAGGGTAGAAGATAAATTAGGCTGGTCATATGAATTAAAGTAGGGGGTAAGATTTATGAATAGTCATGAGGTTACCAAAGGTGTGGCCCGTGCTCCACACCGTTCACTTTTTTATGCAATGGGTTATACGCGAGAAGATTTAGAGAAGCCATTGGTAGCGGTAGTTAGCGCGCATAATGAGATTATTCCCGGTCATTTTCATTTGGATAAGTTGGCTCAGTCGGTAAAAATGGGCATAGCAGCTGCTGGAGGCACTCCGGTAGAATTCCCTGTAATTGGGATTTGTGACGGGATTGCTATGAATCATAGTGGCATGAAATATCCTTTGGCGAGCAGAGAATTGATTGCGGATTCTATTGAAGCTATGATGATGGGGCATAAATTTGATGCCATGGTTTTAATTGGGAATTGTGATAAGATTGTTCCTGGGATGTTGATGGCGGCGGCACGTTTGAATGTCCCCACGGTTTATGTTGGTGGTGGACCGATGCTTCCCGGAAGTTATCACGGTGAAAATATAGATCTGATCAGTGGAGCATTTGAAGCAGTAGGTGCTTGTGCGCAAGGGAAAATCAGCGAAGCAGATCTAACGGAAATGGAAGAGAAAGCCTGCCCGTCTTGTGGGAGTTGTGCCGGACTTTTTACCGCTAACACGATGAATTGTCTGGTAGAAGCTTTAGGTATTGGTTTGCCCGGTAACGGAACGATTCCCGCACCTTATGGGCAACGCCTGGCCTTGGCTAAAAAGGCAGGACAGCAGGTTATGGAAATGGTCAGAAGAAATATTCGTCCGCGCGATATTCTGACTTTACAGGCGTTTAAGAATGCTATTGCCTTAGATATGGCCATTGGTGGTTCTACGAATACGGTTTTGCATCTTTTGGCGATAGCTTATCAGGCTGATCTGGAATTATCTTTGGAAACATTTGATGAGATTAGCGGCAAGGTTCCCAATATCGTCAAGTTAAGTCCTGCCGGTAAGGATTTTTTAATAACTCTGCATGAGGTCGGCGGTATTTCGGCGGTATTAAAGCAACTATATGATGCGGATTTGATTGATGGTGGAGGGATAACTGTTACGGGTAAGACCTTGGCTGAAAATATTGAGAGTGCTAAGGTTTTAGATGCTCAGGTTATTCGTCCCTTGGATAATCCGTATATGCAGGAAGGCGGTATAGCCGTATTGCGTGGTAATCTTGCTCCTGATGGCGCAGTGGTGAAACAATCGGCTGTTGTACCGGAAATGCTCAAGCATGAAGGACCGGCTCGTGTGTTTGAATCAGAGGAAGAGGCCTTTGAGGCTATAATGGGCGGAAAAATCAATAAAGGTGATGTTATTGTCATTCGTTATGAAGGACCTAAGGGCGGTCCCGGGATGAGAGAAATGCTCAGTCCAACGGCTGCTTTGGGCGGTATGGGTCTGGACAAAGATGTAGCTTTAATTACTGATGGACGTTTTTCCGGAGGAACTAGGGGTGCTGCTATTGGGCATATTTCCCCGGAAGCTGCGGAAAAAGGACCGATTGCCATTGTAGAGGAAGGGGATATTATTCAGATTGATATGCCCAATCGACAGCTTAATGTAAAACTAAGTGAGGAAGAAATCGCACAGCGCTTTGCAAAATGGCAGAAACCTGAGCCTAAGGTTACCGGAAAGTCTTATCTCGCTCGTTATTCCGCTTTGGTGACTTCGGCAAGTACCGGTGCTGTGGTAAAAGCAGAATAAGAAAAAAATATGCAAAAAAAAGCGACAAGAGAGTAATTCCTCCTTGTCGCTTTTCTTTAAAAAATCCGGGGTATCTTTATATTTAATTTAAACCTTATAAGTTCTTGATCTTTGCTCCTTCTTTTAATCCTTCCAGTTGTGGGTCTAATATTACCTGATCGCCGGCTTTTAAGCCTTTTTCAATGACAATATCCTGTTCGTTTTCAAAACCGGTTTCTACAGGTTGAATGTGTGCTGTGTTGTTGCGTACTACCCAGAGAGCTTCCCCGTCTTGATAAGGGAAAAGAACTGTTTTAGGGACGATCAGTTTATTTTCTTGCTTATCGATTGTAAATATCACATCCAGTGCATAGCCGGGTTTTACAATTAAGTTTTTAGGAAGTTCCGGTTTAATCTCTAATTTAATCCGTTGTTCCATTAGTCCTAAGGCAGACATTTTTTCTTCTGCTGTAGGGGCTATTTTTTCTACAACACCTTTGAAGCTTATCTTTTTGTCTTTATTATCCTGGATTAACTCAACTTCCATTCCGGGTTGAATTCTGGCGGCATCCTCAGTCAGGATATAGACCTCTACCAAATATTCGTCACTTTGATAAATGGTCAAGAGTTGTGAACCGGGAGGAATGATCATGCCCTCTTTCAAGGAGAACTGGGAGACTACCCCAGTAGTAGGTGCAAAAACGGAGCTTTGGCTCAGTTTATGCTGGATGGCATCTATTTGGGCTTGTAGTGCTTGGATTTGACCGGGGTAATAATTGGATTTAGCGGTATTAAGAGCGTCTTCATATTCTTTTTGACTAATGGCGCCTATTTTCGCTAATTGTTTGAGTTTGTCCAGTTCTAATTTGGCAAGTTCTAGTTCTTGTTGTGATTGGATACTTTTTAGTTCACCCTGAAGTTGTTGTAGTTGAAAGTGGAGTTCAGCGTTAGAAAAAGTAAGGAGCAAGTCGCCTTGTTGTACCTTTTCTCCTTCTTGAATTTGCAGCTTTTCGATTGTGCCTCCATAGGTTGTATAAAGAGGAAACTCCTCAGCGGATTTGACTAATCCTTCTTCAGTAAAGGTTTTGGCGATAGAACCAGGTTGAACTTCTAAGAGTTTTGTTGTTAATTCTTGATTGCTGCTGAGGGCAAAGAAAAGAATTATAGTTACAAGGAATAGGCTGCCAAGAATTATTTTCCATTTTCTCTTCATGCTAAATCCTCACTTTCATTTTAAGATTAATAAAATATTTTAAGTTTACTCGTTGGCTTTTAAAGCTCCAACAATGGAAAGGCGTTTAATTCTGCGAGCTGATGCTAGCTGTGCAATACGAATACAGGCTATGGTGACAAAAAACCCTGCCAGTATACCTGTACTGTTAAGATTAGTAGGCATGGAATAAAAGTCACTATTAATTAATTGATTCATACTTATTAAGAATATTTTCGTTAGCGGGATGCCTGCCAGCATGGCGAAAATACTGATAAACCATTGCTCAAAAGTAATTACCGAAAGTACTTCTCGAGGGGTCATGCCGAGGACCATCATCGAAGCCAGTTCGCGATTGCGTTCAGAAACAGTTGTAATTGAGATATTATAGATAATCGCAAAACCGATAATTACTCCTAGGATTAAGAAGATATAAATGGTTCCCGAAAAGGAGGCCATCAATTCTTTAGTTTGTCGAAGGAGTGCTTTTTTATCTTCAATCCCGGCAATCAGGGTAGAGTTTCTGTATTTTTCTTTGAGTGCTGAAAGCCCTTGTTCATCTAAACGCAGCATTATGGTGGTGCTTATCTTTCCTTGTTCTAAAAGCTTTTGGAGTGAGTTTAATTCCATATAGGCATTAAGTCCGATATATTGAGGTATGATCCCTTGTACCACAACGGTTTTGTCTTTAGTTGGCTCTTTAGCCATAGCACTTTCCAACTTTAATGGTGTCCCCGGCTCAGCATTCAAGAGTGAAGCCAGTCGCTCGGAGATGAGTATTCCATTTTCAGCTGGCTCAATTTTTTGCCCTTGTTTATTTCGTATATGATACAAGGCACTATTTGACGGCACTCCCATCAAGACTAAATTTTTTTTATACCAATTATTTTTCAAAGTTACGGGGATTTCAGCCCGACTTTCAGCTTTTTTTACACCTGGTAAGCGGTTAAACTCTTGTTCTAATTGCTGTTGGTTTAGTGGTACGGTAAGGTTGACTTTGGCGTCATAGCTTTCTATTTTTTCATATTGGTCAAACATCATTTTTTCTACGATATCCCAAAGTATCCAGGGAGAACTGACCAGGGCAAAAGTAAACATAATTCCCAAAAACATAAACAAAGTGCGCCCCGGATGCCGGAACATACTACGTAAAGACATTTTGCCTTGTACGGTAAGAGTTTGCCAAAAAAAAGAGATTTTTTCAAGAAAGATATTTTTCCCGATTGGTGGAGCCGGGGGACGCATTGCTTCAGCCGGTTCCAGCTGAAGGATCCCTTTACAGCCTTGATAGCCGGCAAAAAGAGTAAAGATTAGGGTTAAAAATATACTCATTAGTAAATA
>LFRM01180351.1_pt1 | contig 35788 bp, 31 predicted proteins | sample 618341 | NCBI WGS metagenome assembly LFRM01 (sample SAMN03654438, study PRJNA283298) | anaerobic digester metagenome | isolation source: pool of bioreactors CSTR01a, CSTR02a, and CSTR03a thermophilic anaerobic... | place: Denmark: Kgs. Lyngby | collected 2014-05-21 | reverse complement strand
ATTGGTCAGTGTTACACCCTTAGGTGCAGACGTTTTTTCTGTACGTTTGCGCTTACCTGAAGCTCAAAATATAGCTTACCGTGCTGGGCAATACTTATTGCTGGAGCGTGAAAACGGCGAATTCAACGCCTTTTCAATTGCCTCTGCACCGCAGTCAGGTGGCGATTTAGAGTTGCATATTCTGGCTCGCGATAATGTTGCTGTCGATTTGCTTAAGTATCTAGAAAAAGAGCAGATGGCCCATATTAATATGCCCTTTGGTGATGTGCATTTAGCCGGTGCCGATCAGCGTCCGCTCTTATTGATTGCCGCTGGCACAGGTATGGCGCAAGTGCATAGCTTAGTTGAATATTGCCGTGCCACAGAGTTTAGCCAGCCCATCCATGTGTATTGGGGCGCACGGGTTGCCAGTGATTTTTATGCACTGGAGAACTTAGCGGCTTGGCAGGCGATGCCGAATCTGCATTTTCATCAGATTGTCAGTGAAGATAGCGGCTGGACCGGGCGTGCAGGTTTACTCTATGAAGCGGTATGCAGCGATATTTCGCACTTAACCGATTATCGAGTGATCACTTGTGGTTCACCGGCTATGGTCTACGGCACGCTGGATGCATTGGTTGCGGCAGGTATGCAACCTGAGCAAATGCTCGCGGATGCCTTCGCTTACGCGCCGCGTCCTCAGTAACGACGCGAGCTTATTGAGTGTGCGCAGCGCGTGACTCTTGAGCCAGTAAGGCACGTTTGCGCTCAACTCCCCAGCGATAGCCGGAAATCCCGCCATCGGCCCGTAATATACGATGGCACGGGATTACCAATGCCAGTGGGTTGGCTGCGCAAGCGTTGGCAACAGCGCGGACGGCCTTGGGTTTGCCTAAGCGTTCGGCAACTTCGCTGTAGCTGAGAGTGTGGCCCACAGGGATCGTCCGTAATACCGCCCAAACACTTTTCTGAAAGTCACTGCCGTGGATATCCAGTGGGAAATCCAGCGGTGTCAGTGGCGCTGCCAAAAAATCAGTCACAACCTTGAGCCATGCGGCTAAACCGTGCTTGTTTTCAACTAGCTGTGCTTTTGGGAAGCGTCGCTGTAAATCAGCGTACAACTCGTCAGCTGTATCCCCGAGTAAAATGGCACAGACACCACGTTCACTGCGCGCCAATAAAATCAGCGCAAATGTGCTTGCGACTGTAGAAAATTCAATACGCTCAGGCATTCGTGTTGGCATATAAACTCCTTGTTTACGTGGGTTTAGACTGTGGCGCTGTATACAAAATACCTCTAAACAGTACTTCAAAATGATTAGTACGCGTTCATAAATGTTTTGATCTGTACACATTGTGATAGCAACAGGCCATTCATATTATTGTTATAAAATATTTTAAAGCATGATCAGTGATGGTGAAAATATATCACGACTCTTTTCGAGCGCGTTTAAATGCAGCTTAAGATAAGGTCAAAACCATCAGTTTCTACAATTGGGTTCAGGTGTTAATTCTCGAACCTTTGTTTAGGCACAGGTAGCTGTAAAGACTCTTTGACCTCCTCCATAACGATATAACTTTTCGAATCACGGACGTGAGGCAACGTCAACAGTATGTCGCCGAGTAGCTTACGGTACGATGCCATTTCATTTATTCGAGCCTTGATTAGATAATCAAAATCACCTGAAACTAAATGGCACTCGAGCACATGCGGTAGTTTTAATACGGCGCGCCGAAACTCCTCAAAAATATCAGCAGATTTGTAGGATAAATTAAGCTCAACGAAGACCAGCAGCCCAGCCTCGATGTGCAAGGGGTTCAGTCGAGCACTGTAACCCATAATAACGCCTTCGTTTTCCAACCGCCGTACGCGTTCGGTACATGGAGTTGTAGATAACCCTATCCGCTCTCCCAACTCTGTGAGGGACAAACGACCTTCTGCTTGGAGTTCGCGAAGGATCTGACGATCAATCCGATCAAGCTCTCGTTGAGCTCTGTTTTTATTTTTCATGGTTTATTTGCCTAGGCTTTAGTGGTTTTAACCAAAATTTACTCTGAATATAGATTGTTAATTAGTGAAATAAACTGCATTTGCTCTCTTACAATCCAGTCTAAATTATTCGAACCTTAGAAGCGAGGAGTTCAAATATGCGTGTTTTGATTCTGGGAAGTGGAGTGGTAGGTACTACCAGTGCGTATTATCTGGCCAGAGAAGGATTTGAGGTGACGGTGGTTGACCGTCAGTCAGGGGTAGCCGAAGAGGCTAGTCATGCTAATGCTGGACAAATTTCTCCGGGCTACGCATCACCTTGGGCCGCTCCTGGAGTACCGTTTAAGGCGATCAAATGGATGATGCAAAAGCACGCACCGTTATTGATCAAGCCAACAGCGGATATTCATCAATATTTGTTTATGGCTCAGATGCTGCGCAATTGTACTGCTGCCCGCTATGCGGTGAACAAGGAGCGCATGGTTCGCTTGGCAGAGTTCAGTCGTGACTGTTTGGATGAATTGCGTGCCGAAACTGGAATTCAGTATGAAGGCCGCCAATGTGGAACTACGCAGCTGTTTCGTACTCAGGCGCAACTGGATGGAGCCGCCAAGGATATCGCAGTACTAGAAGAGTTAGGTGTGCCTTATGAACTGTTAGATCGTAAGACGCTGTCCAGTGCTGAGCCTGCTTTGGCCAAAGTGGCGCATAAATTGACGGGTGGCCTGCGCTTGCCTAACGACCAGACGGGCGACTGTCAGATGTTTACTACTCGTCTAGCCGAAATGGCTGTTGAGTTGGGTGTGGAGTTCCGCTTCAATCAGACTGTTGAGAGCATTGAATATGCAGGTGATCGTATCAATGGTGTATGGGTTGATGGCAAGCTCGAAACTGCAGATCTTTATGTGGTTGCATTAGGCAGTTTTAGTCGGCAAATGCTGGCTCCTCTGGGAATACGAGCGCCGATCTACCCACTTAAGGGCTATTCCCTCACTGTGCCCATTATTAACTCTGCTATGGCACCGGTTTCCACTTTGCTGGACGAAACCTACAAGATTGCCATCACTCGTTTTGATGATCGTATACGCGTTGGCGGCATGGCGGAAATTCAAGGCTACGATACTGGTATCAATCCGCTCCGAGGCGAAACCTTAAAAATGGTGGTCAATGATTTATTTCCTGAGGGCGGTGATACCACGGGTGCCGAGCTCTGGGCTGGTTTACGACCGGCTACGCCTGATGGCACGCCGATTGTTGGCGCAACCCCTTACAGTAACCTATTCCTGAATACTGGGCATGGGACTCTGGGTTGGACCATGTCCTGTGGTTCCGCGCGTTTGCTGGCCGATTTATTAACGAAAAAAACATCCCGTATCCGTACCGATGGTTTGGATATTTTCCGTTACAACAATAACAACAGGTGAGTAAGTATGACAATTCAGCGACAACAAACTAATAAGCGTATGAGCCAGAGTGTGGCTCATCAAGGCAGCATTTATTTGTCAGGACAAATGGCCGATAATATTGATGCTGATATCGAACAGCAGACTCTTGAAACGCTGCAAAAAATTCAAAAACTACTGACGGAGGCCGGTAGTGATCTAGAGCACATTCTTTCAGTCACCATTTATCTGAAAGATATTCAGCGTGACTTTACTAGCATGAATGCTGTTTGGGATCGCTGGTTAGCAATGGGTAGCGCACCTGCACGGGCGACTGTTGAAGCCAAAATGTATGATCCAGATATTCTGGTGGAAATCTCGGTTATTGCGGCGCTACGTATGTAACCCAAGCTGATTAAATAAAATAATAATAGAGACCATAATAATGAATAAGAAATCTTTGCAGATAGCACTGGCTTATATGTCGGTTGTCATTGGTGGAGGCTTTGCTTCTGGTCAGGAAGTGTTGCAGTTCTTCACCGGTTACGGCGTGATAGGTGTGATCGGAACATTGCTCAGCACGGTACTCTTTGCCTTCTTAGGCATGCACATCGCGCGGATGAGCTCCAGCATGCAGGCTAGCTCACACAAGCAGGTTCTGTACCAATTATTTGGTTCACGTGCGGGTTTTGTCGTGGATGTGGTGTTGTCTTTTTTCTTGTTTGGTGTTGGCGTGGTCATGCTGGCTGGCAGTGGATCGATTTTCGCTCAGCAGTATGGCTTACCACCGTTATTAGGAGGGGCTCTGATGACGGTGTTGGTCGTCGCCACTCTTTGTCTCAATGTGAAGGGAATTATCAGTCTGATTAGCGCTGTTATGCCGGTTCTGTTGTTGATGGTGCTGATGATTACTAGCTATTCAATCTTCACCAGTAGCGCTTCCAGCGATACATTGAATAAGCTCTCACAGGAAATTCCCACCATCAGTTCGAGCTGGTCGATCTCGCATTGGATTTTTGGCGCGGTGCTGTACGCCTCATTCAATATTGCTGTTGGTTTTCCTATGCTCGCTGTGATTGGCGGAATGACTCACTCGCAGAAACATGCTGGACGTGGTGGCGCATTAGGCGGACTCGGTTTGGGCTTGTTGATCTTTTTGTTGAATATTGGTTTGTTTGCCAATATCGACAAGCTCAGTGGTATTGAAATGCCAACTTTGACACTGGCTACGAATATTTCCCCAGTGTTGGCGGTAGTGATGTCGGTATCACTGATTTGCATGATTTATAGCACTGCGGTCGGTATGTTCTTCGCCTTTGGTGCGCGCTTCGCAGCGCCCGAGAGCCGACGTTTTAAATGGCTGAGTGGGATCTTTGCGCTGGTAGGACTGGGTCTCAGTCAGGTCGGCTTCAGTAAATTAATCAGCACTGTATATCCGATGCTCGGCGTGGTTGGACTGATTCTAATCGTAGCGATTATTGTCAGTTGGGTTCGCAGTCGAAAGCAGTCCCTATTGAGCCACGGTGCGAGTGCACGAGGCTGAATGAGTCGTCTGAACAACTAGGTAGAAATGTCGGTTGCCGTTACGCGTTCCCGCTGAACGCAGCCGACACATTCTTAATATTGAAAGTTATTAGTTGATACTTAATAAACTCTTCTAAAACTCAGTCCTTTGGAGTTAAGCATGGCTCGCCCACTTATTGCAGAAATTAATCTAACGGCATTACGTCATAATTATCAATTGGCTCTTAGCCAATCGGCAGCTTCTTCTGCTTTGGCTGTTGTAAAAGCTAACGCCTATGGACATGGTGCTGTAGCCGTCGCTCAAGCCCTTGCAGATTTAACCCCTGCCTTTGCTGTAGCTTGCATAGAGGAAGCTGAAGAGCTCGTAGCAGCAGGTATAAAACAACCTATAACGTTGTTAGAAGGTTTTTTTGATAGCAATGAACTGCCTATTATTATTGCTAGAGGTTACGAGACATTAATTCATAGCGATTGGCAGCTAAAGCAACTCGTACATTATTTAAGTCATCATCGAGTCGCTGCTAACAGTCTAAATATTTGGCTGAAGGTTGACACGGGAATGCACCGTTTAGGTTTTGCTATTGAACAAGTCAATAGTGTGTATCAGCAACTTAAAGCCTTGCCAGCCATAAATAAGATTACCTTAACCAGTCACTTAGCCTGTGCTGATGATCTAAGCAACGGCGCAACATCAAAGCAATTGGCTCAGTTTCAAACTTTACAGCAACAACTGAATTGCCTTGTGAGTATTGCTAACTCACCTGCAACTCTTGGCTACCCAGAGGCACAGCAAGGCTGTTTGCGGCCAGGAATTATGCTTTATGGTGCCTCACCTCTTGCTCCCGGTCATGCTTTAGGCGAGCAATTGAAAACGGTTATGACTCTAAAAACCCAGATTATTAGTGTGCGAGATCTGCCGATAGGAGAAAGTGTTGGTTATGGTGAGCGGTTTACGACACAAAAAGCCACGCGTATTGGTGTAGTTGCCTGTGGCTACGGTGATGGTTACCCTCGCCATGCTAGAGATGGTACTCCTGTGCTAGTGAATGGTAAAAAGTGCCATTTAGCAGGCCGCGTTTCAATGGATATGTTAACCGTTGACTTAACCAACAGCCCTGGCGCACAAATTGGCGATGAAGTGATTCTTTGGGGCGAAGATTTATCTGTCAATGAGGTAGCAAGCTATTGCGATACCATCAGTTACACTCTGCTTACCTGTTTATTGCCGCGTGTTCAGCGTCGCTATATTAAATAAATAAGAGAAGAGATGGGTTTAAGATGAAATTTATTGCTAGTATAATTTTTATATTTCACGATCTATTTCAAATATGAAATCAATAAAAATACTGCAGAACTTGATTTTTATGATTGATGCTGCCGTTGAAAATATATACTTAAAAAGTAATAAGATCAGATAGTCCATCTGTAATCAAAGGGTTAGTTAGGCTGAATAATAATCAGAGTAGTTAATTATCAAATGAAAAATCGAAAATTCTGGCTGGGTCAAGTTGGCGATTATGAGATTAAACAACTCAAAGTGTTTATTGCTGTAGTGAACTGTGGTGGGTTTTCCGCAGCTGAAACTGAGCTTAATATCACTCGCTCGACTATTAGCATTCACATTAGCAATCTTGAATCACGCTTAAATCTCATTCTTTGTCGGCGTGGTCGAGGTGGTTTTTCCTTAACAGAAGAAGGAAAAGTCATCTACGATGCAACTAAAAAACTTTTTGCTGAACTGGAAGGTTTTCGCTCGACTGTCAATAATTTAAATTCTACTTTATCAGGCGATCTTCGATTACTATTTTCCGATACTGTTAGTGGCGATACACGTTTGCAACTGCCAGCTTTAATCAATCGCTTATATGATCAAGCTCCCGACGTGTACATTAATATTGATGTAGCTTCTATGTCTGCAATTGAGCAGAAGGTAATCAATAAGGAGGCTGAAATTGGGTTTATTCCATTCCATCGAGAAATTGAAGGCTTGGAGTATATTCACTTATTCACTGATAGTTGTCTCCTCTACTGTCATGAAAGGCATCCGCTATATCATGTTTCTGAAGAGGAGTTGACAGATGAGATGATTGATTCTCAGGCTTCGGTTCAGGCTGGTCTTAAACCGCACAAAGATGCAACTCAGTTATTTAAGACTATGGATTTGCGTGCAACTGCTTACTATTATGAAACGAGGTTAGCGATAATTCGATCAGGAAAATATATAGGTTTTCTTCCCGAGTTCTATGTGGAAAATAACACTTTCAAGAATGAATTGCGTGCATTAAAGCCTAAACAGCGCAGCTATAGTTTAGATTCTGGTGCAATAGTGAGAAAAACATCACGCCCGAATAAAGCCAAGGATCTTTTTCTCACTTTACTAGCAAGTAAGCCTTAACAGCTTGTTTATCATTGGGTTCATTTAAGTATGTTGCAATCTTTACAACAGAGTAACTATGAACAGCCATTTGGTTGGCCCATCTGTCCTAGTTATTAGCATAAATGGCCACATGCCTTGTTGATCGTATATCGTATAAATCATCCGCAAGGCATGTACTGCGGGCTAGTAGGTTACGCCAAGAAAGTGCTGGCTGAGTTGACCGTCGAGCTCGCGGTTGAAATGTTCTGCTGATTTCATATGGTCATACATAAGCGTACGTGCACTGTCTACATCACGAGCGCGGAATGCATTCAGTAATTGCTTGTGATATGCGCAATTGGCACAAGAAAATTCGCGCTGCTCCGGTAAGGCAGCTTTCTTAAAGATCACTAGATCCCGAATCATATCATTTACAAATCGTCCAATGAACGCAAGCATAGGATTGCCACATCGTTGAGCTAGCAGAACATGAAAGTCGAGTTCTGCAATGCGTTGCTCAATACGTTCCTCAAATGTGTCGGGTTCTACGTCGCACCGCTTTACTAGCGCATCAAGTGTATCTAGATCTTCCTCGGTGAGCCTAGGTGTGGCTAAAGCAGCGATTTGAGGTTCTATTAACGTCCTTAAAGCATAGATTTCAGATCCTGATGGTTGATCGAAATGCAAGAAGTTACGGAGTAATTCACTGGCTTTTCCATAGGGCACTCGCTCAAGAATGGCACCGCCATTGGGGCCCGTTCGAATCGAAACCAACCCCTGAACTTCAAGAGATTTCAGTGCTTCTCGTACCGTACCTTTTGAGTATCCAAACTGTTCCATCAACTCCCGTTCGTTGGGAAGTCGATCGCCAGGTTGCATTTGGTTCAGCACCACCCAACTTTTGACAGACTCAACTATCTGATCAGATAGTTTTACCCGTTTGGGAATCCGCATCTTCTTGTTATTCATCTGTTTTAGCGTCTCCAAATAAAATCTTATTCTGCCACAGGAATCTTTTTTTTACGACTTAGTTGAATTATTCAATTTATTAGTATAAATAGTATGGTTAGGTTTTAATGAATTACGAAAGACCCATAGCTGGCATAAGCTATGACACTTAAATACTGGAGGTAATACATGTCGCACTCATCAGGTTTTAACTGGGAAGATCCACTGTTGTTGAACCAGCAACTGAGCACTGAAGAACGTCAGGTAAGCGAGGCTGCTCGAGCCTACTGCCAACAAAAATTAGAGCCACGTGTACTGAGTGCATACCGGGAAGAGCGATTTGATCGTGAGATACTAAGCGAGATGGGTGAGATGGGTCTATTGGGTGCAACCGTTGCTGAAGAGTACGGTGGTTCCGGTATGAGTCATGTTGCTTATGGCCTTATTGCTCGTGAGGTAGAGCGTGTCGACTCTGGTTATCGCTCTGCCATGAGTGTTCAGTCATCGTTGGTGATGCACCCAATTGAGGCTTATGGCTCAGAAGAACAAAAGCACAAATACCTTCCGCGCTTAGCTACAGGTGAAATGGTTGGTTGTTTTGGATTAACAGAGCCAGACCATGGGTCTGATCCCGGCTCAATGAATACCCGTGCGAAAAAAGTGGATGGTGGTTTTCTATTATCGGGTCAGAAAATGTGGATTACCAACAGTCCAATTGCTGATATAGCTGTTGTCTGGGGTAAGTCAGACGCACACGAAGGAAAAATACGTGGCTTTATCGTAGAGCGTGGCACCAAAGGTTTCTCAACACCAAAAATTGAAGGCAAGCTTAGCTTGCGCGCTTCAGTGACTGGCGAAATCGTGCTTGATGAGGCTTTTGTGCCTGACGAAAACCTGCTGCCAAACGTGAGTGGCTTGGCTGGCCCGTTCGGTTGTCTTAATAAGGCACGTTTCGGTATTGCTTGGGGCACCCTTGGAGCTGCTGAGTTCTGCTGGCATGCGGCTCGTCAGTACACGCTTGACCGCAAGCAGTTTGGTCGCCCGTTGGCCGCTAATCAGTTGATACAGCTGAAGCTGGCTAATATGCAAACGGATATTACTCTTGGTCTGCAGGCGGCGTTACAGGTTGGCCGCTTAATGGACAGTGGCAACTGGGCACCAGAGATGATTTCTATGATTAAGCGCAACAACTGCGGTAAAGCCCTAGAAATTGCACGCATTTCACGTGATATGCATGGTGGTAATGGTATTTCTGACGAGTTCGGTGTAATGCGCCATATGGTGAACTTGGAAAGCGTTAACACTTATGAGGGTACTCACGACGTACACGCCCTTATTCTTGGACGCGCGCAGACTGGTATTCAAGCGTTTTGCTGATCAACTGTTGAGCGAGCGGGCATTGCGCCCGCTCAGGAGAATAGTAATGGAAAAACCTTTACAAGGCATCCGAGTTCTTGATCTTTCGCGCATTTTGGCCGGACCGTGGTGTAGTCAGCATCTTGCTGACCTTGGCGCCGAAGTGATTAAGGTCGAGCATCCTAAGCTAGGTGACGATACCCGTGGCTGGGGGCCTCCTTATTTGAATGAAACACACGAGTCTGCTTATTACCTTTCAGCGAACAGAGGCAAGCGTTCGATTGCAGTCAATATTGCGCTGCCGGAGGGGCAGGAGCTTATTCGTAAACTGGTATCGACCAGCGATGTGGTTCTGGAAAATTTTAAGGTGGGGGGGCTTAAACGTTACGGTCTTGATTATGAGAGTCTGAAGCAGGTTAAGCCAGATTTAGTGTACTGTTCTATTACCGGCTTTGGGCAGAATGGCCCCTATGCTAAGCGGGCAGGATACGATTTTTTATTGCAGGGAATGGCGGGTTTGATGGATATCACCGGCAAGCCTGATAACGAACCCGGTGGCGGACCGGTAAAAGTTGGTGTCGCAGTTGTTGACCTATTCACGGGTATGTATGCGGCTACCTCTATTCTTTCGGCCTTAATTGGTCGTAGTCGCACTGGAAAGGGAACTTGGGTTGACGTAGCCCTTATGGATGTCCAAGTCAGTATGCTGGCGAACCAAGCGCTTAACTATCTGACATCCAATAAAGCGCCAACTCGTCTAGGCAATTCGCATCCTAATATTGTGCCTTATCAGGCTTTTGCAACGGCTGATGGTCATATAATCCTAGCGGTGGGAAATGATGCTCAGTTTCAACGCTTCTGTGAAGTTGCAGGAGTGCCGCAGCTTGCGACTGATGAGCAATTTTCGACCAACAATGGACGCGTGCAAAACCGAGCACTGTTGATACCGCAAATCGAAGCTGCGATTAAAGCGCAGGTATCCAAGTTCTGGCTGGGTGAGTTGGAAGCAAAAGGTGTGCCTTGTGGGCCTATCAATAATATTGAAGAGGTTTTTGCTGATCCACAGGTGCAGCATCGCGGAATGAAAATGCATATGGTGCATCCACAGGCTGGAGAAATGAGTTTGGTCAGCAACCCAGTTAGATTTGATGATCAACACCTTAATGCTGATTTGCCTCCGCCTAAACTGGGAGAGCACACCTTAAGTGTTTTGTCGCAATTACTGCCTGATAGTGAAGAGTATCTTGATTCGCTTCGAGTTAAGGGTGTTATTTTATAGCTTGTGTGTTGATGGCGACTTACAATTTTGCAATCAAAATTAAACGCGCTGATTACGTTTGACAGCCAGTAATATCACCCAGAGTGAGTGACGTTGCTGGCTGTCCTACGCTTGCGAGTACCTTTCGATATTTCATCTCAGCAAAGAGTCGGGTGTCGTCTAGGTATTGCTACTTTCACAACTTCAGGTCGTGTCTGACAAAGACAGCATGTTGCGGCCGGGCCTTATTATGCCGTCATTGATGTCGTTAGTAATGGCCTCTTCTAGGGCAGTTGCATCGCGATTCGCCAAGGCGGTCAAAATACTTTTGTGCCGATCGATCTCGTAATACTCCGTAACTCGCTTGATGGCTTGGCGCTGAAACGGGCCAAGCTGTAACCATATGCTTTCAATGATAGGCATTGAGGCCTGTGCTGGGTTGATGGCGTACAGAGTGCGGTGAAAAGCCTGGTTCAGCAAAGTCAGTTGATCAAGATCTTCTTCGGAGACGAACTGATCCATCCTGTCATCCATTTCCGTCAGCTTTTCGATAAAAAAATCCGACATGTAAGGTAGCGTGCGCTTGGCTGTGTGGACCTCGACCGCAACGCGAAGAGCAACCAATTCTTCAAAGCGGTCAGACGTCATTAAAGGCACCGTCATTCGGCGATTGTCTTTGATCTGTATCGCATTTTCCGAGCTAAGCCGTCGCACTGCCTCGCGAACAGGGGTTGGGCTAAGGCCCAGGCATTCGGCTAGTCCTCTCATCGTCAGTGAAGTACCGGGCTCAATTGCGCCTAGCATGATCGCATTGCGTAGGCGCTCATATACGTATTCCTGTGCCGTCATTCCGGGTGTTTCTGGAATATCGGGGATGTTGAGTTGGCCGTTACTGGTCATGATTCTGCTCTGGAGTTTATTGAAAGGGATTATATTATCTAAAAAGATTGACACAATTTAAAGGATGATATAAACATAATAGACAATGATATCACAATTCTAAGAACAGTATCAAAAGGTGACGTATGTCTAATAATAAGGCTGAAGCTTGGTTGGCACAGCATCCGGAGATTGATTCAATTTTTGCCTGCGTTTGTGATCTGAACGGTACGCTGCGTGGCAAGCGTGTTCCCGTCGCTCAAGTGTCTAAGGTGATGAATGGCGGGCTACGTATGCCATTGACGATTGTCGGTATGGATGTTTGGGGCGAGGATATCGAAAATAATGAGTTGGTTTTCGAGACTGGCGATTCCGATGGGTTGTGCGATTTTACTGGCCGCCCATTGATGCCGATCACTTGGACCAGTCGTCCGACTGCTCTGGCAATGTTGTGGATGCGGCAAGAAGACGGCACGCCATTTCTAGGCGACCCACGCTGGGCTTTGGCGCGGGTCGCCGAGCAATACAAGAAGCGCGGACTGACGCCTGTAGTGGCGACCGAGCTGGAATTTTATCTAGTTGATCCTTCGGAAGATTATCCGCAGGCTCCCCGTTCCCCAGTCACCGGCAAGCGGCTGGAATCCGATGGGGCGCTATCGTTGGACGAATTGCAGCATTTTGATGCATTTTTGAACGATGTTTACGATGCTTGCGAATTGCAGGGTATTCCCGCAGATGCTGCGATTTCGGAAAATGGGGCGGGCCAGTTTGAGATCAATATGCACCACATTGCAGACCCTTTGCGTGCCGCTGACGATGCCGTGCTATTCAAGCGACTTGTTCGCGGTATTGCCCGTAAGCACGGGCTTGCTGCTACCTTCATGGCGAAACCTTATGGCGATCTATCTGGCAGCGGTTTTCACACGCATTTCTCGTTGATCGATGAAAATGGAGTTAACGTATTTGATAATGGCGGCGACGAAGGCTCGCCCCTGATGATGAACGCAGTGGCGGGATTGCTTGCCACGATGCAGCAAAATACGTTGGTATTTGCACCGCATGAAAATTCATATCGTCGTCTTATGCCCGGCGCGCATGCACCAACAAATGTTGCCTGGGGCTATGAAAATCGAACCGCAGCCATCCGTATTCCCGGTGGTGATTCAAAAGCGCGGCGTATAGAGCATCGCGTCGCCGGCGCCGATGCCAACCCTTATCTTGTGCTGGCCAGTATTCTAGGTGGGGCGCTGCTCGGTATCGAGAACGACATGCAGCCAGCGGCACCTATCACCGGAAACGCATATTCGATGAAATTGGACAATTTGCCACTGGATTGGGCAACAGCCATCGATGCTTTTCGTAAGGGTGCAGATGTGCCTACTATCTTCTCCAAACGCCTGCAAACGATGTTTGTCGAATGCAAAATGCAAGAGTTGCGCAAATTTGCCCGTCATGTAACCAATTTTGAATATGACAGCTATTTGGAGATCGTATAATGATTTCCAAGAATAACTCCTATGCTGGAGACGGCAGCCACACCACAAGCTATTACGCCAGTTCGGCTAATTCTGCGCCGGAGCGACCTGAACTGATTGGTGATCAGCAAGTCGACATCTGCATTGTCGGCGCTGGGTATAGCGGGCTTTCGGCTGGTTTATACCTTGCAGAGAAGGGCTATAAGGTTGCCATTATTGAGGGTGCGCGGGTTGGATGGGGTGCCTCGGGGCGCAATGGCGGACAGATTGTTAACGGATTGAACGCAAGTCTACAAACGATTAAGAAACGCTATAGTCAGGATACTGCCACATTCGTCGCCGGACTAGTGCAGGAAGGTGGAGAGATCATCCGCGAGCGAATCAGAGTTTACGACATCAAGTGCGATCTGAAGGAAAAGAACATCTTTACGGGTCTGACCAGTGCTCATATGGGTGAACTGGAAGACCGAATGAAGCTTTGGGCCAGCTATGGCATCAAGAACCAAGAAATGCTGGACAAAAATCAACTTCGTAAACACGTCAATTCCGACCTCTACGCGGGTGGGATGATTGACCATTCCGGCGGCCATATGCACCCGTTGAACTTGGCTTTGGGCGAGGCGGCAGCGTTTGAGCAGAACGATGGCACGATCTATGAGATGTCGCCGGTACTCGATGTTGATCACTTGGCGGCACGGCCCGTTGTCAGAACTGCCAAAGGGTCGATGACCTGCAAGACTCTGGTTCTGTGTGGTAATGCCTATCTGGGCCATGTGGTGCCTGCGCTTTCTTCGCGGGTGATGCCTGTGTCAACGCAGATAATGGCGACTGAGCCGCTGGGTGAAGATCTAGCACACGACCTGATCCCGACAGATGTCTGCGTCGAGGATATTCGTTATATTCTCGATTACTATCGCTTGTCTGCTGACAAGCGCCTGCTGTTTGGCGGCGGCACAGTTTATGGTGGCGCCGACCCTAGAGACATCAAAGCCAAGTTGCAGCGAAATATGGATAAGGTGTTTCCGCAGCTCAAAGGAGTCAAGATCGATTACGCTTGGAGTGGTAATTTTGCCCTCTCGTTCAGCCGCGTTCCACAGCTTGGACGCATCGGCAACAACACCTATTTTGCGCATGGCTATAGCGGCCATGGTGTTACTGGATCGCACACCTTCGGACGCATTTTGTCCGAAGCAATCCATGGTGATCTGACTCGGTTCGACGTCTTTGCCAAGGTGCCATGGTATCCGTTCCCCGGTGGACGGATGTTCCGCGTTCCCTATTCGGTGATGGGCTCCTGGTGGTATGGGATGCGCGATAAATTGGGTGTTTAATAAAGTAACAATCAAATAATAAAAAAGTTAGGCGGTATAAAATGATAAAAATAAAATTAATTTGTAGTGCGCTTGCGTTGACTGCTGGCGCTGCATGGGCTGACGGTAAACTGAATGTCTATCACTGGTCTGATTACGTTGCCCCCGATACTATTTCTAATTTCGAGGCGAGAACCAACATCGCTGTAACTTACGATGTTTTTGACAGCAACGAAGTCCTGGAAGCCAAGATGCTGACGGGTGCCAGTGGTTACGATGTGGTGGTACCGTCGATTGAGTTTCACGCTCGCCAAGCACAGGCTGGCCTCTATTCCAAGATCGACAAAAGTAAACTGAAGAACTATGGCAACCTCGATACTAATATTCTCAAGCTCATTGCAGTAAACGATCCAGGCAACACTTATGGCGTGCCCTATATGATGTTCTCTGTTGGGATAGGCTATAACGTCGACAAGATTGCTAAACGCATTGGTGCAGACAAAATCGGTAGCTGGGACATGGTGTTTGACCCGAAAACAGCCGCCAAACTTGCCAGTTGTGGCGTTGTGGTGATGGATTCCCCTTCTGAAATTATGGCTGCAGCGTTGAACTACCTAGGGCTGGATCCCCATTCCGAGAGTAAAGCTGATCTAGACAAGGCCAGCGAGCTGATGATGGCTGTTCGTCCCTACATCCGCTATTTCCATTCGTCGCAATATATCAACGATCTTGCCAATGGTGACATCTGCTTAGCCGTCGGCTATTCCGGCGATGTACTGCAAGCACGCGAACGTGCAGCAGCGGCTGGGCGGGGTGTCAATGTTGCTTACACTATCCCGAGAGAGGGCGCACAGATCGGATTTGACATGTTGGCGATCCCTGATGATGCGCCAAACCCTGAAAACGCGCTAAAGTTCATTGACTATATCCTCGAGCCAAAAGTAGCTGCGGACATCACCAGCTACGTTTACTTTGGTAACCCGAACACCGCTGCGACGGAGTTCGTTGATGATGAAGTGGCTAATGATCCGGGCATTTATCCTCCCCAAGATGTTAGGGCTAAAATGTTTGTTACCAAGCCGCATACAACGCGCTATGACCGGACGCTGACCCGTGCCTGGACTACGGTAAAAACTGGTAAGTAGATCTATGGCGCTGCCGCGCGTATCTGAGCTGCGTGGCTGCCGTTTTACAATATTATTTGGGGAACAATCATGTCCGAATTAATTTCAGTGCCAGGTCTAAAACCATGGGCCGATTCGAACGCCGTACCTTTTCTACAGATAAAAAATGTAACCAAGAAATTTGGCCAGTTTACTTCGGTTGATGACGTCTCGCTGGAAATCTATAAGGGTGAAATTTTCTGTCTTTTGGGCGGCTCCGGTTGTGGTAAGTCTACTCTACTGCGAATGCTGTCAGGGCTTGAGAACCCTACCTCAGGCCAGATTATCATCGATGGTCAGGATCAGGCCGACATCGGGCCTTATGATCGACCCACAAATATGATGTTTCAATCCTACGCATTGTTTCCACATATGACCGTGGAAAATAACATCGCTTACGGGCTGAAACGCGAGGGCTTGCCTAAGGCTGAGATAGCTACTCGGGTAACCGACATATTGTCGCTTGTGCAGATGGATGGTTTCGCTGCTCGCAAACCACATCAACTGTCAGGTGGGCAATGTCAGCGCGTTGCACTCGCTCGAGCACTGGTGAAAAAACCTAAACTGCTGCTGCTTGACGAACCGCTGGGTGCTTTGGATAAAAAACTGCGTGAAGAGACCCAGTCTGAGCTGATCAAAATTCAGGAAAGTTTGGGCGTGACCTTCGTTGTAGTCACCCACGATCAGGAGGAGGCGATGACGTTGTCCAGCCGGATCGGTGTTATGACCGAAGGTAAGATAGTCCAGGTTGGCACCCCACGCGAGATATACGAGTATCCAAAAAATCGATTCGTTGCCGACTTCATTGGTTCCGTGAATATCTTCGAGGGCCGTATCACCGAGGACGGTGAGAGTCATGTACTTGTAACTTCACGTGAGGCAGGCTTGGAGATATACGTGCCGCACGGTATTAGCGGAGTGGTCGGCCAAAAAGTTGCTGTTGCTGTGCGCCCAGAAAAAATGCAGATTAGCAAAGGTGATCTGGGTGATTTACGTAATAAACTCAGCGGCGTCATTGATGAGATTGCCTATATGGGCGATTTGTCGGTCTATCAGATACTACTTAGCAGCGGCAAACGCGTGCGCGTCAACCAGTCCAACCTGACCCGATCTGAAGAGAGTTCGCTAACTTACGGTGACAGGGTAAACATCGGCTGGGCTGGCAACGCCGGGATTGTGGTGACGTCATGAACAGCCTGTCGTTGGGATCCCGTATCGGGTCATGCCTGCGCCGAATGGGTCTCAGGGGACGTACCTTCGTCATTGCTATTCCGACCATTTGGCTTCTAATTTTTTTCTTGATTCCATTCTTGGTGGTCGCAAAAATCTCATTTTCTGAGGCAGCTATTGCCCGACCACCCTACTTGCCGATCATAGAATGGATCGATGGTTTTTTGAATGTAAAACTGAATTTCGGCAACTATCTGTTCTTATTAGAAGACCCTCTTTATGTCGCAGCTTATCTAGGGTCGATCAAGATTGCTGGCATCGCGACAATCATCACACTGTTGATTGGTTATCCGATGGCCTACCTGATTGCACGTTCGGAGCCCGATAAGCGCAACTTACTGCTGATGCTGGTCGTACTGCCATTCTGGACGTCATTTCTGCTACGCGTCTATGCATGGATCGGGTTTCTCAAGGGCAATGGTTTTATCAACAACCTTCTGCTGAAGGTCGGTATCATCGACCAGCCGTTAGTGATGTTACAGACTGATTTCGCGGTTTATATTGGTATTGTCTATACTTATCTGCCGTTCATGATTCTGCCGCTTTATGCCAATTTAGTAAAACTGGACCAGACTTATTTTGAGGCGTCTGCCGACTTGGGCGCGCGTCCGGTCACCACGTTCTTTACCATCACCCTGCCGCTGTCGCTTAGCGGGATTATCGCGGGCTGCATGCTGGTGTTCATTCCTGCGGTCGGTGAGTTTGTCATCCCTGCGCTTCTTGGCGGGCCGGATACGCTTATGATCGGTCAGGTGCTTTGGAACGAGTTCTTCTCGAACCGAGATTGGCCCGTCGCATCGTCGGTGGCAATCGTTATGCTGTTCGTCTTATTGATCCCCATCATGCTGTTGCGTTGGGCGCAGGCATCGAGTGAAGGAGAGTCCCGATGAAACGTAAATCTTGGTTTCTCACTATCGTTGGCATTCTAGGTTTCGTATTCCTTTATGCGCCGATTCTGTCACTGGTGATCTTCAGTTTTAATGAAAGCCGGCTGGTGACTGTATGGGGTGGGTTCTCCACCAAATGGTATGGCGAGTTGTTCCGTGATCCACAGATCTTGGATGCTGCTTGGGTCAGCCTGCGCATCGCTCTAGTCAGTGCGACTCTGTCGGTTGTGATCGGTACCATAGCCTCGTTCGTGTTGATTCGATTCCGGCGTTTTCGCAGTAAGACGCTCCTGAGTCTGATGATTACTGCGCCACTGGTCATGCCGGAAGTTATCATTGGCTTAGCATTGCTGGTGATGTTTGTCGTGATGGAGAACGTTCTTGGTTGGCCTGGCGAACGTGGGATTTTGACCGTAATCATCGCACATTCAACTTTTGGCGCGGCCTATGCGGCTGTGGTTATCCAGTCTCGGTTAGTGGATATGGATCTGTCGATAGAAGAGGCGGCGCTGGATCTTGGTGCGCACCCAGTGCGGGTCTTCTTTGACGTGACGTTGCCGGTGATTGCGCCAGCACTAATGTCAGGCTGGCTACTGGCATTCACCCTAAGTTTGGACGATCTAGTGGTTGCCAGTTTTGTCTCCGGCCCAGGAGCCTCAACCTTACCGATGGTGATCTTTTCCAAAGTCCGTATGGGGGTCAGTCCTGATGTGAACGCGTTAGCGGCAATCATTATCGGCATCGCTTCGTTAGGGATCATTGTTGCTGCCTTGCAGGTGAATCGTAGCAAGAAGATGTCCCGGTGTTGAGGCACAATGAAAATTAGAATTGTTTAATTCAGCTCGATGTCTTGGGGGTCTTTTAAATACTAGCTGATTGCGATGTGCTGCCCAACCGTCCGCCTCGAGGAAGCTGCAGCACAGCGCGAAGGACCCCACGGCTACCTAGTTACTAGCTTTTTTAGCTTATGGTTAGATCGCGATACTCGTCGTAATGCTAGTATTCAACTGGCGTACTGAAAGATTTAGGTCCAATGAAAGCCACAGAACAACGTGCTCAAAGATGCTGCTGATTCCCGACAATGCTGAAACAGTCGGTTTTGATATCTCTTGCATTAAATGCTCTCTGCCGCTTGGTCTGAGGAGCTTTCTGCTGCCTATAGATGTACTAGTATCTGCTAGTATTTATTACGATAGAGTCTAGGTGCTTTGGTTGCCTCTGATCAAGAGCATGGGTATGTCAATACTCTTGACCAGAGGAGCTCTATTTTACTGCGCCATTAAGACCTGCAAACCTACTTTCGCAACAAAAAGCCAGCCATCCAACCTGCAACCGCAAGCGAATCGGTAGCTGCAGTTGCTGCAGTCAAACCTTTAAGTGCCTGGTCGGCGTTGTCTTTCGGCACTGATTGGCCGCGCAAATGACGTACTAACTGAGTTTCAAAAAGTACATCAAACTCCGGGTGTGCCTGAAATGTCAGAATGCGATTATCGTACTGCAGAGCTGCGAAGGGACAAAATGCAGAATAGGCCAGAACATTGGCTTTTTCAGGTTTAACCAGCACTTGATCCTGATGCATTGCACTGAGGGTAAATTCACTTGTTCCCGGCTCAAGCCCCTTCGCCTCGGTTGCTAGCTCGTAGCTATGCAAGCCAACACCCCAGCCCTGTGGACTCTTGTCAACAGAACCACCAAAAGCCTCAGCGATGATCTGGTGACCGAAACAGATACCAAGCATGGGTCGATCTGTATTATAAATCTCAAGAATCAAGGACTTTAGACGCTGCATCCAAGGCAGGTCTTGATACACGTTGGCCTTCGAACCGGTTATGAGCCAAGCATCACAATCATTGGCCGAGATCGGAAAGTGATCATCGCGCACGTCAAAAGTAACATAGTCGAAATTATAGCCGGCCTGCTTGAACAGGCGTTTGAACATATCAGCGTAAGAGCCAAACTCGGAAAGCAAATTATCTGGCGTAATACCAGCGGCAAGAATACCAATTTTTAAACTCATCTGGGTTCTCCAATAAAGTAGAGCTGGCGATCCATTTTTTCAACGGGATAGCTCTCGGTGTTCTGAAGGCAGTGCACGAGGCTGTTGGCCAGCACCGATGGAATTGGCCGCCGAATTGTCTCGGGCTGCTCATCCATTAGGTAAAATTCAATTTCAGTCGCCATTACAGGACGTAAGCCCTTCGCTACGAAGCGATCTACGGTCTGCCAGATACCTGTTTCAAACACAGAGCATTCAGGGTTAGAGATCATTGCCAACATCTGCTCATGCTGGCTTTCAGGCCTCGGCACGAGAGTCGAAGTCTCACTGATTGACATACACGCGCCATCGCTCTCGCCGATTTTAACAATCAAGCCATTGTCGAGAGTATTCACCCTCCAAAAATCGAAACTAATAACGGCTGGAAACAACTTTACACTTTCTTTTACAACCTTTTGTAAGGTGGTCGAAGGTACGTGTTTTTCGCGTAAATTAGCGTTTAAATTAGTAGTAAAAAAGTCGTACTCTGTATTCTTATTAGCTGTCATATGCTTCCCACTCGATTGCTGTTGTTTCTATCTACCCTCGTAAGCTAGCCGATCGGCAATGCTCTGTAACTATACCCTGCTAGGTATATCTACCAGTAACTGAAATTTCTTATGGGTTTTTAATCGGACTGCTCTTTATAACGAGGAGAAAGCCACTAATGCCACGCCCAGTAGTGCATTTATGGAAGGTTAATATGCTGAATATAATGATTAAAAAACAATGATAGTTGAAAATATCTACACTACTGACGCTGCAATTTCAACGCCAAAGGTGTATGGGTCAAAGGGCGTGTATCTATGAGATAGTGAGGGTGAGTGACTGATTGATGGTATGGGGGATCTCTGGTGTGTGAGCCTCGGTTGCGGCAGGAAAAAGTTGATTGATGCAGCTCACAAACAGATACAGATTCTTCCACGTGTTTTCGTTACCGCTAATTATTAGCCGCGTAGAAGTTGACGAAATTATGAATAAGGTGCGTAATTTTTTGAGTTTCGCCGATTTTAAGGTTAGAAACGTAATCTGACTTGAACAGTTTTAGACTGGCTTACAAAATGTCTAGCCTATGCTATGCATTTTGCTTAAGCTCTATAAAAATGACGTACTGAGAATATAATGAAAGAGCGAATCGGGCAGATTAATGCAAGCGATGGTTGGCATAAAAAGGTAACAACTCTAATCGAGCACCAGCGTTTGCGCAGCTTTCCCACCGTACTTCAGGAGTTTATTGCAGAACTCTGTGTTTTCGATACCTTTATAATCCTAACTTATAAAAGCGCATTACGGCCTATTCTCATACACCCCACAAATCCAAAGCAACAAAGTGACACATTACGGAAATATCTCCAACATGCTTACGTACTAGACCCATTATACAACGCAATAAAGACCGGTATTGCGCCCTGTGTGATTCGATTGGCTGAAGTTATGCCTGACTCTTTTAAAAAGACGGAATACTTCAAGGCCTGCTATAAAGACTTTGGTTTGATTGATGAGATCAATCTGATTATTCATCTGGATGATCAGGTAACTTGCACGCTTACGCTGGGACGCAAGTCGAACCTCGACAGCATTTCCCGTAATGAGCTCAATGCTCTGAATGAGTTCTTCCCGATTATCAGCGCGTTAATGCGACAATTTTGGTTGGCCCAGTCTGGAGAGTTCTTGCAGTACGGTCGCTCAGACAGCTCCATGAGTCGAGCACTCAAAACTTTTGCTAGCGGTGTATTAACTCAAAGGGAGCGGGAAATAACAAATTTGATACTGTGTGGACATTCGTCACAAGCTATTGCTTGCCAACTGACAATTAGCGTAGGGACGGTGAAAGTTCACCGCAAGAACATTCACAATAAGCTCAATACCTCGAGTCTAGCCGAGATATTTACCCAGTTTATTGCGCATCTAAGCAGCCTTGATACCCCATGAGCAGCAAGGTTGTTTAGATGCGTTGATCAGTTAACGTCTAAAGGCTGATCCACACCGTTTTTAAGTCGGTGTATTTCTCGATAGAATGCAACGATTTGTCGCGTCCGTTACCAGATGCTTTTACGCCTCCAAATGGCATTGTAGAGTCACCGCCACCCCAGCCGTTCACCCAGACCATACCACTCTGAATCTGTTTGCTAACGCGATGCGCCCGCGACAGATTGTCCGTCCATACTGAAGCGCCAAGTCCGTAGATATTGTCGTTAGCCAATAGGATAGCTTCTGCCTCGTCATCGAATTCGCACACTGCTAAAACAGGACCAAAGATCTCTTCCTGGACAAAGCGCATGTCATTGCGAGCGCCATCGATGATGGTGGGTTTAATATAGTAGCCTTGGTTCTCAATGTATTCTGGTAAGCCGCCGGTCAACACGGTCGCGCCATCATCCATAGCAGATTGGATGTAGCTGGCAACAATATCCAGCTGTGTTTTATCAACCAGAGGACCCATACGGGTTTGTGGATCTAGAGGGTCGCCGCCATTGTAGGCTTTTGCAGCCTCTAACAGAGCTTTCATAAATTCATCTTTAATAGAGCGCTGAATATAAAGACGTGAGCAAGCAATGCAGATCTCGCCCTGATTGGAAAATATTGCAGCTGCTGCGGTTGTTGCTGCGCGATTAATGTCAGCACAGTCTTCAAACACCAGCATGGGCGACTTTCCGCCCGTCTCTAACCAGACTTTTTTAAGGTTTGATTGCCCAGCGTATTCCATTAGCATGCCACCCACTCGGCTGGATCCTGTGAACGCAAGAACATTGACGTCATGATGCAGCGCCAAAGCTTTTCCGGCGGTATGGCCGTACCCAGGAAGCACATTTAGTACACCGTCAGGAAGTCCAGCTTCAGTAGCTAGCTCAGCTAATCGTAAGGCGCTCAAAGGACTTTTCTCCGACGGTTTGAGCACCACAGAATTGCCTGCCGCCAAAGCGGGTGCAAGCTTCCATGTCGCCATCATCAGCGGATAGTTCCATGGCGTTATTGCGGCAACCACACCAACAGGCTGGTTGCTGATCAGCCCCAGCGTGTTGTTTCCCGTTGGGGCAATTTCACCATAGACCTTGTCGATGGACTCGGCCGTCCAGCGGAAGCAGTCAATCGAATCTGGCAGGTCAACGCTCAGCATTTCCGAGATTGACTTACCCATGTTGAGTGTATCTATCAGCGCCAGCTCATTTTTGTGCTGCTCCATCAGATCGGCGAGCCGTAGAAGCACTTTTTTTCGCTCACTGGGTGATTTGTGTGACCAGCTACCGGAGAGAAATGATTTTTTCGCAGCTGCCACGGCCAAGTCCACATCAGTCTTGTCACAGCTTGCAACGTTAGTTAGTAATTGTTCATTAGCAGGGTTTACTGCAGGAAACATCTCACCAGAGGAGGCTGGCTGAAAACGTCCATTAATATAGGCCAGATTACGGAGTATTATTGTCTTACTGAGTGTCTGCCACTCGGCTTTCGTTTTCATAATAAACAGCTTCCTTCGCACGTTAATCAATTAATTCAGATTAAATAACTATCCGCTGCAACTCTATATACCCCAAGGGGTATGATGCTAGTTATCAGTAGCACGAAGCTGGGCGTATTACTAATTCCGGCTCTGATCTTCTCGTAACACAGGTTGGTCAGCCGAGAGAACAGCTGGTTTCTTGCTTGGTTATTGGCAAATAGTTGATCACTGTTAATAATTCAGTCCCTTGGGGTAAGTCAGTTGCTGGAATTGCCGATCCCGACGGTTGTCCTGTCGAGCTTGAGCCTGCGTGGTGACTAGGCATCCAGCGCCATCGCTAGATGTGTTTTGCCTTCGTGCGTAGGGACCATCAGGGGCACGTTTTCGTTGCGTTGCGTCAACCTAAAATATGAGAGCTCTCGTGCTAGCTTGCGGTCGGAGTCTCATTGCCACTTGGTTTACAGGCAATGTGCCTGAATGTGTATCTTATCGTGACTGATGGTGCGCTAAAAATGCTTCCCGTTCAGGTTAAAACCTTTGGAGATGATAGTTGGCAAACTAAAGCAAGTTTTTGGATCAATATAGAAATTGACGAAAAAGCAATAGCAAGTTATCTCGAATCATTTATTTAATATGATAAAACCTTATCAAAAGCATTTACTTGATCCAAAAGACGCAGTAGTTGTTACATCTAAATGAGACTGTAGGTAACAAGGTTTGTGTCGTTAGGTTACAAATAAGGGGGTGTGCAAGCACTTATAATTACACATTCATCAGTACCTATATTACGAAAGCGATGCGGAATTCTACTATCAAAAAGATAAGCATCACCTTTTTTTAAAACTTTTTTACGTTCGCCTACAGTGAGTTCAATCTCTCCTTCAACAACTATTCCGCCTTCTTCAGACTCATGCTGAAGCATACTTTTTCCTGTGTCTGCTCCTGGCTTATAACGCTCAAATAAAATCTGTAAATTATGTTTACGTGTATCACCTACCTGCCAAAAATTAACCTTACCCTGCGCTAGAGGCAGCAAGTCTTTAGCGTCAAAGAACACATCATCATGCTTTGGTATTTCAAGTGCAAAAAAGTCGCTCATAGCCATAGGAATGCCATCTAGAACCTTCTTTAGTGAGGCTACTGAGGGACTGTTCTGATTGGATTCAATCAAGGATATAGACGCATTCGTTACACCCGCTCGTCTTGCTAATTCACGTTGCGAAAGTCCAGTTTGAACACGAACCATTTTGAGTCGAGCACCCAGATTAAAGCCGGACTTTTGAGCACATAATTCTTGCTTAACCATTCAATTCCTCGTGTGCTTTTCAAGGCTGTCCACTCAGGTTGTTTTTCAATTTTTTTAAGTGGCAGCAGATAATAAGTGATAAATATAGTTAACGATTTATAGGGGCTACTGATCAGTTTTTGATGCTATGGCTCGATTTATGCATATAAATAACCCGAAGAGTTGGTTTTATGCTTATATTGTGTTGCAGTAAAAGAAAGGCGCCCCAAGGCTGTTAAATTAAATTAACACGCAAACAGGAGAGGATAAATCATGCTTGCAGGTTCTGATGCTGACATTCTAGTACGTTTTTCTGGCGTTCAAAAAACCTATGATGGTGAAAATTTAGTTGTTAGAGACCTCAATTTATCTATAGCTAAAGGTGAGTTTGTAACTCTTCTAGGACCCTCTGGTTCAGGTAAAACAACTTGTCTAATGATGCTAGCAGGCTTTGAAGTGCCTACATCTGGTGATATCTACCTTGGAGAGCAACGCCTTAACACGTTACCACCACACAAACGCAACATTGGCATGGTGTTCCAGAACTATGCTCTATTTCCACATATGACAGTAGAAGAAAATCTACACTTTCCACTTAATGCCCGCAAAGTCCCTAAAGCTGAAGCAAAAAAGCGAGTTGCACGTATTCTAGACATTATACAGCTTCATGAGTTTGCAAAACGTTATCCGAACCAGCTATCAGGCGGGCAACAACAGCGTGTTGCTTTAGCTAGAGCACTAGTGTTCGAACCTCAACTGGTGCTGATGGATGAACCCTTAGGTGCTTTAGACAAACAGTTGCGTGAACAGATGCAACTAGAAATAAAACACCTGCATGAACAGCTTGGCATTACAGTTGTGTTCGTAACGCATGATCAGAGTGAAGCTCTAACCATGTCTGACCGAGTTGCTATCTTTAACGACGGCGTTATTCAGCAGATAGACACTCCTCAAAATCTTTATGAAAATCCAGTAAATGCTTTTGTAGCTCAGTTTGTTGGCGAAAATAACACCCTGCCCGGACAAATTAAAGAAATTGACGGCAACTTTTGCCAAGTAAGTTTTGGAGAGGGTTTAAGTACCCGTGCACGGCTTGTCAATGTCCATAAAAAGGGTGCGTTCACCAGTTTGTCCATCCGCCCTGAAAGGGTTCAGCTCAATGGGGCTGCACAGGGTCTACCCAATTTAGTTACAGGGCTTATCAAAGAGTTCATCTACCTAGGTGATCATGTGCGAGTGCGCTGCTCAGTGGCAGGCAATGAGCAGTTTATGGCAAGAGTTCCAGTCACCCACTTTTCCTCTAACTTAAAAATTGGAGCAGAAATCACACTGGGTTGGCGAGATGAAGATATACGTGCACTCGATTGTCCGATTAGCAAATAAAACTTTAGCTTTTACATGACAAGGAAGCATCTCATGAAGAAAATAACAATAAAAACTACTGCATTCAAATCTCTGCTGGGAGCTGGTATTTTGTGTTCCGGTCTCTTTCTAGCATCCGCAGCGCAAGCGCTTACCGTAATCTCTTTTGGTGGTGCTTCAGGTGACGCGATACAAAATGCTTATTACGATCCCTTCAAAAAGAAAACCAATACAGTGTTAATCGCTGGTGATTATAACGGTGAACTATCACGAATTCGCTCCATGGTAGAAACCGGTAACGTGAGCTGGGATTTGGTTGAAGTTGAATCACCAGAGCTTGCTCGTGGTTGCTTTGAAGGGATGTTTGAACAGTTAGATTGGGACAAACTTGGCATAAAAGACCAAATTATGCCCGAAGCAGTAGAAGAGTGTGGTGTTGGTACCTTTGTATGGTCAACCGTACTTTCTTACGACGCTGATAAGCTTAAAAAAGCTCCTGAATCTTGGCAGGATTTTTGGAACGTAAAAGATTTTCCAGGCAAACGTGGTTTACGCCGCGGTGCTAAGTTCACTTTGGAGTTTGCACTGTTTGCTGACGGAGTACCAGTCAACAAAGTTTATGATGTGTTGCGTACACCTGAAGGTGTCAATAGAGCATTTGCTAAGCTAGATGAAATAAGTGCGCACATTCAATGGTGGGAAGCAGGAGCACAGCCACCGCAGTGGCTCGTTTCTGGAGATGTTGTAATGTCGTCCTCCTACAACGGCCGTATTGCTGCCGCACAAGAAGAAGGTCGCAACCTAGCTATAGCATGGAAAGGTAGCATCTACGACTTAGACTACTGGGCAATTGTTAAAGGCTCCAAAAAGCGTGAACAAGCCTATGACTTCATTCGTTTCTCTAGTCAGCCTGACACGCAAGCAGCTTACTCTTCCGGAATCCCTTACGGACCAGTGAATCCAGCCGCATTACCCAGTCTTTCACCAGAACAAGCAGCACGTATGCCTACCCATCCTGAAAACATGGAGGGCGCCATCGCTATGGATACCGAGTTCTGGATTGATTACGGTGAAGAGTTAGAGCAGCGCTTTAACGCTTGGGCTTCACACTTATAGTTTTGCAGCTAAGTAATTCTGGAGAGACGTATGACCGCTATGGCCACCCAGCCCACACAGAGTGAATTTGTAAATACTTCACTTAAAAGCCAGTTGCATAGAGCAGAACGCCTACGTAAATTCAAGGCAGTAGCACTGATAATGCCTTTAGCTATTTTCTTGCTAATGGTATTTGTTGCGCCTATTAGTCAAATGCTATGGCGTAGCATTGACAACACTGAGCTAATGAATGAAATGCCTAAAACGGCTGACCTACTCTTACGCTGGGACGGACAAGAGCTGCCTAACAACGAAGTACTCGCAACCTTTGCCCAGGAGCTACAGCTCTCCCGTCAAGATGGTGGGTTAGGTCGTATTGGTCGTCGTCTAAACTATGAAAATCCAACTTTCCGCGGGCTGCTAGTACGAGCTTTACGTCAACTGCCCAAAGAAGCGAGCGCAGGAGCTTATGTAGAAGCGTTATTAGAGTCAGATCAAGCTTGGTCAGATACGTCTACTTGGCAAGCGATACGACGTGCAGCATCTCCTACAACAGATCGCTATCTACTGGCATCCTTAGATTTAGAGCGCAGCGATGAAGGAAAAATTCAAGCTATCGCTGAAACGCAAAAAGTGTATCTTTCAGTGTTTAAACGAACCGTTATTATTGCTGGCTCAGTTACCATTATTTGTCTGTTGTTAGGCTTTCCTCTGGCGTACCTATTAGCAACACTGCCGACATCACAAAGCAACCTACTGCTTATTTTTGTACTTCTACCTTTCTGGACCTCACTGCTTGTTAGAACAGCGTCTTGGATAGTGCTACTACAAAGTGGTGGGTTAATTAATACCAGCCTAATAAATTTAGGTTTCATAGAGCAACCACTAGAGCTTATTTTCAACCGATTTGGTGTGCTTGTAGCAATGGTACATATTCTGTTGCCGTTTATGATTTTACCGCTGTATAGCGTCATGAAAGGCATCTCACCTAACTATCGACGAGCAGCCATTTCACTTGGTTGCCATCCTTTTGCTGCTTTTTGGAAGGTTTACGCACCTCAAACGGTATCAGGTGTTGCTGCTGGTGGACTGCTCGTTTTTATCATGGCCTTAGGCTATTACATTACACCTACATTAGTGGGTGGGCCGTCAGATCAAATGGTTAGTTACTACGTTGCCTACTACACCAATACGACTAACAACTGGGGTATGGCAGCCGCATTAGGGGGCCTCTTGCTCATAGTCACGATGTTGCTCTATTTGGTTTACCACCGTTTAGTTAATCAAAAACAATTGGTTAGGAACTAAAACTATGTCACTACAACCTTTTGCAACGCCAGTAGAAAAAGTTTGGTATTGGGCATTCCGGATTTTCTGTGCCGCAGTATTACTTTTTTTAATACTACCTGTTTTGGTTATTGTACCGTTGTCATTCAACGTGAGTAGCTTTCTAACCTACCCTTTAGATGGTTTTTCCTTGCGCTGGTACCAAGAAATATTTAATCCAAGTGGTCCTTGGCTTGCTGCTTTAAAAAACAGCTTAATTGTTGCTCCTTTTGCCACTCTACTTGCTGTGTCTTTAGGAACGGTTGCCGCTGTAGGTCTTAACAAAGCAGACTTCCCTGGTAAAGGGCTGATACTTGCGCTACTTATTTCACCTATGGTGGTGCCTTTAGTCATTGTAGCGGTAGGGATGTATTTCTTTTTCGCTCAAGTAGGGTTACTGAACTCTTTCCTTGGTTTAGTTCTTGCTCACGCAGTATTAGGCTCACCTTTTGTGGTTATAACCGTTAACGCTACTTTACGGGGTTTTGATCATAATCAAGTCCGTGCAGGTGCAAGCTTGGGTGCTAATCCATTACAGGTGTTTTTTAAAGTCGTTTTGCCACAAATACTTCCAGGGGTAGCTTCTGGTGGCTTATTTGCCTTTGCTACTTCATTTGATGAAGTAGTTGTAGCGCTCTTCATTGCGAGTCCTTCAGAACGAACTTTACCTATGCAAATGTTCTCTGGTATCAGAGAAAACATTAGTCCTGCCATTGCGGCTATGGCGACTATCATGATCGCTTTATCCGCTTTGCTACTGTTAGTGATGGAACTGCTACGCCGCCGTAATGAAAAAATAAAAAAACAAGCGTAATTTAGCTACTCAGAAAGACAGTTACGCTTAACTAGTTAAATATTATTAATGAAATGAGGTTAAAAATGCCTAACAATAAACAAGAATTTATAACTAACAAGGCATATATCAATGGTTTGTGGGTAGATGCGCAAAGTAATAAGCATTATGAAATACTTAACCCTGCTAGCGGTGAGTTACTAGCTAAAGTACCTTCTATGAGTGCTGTTGATACCGAGCAGGCAATTGCCGCAGCTAATGCTGCACTGCCCGAGTGGAAAAAACGCACAGCTAAAGAACGCAGCCAGATTTTACGTCGTTGGTTTGACTTAATCATGCAACACCAAGATGAACTGGCAAACATCATGACCCAAGAGCAAGGCAAGCCTTTAGCCGAAGCCAAGGGTGAAATAGCCTACGCAGCCTCTTTTGTCGAATGGTTTGCTGAAGAAGCTAAACGAGTTGATGGCGAAGTTTTACCCGGCCACCAACCTGACAAGCGCATTCTCGTATTGAAGCAGCCAGTTGGTGTAGTTGCTGCCATTACGCCTTGGAACTTCCCGTCAGCCATGATTACCCGTAAGGCTGCACCAGCGCTAGCAGCTGGTTGTACCATGGTACTTAAGCCAGCCCCACAAACACCCCTTTCAGCGCTAGCTCTAGCTCAGCTTGGGGAACAGGCTGGTATTCCTGCTGGAGTATTCAACGTCGTCACTGCTGATGCAGATGATGCCCGTAAAGTTGGTGATGTACTGACTGCTAGCCCTATCGTTCGTAAATTATCTTTCACCGGTTCAACGGCTGTTGGGATTCATCTGATGCAGGCCAGCGCCCCTACGCTTAAAAAGCTATCACTTGAACTGGGTGGCAACGCACCCTTTATAGTTTTTGATGATGCTGACCTAGATGCTGCAGTTGAAGGCGCAATTATTTCCAAATACCGCAACGCTGGGCAAACCTGTGTTTGTGCTAACCGCCTCTATATTCAAGAGGGTGTTTATGATGCCTTTACTGAAAAATTTGTTGCCGCGGTACAAAAACTAAAAGTGGGTGCAGGCATCGAGCCTGGCATCGAAGTTGGCCCATTAATTGACCAAAAAGCAGTTGAGAAAATTGAAAGCCACGTAAAAGACGCCTTAGCAAAAGGCGGCAAACTATTACTCGGTGGTCACCGTCATGCTTTAGGCACCAGCTTTTTCGAACCCACTATTATTAGTGGTGCAACCAAAGATATGCGAGTAGCCAAAGAGGAAACCTTTGGACCGTTAGCACCCCTGTTCAGTTTTAAAGATGAAGCCGAAGTCATTCAGCTTGCTAACGATACTGAGTTTGGTTTAGCCGCTTACTTTTATGCTCGTGATTTATCACGCGTATGGAAAGTAGCTGAAGAACTTGAATACGGCATGGTTGGTATTAACACTGGAGTCATCTCTACTGAAGTTGCACCTTTTGGTGGCATTAAGTCATCAGGGCTAGGTCGTGAAGGTTCACGTCACGGCATAGATGAATATCTTGAAATGAAGTACCTCTGCCTAAGCGTATAATGGAGATCAGCATGAAGAACAATACAAATCAATCCATGGTTCAACGTAAAAACGATGCAGTTGCTCGTGGCGTTGGAATGCTCCACCCAATATTTGTAGAGTCAGCAGAAAACTCGACTATCACAGATATTGAAGGCAATACGTTTATTGACTTCTCTGGCGGCATCGGTGTTTTGAATACTGGCCACCTACACCCTAAAGTAAAAGCAGCAGTAGCTGCTCAACTTGAAAAATTATCTCACACCTGTTTTATGGTGATGGGCTATGAACCCTATGTTGAAGTTTGTGAAAAGATTAATGCTTTAGCGCCTGGTGAAGGCGCTAAAAAAACAGCTCTATTCACTACAGGAGCTGAAGCCGTAGAAAATGCTATTAAAGTTGCACGAGCAAATACCGGTCGTACAGGCATCATCTCTTTTGGTGCTGCATACCATGGCCGTACACTCGCCACACTTGCATTAACAGGTAAGGTTGCACCTTACTCTGGCGGTATGGGACTTATGTCGAGCAACGTTTTCCGCGCACTCTTCCCTTGTGAATTGCATGGTATTTCAGTTGATGAAGCTTTGTTATCGATTGATCGTATTTTCAAGTTTGATGCCGAACCGCAAGATATTGCTGCCATTATCATAGAGCCTGTACAGGGTGAGGGTGGTTTTTATGTGGCTCCTAAGGCTTTTATGAAGGCACTAAGAGAGCTCTGTGATAAACATGGCATCATTCTAATTGCCGATGAAGTTCAATCAGGTGCTGGGCGTACCGGAACTTTCTTTGCGATGGAACAAATGGGGGTGAGTGCAGATATAACCACCTTCGCTAAATCTATTGCTGGTGGTTTTCCTTTATCTGGCATTGTCGGTAAAGCAGAGCTAATGGATAAAATAGCACCTGGTGGCTTAGGTGGCACCTATGGTGGTAGTCCGATGGCTTGTGTCGCAGCATTGGCTGTACTTGAAGTCTTTGAAGAAGAAAAGCTACTAGAGCGTAGTGAAATTGTTGGGAAAATTATCATTAAAAGCTTTCAAGAGCTAGCAAAAAGCTACCCAACCATCCGTGATGTACGCGGCTTAGGGGCAATGGTTGCTATGGAACTCTTCAAAGAAGATGGCACACCTGACAATGAACTACCTGGCAAGCTATTAAAAAAAGCGCTTGAGAAAGGCTTGATCCTTCTGTCCTGCGGTATGTATGGCAATGTTATTCGTATCCTAGTACCTCTCACCGTACCGGACGAGCAGTTAGAACAAGGATTACACATCATTAAAGAGTGCTTTGCAGAAGTAAGCTAAAGTATTGATAAGTCCCAGAGCACTATACTGCTCTGGGACTTATCAGCATCGAATACTTTCATCGGTGTATCGCTTGAGAAAAAGCAGATTGGCTGTGGCGATTGATACAATATGCAGTCATTGCAGAGTTTAACTGGCTCTCCGCATAAAAAAACACTGCACTGTATCTTTTGGGCGGGCTTTAAATGCACTGAAATCCTGCCAGCCTAAGCAAAGCAGGGAGCTTCCAGCGCTAAGCATAATCAGAAAGACAATCAGAAAGACAATCAGAACATCTCATTCGAGATTGTTGTAAAGATTTCTACGATTTGATCAATATGCTCTTTCTCGATGATTAAAGGCGGTGAAAGTGCAATGGTATCGCCAATGGCGCGTAACGACATTCCTAGCTCGTAACAACGTCTCATTATTGTCGGTCCTACTAAAGAGCCATCGGCAGCAGCAAACTGTACTGCGCCAATCAGGCCATAGTTGCGCACATCGACAACGCCGGGTAGTCCTTTTAGGGAGTGCAAGGCATCTTCCCAATAGAGACCTATTTCACCAGAAGCACGTGTGAGTAACTGTTCGGACTCATAAATATCTAGAACCGCTAACCCCGCAGCGCATGCAACGGGATGTGCTGAGTAGGTATAGCCATGGAAAAGTTCTACCTGGCCTTCAGGCGCCGCATTCATTACAGTATCGTAAATATCAGTACTTACAAATACTGCCCCTAAAGGAATGACACCGTTAGTGATACCTTTTGCTGACACAATCATATCTGGCTTTACATCAAACTTTGTTGCTCCGAACGAATCACCCAGTCGTCCCCAACCGGTGATGACCTCGTCAAAGATAAGAAGAATATCGTGACGCGTACAGATTTCGCGTAATCTTTTTAGGTATCCAACTGGGGGCGGTATAACACCTCCAGCGCCACTTACCGGCTCTACTATCACGGCAGCTATTGAGTCGGCTCCATGAAATTGAACCAGGTTTTCTAGTTCATCAGCATATTCAATACCAAACTCTGGTAAACCCTTAGAAAATGCGTTTCGCTCAACATCTAAAGTGTGTGGTATATGGTGAGCCGGAAGTAGTGGGCCAAAACCTTTGCGATTCGTCGGGAGGCCTCCAACTGAGATGCCACCAAAATTAACGCCGTGGTAACCTTTTTCACGGCCAATAAAATGGTATTTATTACCTTTTCCGCGTGCGTTTTGGTAAGCAAGAGCAATTTTCAAAGCGCTCTCAACTGCTTCTGAACCAGAGCATGCAAAGAATACGCGATCTAAACCATCTGGCGTATGTTTGACTAAGCGCTCAGCAAACTCGAAGCCAATATCATGGCCTAGATTGAAGGGCGACGTATAATCTAAAGTTTTAAGTTGTGATGCAACAGCGTCAGCAATCTGGTGTCGACCATGACCCGCATTGACACACCACAAACCTGCAGTCGCATCTAAAATTTTGCGACCTTCGTCATTGTATAGCCACATTCCTTCAGCACGCTCAATGATACGCGGAGCATTTTTAAATGCTCTATTTGCTGTGAAGGGCATCCAAAAATGATCCATGCTTTTATAATTTTTCATTGGGCCACCTAATAAGCGTATACGTTAATTAAGCCTCTACTCTAAGGTGTCGAATTAAAGAGTACAGCTCGGTGATTGAAAGCATAGTTTTGTCCTGATCAAACTTACACAGCTGGACTTTCCATTATTGCGTTCACCGCTCACTCGGTACGCTTTATCACTTGTGCGCCAAGGGTGACTTGGCTTTTACAATATAGCGTCGTTCAGTGTTTGCTAAGCTTGGATACTGACGAGAATTAGCCGTCGAATGTTTGACGGGCTTTGGCCTAGGAAATGGAAGCTACTGCCAAATTATGGATGATTGGGCTAAAATAATAAGCACACTTGAGCGCTGAGGCTCAGGTGGCTTATTTTTATACTGATTGGGCTGAGAGTAATTATGCGCGATAAACCGACACCACCCGAAGATTACGAGTGCTGCCAAAGCGATTGTTCGCCTTGTGTATGGGATGGCTATTACGATGAAATGAATCTATGGCGTGCAGAGCAAGCAGAGTTGAAAAACAAAGCAGAGCAGCTCGCTAAAGATGCAAGCACCGCTGAATAACATGACTCCTAAGCGTTAAGGAAACTGTTATGGCAACCGGTTAGGGGCATGATGGCGCCGTCCAAGAGCAAATTGATAGCACAAATTCTATAAAACGAGCACGTCAATAGTTGCCGCAAGTGCACAGTGTTGAGCTCATTCCTGAAGGCTGATATCAGGCTATTCTCTGTGTGCAGTTATGTATCGCCTGCCAAGCCCTAGAAGATCAGCAGAGTAGCCATAGTGGTTATAACCGTCGCGGCAGTAAAAACAGTCAATGATGCTGGTTAACTCGTCGTATGCCTTATTCTTGGCTGCTAATTTTGACCTATATGATTTATCAGCTTAGGTTTTATATAGCATGCGTGTCGACTTAGATGTTCCCCAGATAAAAACTTGATTTGAGCTCTAGGTTTATTTGAAGAAAAAGGACTACACTTTTGCACCTTTTTCATTTGCTCACTGGGGACTAACATGACAACTGTTTTACTTGTTTTATCGTTCTTGGGCTTTATATCAATTGTTGCTGAAGATTTTACAAAAATTGATAAAGCTAAAACGACTTTATTTTTCGGTACCCTGGTTTGGGTGCTGTATTTTATTGCGCCGCCCAATGGTCTGACCACGCTCGAGTTGATGGACTCGCTCAATGAAAACCTCTTAGAAATTGCCACGCTGTGGTTGTTTTTAATGGCGGCAATGACCTTTGTCGCTTATGTATCGCACAAGGGTGTGATTGATGGCATCGTTAATAAGGTCATGCCCACGCATATGAGCGAGCGGCGCTTGATGCTGATCACCGGCCTGTTTGCGTTCTTCTTCTCGTCCATGGCCGATAATATTACTGCCACTTTGGTGTGCATTACTGTACTGGTCAGCTTAAATTTAAGCACCGAGAAGCTGCTGCGTTATATTGTTTTAGTGGTGTTTGCAGTGAACTCTGGTGGTGCTGCGTTGATTACTGGTGATGTCACCACCTTGATGATTTTCTTGGCCGGTAAAGTCAAAATTGCCGACTTGGTGCTGCTCAGTTTACCGGCTTTATTTGCGGTATTATTTTTAGCATTTTTGTTATCACGTTCGCTTAAAGGCGAGGTGATATTAGTCAAACGTGAGATAGAGATCGCTAAAGGTGATCAGATTATTGCAGGGCTGTTTTTAGCCACCATTATCGGCACTATTGGCGCTAACGTGGCCTTTGGGATTCCGCCGGTTCTATCATTTTTATTTGGCTTAGCTGTGATGTTTATGGCGGTGCATTTCTTAAATAAAGATGAACCGATTTTAGAATATATCCGCAAAATTGAGTTTGATACCCTGCTGTTTTTCTTAGGTGTGTTGTTGCTGGTTGGCATGCTTAAAGAGCTGCATGTGCTTGAGCACTTCCCTACTCTGTACGGAAAGTTACCGATTATTGTTGCCAACTATTCAGTCGGCTTATTCTCTGCATTGATTGATAACGTGCCATTAACGGCCGCACTGCTTAAATCAGGTATTGAAATGAGTGAAGGCGAATGGCTGACCTTGACCTATTCGGTAGGTGTGGGTGGTTCGTTGCTGGCTATTGGTTCTGCTGCAGGTGTAGTGGCCATGAGTAAAATCGCGGCACTAAGCTTTATTGCCTACTTGCGTTATTTTGGTTATTTGCTCTTGGCTTACACCGTCGGTTTCTTGGGTGTGGTGGCTGTGAGTTATGTGTTGTAAATCTGTATTGTTTGAAAAAGTCAGCCTTAGTGCTGGCTTTTTTTTGCCTAATTTAAAGTATTAACTCATTTGTCAG